>Ga0114932_10000135_pt1 | contig 82170 bp, 53 predicted proteins | sample 2SBtaG_2_FD_87286 | JGI IMG/M metagenome (GOLD analysis project Ga0114932, IMG submission 87286) | Deep subsurface microbial communities from Kolumbo volcano to uncover new lineages of life (NeLLi) - 2SBTROV12_ACTIVE470 metaG | ecosystem: Environmental > Aquatic > Marine > Volcanic ...
CCGTCTGCCAAGACAACCCCCCGGCAGCCTGCCAAGACGAGACCAAGGCACCTTTGATCGAGGCGCCGTCTGCCAAGACAACCCCCCGGCAGCCTGCCAAGACGAGACCAAGGCACCCTTGATCGAGGCGCCGTCTGCCAAGACAACCCCCCGGCAGCCTGCCAAGACAAAACTCCAGCTCCGCCCCTTACCAGCGGCCGGCGAGGTTGAGGGTCATGCCCTCGTAGCCGTTTTCGCGAACGATGGGCGTCGCGTTGAAGCCCGCAAACCACGTGGGCAGGCTGAAATCGTCGTCGTTCATGACCGGCCGGCGGTTCTTGTCCGGGCGGCGACCGCGGCGCTGCACGTAGTAGTTGGCAGCGACGCCTCCGATCGCCATGCCGACGAGGGAGCCTGCGATGTTGGTGGTGATCAGCGCGTCTTCATCGTTGGTCGCCATCAGCGTCAGGAGCGTGCCAACACCCGCAACGGTCAGGCCACCGAAGCTGGCTCCGGCGAGCACGAGCGGATCGAGGCCGACGTATTCGCTGATCAGCATGCCGGTCACGACCGCGCCGACGTCGCCGCCGATCGCCGACGCCATGAACGTCTCACCATCGCCGGTTTTCAAGCGCACGGCGGTCCAAAACCCCAGCCATGCGCCCCAGAACGCGCCGGTGCTGGCCATCGTAGCCTCGAGGTTGGTCAGCTCGAGCTCCTGGGTCGCCGCCATGGCCGCGATGCCCAAGACGGCGCCGGACGTGAAGACGATGCCAGCGCCCTGGGCTTGCTTGAGCTTCTTCTTCTCGGCCATGAACGACGCGATCGCGCCGCCGTGAAAGAGGCCCCAGGCGGTCGCCAGCGGGACCAGCGCCCGATCGCCACCGCGGAACCGGAGGTCGTCGAGGGTCAGCGCTGCGATGCCCATGCCCAGCGCGCCGATGCCCAACTGCATGACATTTGTGCGGTCTTCGTTGAACTTGCCGAGGAACGCGAGACCGGCGCCGAGCGTCTTGCCGTACTGGGAGAACACGAGAATCTGCGTGACGTCGCCGCCAGTCAGGTTGCTGTTTTGCGAGATGGCCGTCGCCACGCCGTAACCGACCGCGGCACCGACGAGCAGGCCGCCGACCTCAACGTCGCGGGAGTCCTCTTCAATCTTGGAGGCGCGGTCGTTCCTTTCCACCTGGGTGAGCGTGCTGTCGTTGAAGATCCGTTCCCGCTGTTCCGCGGGAGAGTCGTGGACGGTGTCCGCCAGGAAGGAGCCGTACCACATGCCCTCCGCGGCGCCGTAGACCTGCAGGTAGATGTCGGGGCCGCGCAGCTTGACGCGTTCACTGGCTGCCACCGCCGCGACGCCACCGAGCCAGGCAGTCGCAAGCATCAACTGGGCGCCCGCTTTCTGATCGCGCGGGGATGGCAGCAGCTGGGTCAGTCCCGCGCCGAAGAGGAACCCTGCGACGCCCGAGACGTCGACGAAAACCGTGTCGCCCGCGTCGAGATCCAACCTATCCTCAAGCATCATGCCCCCGACGAATCCGGCGATCTCACCGCCGACGCCGAACGCGCCACGAACGCGATCATTGGGTGATGTCACCGTGCTCAACGCCAGGAACTCGCCGGTGAACTGACCCCAAAGAATCGATGACAGGAACCAGGTTTGCCGGTCGATGCTCGCCTCCCGCCCGAACAAGTAACCGGTGCCGCCGCCGATGAGCGCGCCGGTCAGGGCCCCGATGGTCTCTGCGCTGTCATCCTTTGCGAAGCGACCGAGGACATTGAGCAAATAGCCGCCGGCCCAGGCGCCGCCGAGAGTCGGCAGAACCGCCGGTCCGGAAAGACGGGGCAATCGGGTGCCCGCGAGGCGCTTGGGAAACCGCTTTTTGAGCTCGTTGATCGCGCTCTTGCGATGCGCCTGGACGATCTTATCGTTGCTGGCGATCCGCATCAGGGCGTTGAAGGACTCGGGCGATGGGGCGATGCGACCGAGCGCGATGACGCCGGCCGCAGCGATTCGGGCCCGGCGTCCAGCGACGAGGGATTCGAGCGCAGAGACGGCGTCGACCCGCCCATTCCGCGCCAGGTTTTCGAGCCCGGCAACGGCGGCGATCGCCACGTTGCGCTCGTTTTCATGGTTGGCGACGTAGAGCAACACGGTCACAGCGCGCGGATCGTGCACGTCGCCAATCGCGATGGTCCGCTTGCCTCGTCGACCGTCATCCGCCCCCATCGCGTCGACGACGCGACCGAGCAGTGCGGCGTCGGTTGGGGTGGCGGCGCGCGGCAGCGACCACGCGGAAAACGGTACGATTATCGCGACCAAGACCGCCACGACGCACGGAGAAGTCCAGTGTTTGATGGCGAACTGAGCCTGCTTGCTGACGGATGTTTGCATGCTGGCTAGTCTAGGCGGCTGCCGGGGGAGCGCCAATGCACAGCAGGTATCTCATTTTGAGCGCGACGCTCTTTTTCGCAACCGCGTGTGTCAGCCCGCACCGCACGACGCCGGTGGAATCGACGAACGCGGCCGACTCCAACGCAGTCGCTGACGCCGATTCGGCCGACGCGGGTTCCGGTACAGAAACAGACGCGGGCGTTGTCGAGGCGGGCGTCGACGCCGCAACCGTGACCAACCAAGACGCGGGCACGCAAGCGACGGACAGCGCCGCACCCGCTGACGCAAGCTCTGCAGATACAACGGTCGTGGGTGACGCCACGACAGGCGCAGACGCAACCAGCACCGATTCCAGCTCATCCACGGACGCGGGCAGCCCAGTCGACGCGGGCAGCCCAGTCGACGGAGGCAACACCGCCGATGCCGCGATTGACGACACCACGGCATCGGCCGACGCGTCTGCAGTCGACACGGCCGACGCCGGGACCAAGTGCACCCATCCCACGACCTGTCCGGGCGCGGCGTTGCCGACGTTCAAAGCCGCACAAGTGCATCCCAAGGCCAAGGGATACACCAAGGTCATCGGCCTGCAGATGTACAAGGGCACGCCAACGATGGTGGCCTTATTAGCGGCCTGGTGAAGCTTCTGTCAGTCCCAGGCTGGGAAACTTCAACAACTCCACAACGACCTCACCAAGGCCGGCAAGAAGCTCGACATCGTCATCATCAACGCATCCAGCGCGGTGCTGGACGTCAAGAACTTCATCGACAAGTGCACGTTGCCGATCCTGCAGGACACCGACAAGATCAAGGCGTGGCAGGAGATGGGCGGTCAGAAAGATGATTTCTACGTTTACGATTCGGCCGGCAAGCTCGTGCACTACCTACCGATTTCTGGCGGACCGATGGACACTGTCTTGACCACAAAGACGAGCTACGACGCGCTGTTCAAGCTGCTCAAGACGATCAAGTAGTCGGACACTTACCGCAGTCTGCGAGACACAAAGTCCGCGTTTTCCGCAAGCCCCGGCCGCCGAAAAGCGTCGCCTCCGCGGCGCGCCCGCTATTGCAGGCCCAACAGAATCGACTTCAGCTTGCTGTAGCCGCCGCTGCCAAAGCCGAGGTTGAGGCTCGGGTTGCCCCACGGCTTGAAGAACGCGTGCAAGGCGCCGGTCTTGTCGTAGACGTAGTAGTACTCTTTGCCGCCCTTCATCGCGTCCCACGCGTTGACGGACGCCGTATCCTGCATCACCGGGATGTCGCAGCGCTTGGTCTGGTTGTGCACCGAATTGAGGTAGTGGCGGCTGTTGAGGATGACGAACTGGGCTTTTTTGCCGGTGGATTTGAACTCTTTGCGCATCTTTTCGAGCTGCTCGACCTGAGCAGCGCACGAGCTTCAGTACCCATGCAGCATGAATAAGACGGTCGGTGTGCCCTTGAACTTGGTCAGCCCGTAGGTCTGGTTTTTCCACGGCGACGTCGGGTTGAAGTCCTTCAGTTGCCACGTCGGCATCGGGCCGCCCTTGCAGTAGGGATCGCCGTTGCACGTGTCGCAGCCCGCGATCGGTTTGAAGGTGCAGCCGACCTTGGCGTCGCACGCGTCCTTGGTGCATTTCTTGCCGTCGGTGCACACCTTCTTGCTGCCGCCTGTGCACTTGCCAGCCTGGCACGCGTCGGATGTGGTGCAAGCATCGCCGTCGGTGCACCCAACCGTGTTGGCGGCCTTGGCGTCGTGCTGACAGCCCGCCTTGGGATCGCACTTGTCGACGGTGCACGCGTTCTTGTCGTCGCACGAGACGTTGGCGCTGCCCTTGCACGCGCCCGATTGGCAGACGTCCTTGACGGTGCACTTGCTGCCGTCATCGCAGCCCCCGCCGTTTTTCGGCTTGGTCTGACAGCCCGTCTTCGGGTCGCAGGAAACCACCTGGCACGCCGACCCGGCGGCGCATTTAAGCGCTTTGCCCTTGGTGCATGTGCCCGCGGCGCAAGCGTCACTGACTGTGCAGACAGAGCCGTCGGCGTCGCATTTGGCGGTGTTGTTGGCGTGTGTGCAGCCGGATTTGGGATCGCAGCTGTCGGTCGTGCACACGTTGTTGTCGTCGCATGCCGACGCCGGTTTGGCGACGCCGGAGCAACCGGGTTTGCCGCCGCTAGCCTTGCACATGTCGGCGGTCGTGCAGGCGTTCTTGTCGTCGCAAGGCTTGCCGTCTTTGACCGCGGAGATCGCGCACTTGCCGGTCTTGCCGTCGCAGGCGTTGATACCGCACGGGTCGGTCGAATTCGCGCACGTCTTGGCCGGCGTCTTCACCTTGCAGGCCCACTTCGCGGTCGACTTGTCACACATGTAGACAGCCGCGCAGAGGTTGCCAGCGGTCTTGTTGCAGTCCGCATCGGTCTTGCAGGCGCATGTCACGGTGCCGCCGCCGCACTTGCCGGCCTTGCACATTTCCCCAGCGGTGCATGCGTCGCCGTCGTCGCATTTGTCGGTGTTGTTGGCGTGTTTGCAGCCAGCTTTGGGGTCGCAGGTGTCGCTCGTGCACGGGTTTTTATCGTCACAACTGGCCTTTTGAGACGAAGCGCACTTGCCGGCCATGCAGCCGTCCTTCGCGGTGCACTTGTCGCCGTCGTCGCACGCGGTCCCGTCTTTCTTGTTGGTCATCGAGCACGCGCCGGTCTTGGCGTCGCACACCGGTCCCGTGCACGCGGTCGCCTTGCCGCATTCCTTGGCGGGTCCCGCCGCGCACTTGCCGGCTTTGCAGGTGTCTTGGACCGTGCACGCGTCGCCATCGTCGCAGGGAGCACCGGCGGTCGGTGTGTTGTTGCAGGCCCCCGCCGCGCAGGTGTCCTGGGTGCAGGGGTTGTTGTCGTCGCAGCTTTTCTTGGTCGCCGCGCAAAAGCCGCTGTTGCACTTGTCACCAACCGTGCACGCGTCGCCGTCATCGCAGGTGCCACCGTCGGGTTTGGACTTCTGTTCACAACCCGTTGCCGGATCGCAGCTCGCGATGAGGCAAGCGCCGCCTCCGTCGCACAGTTTTGCGGCAGGGACATCGCACTGACCGGCTTTGCAGCTGCCGGCGCCGACGAACGACGCCTGGGCCGGTTTGCCAGCGCACTTGGCGGCCGAGCAGGCCTTGCCGTCGGGACCGGCGCTCGCGCTGCATGAGCCTGTGCTGGTATCGCAGGTCGCGACCTGGCAGGCGCCGAGATCGGGAAACTGCGCCGCGCAATCCGAGTCTGTCGTGCAGGCGTTGTTGCTGGAAGATTGGTCGACTGTGCCCGCGTCGGCTGGCGGCGTCTTGTCGCCACCGTCGTCGTTTGTCGTTCCGCACGCCGCGAACATCATTGCGGCGGCTACAAGCGCAAGCGCCCGGCCACCTCGACCGGGCGAGAAACTGGCTTTCATCTGTCCCCCGATGTCAGCGCCGGGCGCAGAGGACAGACCGCGGCCGGCGACGACGCCGGAACTGTAGCAGACGCCGGGACGTCAGACCGCTACCAATTGGCACAACCACGCGGCACCAAAGGCAGCATAGTTTCCGACCGCGTAGCCGATGAGGGCCATCAGGATGCTGACCGGCACAAGGCGTTCGTCGTGATAGGCAGCCACGATCGGCGCGGATGCGGCGCCACCGATGTTCGCCGCGCTGGAGATGGCTGCCGTGTGCACGTCGACGCGAAGGATCTTGGCGGCTGCGAGAAGGAACAGTCCATGGATGCAAATCCAGAGGTAAGCGCCCGCCACGAACGGCAGCGCTTGTCCGGCCAGCCCGTCAACCGACGCCTTGGCGCCCATCCGCGCAACGAACAGGTACACGAGGGCCATCGCGAGGATGTCCGAGCCAGGGATCTTGCGAGCCGGCGAGAACGACAGCCCAAGCCCCATCGTCGTGACCATCAAGACGCGCCACGTGGACTCCCCGAGCACGGGTTTGACGACCGGCATGTGCGGCGCCAATGACCCTGCGACCCACGTTGCGCCGGCCGCGATTCCGATCAGGTAGAGGACATGCCGCATTTCGGGGCGGCCCTTGTCGTGGTGGAGCGCGTCGGCCGCAGCTTTCATCGCGGTGAGACGGCCCTGGTCGACCCCTGTGAACGTGTGGAAGCGGTCGGCGAGCGTCTTGGACAACAGCAGGATCGGCAACCAAACGAGGTACACGGCGTGGTCAGCGATGATCGCCAGGCCGAATGCGTCGGGCGGTGTTTGCAGCCCCTCCGCCACGGCCGCCATGTTGCCCGTTCCGCCGATCCAGGACCCTGCGAGGGCGCCATACCCCTTCCACGCGTCTGCATGCAGCCATCGACCGACCGCCAGGTAAGCGATCGGCGCGCCCACGACGACGCCGAGCGTTCCGGCAAGCATCACCAATACGCCGCGCCCCATCACGCGGATGGCGGCCCGAACGTCAACGTCCAGCAAGAGCAGGACGAGGAACATCGGCAGCAGGTAGCGGCCCATCCAGTCGTACGTTTCCGCCTTGTGAGGCAGGACGCCGGTGTTGCTGAAAACAGCGGGCAGCAGGTAGATGAAGATGAGCGGCGGGAAGAAATTGAAGATGCGCGCGCGGGTTCTTTTCTCAAGCCAGAACCACAGCCCCGCGTTGCCGCCGAGGACGAAGAGGATGCCTGCTGAGTCGGTGATGAGCGCGTCCATGGCAGGCCACCCTGCACGGTCGACGACCGGGCGGCAACTCCTCGTTTGGGGTCGACCGATGCAGGTAGCGATGGGCGTGGCGCTGATCGCGATGTTGGCCACAGGATGCGCCGATGACGGCACGAGCGCGGATGCTCCTGCCGCTGTGCGAGACGCCGCTTCAGGGGTCGATGCACCGACAGGTCAAGGCACGGACGCCGGCACGGGAACGGATGCCGGAACAGGATCCCGCCCGGTCGATGGGACGTTGTCGGCTCACGGATTGCGCATCTTGGAAGGCGCTGTGAAGTCCGGCGAGCTCCTCACTGTCACGATCGCAGCACGCAACGATGTGGGTGTCGCGACGAAGGGACGTGTCGACCAGGTGCGCGCCCGAATCGGTTCGCATGTCGGCCCGATTGCCGAACTCAAACGCCCCGCGCTGGCTGGGTACGCGGTCGAATCGCCGACCGTCTTGAAGGTGCGAGCGCCGGACGCCATCGGGCAAGCGACCGTCGAATACGTCGTGGGCGGCAAGAGCGGCGGCAGCTGGGACAACCCGAATGCGGCCGCGCTCATCGAAGTCGTCGGCCAGGAGCCCCCGGACGTGAAAGTGGGGGTCCTGAAGGTCAAGCCAACGGCCGACCAATCCCACATCGAGGTGGTTTTGGGCATCGAAAACGACGGCGGCCCGACACCAACGGCGCTGCGCTATGGCGTCTACATCTCCGACGACCAGGTGGTCGACCGCGGCGACGCGATGTTGGCCGGGTACAAGACCAAGACGCCGCTCAAGCCACACGCCGAGCATGGGCTCGTGAAGTTGAAGGTTCCCGTGGCCGCGAAGTGGGGCGGAGCGCGCTATGTCGGGGTGCTTCTCGACCGCCGCGACGAGATCCATGAATCCAATGAAAACAATAATGATTTTGTACGTAAGATATCGATTCCAAAGCGGTCAGAGCTCTCCATCACGGCGCGTCATTCCGCGAGTGTGTTGGATTCGAGCGGTAAAGGCTCTGTCTCCGTCCAGGTCACGGTGCGCAACGACGGCACAAAGTCGCATCCGCAGCGCGTCGACACGGCTTTGATGGCCCACAAGGACGCGACGACCCCGTTTGCACAGGTGACGCGACCACCGCTGCCCGCGGGCGCAGTCGATCATTACACGATGGTCTTGAAGTCCCCTGCATCGTTCCTTTTTCCTTCCGCGGCGCTCCCGTTGCGCATCTGGGCGGACAAGGCGTCGACCGACATCAGCGTGTTCCTCGCCAAAAACGGCGGCAGCGTGAAGGTCTCGGGCAAAGCCGTATACGACCGGGTGCCCGTGGACGGGGGCGACGGGGCCGGAACTTCGGGAACGACGACAGCGGGAAAAACGACTGGGCTGCTCTACGGCAAAACGAAACCCCAACCGATTCGTCGCGCGGTGGTTGTCGGGGTCCTCGATAGTGCGCCGGACAGCGAGATTGCGTCGACAGTGACATCCGACGACGGCTCGTTTTCGCTACAGATGCCAGCCGACCAGCCGTATCGGGTGCGCATCAAGGCGGAAAGTCGCGTCGATCGCGGCGACCTCGAGGTGCTGAAGACGCCATGCAAAGTGGGCGATTGGCACGTGCGCGTGCAGGACAACACGTCTGGATTCGCCCAGTACACGCTCGACAGCGCCGCGATGAAGGGCGGCAGCAACAACGTCGTCATCCACGCCAAGACCGAATACGGGAGCAGCTCCTACGAGCTGAGGCACGGGGCCCCGTTCGCGATTCTCGATGACGCCATGCGCGGACTCGATACGGTGTGCGAGGCGGCTCCAGACCTGCGGTTCGGGCGGCTCCGTTTTGGCTGGAGCGTGGATAATGTCGGCGTCGCCGGGGCCAAGAACGCCGGAAAGATCGGCAACGCGCACTACATCATGGAACACCCAGACGGCGTCGCCGAACCGACCATTTACCTGCGCGGCAAGGAAGACGTGGACACCGACGAGTACGACACCCACGTCGTGCTGCATGAGCTCGGCCATTTCATCGAGCGCATGCACGCCCGCAACGACTCACCGGGAGGCAGCCACAGCAGCAAGAACGTGCTCGATCCAACCCTTGCATGGTCCGAAGGGTTCGCAGACGCGTTCGCCGCCATCGCGACGCGGGACCCGATCGACCGGCATTCAAGCGGGCCGGGGCAGGGCAGCGGGACCTGGCATGACGTCGCCAAGCCGTCGTTTTCGGCCAACCCGGCTGGTATCTACCACGAGAGGTCCGTCGCGACGCTGGTCTGGCAGCTCTGGTCCGGTCGCAGGCCAGCCGATCCGTTCGACGGCGCGCTGGATCGCATTTGGCCTGTGCTACGAAACGAACACCGCGCTGCCACCGCGCTCGTGACCGCACATCTCTTCGGCGCGGCGTATCGGGCTCGGTTCGATGACACCGGGTTGGACAAGGCGGTGTTCGACAAGGCCGGATTCGACAAAATCTGGCTCAACGCGACCAACACGTCCATCGACAGCATGTGCCGCGGCGCGTGTGGAAAAGCCGGGCAGGGCGCCGGGAAGCGGGATGTGTGGGACGAGGATGATGACATCGCCAAGGCATACGCTGCCTCCCGCAAGCATCCAAAGAACGGCGCGCTAACTGATCAAACGATCGATTTCTGGCGGCTCTATCGGAAGCTCGGCCGCGGAATCCAGGCCCCGAGCGCGAACCGCAGTCTCGTCCTCGGCGACGCCATCAAGGGCAACCACCTCTTCTGGGGCGGCCGACATCGCTACCGCCTCGTTGGTGACGGCGAGCACATCAAGGTCGACGCGTTCGCTGGCGCCGGCTTCTCGTGCACGGGCAAGATCGTGCTGCAGGTGTGGCGTCGCGGGGAGGGCGGGGGCCTCGTCAAGATCGCGGAGGCCAAGTCGACCCCCAAGGACGTTCGTTGTGCCTCTGTGCGTTGGCCAACGGTGGAGGATCGCACCGATATCGTGCTCGTGCTCGCGGCGACCGACACGAAGACGGTTCAACCCTACCGGCTCGTGGTGTATTGAGTGCGCATGAAACGGCTTGCCCAAATCGGCCTCAGCCTGGCTGTTATCGTGTTGAGCGGGTGTCCCAGGGACGCCGAGGATTCGACCGCGTTCAAAGCCGACACCAGCTCGGGCATCGACGCAGGCTCGGTTGTCGACATCGGGGCAGGAGTGGACGGCGCCGTGGCCGACTCATCGAGCGCCGTCGACGCAGCGAAGGTGGCCGATTCGGACCCGAAAAAGGACGGCAGCGGCGCGAATGACGTCGCGAAAGCAGCCGATTCAACTCCGCAGGACGCCGGCCCATGGTTCGATACCGCAGCGGTCGATACAACAGTCGCGAAAGACGCCGCTTCCGTCGACGGTGGCGTAGCGGTCGACGCAAAAGCTGGGGACACCGTTCAGGCCGACGCCGGATCTGTCGACACGGGCGGTCTGGTGTTGCCCAAGCTCGACTACGGGTGCTCTGGAGGTGCCGGCTGGGCGCGGCACATCGCCGTGGGAACCGATTTCGCCTGCGCGACGACCAAGGACGGCGTCGTCTGTTGGGGCAACAACAACAAGGAACAGCTCGGCAGCACGTCGTGGGCCAAGCTGCAATTCAGCAACAAAGCGATGGCGATCAAGTGGTCCGGGCAGGCCGTGGACATCGCAGCTTCCGATCAGCATGCGTGCATCGCGGCGTGGGGCAAACCGGGCGCGCGAGGTGTGTGGTGCTGGGGCGAAAACTTCAGCGGGCAGGTTGCTGCAACCGGATCGACGAGCAACCAGGTCGGCACCCCATTCAAGGTTGCTGGGCCGGTCGACGCGATCGGGGTGGCCGCCGGACATGACCATTCATGCGCGGTCACAGCCGCCGGTGAGGTCTGGTGCTGGGGGCGTTCCTGGTACGGACAGCTGGGCGACAAGAAGAAGTGCTCCGGGCAGAAGTGCGCGCCCGTCAAGGCGATCGGGATCCACGATGCCGTCGCCGTCGCCGCCGGGGAGGGGATCACCTGCGCCGTGCGCAAAGGCAACGGCCTGATGTGCTGGGGCAAGAACGACAAGGACCTGCTCGGCGTCGGGGATCTGACGTCGAAAGTCACCGTCCCGACGGTCGTGCCCGGCCTGCCACCCGTCGCGGCGGTCGGTGTCGGCAATGCCCATGTCTGTACCGCCGGGGTCAACAACCAGGTGCACTGCTGGGGATACGGGCTCTGGGGCGCGCTTGGCCTCGGCGACACCTCCGACAAGACCAAGCCGACACTCCTGACCGGCATCAAGGCCCACGCCATCGCGGCCGGACGCGACCACAACGTCGCGCTGACCCCGGGCAACGCCGTGTTGACGTGGGGCGACAACGACTACGGCGAGATCGGGCCGAAGGCACAGAAGAAGGTGCTCAAACCGATCGCTCATTTCGGCATGAAAGCCGCCGTCGCGATCGATACCGGGGACCACGCAACGTGCGCGATCGACGCGACTTGCAGCGTCTATTGCTGGGGCAGTGGGAGCATGGGGCAGCTCGGCGACGGACTGGGCAAGTCATCGGACAAGCCGGTCAAAGTCGTGCTGAAGTAGGGCCTGTCCCTGAATCGATTTTCTGGACAGGTGGATCGGCGCCGAATCTAACGTCTGCATGGTAGCACGCAAGCAACTCGACGATCGTCAGTGGACGAAACTGGCCGATGTCATCGAACGACAGCGGTGCGTCACCATCCCGCGCCGTCCTGCGGCTATTTTGCGAGCGAATCGAGGACCTTGAGCGCGCACTTGCTCTCGGGCGCTCCATCGACCAATTCCTTGCGCGCATTTGCGATCGCAGCCGCGCGAGTTGGCCCGGTCGGCAGGCCACGTTCGGCGATTCGAGCCAGGTCGCGCTGCTCGCAGTGAGATGAGCAAAGAGTCCGCAAAGCGGTCGCCGTGCAGCGCCGTCCCTCGCTCATACCGAGCAAAAACGCCGCGATATCGGTCGATTCGTAGAGCTGGTGGAGTTTTCCGACGACGTCGCAGCTCGGGTTGGCAGCGCGCTTCATCTCTTCGTTGATGCGATGAGCGATGAACCACTCTTCCACCGATCGATTGGCGAACACGAAGGTCCCATCGCTGCGTTTGCTGCTGAAAATGTGCGCGCGGAACAGCAGCCGACAAAGATCCGATGTGCCCGTCAGCGCCATGCTGTTGGAGGTGATCTCGCACCGCTTGGAGCGGAAGACGAGCGGCCCGCCAACCTTGGGGGAGATGGTGTGCATCATGCGGTCGATGAGCTCCAGCGCTCGATCCGGCGCGACACCAGCGCGCTTGAGCACCATGTCGAGGTCGGCTTTGATCCAAAGCGCGAAGAGGGCTGAACGGCTGCCATCAAAGGTCTCCGCCGGCGCCAGGTAGTGACCCTGTTCGGCCGAGCGCGCGAGATCCATCGCCATCGTGACGTCCCGCCACGTCATCACCTGCCGCAGGTGACATTCGCCGTCGAACTTCACCTTGGCGTTGAGCTTGTAGCTCGCGAGCAGCTTGTCGATATTCGCGAGCCGGCTGTCCTTGCTCTTCCATGCTTGCAGCGATGCGTCCACGTCGTCGCAGGTCTGCGGCATCAGTTCGAGAACGCCAGTGATCTCGGGCAGCTTGAACGCGGGCGTGTAGATCGGTGGGCGTGCAATCACGATCATGCGCATCGCGGGCCACTTCTTGATTGCGCTGCGCACGTGAACGAGCACGTCGGGGCGCCGGGTCAGGGGCAGCTCGTCGATGCCGTCGAGGACAAGCAGCCAGGGTTTGCCGGCCAGGCCCGCGTTGATGTTGGCGCCGGGCAGCTGGTCCTTGGGAAGCTTGAGGCCGAAACGCGCCGCCGCCGCTGCGAGCACCGGGTTGCCACTGCCACCATCGGCGATCTTGGTCGCGCGCACGACGACGGTCGGAAGGTCTTCACAGATGCGCTGTTCGAGGGTCTTGGCGAACGCGGACTTGCCTGTCCCGGCCAATCCGAGCACGAACGCCGACCGCACGCGCCCCTTTCGCACAGCGGTCGCGAAGACGTCGTCCAGCATGACCTCGCCCGCGAGCATGGGTTTGGCCTTTGCGCCGTTGAACCTGGCAGTTACCGGGCTCCGCCGAACCGAGATGCGCATCGGCCTGGCTTTTTCGGCATGCACGCGCTTTTCGAGACGGGTCTGCTGGTCGAAACAACGCGCGCCCAGCCTCGGAACAAGCGACCCCTGGGGCGTCGCGAGAGACGGTTTGGCCGACTTCGCCGCCGTCTTCTCAGCGCCGCCGCAGCCAGCTAGCGCAATGGAGAGCACCGCGATCGACACGGATCGCGCAACCCGGTTCAGCCGCTGGCGAACGCCTGTCGTCCGGGAGTCGGCCAAATGGCGTCGTGGCAGTTCGAACACATCGACCTCGCATCGCGTTGCAGTTGCGCCACGATCACAAGGCCGCACAAGGTGGCCGTCAAGTTATCGGCTGGGAACGGACCCTCGGACCCGGGTCGACCGGGCGTTGCCTTGCTACTGGGCGCGGGGCAATTGAGCGCGATAGCTGCCCGTGGTCGAACAATTCGTGCCGCCAGACAGTTCTTCGGTGACTTCGCCGTCGATCTGGTGGTCGTTCAAGCGGGCGTTGCCGTCGACCGCGCAGCGGGTCTTGCCGTCGTCCGTCATGAAGATCATCTCACCGCTGACGTCGGCCTTGTTGTCCTTCATCGTGCCTTCGAGCGGCGGGAAGCCTTCGAAGCCGAGCGTCATGTCGTCCTTGTGGATCTCGACCCAACCGTGCTGACCATCGAGCCACTCACCGCGGTTCTCTTTGGGGCAATCCGTCTGCACCAGATCGTACTTGATTTTGGCCCAACCCGACCAGTCTTCACCCGGCGTGTAGGGGTGGTTCTCGATGTCGAACACACCGCCGAGGAAGCCGTGCGAGAGGCGGCCGTCTTCGTCGATCTGCATGACACAGCCACCGAGCGCGACGCTTGAAGCGATGACGCTGGCGACAAAGATGCTGCGCCACCGAGTCGAGCTCTTGGTCAAAGTCGCGTTGAACGTGTGCATGGCGGCCTCCGGCCCTACGATGTTCGCCCTACAACGTACCGCTTGCCGTGCTATTCGATCAATCAGGAAAAACGCACACCGGGACGCAAAATGCCCCATCGCGGGCGCCGGGCTGTTCCGGTGCGGCTACTTGGATCGGAAGTGCCAGGTCTGCTGAAACGCGCAGGAGCCCCCATCTGAGAGCGTGGGGAAGCGCCAAATCCGCAGCTGGCGGCGCATGCATTGGCTTACCGCATCGTCGCCAAGCGTGTCCTTCACAACCTTCGTCGAGGCCATTCGCCCCTGCGCATTGATGATCACGGTGGCGGTGATTTTGCCGTACAGCGTCGGATCGTCGCGCAAGCGGCGCTTGTAGCAGAAGAAGACGGCGGCCCGATTGCGGCGGAACACGGCCTTGATCGCGTCCCGGTTGCAGTTGATCGAAGACGGAGGCGGTTTTTTGCTGTCGACTGGCGGCGGCTTACGGTCTTCATCGATTCGCGCGGCGCGATGGCGTTGAAAGGTCGGATCGGCTCCCGGCGCGGGCAGCTCAGGCACCGGATCGGCCGGTGTTGGGAGCGCCTCCGGTGGGCTTCCCGGCTTGGCGGCAGGAGCGATCGGGGCAGACGGGGGCTCTTCGGAGGCGGCCACGCGGGCTTTCGGGACGGTAGGGGCGGCAAGAACGGGCGCTGCGCCAGGCTCTCCTTGTGCGGCGGCGAGGGCGGCAGAGGCGTTTCGGGCGGCCAGCAGCGCCGGGTCGACGGGCCCACCGGTCGGGTCATCCGGAGCCGGGTCGTTCGAGTCGGTCGTGCCGTGACCCGCAGCGATCGGTGCGGCTGCCGATCGCCCACGAGCAGCCCCCCGTTTCCTGGCGTGTGCCGGGACCGCTTTTCGTTTCGCGGGAGCAGCTTCGGCCTTGCCTTCCGCGACGGACGCGACGGCGACCGCGGTGGACTTCTTGGCTGGTGCCTTGTTCACTTTCGCCGGTCGAGGCGGATGGACCGCAGCCGCGTCATGTTCGGCGTGGCGAGCGGGACCATCGTCCGTCGACAGCGCGTAGAACGCTCCTACGATGAGCCCGAGCACGAGCACGATCGCTGCGATCCCCGGGGCGCCGATGCGCTGCAGCAAACCAGGTTCGGCGGGCGCGGATGGTGAGGGAGCGCTCGGATCGACATCATGAACCGGAGCTGCGATCACCGGCGCGACCCAGCCAGCCGCCTCCTTTGAGGCATGTTCGAGCGCGCGCGCCATCGCCGCTGCAGATTCCCAGCGCGCTTCGGGGGCCTTGGCGAGCGCCTGGGCGATCACGTCAACGACGGTCTCGGGGGCGACCCTCGCAAGGCTGTCGAGGTCCGGTTCCTGCGCCATGTGGGCGGCGTGCCACTCAAACCAATGGCTCGCCTTGAACGGCATCTTCCCGGTCATGCAGAGGTAGGCCAGCAACCCGACCAGGTACACATCTGTCCGGGCGTCCTGGCGCCGCGACTTGATCTGCTCAGGGGCCACGAATTCAGCGCGCTGGAGTCCACCGGCCCGCGCTTTGTCGCGACGGCGCCGCAAGAAATGCCCGACAACCTCGATGATCCGGGCGGTTCCGTCCTCGGTTATGACGACGGTCGTCGGGCTGATATCGCCGTGGATCATGTCGTGGGCATGCAGCGCGCCGAGCCCGCCGAGAACGCCACACATCGCTCCGGCCGCCTCTTTCCACCCGAGCGGCTGGTTCTTGATGGTGTTTGCCACCGTGCTTCCGACCAGGAAATCGCGCTGAAAGGCGAGCCGTTCGCCGACATCGAAGTGCCGGCCGACTCCAATGACGTTCCGGTGCTCGATACCGCGACACCGGTCCGCCTCGGCCAGCGTGCGTTCGCGACCGGGCGGGGCCAGCAGCTCCTTGTGGATCAGCTTGGCGACAACTTCTTCGCCGGTCTGGGCGTCATGGGCCTTGAGGATGACCCCAAGATCGTCGGCGCCGAGCCTCTTGGTGATGCGCAGTCGGTCGCCATCGATGAGCGTCCCGACCGCAAGATCGGCCGCGGGCATGGCCCTTCCGCATTTGCTGCAACAGTGTGAATCCGCCTCGTTATCGAAGTTGCAGTGGCCGCAGCGGGTGCTCATGTCGTCATGGAACCACCGCGTTGCTACCGTCGCAAGAACACGGTCGTTTTGCCGCGAACAGCTTCGCTTTTCGCCTACTGACGCTTGCCGGTGACCTTCCAGACGACGGTGCCGAGGTTGAACCCGCTCGCCGACAACGTGTCGAGGATCGTGCCGGTGAACATGTCGGGTTTGGCCTTGGCCGTCTTGGCTGGATCGACCTTGAAGAATGCGGTCAACGTCATCTTATGCGTGATCGGCAAGATCCCGCCTTTTTGGAGGAACGTGGTCTTGGCCGTCCACGTCTTGCCGACCAGTTTGCCGGTGAACGAAATCTTCTGGCCACCGATCGAAACATCGCCCTGCAGTAGGTTTGTGCCCCAGTCGGTGACGGTCATGACGAGCGGCGCGAATTTGACGACACCAAGGCCCGGAACGTTCTGCTGGCTCGGGCTGGCGGTCACGTAGAACTTGCCGTTGTAGTTGGCCTTGACGCAGCCCGGGGCGACGCAAAACCCCGTGCCGCACTTGGTTGCGACTTCGGTGGCCTTGTTGCAGCTATCGAACCACCAGACGTCGCCGGTGTGGCACTTCTTTTCGACCTTGGGTTTGCAGCCTTCGATGCAGGTGGCGACCTTGCACTTGGCGCCGTTGGGACCGCAGGGCGTGCCGTTGGCGAGCGGCAGGTAGAAGCACTTGCCCGAATCGGGGTTGCAGGTGCCTTTGGTGCACGGGTTTTTGTCGTCGCACACCTTCTTGGGACCGGCTTTGCAGACACCGGCCTTGCAGCTGTCGTTTTCGGTGCACTTGGTCCCGTCGGCGTCGCAAGCCCCGGCATATTTCGGTTTGGTAATGCAGCCCTTGGCAGCGTCGCAGAGGTCTTCGGTACACGTGTTGCCGTCGTCGCATTTCTTGGCCTTGCCGACGGTGCACTTGCCGTTGTTGCACGCGTCGTTGGCGGTGCACGCGCTGTTGTCGGCGTCGCAGGCCTTGCCGTTGAGCGGCGCGCCGTCGCCCTTGCAGCCTCCCGTCTTCGGGTCGCATTGGTCGGATGTGCACGGATTGCCGTCGTCGCATGGCTTGGGTTTGCCGGGCTTGCAGACTCCTGCGGCGCACTTGTCGCCAGCTGTGCACGGGTTGCCGTCTTCGCAACCGGCGGTGTTCGGCTTGGAGTTGCAGCCTTTCTTGCCGTCGCAGTAGTCGTCGGTGCACGCGTCATTGTCGTCGCATGTCACCTTTTTGCCGAGGCAGACGCCGCCGTCGCAGCCGTCGTCCTTGGTGCACGCGTCATCGTCTGAGCAGGACTTGCCGGTCGTCGCGTTCGTGAACTTGCACTTGCCGTCGACCAGGCTGCAGGACGCGACCAGGCACGCCTTGGCGGTGGCGCAGGGCTTGTTTTTGCCGGGCTGACAGACCTGTTTGGCGCACGTATCGCCGAGCGTGCACGGGTTGTCGTCGCTGCAAGGTTTGTTGTCGTCGGCTGTTTGCGTGCAGCCCTTGGCCATGTCGCACGAGTCCTTGGTGCACGGGTTCTTGTCGTCGCAATTCTTGGCGGCTCCCGGGATGCAGATTCCCTTCGCGCAGCCATCTTTGTCGGTGCAGGCGTTGCCGTCATCGCACGGAATGCCGTCGAGGTCCTGGCTCGCGCATCCCTTGGCGCCGGCGCACACCTCGGACGTGCAGGGGTTGCCGTCGTCACAGCTGCCCTCGTCGATCTTGCCGTCGCAGTCGTTGTCCTCGCCGTCGCAGGCCTCGGGTTTGGGGTCAGCGGCTGTACAGGCGCCCAAACCGTCTTTGCCGCACGCTCGGACGCCTTTGCAGACCAGCTTCTTGCCGTCCTCGAGCTTCTCGGCGATGCACGACGTCGCGAGCTTCAAATCGGACGCCAGCTTGCTGCAGGTGCACGTCCCGATCGCGCCGCCCGACGACGCGTCGGCCTTGGGCACGCATTGCTTGGTGTCGGAGCCCTCAACTGTCTTGACGTCGGCGCACGTATAGTCCGCGGGACACTGCACGTCGCCGGTACATTTGACGCCGCAAAACGCTCCAGCGTTGCCGTGATCGACGCAGCTGCTGCCGTCCAACCCGATTGCGGCACAGTCCTTGGTCGCCTGACACGGGTTGCACAGCCGATTGAACTTGGGCACGCAGATCGTGATCGTGTCGCCGCCGGGCCCCTTCACCGGTTGGCACGCGAAGTCGCCGGGACACTCGTCTACGCAGTGGCGGGCGCACTGCTTGCCGGTCGGGGCCTCGATGCAGAGCGCGGTGTCGCATTGGTTGTTCGTCGCGCACGGGCAGCCTGGCCCGCCGGGGCATTCGTCTTCCCCCGTATCGGTGCCGAGGGTGTCGGGAAAGCTCACCCCGTTGTCGGCGACGGCGGTGTCGGCGGCGACGGCGGTGTCGGCGGCGACGGCAGCATCGACGGCAGCATCGACGGTCGCGTCGTTGGTCTCGTCTTTCGGGATTTCCGGGTCCCCGCTGCACGCAGCCGCGCTCAAGACGATCGCCGTGGCCAACAGCGCGAGGCGACGCGGTTGCGCGGGTGTACGCGGCGATCGATGCACGCGAGACGGCTGGAAAACGTGCAGATTCATCGCGACTCCGGCGCGCACCATACCAAACCCGAGCGAACATTCGGGTGCAACGGGCTCGGATCGGCGCAGCGTGCTGAGGGCTGTCAGGGCTGGCCGGAGATGAACTTGCCGGTGAATTTGCCGGTCAGCACGGGCGGTTCCGAAGAGCCGACGCGAATCCAGCCGTCGCCTCCCTTGCCGCCGTGGCTGCCGACGGCACCGACGCCGCCTTTGCCGCCCTTACCGCCATTGGAATGGTCGACGCCGCCGAGCTTGGGTGGATAAGTGAGTTTTTGGGTGTCGGCGCCCTTGCCGCCCTCGGCGCTGACGATTCCGAGCACCTTTACGGACACGGCTGAAAGGTGAATCGCGCCGCCGGAGCCGCCGCCACCGCCCGCACCGACGCCACCGACGCCGCACGCGCCACCGCCGCCCGACACCTTGTTGCCGACGTTTTGGGCGTTGCCGCCAGCGACCGGCACCTTCGAAGGCCCGCCGACGCCACCGCCGCCGCCTTGGGCGTGCACTTCGCCGGTCTTGCCGATCACGACGCTGCTGCCGCCGCAGAGGATGAGCGCTCCGCCGCCGCCGCCGCCGCCACCGCCGCCGCCGCCCCAACAGAGCTGGCCGCCTTTGCCACCGCCGGGCCCGCCGCCATTGCCACCATCGCCGCCGGTCCCGCCGAAGCCGCCGCCACCGCCACCGGAGCCGGCGTAGATCGTGAACATGCTCGCGTGGCCGTATCCCGATCGGGGCGCGGCGCCCTGGTACGTCGACTTGCAGCCCGCGCCGCCGTCACCGCCACCCTGGCCCTGGCCGCCCTGGCCCCATTGCCCCGCAGAGCTCGCGCCGCCGCGTTTGCCAAGCGTCGCGTAACTGCCGCCGGTTCCGCCCGCGCCGCTGCAGCCGCCGCCGCCACCGCCGCCGCCTCCGGTCGCGGTCGAATGCTTGCCCGCAGCGCCAGATTTGCCACATGTCGATGAGCTCGGGCCGCCCAGCCCGGTCGCGTTGCCCACGAGCGCGTTGCCGCATTGGCCGTAGCTGGGCCGTGAACCGCCTTGTCCACCGGCGGGGCCGCCGACGCCCGCTTTGCCGGCCTGGTAGATGCCGCCTGCGCCGCCGTGTCCGCCGCTGGCGTTGAATTTGCCGCTGATGGTGATCCCCTTCTTGGTGACAATCGCGAGCCCGAACTTGCCGCCAACCTTGAGCTCTGCGTACTGGCCGATCGAGAACGAGTTGAACTGAAACACCCGAATCTTTGGCGCGGTAGCGGCCGCATTGGGCTGGCTGACCAACGAATGAGCGCTCGAGTTGGCGTGAAAGATGATCTTGTTGTCGACAATCATCACGCCGGTGGTCGTGTCGATGGTTCCGTACTTCTTCACCGTGACATCGCCGCCGTTACCGGTCGCCTTGAGCTGCAAGGGTTTGCACATCGGCGAGTCGGCACACTTGCCGTCCTTGCACACTCCGGAGATGCAGTCGGTTGCCTTCTTGCAGGGGTCATTCTTGACGCAGATGCCGGCCTTGATGCGGCACATGCCCGATTTCGCCTCGCAGTAGTCCGGCGTGCAGATGTTCTTGTCGTCGCAGACAGTTGCCTTGCCCGTGCACTTTCCGTTGGCGCACGCGTCCGAGCTCGTGCATGTATCGCCATCGTCGCAGGGGCCGGGCTTGTGGACTGGTTTGCACTTGCCCGCCTTGCACGCAGCCACCGTGCACGGGTTGCCATCGGCTTTGCAGTCCTGGGTCACTTTGCAGTTGTCGCCGCATCCAGCGATGGGCGTGTGCACGCACTTCTTCGCGGTCTTGTCGCAGTGGTCCTTGGTGCATTGATCGGCGTCGAGGCAGTCGTTTTCCTGCCCGCCCTCGCACTTGCCGGACTTACACACGGTCAGCTTGGTGCACAGCTCGCCGTCGTCGCAGTATTTGCCCTCTTGTGTCGGCACATGCTTGCAGCCGGACTTGGGGTCACAGCTGTCCTTGGTACACGTGTTCTTGTCGTCGCAAGCCAGCGGTTTGCCATCCTTGCAGGCGCCTGTCTTGCAGACCTCGCCCGTTGTGCAGACCAGGCCGTCATCGCAGGGGGCGCCGGAAGCCTTGTTGCTGAACGCGCACTTGCCGGTCCCGATCTGGCACTGGCCGCCGATGCATGGGTTGCCGCTGGTGCACTTCTTCAGGGGGCCGGCCTGGCATTGTTTGGCCTTGCATAGATCGCCCACGGTGCACGGGTTGTCGTCGGTGCAGGGCTTGCCGTCATCGGACTTGGTCACACACCCGGACTTGGCGTCGCAGGAATCGAGCGTGCACAGGTTCTTGTCGTCGCAGTTCTTGGCCGTGCCGGGTTTGCAGACGCCGTTTTCGCAGGTGTCGCCCTCGGTGCACGCGTCGTCGTCGGCGTTGCAGGCGGCGGGCGTCTGGGTATGGGTGCAGCCCTTGCCGGGCGCGTCCTTCTGGCTGGGATCGCAGACGTCTTTTGTGCACTGGTTTTCGTCATCACAAGCGAGGTTGTCGGTTTTGCCGTCGCAGTCGTTGTCGATGCCGTCGCATTTTTCCTTGCTCGTGGCTGGGATCTCGCATTTGCCGAGCCCTTTGGGACCGCAGCGTCGTTCGCCCACGCACTTGCCGCTGCCGCCGGCGCCGACGATGAAGCACGCGGTCTTCAACTTCGCCTTGACCGCGACCTCGGAGCACTTGCACTCGACGCCGGCCTTGGGAACGCACTGCTTGGACTGCGTCCCGTCGACCGCCTTGGAATCGGTGCATTCGTAGCCGCTTGGGCAGGCCTTGTTGCTGCTGCAGGGCACACCGCAGAAGAAGCCGAGCGGCCCACGGTCGACGCATGCGGTGCCGGGGATTCCTACCGCGCCGCACTGCTTGTTGGAGATGCACGGATCGCACAGCCGGCCGTAGCGGGGCACGCACACGTTGACGATGTCGCCGCCGCCCGGGGACGTGACCGACGCGCACTTGAAGCCTTCTTTGCAGGTGTCCACACAGGTCTTGCCGCAGATGGAGCCGGCGGCCGTCGGGATGCAGAGGTTGTTGTCGCACTCGCTGTTGTCCAGGCACGGACAATAGGGCCCGCCGGGACAGTCGAGGGCGATGGCGTCGGTTCCGCTGGCGGCGTCGCCGAGTGCGACCGTGTCATGGGCGTCGTCGTTGAAGATCCCGCTGTCGGCGACATCCGAAGCGCCGCTGTCGGCCGCAGGATCGTCCCCCGCGATCGGGTCGGATGTGCAGCCGAAGACGAACAGTATTGCGGCAAACAATGCGACCGCACGGTCACGGCCGCGGGAGATCTTTGGGGCGTGCATGATACCTCTGACTGCGCGAAGGCGGATGTCAGAACGGTATGGGCCGCCGCGCGCGCGGGCAATAATTCGGCGGCAAACTTGGCGTCAATCCGCGTCCACGTGTCCGCGCCAAGCATTGCGCAGCTTATGAATCGTCAGGTTCGCCGTTTCGACCCCGGCCCACCGCAGGGTCATTTGACCACTGGGGCTGACCTCGCCGACGTCCGCGATTGGGACGCCATCAAAAAGCGCCTCGAAGGCATGGACGTGCTCGTCGCCGACTTCCACCACGAAGCGACCTGCGGACTCCGAAAACGCAGCTACCGCCGGCGTGCCAGTCGCGTCTGCGCTGCTCAAGCCAGACACACCCGGCGCGGCATCGAGGTCGACAGTCGCGCCGAGCAACCCGCCGATCGCCATTTCGGCAAGGGCAACGGCCAGGCCGCCTTCAGAGCAGTCGTGAACAGACGCGACCAGGCCGCCAGAAATCGCCCGATGAACAGCGCGAAGACGGGTCATGGGGTCGGCCACCGGCTGCGGGACAACGGCGCCGAGCTGCCCGCGTCGGCCATGAACGATGGACCCGCCAAGCTCCCCGCGAGTCTCGCCGACGACGTACAGACGGTTGCCCGCTTTCTTGAAGTCGCTCGTCGCGGTCTTGGAGGCGTCGGGCACGATACCGAGACCGGAGATGAGGAGCGTTCCTGGAATCGCATGTTTGGCCCCGTCCGCGCCCGTGTACTCGTTGTTGAGGCTGTCCTTGCCGCTGATGAAAGGTGCGCCGTACGCCAAGGCGGCGTCGTAGCAGCCGCGCGCGCATCGAACCAACGCGCCGAGCCGGTCGGGGAGCTTCGGGTTGCCCCAGCAGAAGTTGTCGAGGATGGCCACCTGGTCCGGATCGGCGCCGGTTGCCACCAGGTTGCGGAAGCACTCGTCGATCGCCGCGAACGACATCGCGTAGGGATCGAGCTTGCCGTATTGCGGGTTGATGCCGACCGCCAAGGCAACGCCGGGACCGTCGAGTTTGGGCCCGTTCTCGACCGCATCGAGCGGCACGATAACCGCGGCATCGGCCGGACCGTCGCGCTGCACGCCCACGAACGGCTTGACGATGGTGCCGCCCTGGACCTCGTGGTCGTACGTCCGCACGACGTCTTCCTTGCTGCGAACGTTGCCGGTAGCCAGCACAGCGAGGAGCTCCGAACCAATATCGAGCTGCCCACCAAGACCTGAGAGCGTGGCGCTATCGCTGGCTGGCGGCTCCCAATGCGACGTGAGCACGCGGCGCGGGATTCCGTCGTGAAGGAAATGAACGTCCAGGTCGCCCACCAACTCGCCTCGGTAGAGCACCTGGAGCCTGCCGTCGCCGCTAAACGTGCCGAGCACGGTCATCTCGACATCGAGCTCGTCACAAACCTCCTGCAAACGGGGCCGATCGGCTTCCGGCACGGCGACAACCATGCGCTCCTGGGCCTCGCTGAGCCACACTTCCCACGGCGACAAGCCTTCGTATTTCAGCGGCGCGCGCTCGAGATGAACGACGGCGCCAAGCTCGCTGGCCATCTCGCCGACCGCCGATGACAGACCGCCAGCGCCACAGTCGGTTATCGCGGTGTACAAGCCCTCGGTGCGCGCGATCTTGACGGCCTCGAGCACGGCTTTTTCGGCGATCGGGTGGCCGATTTGCACGGAGCTTCCGGCGACAAGAGCCGTCTCCATCCCCATCTCCATCGAGGAGAACGTGGCGCCGCGCAACCCGTCACGTCCGGTTCGTCCGCCGAGCACGACAACGTGGTCACCGGCCCGCGGATCGGTGCGATGGCTACCCCTGGGCAACACGCCGAGGCACCCGCAGAAGACGAGCGGGTTGGCGGTGTACCCGCGGTCGTAGAGGATCGCCCCGTTGACGGTCGGAATCCCCATCTTGTTACCGTAATCCTCGATTCCAGCGGTCACGCCAGCGGCGATTCGGCGCGGATGCAGGACGCCCTCGGGCAGGCTGTCGGCGGGCAGGTCGTCAGGCCCGAAACACAACACGTCGGTCGTCGCGATCGGATACGCGCTAACGCCGATGACATCCCGGACGACGCCGCCAACGCCGGTGTTCGCGCCGCCGAAGGGTTCAAGCGCGGACGGGTGGTTGTGCGTTTCGACCTTGAACGCGATGTCCCAGGTGTCATCGAAGCCAACGATGCCGGCGTTGTCGACGAAGACGGACTTGAGCCAATCGCTGTCGGCGGCCTTCGTCGCTGCCTTGATGTACGACTTGTACATCGAGTCGACGGTCTCTTCGTGGCCGGGTTCGGTGTGGTGGATGAGCGCCTTGAACGTCTTGTGCACGCAGTGTTCGGACCAGGTTTGGGCGAGCATCTCCAGCTCGAGGTCGGTGGGATCGCGCCCCTGGTCGCCGAAGTGGGCGGCGATAGCGCGCATCTCGCCAAGGTCGAGGGCAAGGCGCCGTTGTTGACTGATGGCCAGCAAGCCTTCGTCGTCGATGCCGCGGACATGCACGGTCTCTGGCGCCGAGGGACGACCGGTGTCGGCGGTGAACGGCGCGGGCAATTCGCGGTCGAGGGCCCACGCTTGGACGACTTCGTTGGCGAGCGTTGACCGCGCGATTCGGGACGCTTCGATGGCGTCGAGCGAGCCGTGAACGACGTAACGCAGGCCGGTCGACGCCTGGTCGAGCATGTCCAGGCCGATTGTCAGCGCGGCGTGGCGCAACGACTCGCCCGCTGTGTCGGTGACGCCGGGAAGGGGCGCGACTTCGATGGCACCGACCGGGCCGTCGTTGGCAGCTGCGGGCTTGTCGTCGGCGTTCCACTCTCGCCATGCCGCAGCTTGCACCACGGGGTCAACCAACAACGCGTCGCAGATTCGGGCGACCGCGTCGGCGTCCAGCCGTTCCCCGGCCAGGAAATAGACGTCGCGCACTTCGATCCGCTCGACGGAATCCGCCCCAGCTTCGGTGAATTCGCGCAGGACAGCGGCGCCGCGGGCGTCAAAACGCTCATCGGTCGGTGCAACCTCGACTCGTACCAACATGTGCTCGCTCCTATGCGCCGTAGCGGCGCCTTGCGGTTTTCCTGGACGACGAATCGCCCAATCCCCGTGTCTGGCGGTCTGCTAGTGCAGGAAGTGCCGTTCGCCGGTGAACATCATCGCGATGCCGAGGCGATTGGCGGCCTCGATCACCGCGTCGTCTCGGATCGACCCACCGGGCTGCACGATCGCGGTCACGCCGTTGGCCGCGGCCGTTTCGACACCATCAGGGAACGGGAAGAACGCGTCGGACGCCAGCGCGAGGTTCTCCGCCGCGAGTGCAGCCGCTTCGTTGTCCGCGGCGAGCACCGATTTGGCCTGCGCGACCGAATGCGCGACCGCCTCGACCCGATTGCTCTGGCCTTGCCCGACACCGATCATCGCGCCGTCGCGGGCGATGACGATGGCGTTGGACTTGACGTGTTTGACCGCGAGCCACCCAAACGCCAGGTCAGCGCGTTCTTGCTCGGTGGGCTGCCGTTCGGTCGCCACGGTCCAGCCGCTATCGTCCCCGCCGCTTAGATCTGTGGTCTGCACCAGCAGCCCGTCGCGCGTGCCCTTGATCACAAACGGGTTGTCTCCGGCGAGCTGGGGCACCAACACGCGGCAGTTCTTCTTGCGCTTGCGCAGCCGCTTGATGGCCTCTTCGGTGAAGCTGGGCGCGATGACAACCTCGACGAACAGCTTGCCCCACGCCTTGACGAAGTCCGCGTCCACCGGGCGATTGCAGGCGATGATGGACCCAAACGCGCTAACCGGATCGCACGCGAGCGCCTTGTGGAAGGCTTCGACCGGCGTCTCTCCGACCGCGAGACCGCACGGGTTGGTGTGCTTGACGATGGCCACCGCGGTTCGCTCGAACGCCGTCGTCATCGACCACGTCGCCTCAAGATCGACGATGTTGTTGTATGACAGCGCCTTGGCGCCGCGGATCATCTCGAACGCCGGCGGCTGGTGTGTCCAGCGGTAGACAGCCGCGGCTTGGTGCGGGTTTTCGCCGTAGCGCAACGTCTGGACCCGCTCACAGGACAGGTGAATCGCCGAAGGAAGCGCGTCGTCGGGGTTGACCGCCTTGTCGAGCCACGTCGCGATGGCGGCATCGTAAGCGGCGGTGTGCTGAAACGCCTTGAGGGCGAGCTTGCGGCGATCCAAACGGGCTTGTTCCACGTCGTCGTTGCCGAGCAGTTCGAGCGCACCGCTGTAGTCATCGGGATCGCAAACAACCGCCACGGACTCGAAGTTCTTGGCCGCGGCGCGCAACAAAGTCACGCCTCCGATATCGATCTGCTCGACCGCCTCGGCCTCGACAGCCCCACCCGACACCGTCTTCACGAACGGGTAGAGGTTGCAGACGACGACGTCGACCGGTCCGATGCCATGCTCGGCCAACTCGGAGAGATGGTCGTCGGTTCGGCGCGCGAGAATGCCGCCGTGGACCGCGGGATGAAGCGTCTTGACCCGCCCGCCGAGGATCTCCGGGTGGCCGGTGGCGTCGCTGACTTCGGTGACGGTGAGCCCTGCTCCGATCAGCTTCCTGGCGGTGCCTCCGGACGCGACGAGCTCAAACCCAAGCCCGGCGAGCCCGGTGCCGAGCTCGATGAGCCCGGTCTTGTCATACACACTGAGAATGGCGCGTCGTTTGACGGCGGTCATGATGGCTCCGATCGGGCGCTACGGCCCCTGTTTGACGTTGGATGCGGCGGAATCGGCCGCGGTGACTTGGAGAGATTGGAGCGCGCGCCAGTGGGCGGCGATGGCGTGCACGAGGAGCTTATGTTCGGTCGCGTGAACGCGGCTTTCGAAGCTATCGAGCGTGTCATCGGGCTCGAAGGGCACTTCGGCGACGGCGATGGGGGCACCGGCGTCGACCTCGGGGATGACCTCGTGAACCATCACACCCGACCGCTCGATGGTCCCGCTTCGCCACGCTTCGTAAGCCCGTTCGATCGCGTGTGTCCCCGCAAACTCGCCGGGCAGCGCCGGGTGCAGGTTGATGACGCGCCGCGGGAACAAGCCGAGGAATGACGGGCTGAGCACGTGCATCCAGCCGGCGAGAACCACGATGTCGGGGCGATATTCAGCGACCTGGCGGGCGACATCGGCGTCGTAGTCGTCCCGCGAATGACCCTGGCGCATGAACGCTTTCTTGGGCACATAGACCGTAGCGACGCCGGCGCGCTCGGCTCGCGCGAGGCCGAATGCCCTCCGTTTGTTGCTGAAAACGGCAACCACATCAGCCGCCAGTCGGTCGGCCGCGCACGCGTCGAGGACGGCTTGCAGGTTCGTGCCGCCCCCGGAAATCAACACGACCAATCGCGCCCGCTTCATGCTGTTCATCGTCAGTCTCGCGGATGCCTTCTGCGGTGCTGCTCAGCTGATGACCACGGGCGCGCCATCGCCGCGTTCGGTGATTTGGCCGACAGCCCACGACTGCGCCATATCGATGCGGTCGAGCAGGGCAAGCGCCCGTTCAGCGTCCCGGTCGGGCACGATAACGAGCATCCCAAGCCCCACGTTGAAGACGCGGTCCATCTCCGCCAGCGCGATGTTTCCGGCCTCTCGGATTCGTTCGAAGACCTCGGGGACATGCCAGTTGTTGCGGACCAGCCACATCGCGGTGCCCTCGGGCAAGACGCGCGGTGGATTATCGATAAGACCGCCGCCGGTGATGTGGACAAGCCCCTTGATATCGACGCCGCGGCGCTTGTCATCGCCGGACAGGAGCAGCTGGATATCGCGCAAATAGCTGCGGTGTGGCGCGAGCAGATGGTCGGCGAGGGTCCGGCTGTCGGTCATGCGCTCACCGAGGTCGGCGTCGGCCAACGCGCGTCGCGCCAGGGAGAACCCGTTGGTGTGCAGGCCGTCACTGGCCAGCCCGATAACCGCGTCGCCCGGGCGGATTCGGCTGCCATCGATGATCGTCTCGCGGCTCACGACACCGACGATGGTGCCGACGATGTCCAGCTCGCCATCGCGGTAGACACCGGGCATCTCGGCTGTCTCGCCACCGAGCAGGGCGCATCCGTTTTCGGCGCAGGCCTCGGCGCACCCGGTCACGACATCAGCGACCGCTTCGGGCGCCAGCTTGCTGCTCGCGACGTAATCCAGGAAGAACAGCGGCCGCGCCCCTTGCACGAGGATGTCGTTGACGCAGTGATTGACCAGGTCGTGACCGAGGCCGCGCAGCTTGCCGACCTGGGTGGCGATCATGGACTTGGTGCCGACGCCATCGGCCGACGCGACGAGCACGGGCTTGTCTTCGCCGATGCCGCCGAGGTCAAACAGGCCACCAAACGCGCCGACACCTGCCAACACTTCAGGGCCATGGGTCTTTTCGACGGCGCCGCGCATCAACTCGACCGCGCGCGCGCCCGCATCGATGTCGACCCCGGCGTCGCGGTACGAAAGGCTCTTGGCTTGCTCGGTCATGACCTACACGTCGTCCCTGAGAGCCCGCCAGCCGATGTCGGTCCGGTGGTGGATACCCTCGAAATGGATCTCGCCGATGCCGCTGTACGCGCGCTCGATCGCCTCGCCGACATCGCTTCCGACCCCGGTGACCGCCAACACGCGCCCGCCCGACGTCACGAGGACATCGGCTTCGCGCCGCGTTCCGGCATGAAAAACCGTCGTGTCGGTGAGCTCGCCGGCCGCATCGGTGCCGACGATGGTCTTGCCCTTCTCGTACTTGGCCGGATAGCCACCGGACGCCGCGACGACGGTCGCCGCTGAGCGGTCGGACCACGCGACGGTCATCTCGGCCAGGGATCCGCGCACGCAAGCTTGCAGGACAGTGAACAGGTCGGTTTGGAGCAGCGGGAGCACGACTTGCGTCTCGGGGTCACCGAACCGGCAGTTGAATTCGAGCACCCGTACGCCGTCGGCGGTCAGCATCAGGCCGGCAAAAAGCACGCCGACGTAAGGCGTGCCCCGGGACGCGAATCCGTCCACAACGGGCTGCAAGACGGTCGCCTCGATCGACTTGAGCAGCTCGGCGGACACGACCGGCGCCGGAGCGTACGCGCCCATGCCGCCGGTGTTCGGCCCCTCGTCGCCGTCGTACGCGCGCTTGTGATCTTGCGCTGCGGGCATCGCGACGGCGGTTTTTCCATCGCACAACGCCAACACCGAAACCTCGGGGCCCTCGAGCCGTTCTTCGAGCAGGACCTCGTCGGCCGCGTCACCGAACATTCGGTCGACCATGAGCACGTCAACGGCCGCCTGCGCTTGCGACGCGTCATCGCAGACGATCACGCCCTTTCCCGCAGCCAACCCCGACGCCTTGACCACGATCGGCCCGGGATGGGCGTCGAGCCAGGCATGGCCCTGTTCGGCCGTGGTCACCGTCTCGCACGCGGCGGTCGGGATGCCGTGTTCCACCATGAAGCGCTTGGCGAACGACTTGCTGGCTTCGATACGAGCGCACGCCTTCTTCGGCCCAAAACAGGCGACACCTGCTGCCGTTAGCGCGTCGGAAATGCCGTCCGCAAGCGGCGCTTCGGGACCAACGACGACCAGCGCGACGTCTTCGGCCTTGCACCAGCCGATGAGCGTGTCGAAGTGCCGAACATCGACGTCGCAGCGCGCGATCTTGCCCCCTTCGGTTCCGCCGTTTCCCGGCGCCACAGAGACACGCGCCACCACAGGCGACTGCGCCAGCTTCCATGCCAGCGCGTGTTCGCGGCCGCCGCCGCCGATGACCAACACGTGAGCCATCAGTTGACCGGATCGCCTTGACGCGGGATGCGACCTGTCGAACGGACGCTGTCGGCCCGTCGTGACCCGCCGGATTCAAACGCGTTCTTGCGGTTGGCGACCGAGAGCCATTCGCTCACATCGAGGGGGTAGTCGCCGCTGAAACACGCGTTGCAGTGGCCGCAGCTTTCGGGCTTTTCGATCCCGGACCGCACCGCGTTCATCATGCCGTCGACGGTCAGGTAACCCAGGCTGTCAGCGCCGATGAACTCGCGGATCTCGTCGACCGTCATGCGGTGGCCGATAAGCTCCTCGTACGTGGCCATATCCACGCCCATAAAGCAGGGATGTGCGACCGGTGGCGAGCTCACCCGAACGTGCACCTCGGCCGCGCCGCCGCCATCACGAATCAGCCGAACGAGCGGTCCAATGGTGTTGCCGCGCACGATCGAGTCGTCGACGAGCACAACGCGCTTGCCTTCGAGGTTGGCCCGCAGCGGGTTGTATTTGAGCGTGACACGCGAGCGACGGAGGCGATCGGACGGCTCGATGAACGTGCGACCGATGTACCGGTTCTTGGTGAGGCCCTCGCTATACGGGATCCCAGACGCAACGGCATAGCCGATGGCTGCTGGGGTCGCAGAGTCGGGCACGCCGATGACGACGTCGGCTTCGCAGGGGGACTCTTCCCAGAGCTTGGCGCCGAGGCGTTGTCGGACATCGTGCACCGTCTGCTCTTCCAAGCTGGTGTCCGGACGCGCGAAGTAGACGTATTCGAACACGCAAAGGGCCGGATCCTTCTCCTCGGTCATCACGGGGAAGCTGTGCAGCCCCCGCGCGTCGAGGCGCACCACTTCACCGGGCTGTACTTCGCGCAGGTAGCGGGCGCCGATTGTGGCCAAGGCGCATGATTCGCTGGCCACGGCGTAACCGAGCGCGCGACCCGCATCGCCCATCAATTCGCCGACACAAAGAGGCCGCAGCCCCGCCGCATCGCGGAACGCCCACACGGCATCGCGGGTCAGCACAACGACCGAATACGCGCCATCAGCCGCGCGCATCAGGCCCTCGATCCGCTTGAGCCAGTCGGCCCCGTTGGGTTCACCACCGGCGGGAGGCGCGGCCAGCATCTGCGTGATGACCTCGCTGTCTGTCGATGAAATCAGCCCCACGCCCCGCTTCAACAGCGCCGTGCGCAGGGATGTGGTGTTGGTCAGGTTGCCGTTGTGACCAACGGCGAGCGGCCCGTGCATTGTCTCGATGAGGTACGGCTGCGCATTGGCCAGGTGACTGCCGCCGGTCGTCGAATAGCGGTTGTGACCGATGCACAGGTGGCCTTGCAGCGGCGCGAGGTTGTCGTTGTTGAAGACCTGCGTGACCAGCCCCATGCCCTTGTGGATCTTGGCGTTGCGGCCGTTGCTGGTCGCGATTCCGGCCGACTCCTGGCCGCGATGTTGTTGGGCAAATTGCGCAAAAAACGCCAAGCGAGCGACGTCGATGCGCTCATGTGCCCAGGTGTAGGCGCCGAACACGCCACACGCTTCTTTGGGCCCCTCGTCGCCGAGGACGTTATCGGCCGGAAAATCGCTCACGCATCACCACCAGAAAGCGCGGCGTCGTCGCGTTGGATCTTGTCGGCCATCTCGCAACGCATCTGGGCGACGCGCTCAGCGATCTCGGGGTTGGTCAGGCCGAAGATCTTGGCCGCCACGAGGGCTGCGCCACCGGGATTGACAACAACAGCTGGCGCGACACCAGACGGCATCCGCAGCGAGCTGAAGATGTCCGAGCCACCAAACTTGTCGGAGTACGGCGGGCAAGCGATGCAAGGCGCGGTGACCTGGGCGTCGACGAGCGCGCTGAGTGCGTTGGAGCGCCCGGCGATGGTGATATACACCTTCGGGCGCACATCCTCTTTATACAGACGCAACACATTCAACAGGAATTCCGGTGCCTTGTGAGCAGACGCGACACGGATTTGCGACTCGATTCCAAACTCCGCGAGGGCCTCGGCGATCTTCTCGCCGTGAGCCAGGTCCGAGCGGGAACCCATGATGATTGGACAGAAACTCATCGTGGACTTCTCCTTTGGAGCCAGCGTTTGCTAGCGGTAGAGGTTGTTGGTGATGCGATCGTTTGCGGGGAGCGGGGCCGGACGAAAATCCGAACCGGTAAGCGCCTCGAAGACCGCAATGTAGCGCTGGGCAGCCTTGGCCAGCAGCTCCTCGGGAACCGTGGGGGCCTCGCCGTCGCCATCAAAGCCGTGACCCTTGAGCCAGAGCCGCAGGAACTCCTTGCTGAACCCTTCCGGCTCGCGTCCCTCGACGATCGCCTTTTCGTAGTCAGCCGCCTTCCAGAACCGCGACGAATCGGGCGTATGGACCTCGTCGATGAGGGTCAGTTCGCCGTTGATAAGACCGAACTCGTACTTCGTGTCGACGAGAATCAAGCCGCCGGCCGCCGCGATTTCGGTGCCCTTGTTGAACAGCGCGAGCGCCGCGGTGCGGACCTTCTGCCACAGCTCGGCGCTGATGAGCCCGGTGCTCACGACCTCCGCCTCGGTCAGGCGCTCATCGCGTTGTCCGGCGTGGCCCTTCGTGGTCGGCGTAATCACCGGCTCGGCGAGCTTGTCGTTCTTCTTGAGCCCGGCGGGCAACGTCAGGCCGTACGGCTTTTCGACACCATTGCTGTACAGCGTCCACAGCGACGTGGGCGTGACGCCGGTGATGTAGCCGCGCACGATGACCTCGACCGGCAGCGGCTCGGCGTCTTTGCAGACCATCACGTTGGGATCGAGGATATCGACCATGTGGTTGGCGACGACGTCCTGGAGGCGATGAAACCACCACGCGCTCAGCAACGTAAGTACCTGGCCGCGGTGGGGGATGGCCCCAAGCACACGGTCAAACGCCGAAAAGCGGTCCGTGGCCACGAGCAGGCGCTTGCCGTTGTCGACGTAGATGTCGCGGACTTTGCCTTGGGTTCGTTCGCCAACACCATGCAGGTTGGTCTTGAGAAGCGGCGTCTTGCCGGCAGCAACCAGGGTCGCAACGTCGAGCATCGTATTCTCCGGGGTTGGATGCGCCTCAATGGGCGTCTTCGGTGGCCTTTTGGTTACGCCTGCGAGACAGGCGCGAGTTGGGTACGGATCGTCGCCGCGAGGTTGCGGGCGCGGAGCGGGGCGTCGCCGACATAATCGACAGCATCGAGCCAACCGGCGATCTCATCGGCGGTGGCCTTGGCGCTGATGTCCGGGTCGGCTTGCAGGCGGCCGAGCAACGGGTTGTCGGCGCCTTCTCGAATGGCGGCCCACGCTTGCAGCGAATGGGTGCGAATCACCTCGTGCAGGTGCTGCCGGTCACCGCCGCGGCGCGCCACTTCCATCATGACGCGCTCGGTCGCGGCGAAGGGCCCGTACACGGCGAGCAGATGCTCGGCGGCTCGCTCATCGATGCGCAGTCCGTTGAGGATCTTCACCGCGCGGGCGATGGCGTGGTCGACGATGAGAAACGCCTCGGGGAGCACGGATCGGCGGTTGGCCGAGTCGTCCAACGTGCGCTCGAGATAGCTGTGCGCCGCGTTGTCCCAGGCCACGCGGGGCAGGGCGGCGAGCAGGCGCGTAACCGAGTCGATGTTCTCGGCGTCGATCGGGTTGCGCTTGAACGGCATCGCGCTGGAACCGACCTGGCGAGATCCAAACGGCTCGCCCCATTCGCCGAGCGGTGGGCTCTGCAAGATGCGCACGTCCGCGGCGAACTTGTAGAGCGACTGGCCGACCGAGGCGAGCGCCGAAACGACGCGGTAATCCTGCTTGCGGGCGTAGGTCTGCGTGGCCACATCCATCGCCGGCAGCTCGAGGGCGCCCATGATCCGCGACTCGAACTGCAACGTTGTGACGCCGGTTCCCGCGAGAAGCTGCATGTAGGAAGCGGACGTGCCCGCGGCCCCCTTGAAGCCTTTGCCCTTGATGCTGGCCCGGATGGCCCGCAGGTCGTCGAGGTCAACGCTCAGGTCTTGGGCATACTGGGCGAGCCGGTAGCCCATCGTCGTCGGTTCGGCCGGCTGTAGGTGCGTAAACGCCATCGTGGCGACATCGGCGAGCGCGTCCACCTTGTCGCAGAGCGTACCGAGCAATCCGGAGAGCGAATCGATCACCAGGTCGAGGGCGCCGCGAATCCGTAGCGCATCGGCGTTGTCCTCCACATCCATCGACGTCGCGCCGAGGTGCAGAATTCCGCCGCCGACCGGGCATTGTTCCGCGTACGTCTTCACCTCGGCCATCAGGTCGTGGCGAATCTCGGCCTCGATCGCGTGGGCGCGCGCGATATCAATATTGTCTCGCTGCGACGTGATGTCAGCGAGCTGGGCCTCGGAAACCAGGCCCACCGTCGACTGCGCTTCGGCCAGGGCGATCCAGATACGGCGCCAGAGCAACCGCTTGTTGCGTTGCCCCCACCACGCTCGCATGGCATCGCTGCCGTATCGCCACGAAAACGGCGACTGGTAGACATCAAATCCAACCGCGCTCATGCCGCGCCTCCATTCACTGCTGAACCGTCGCCAGCGACGTCTTCGCTGCCGGTCATGACGACCAGGCTTTCCCGCTCGGGCCCCACGGAGACCATGGCGATAGGAACGCCAGCGAGCTGCGAAATGCGGTGCAAAAATGCGCGCGCAGGCTTGGGCAAATCGTCCCAACAGGTGGCCTTGCGGGTGTCGGACATCCAACCGGGCCAGGTCTCGTAGACCGGCGTGACGCGCGCGAGGTCGGCGGTGTCGGGCACGCGGTCGATTCGCTCGCCGTCCAGCTCGTACGCGCTGCAGATCTTCAGCTCGTCGAACCGGTCGAGCACGTCGAGCTTCGTGACGGCGAGGCCGCTGAATCCGTTGAGCCAGGCGGCGTACGAAATCGCGACGCCGTCAAACCACCCGCAGCGCCGAGGCCGTCCGGTCGTTGCGCCGTACTCCTGGCCGAGCTCGCGGAGTTTTTCGCCGGTCGCGTCGAGCAATTCGGTCGGCAGCGGGCCCCCACCGACCGACGTCGAGTAAGCCTTGACCACGCCGATAACGTCGGTGATGGCCGTCGCAGGCATCCCGGCACCGGCCGCCGCATAGGCCGCCGTGGGGTTGGACGAGGTCACGTACGGGTACATGCCCCAGTCGAGGTCGCGCATCACCCCGAGTTGCCCTTCGAGCAGCACGTTCTTGCCGCCTCGCACAGCGTCGCGAACCATCGGGACGGTGTCGACAATCCGGTGGCCGACCGATTCCCGCCAGCTGTCGACCAGCGCAACGAGATCGTCGAGCTTGGCTTCGGGCAGCCCGTAGTGAGCCAACTCCCGGTTCTTGAGCGGCAGCAGCGCTTCCAGCCGGGCCCGCGCGACATCGGGACGCAGGATATCACCGAGTCGGAGCCCGCGACGCGACGTCTTGTCGGTGTAGCAAGGCCCGATCCCGCGCTTGGTGGTGCCGATCTTGGCGCCGGTTGTCCTGCTCGCCTCTTCCGCCCCGTCGAGTGCGCGATGCCAGGGCAAAACGACGTGGGCCCGCTCGCTTAGCCACAGATTAGCGGTGCTGACATTGGCCGCTTCGATCTGCGCGAGCTCGTCCAGCAGGCCTTCAGGATTGACCACGCAGCCGGTGCCGACGATGCAGGCCGTGTTCGGGTTGAAGATGCCCGAGGGGACGATGTGCAGCTTGAACAGCCCGTATTCGTTCACGACGGTGTGGCCGGCGTTGTCGCCGCCCTGGAAGCGGATCACCATCTCGGCGCGCTGGGCGAGCCAATCGACAACGCGTCCTTTGCCCTCGTCACCCCACTGGGCGCCCACGACTGCTGTTACCGACATCTTTTGCTCACGGGTGGATACGGCGGAACGCGCTGCGGCCCGGTCAGGTCGTCAAACCGATGCCGCGTGGCGTACGCCGGCGGTGAAAAGCGGCAGGCCAAGCTGCCCGGACAATCCCCGGTGGCGTCCGGGATGCTGCAGGGGGTCGATATGATCTTCGGGGTGGGGCATCAGCCCGAGCACGTTGCCTTGCTGGTTGGTGATGCCGGCGATGTTGTGCAGCGACCCGTTGGGGTTGTGCGGCCAACCATCGGCGTCGGAGCCGTCTGCGTTGACGTAGCGCAGCGCGACGAGGCCCGCGCCTTCGATTCGGTCCAGCGTGGCGTCGTCGATCGTGACGAACCGCCCTTCGCCATGCGCGATGGGGCAGTGAATCAGCTCGTCGAGGTCGCGGGTGAAGACACAATCGCTCTGCTGGTTGGCAGCGAGGTGCACCCATCGGCATTCGAAATGAAGTCGTTCGTTGCGGGTCAGGGTCGCGGTCTGGGGCGCGAAGCTCGAGGCGTCAGCGACGTCTTCCCCCAGCGGGCCGGGCAGCAGGCCGCTCTTCACGAGCACCTGGAAGCCGTTGCAGATCCCGATAACCGGCTTGTTGGCTGCCACGAACCCGTCGAGGGCATCCCCAACCCTTTCGCGGAGCATCGCCGCCCACAGCTTGCCCGCGCCGAGGTCGTCGCCAAACGAGAACCCGCCCGGAATGACGAGCATGGCGTAGTCGTCGAGCCGCACGTCGCCGCGCAGCAGGCGATTGACGTGCACAATGTCGGGGGCGCCCCCAGCAAGGGCAATGGCACGCGCAGCCTCACGGTCCCTGTTGGTCCCGGTGGCGTGCAAAACAAGCACGGGTGGTCGGCCCATTTGGCGCCTGCCTGACGACCTTCGCCATGGGGTGTCCATGACCACTCAGCCGTCTTGCGGCGCGGCGTAACACACCGCTGAGACCCACGCAACCGTGTTATGTAAGTGGTGTCGGAGGAACATCGATGTCCGCACGCATGGTCCCGCTCCCCTACGAAAAGCTCGAAGAAACCACGATGCGGGAACGTTCAGAGGCGATCTTCAAGCGGCACCAAGACCGTCGATCGGTGCGCCACTTCAGCCGCGATCCTGTGCCGATCGACGTCGTGCGCCGCTGCATCCACGCCGCCGCGCAGGCCCCATCGGGCGCTCACAAGCAGCCGTGGACGTTCTGCCTGGTGACCGATCCCGCCCTGAAAAGCAGCATCCGCGAGGCGGCCGAGGCCGAAGAACAGGCATTTTACGACCATCGCGCGCCCGACGAATGGCTCGATCAGCTGCAGCCCTTCGGCACCGATGCAAACAAGCCGTTTCTCGAAGACGCTCCGGCGCTGATCGTGATCTTTGCCCACCAACGCGCCCCGGATGGCAGCAAGAACTACTACGTCCAGGAATCGGTCGGCATCGCCTCGGGCATGTTGATCGCCGCGCTGCACGAAGCCGGATTGGCCACGCTCACCCACACGCCGGCGCCAATGCGGTTTCTCGCCGACCTGCTCAAGCGGCCATCGAACGAACGCGCCTACTTGTTGTTGCCGGTCGGTTATCCTGCGGCGAACTGCCATGTGCCGGCGATCGAGCGCAAGTCCCTTGACGACGTGCTCGTTGAATATTGACGGGGGCCCATGAACACCGAGCTCATCGCCGTCGCAACCGCGCTTCTCGTGTCGGTCTTCGTGGGCGTCGGGTTCGCCAGGCAAGGCAGGGCGTCTCGTCGCTGGCTGATAGCTGCTGTACCCGTGGCCATCGTCGGAGTCGTGGCGGTCTTCGTGCTCGGACCATCGGTGACACCGACGATCGCTGCGGTCGCCGGCCAACCCGTCCAGGCCCCTCGCGACGACTACGTCAGCAGCGGCGCCTGCCGGTCCTGTCACGAGAACGAACACCGCAGCTGGTTGGACAGCTTCCACAGCAAGATGACGCAGCGGGCGGGCCCAGACACCATCATTGCCGAATGGAAGGGCACCGTCGGGCCTGAAAAAATGCGCAGCAAGCTGATCCGCAAGGCCGATGAGTTTTGGGTCACAACGCCCGACTTCGAAAAGATCCTGTCCAACCAAAAAGCCGCGCGCCAACTGCCGCACCTGCCGATGCTCGAGCGCCGCATCGTCCTGACCACCGGCAGCCATCACAAGCAGATCTACTGGTTTTCGACAGGTCGCAACGGGGGCCGGGAGCTCGACATCTTCCCCTACCTCTGGCTCATCAAGGACCGCCGATGGGTGCCGCGAGACGCCGCCTTCCTGCGCCCCACGTTCTGGCCGCCGCGCCATGAAACCGGCCGCTGGAATATGCACTGCATCCAGTGCCACGCGACCGGAGGCCGTCCGCGCGTGAGCACAGAAAAAGGCAAGCCAGCGCTCACCGACGTGGTCGACTTCGGGATCGCCTGCGAGTCCTGCCACGGGTCAGCGCGCAAACATGTCGAGGCGATGCGCAGCCCGGTCAAACGAACCCTCGCCTACCTTGGGCTGTCGGGCGACAAGTCGATCGTGCAGCCGGCCAAGATCAGCCCTGAGCGGTCCGTCGAGGTGTGCGGTTACTGCCACGGACAAGCCGTCTATCGCAGCGAAGCGGACGCCACGCTCCACAACCATCACGGCCAGACGTTCAAGCCCGGTGACAAGCTCGACGACCACCTGCATGTTGTCGATCCGCTGGAATCGCCCGACAGCCCGCGCATGAAGCGCTACATGCACAACAACCCCATCGCGATGCCCATGTCGTTCTGGCCCGACGGCATGATCAAGATGGGCGGTCGGGAGCTCAACGCGATCAAGATGTCGCCGTGCCACGCCGTGCCGCCCTCCAAGGACAAGCTCGCGTGCACCCATTGCCATCGCCTGCACCGGGACAAGGACGACCCCAGACCCAAGGCATCGTGGACCGACGACCAGCTGCAGGCCGGAATGCGCGGCGACAAGGCGTGCACGCAGTGTCACAAGGACGCGACATTGGCCTCGCCCCGGCACACCCACCACACGATCGACAGCCCGGGCGCACGATGCGTCAACTGCCACATGCCCAACGCGACGTACACGCTGCTCAAGGCGACCCGCAACCACATGATCAGCAACCCGGACGCGTCGCGGTCCGCCAACACCGGCCGCCCAGACGCCTGCAGCCTGTGCCACCTCGACAAGCCACTGGCGTGGACCGCTCAGAAGCTCAACGCGTGGTATGGCCAGCCGGTTCCCGCGCTGAAAGCCGACCATCAACGCGTCCCAGCCTCGCTGGTTTGGGGGCTGAGCGGCCACGCATTGCAGCGCGCCCTTGTCACCTGGCACATGGGCTGGAAACCCGCGCAGAATGCGTCAGGAACCGACTGGATGCCGATGTACCTGTCGCAGCGAATCATCGATCCCTACGCGTCGGTCCGCTACATGGCCGGTCACGCGATGAAGACGTTGCCCGGACAGGCGGAATTCACGCTGGACTACATCGCGCTGCCGTCGACGCTCAACGCCAAGGCCGCCGCGCTGTTCCGAAGCTGGAAGAAGACCACGGCAGCGGACGCCTCACCCGCGGATTCCGACAAGAACCCGACCGCGCGGGCTCTCGCCGAAGCCACCGACGAACAGGTGCTCTACAAGGGCCGCTTCACGATCTTGAAGTCAGACTTCGACCGGCTGCTCAAACAGCGCGACGACCGCATTGTCGAGCTGCCGGAGTGAGTCGTTTCCTGGCGAGGACGCGAACAAGAGACAGGCTGCCGCACACCGAAGCCCGGCAAATCAAGCAGCCGTCCGCAGGACCGGATGGGGCGCCGGACCAATTCAGGGACACGCCCTGGCCTGACGCGCCCAACGGCGCATCACGTTAGTTCTCGGACTTCATCCACTTGTAAAAGCGCAAGTAGTCCCACTCAAGGCTCTTGGACTTCATCGTCGAGCCGCGCCAGCAGTTGTTGTAGAAGCCGATTTGCACGCGGCCCCATGCGCCGCTATCCGACGTCCAGTAGACCTGTCCGGCCTTCACGCTGATGATCGAGCTCTTCTTCGCCGGGAATGTCACATCGCGGCAGTACCCACCCGAGAAGCCGTCGGCACGCGAGTATACGTTGCTGCCGTTGATGGCGAGGCTGCCGTAGCTGCCGTCCCACGGGTAGCCTGTCATGTACCAGCACACCTGGTGCTTCTGGTTGGACGCCGACGTGTTCTTGATGAACGTGGTCAAGTACAGCGCTGAGCGGTTGCCGTTGTCGTTGCCGCGGTTATCGCCGCCGATTTGCCACTTGAAGTTGCCGTCCTTGTCGCCCCAGACGATGCGATCGACGGCCTGGTGCAAGCTGTTGTTATCCTTGGGCATGTCGCTGGCGTAGTTGTAGTGCGGCAGGATATTGTACGCGTTGTCCATCCAGTCGTGCTTGATACCAAGCAGCATTGGGCGGCTACCCGCCGGGAACACAACCTGCGCGGCGATCGAGTCGGGAAACGGCGAGCTTGATCCGCCGATCGTCAGGTTGCCGGCGATGTGCACGTCCTTCTTGAACGACGCGTTGCCGGTCACGACCTGCTGACCCTGGACGGCGATCTTCTTGTTGCCAGTGGTCCGCGCGCTGGCCGAAAACGATGTGATCTCAGCGATCGACGACGAGTTGTTGTCGTACTTGGTGTCGACGACCCATAGCTTCCAGGTGCCGGCCGGGTTCTTGCCGAAGTAGTCCTTGGTCAAGTCGCCGCTGAGGATCTTGTTGGGATCGGGCCACGTCCCGATCAGCTTCTTGGCGGTGCCGCCGGTGCTGTCGTGCAGCTTGTAGCGCTTGGCGCCGCCGCAGAACGGCTTGTCGTTCAGCTTGTGATCCGCGCCACCGGGAGCGACGAGGCACAGCTTCAGGTTGCCGATGCCGTTGTTGCCGGCCTTGATGTTGATCTCGACGGTGAACGTCAGCTTGTCGACGTTGCCCACGTTCGGGATGACGAGCTTGCTGTGCGTACCGGCGGGGTTGTTGTCGGGGATGTTGACCTTCGCGGTCTGCTCATAGATGGCGCCCACGACGTGGACGAGGCCCTGGCTGACCTGCGAGATGCCATCGTCGGGCAGCGGCGCAGCCTTGGCGCAGATGAGCTTGCCATTGCTGTCGATCCCCTTGGCGAGCAGCCCCGCGCCGCACGTTCCCGACGGGATCTTGATGCCGGTCAGCTTGCTGCCGTCGCCGATGAACTCCTTGGCGGTGATGGTCTGGCCCTTGAGGTTGAGCGGGCCGGGCTTGAGGGCGGACGTGGCGATACAGCCGGTGCAGCTCACGCCCCACGCTGTGGCCGCTGCCTGCGCGTAGAATCCACTGTGCATGCGCGACCGCGGCAGCTCAGGATCGTTGCCGACCTTGACGCCAAACCACAGCTCTTTGGCGGCGCTGATGGCGGCGGCGGCGATCGGCTTCTTGGTCCCCAGCGCGTAGGCCCACTGGCCGTTCTTGACCGCGATGGCGACCGGGCCTTCCTGCCACATCGCCGATCCGGCCGTCTTTGCCGCATATAGCGAAAACGTGACCGTGTAGTTGCCGTCCGCGACCGGGCCGCCGCCATTGCTGAGCAGCGTACCCTCGAGGTGCACGGTCTGCGGAACAGCGGCATGCGCCGGTCCAGCCAGGCAGAAGACGCCCCCAACAGCGATGGCCAGCGCCACAGCAGCGGGCGTCACCAGCTTGGGAAGGCTCATGCTCTTCATCGTTTGCTCCACTCGTAATCCGTCGCGTTCGAGCACCGTCATCGCGGCGCCACGAACCGGGTCATCTATTTGCCCAGCAGCGCTTTGACCCATGCGAGCCATCCCACGCGGACCGTGTATTTGTTGCTTGCCGCAGCGGCCTGGTTTGCACCCACGCGCGTCCGCAGCACGGCTTTGCCGCCCACCGAACCGTTCACCGATCCCGCGCCGACGTTCACCGTCGCCAGCGCCGGTTTGCAGCCCTCGTCGACGAAGCCGTCGCAGTTGTCGTCGCTTCCGTTGCAGGTCTCTGTGGCCTTGGGCTTGACCTCGCCCACGCACGCGCCCTTGCTTCCGTCCGCCTTGCAGGTCTGTTTGCCGGACTTGCAGATGCCCTTGTCTTGCTTCTTGGGGTCACCGGTCCAACAGGCGAACTCGGCCTTGGCGTCGACGGTGTAGATGCAGCCCTTCACGGTGTCGCAGCTGTCCTTGGTGCAGGGGTTCTTGTCGTCGCACGTCGCTTTGCCCTGGCCCTGGCAGGTCTGCTTGCCCGTCGCGGTGTTCAGCGCGCACTTGTCGCCGATCGTGCACTTGTTGCCGTCGTCGCATGCCTTGGTCAGCGGGGTGTAAACGCAGGTGCCGCTGCCCTTGTTGCAGCTGTCGGCCGTGCACGCGTTGTTGTCGTTGCAGGTCGCCTGCTGACCGGTGGCCGTGCACTTGGCGTTCTTGCAGACATCGAGGGTGCACGCGTTGTTGTCGGCGTCGCATTTGCCCGCGCTCGGTGCGTACACGCAGCCCTTCGCGGGATCGCACTTGTCGATGGTGCAGGCGTTGAGATCGTCGCAATCGAGCTTCTTGCCGGCGACACACTTGCCCGAGCTGCACGCATCAAGCGGGGTGCATTTGCTGCCGTCGGCGTCGCAGGTCGCGCCATCGGCCAGGTTGTTGACCGAGCACTTGCCGCTGAACGAGTTGCACGTGTTGCGGCTGCATGCGGTGTTGTTCTTCGGATCGCACACGACGACCGTCTTCGGGTCGACCGCGCACTTGGGCGCCGCGCCGCTCTTGTCGCAAATCACGGTGCCGTTGCAGGGGTTGCCGTCGTCCTTGCTGGAGCAATCGGCGTCCTTCTTGCACGCACACGTGTCTTTGCCCGCGACGCACGTGCCGGCCGCGCAGACGTCGGGCGTCGTGCAGATATCGCCGTCTTCGCACGTGCTGCCGTTGGTCGCCGCCTTGTGGAAGCACCCCGCCTTGCTGTCGCACTTGTCGACCGTGCAGGGCTTCTTGTCGTCGCAGTGAATCGTCACGTCGAGCGCGGTGCCCTGGCACGTGTTGGCCTTGCAGGCGTCGCCCAGCGTGCACTTGTTGCCGTCGTCGCACGGCGCATTGTCCGCGAGCTTCTTGTACTGGCAGCCCTTGGTCGCGTCGCACGAATCGAACGTGCACGCGTTGCCGTCGCCGCAGGGAACCTGTTTGCCGGAGACGCAGGTCGCCTTGCCCTGGGCGTCCTTGCCGCAGGCATCGCCGATGGTGCACGCGTTGCCGTCGTCGCACGGCTTGGCGGTCGGCGTGTTTTCGCATTTGCCTGTCTTGGGATCGCACGTGTCCTGGCTGCAGGCCTTGCCGTCGTCGCAGTTGGCCTTGGCGCCCGGGTGGCAGGCGCCCGATTTGCAGCTGTCGTTGAGCGTGCACGCGCTGCCATCGGCGTCGCAATTTGCGGCGTTGGGCGTGTGTTTGCAGCCGGCTTTCGGGTCGCAGACGTCGTTGGTGCAGACGTTCTTGTCGTCACAATCGGCCACTTTGCCGGGCGCGCAGACGCCGCTCTTGCAGGTGTCGGCGACGGTGCATTTGCTGTTATCGGCGTCGCACGGCAGGCCTTCGGGTTTGCTCTTCTGCTCGCACTTGCCGGTCTTCTTGTTGCACTCGTTCACCCGGCAGAAACCGCCCGAATCCGCGCATTTGATCACCGTGATCGGGTTGGTCTTGCACTTGTACGGCAGCTTCGTGAGGTCACAGTAGAGCGAGCCATTGCACGCATCGCCGTCGTCGTGTTTGGCGCAGTCCTTGTCCGCGCTGCAGCCGCAGATGTTCGCGCCGCTTTTGCAGGCACCTGCGTTGCAGGCGTCGTCCTGGGTGCAGGAGATGCCGTCTTCGCACTTCTTGCCGCTCAACGCCGCGTTCATGCAGCCCTTGGTCGCCGTGCAGCTGTCGTCGGTGCAGACGTTGTTGTCGTTGCACGTTGCGGTGACGTCGATCGCGAGCCCGACGCAGTTCCCGGCCTTGCACGCGTCCTTGTGCGTGCACTTGTTGGCGTCGTCGCAGGGACCGGCCACCGGCGCGTGTTTGCATCCGGTCTTGGCGTCGCAGCTGTCGGTCGTGCAGGTGTTGCCGTCGTCGCACTTGATGGCCTTGCCGATGCACTGTTCCTTCGTGCAGACCTCCTGCTGCGTGCACGCGTTGCCGTCGTCACACGGGACAGCGACCTTGGGCGTGTATGTGCACTTGCCGGTCGTGATGTTGCACTTGCCGTGCACGCAGAAGTCGTCGGTTGCGCAGGGTTTCTTGCCGGCGGACTTGCAGACGCCCTTGTCGCAGGTGTCGCCGCTCGTGCACGGGTTGTCGTCGGCGTTGCACGGCACCTGGCTCTTCGGCGCAAAGACGCAGCCCTTCTTGGGATCGCAGCTGTCCTCGGTGCACGCGTTGCCGTCGTCGCAAGCGAGCAACTTGCCAGGCTTGCATTTGCCGTCGGCGCACGAGTCGCTGACCGTGCACTTGGAATCGTCGGCGTCGCAGGGCGATTTGGCGTTGTCGTGTTTGCAGCCAGCCGCGCCGCCGCAGCTATCGAGGGTGCAGACGTTCTTGTCGTCGCACGTCCCTTCATCGGTGTCGCCGTCACAGTCGTTGTCAGCCCCGTCGCACACCTCGGCGATCGGCTTGGGCGCCTTGCACGCAGACAGGCCGCCACCAGCGGGAGCACCGTTGGCGCCATCGGCCAGGCACGTGCGCTTTCCGGGGCATTTCTGGCTGCCAGACGCGACAAAACAGGTCGTCGAAAGCTGCGCCTTGATCGCCGCGGCCGAGCAGGAACACGCCGCGCCGCCCTTGGGCACGCACATGCTCGCCTCGTTGCCAGCCACGTCTTTGGCCTTGCTGCAGACGTAGTCCTTGGGGCACTCCTCGTCTTTCGTGCAGCTCGCGGCGCAGAAGTTGCCCTGGTTGCCGCGATCGATGCAGGCCCCGTCGGGGTTGCCAACACCCTTACATTGCGCGTTTTCGGAGCAGGGATCGCAGATGTTGCCCCACTTCGGCACGCAGATATTCGCCGTATCGCCGCCCGAACCTGTTGTGGTCGAGCATTTGAAGCCGGTCGGGCACGAGTCGACGCATTTTCGCGCGCACCGCTGACCATCTGGCGTGTTGATGCAGAACCCGAGGTCGCAGTCTTTCGCCGATTTGCACACGCAATTGGCACCACCGGGGCAATCGTCGCCACCAGCATCGGCGCTCGCATCGGTGGCCGTGTCCTGGTGGTCGCTACCGATATCGGATTGTGCGCCGGTGTCCGGGTCGGCGGTGCCGGTGTCCGGATCCGTCACGCCCGCGTCGACGATGGTGCCGCCGGTATCTTCGTCCTTGTTGGTGCTGCTCGTGCCTTCACCGCCTTCGTCAGACCCACATCCAGGGGCGACAAGGGAGAAAGCCGCGGCAAAGGCAAGCAAAGCCATCGCGGCGGGCGAAAGCCGAGGACCGACGGAGTTGTTGGGCATAAGCGCGCTCAAGATGAGTCGACCAAGTACAAACCCGCGCACTCAGAGTCGCCGGGATTGTCGTTTTGCGGAGAGAAGGACATCTGCATCTTCGCGTCCGCACCCCCGATTTCGCAAGGGTGAATTTTCCGCACCACCGTTGAAAAGTTGCAGTTGCGGCAAACGGACGCGAAAAACGCCGTCACTTTGACACCCCAGCATCCGTCGGCAACCTTGCAGCGATGCCCCGGCGCCCGACCATCGTCCTGTTCGACATCGATGGCACGCTCGTCACAACCGGTGGCGCCGCGCGGCGCGCTTTTGAACAAGCCATCACCGAACAACTCGGCGACGCGTCCGCGTTCGCGTTCTCATTTGGTGGCATGACCGATCCGCTCATCATGCGCCGCGGGCTCGAAGCGATGGCGCGGCCGTACAGCGAAACCCTCGCGACGCCGGGCTCCTCCATGCGATCCTCGGCGAAGCCAGCGAGACCGCTTAAATGAAGGCACGCATCGCGGCAGGCGACAGGCAAACGGCGCAGGCGGGCAGGGCGATCCTCCGCGCGGGTGGAAACGCGGTCGATGCGGCAGTCGCTGCGGCGTTCGCGAGCTTCCTGACCGAACCGCTGCTGGCGAGCCCGGCCGGCGCCGGAGTTGCCCTGCACGGAGATGCAGCGCGCGGATTCGAGGTGCTCGACTTCTTTACTGTCGTGCCCGGCATCGGCGCGCAACCGCCGGCACAGCTCGATTTTCACGAGATCACGATCGACTTCGGCACGACGTCCCAGTCGTTTCACGTGGGCCGCGGCGCAGCGTCGGTCCCGACCGCCATGTTCGGCCTGCTTCAGCTCCACCAGCGCGGCGGGCGGGCCCCGTTGTCCGAAGTCGTCGCGCCCGCAGTCGCGCTTGCCCGCCACGGCTGCCTGCTCAGCGCGTCGTTGCGGTACGTCACCGCGCTGCTTACGCCCATCGTCTCGCTCACGCCGCAGGTCGAAGCCCTCTACTCCGCCGATGGCATGATCGCGCCGCCGGGCACGCAGATCCGCAATGAGAAGCTGGCGGATTTCCTCGAAGCGCTCGGAACCGAAGGGGAATCGCTGCTACGCGGGGCGTTTGCCGACGCGCTCGTCGACGCGTTCTCTCCCGACAATGGCGGGCTGCTAACGCGCGAAGACATCGACCGCTACAAACCGGTCGTCCGCAAGCCGCTGCGGGTTGCATACGGCGACCTGTCGGTGCTGACAAATCCGCCACCCTCGACCGGCGGCACGCTCATCGGCATCGGACTGCGCGCCGCCGCCGCCGCCGATCTTGGCCAGCACGCGTTCCTTTCGCCCGACCACGTCATCGCGCTCGCCGACGTGTTGTCGATCGTCAGTCACGCGCGGCGCTCGGAAGTCGACCGGCGCATCGAAGAGCCGGGCGCCATCGCGGAGCTTCTCGACGACGCAACCATCGCCCGATGGCGCAAAGAGGCCCGTGGAGTCAGCGAAGAAGCCCACCTCGGAGGCACGACGCACATCAGCGTCATCGACAAGGACGGTGGCGTGGTTTCGATGACGCTGACCAACGGTGAGGGATGCGGCCACGCGCTCGCTGGCCTGGGCATCCACGTCAACAACTTCCTGGGTGAAGACGACATCAACCCGCTCGGCTTCCACAAGCTCGCCGCTGGCACGCGCATGACCACCATGATGGCGCCGTCCGTGGTTGTCGAGGGTGGTCAGCCGCGCTTCGTGCTCGGCAGCGGTGGCAGCAACCGGATCCGCAGCGCGATCCTGCACGGGGTCCTCAATCACCTCGCCTTCGGCCAGACGCTCGACGTCGCGGTCAACGCGCCGCGGATGCATGTCGAAGGCAACAAGCTCTGGTTCGAGGCAGCCGACATGCCCGCGGAATCGGTCGCCGCGCTCGTTGAACGGTGGCCCGACGCGGCCGTGTTCGAAGACCGCAGCATGTTCTTTGGCGGCGTCAACGCGGTCGGTCTTGACGGAGCCGGCGGCGATCGACGACGCGGCGGAACACCCCTCGACGTCGATTGAAACAGCCGGCTCTGAACGATCGGCGTTGGGCCTACAGGTCCAGGTACACGGAACGTTTTTGCCCATCGGCGCCGATCACCTCCACGGTGACCATGGTCGGGGGCGCGTTGTTGAGCGCATTGGCGGCCTCTTGCAGCGTCATGGACTCGGTCGCGGTGAAGTCCACCGATGCGACCACATCACCCTTTTTCAGGCCGGCGCCCGCCGCCTTTCCGGCCGCGTCGAGGGCTGCGAGTGCATAGCCGCCCGGGGTCTCGACGAGCTTGGCCCCGATCCGGTCCACGACGGCGGTGGAGCCCGTCGCAGCGCGCCGCAGCGTGACGTCTCCAGCCACATCGCCGCGCGCCGGCACGGTAACCGCCACAACAGTCGCGAGGTGTCCCGACTTGGTGACACGAAGCTTGGCGTTTCCCGGCGGCAGCTTCTCGATCATGTAGCTGCCATCGGCCGCCGTTGTTGTGGTCTTGCGGCTGTCTTCGGCGCCGAGTCGAGCGTAGAGGTCCACATGCGCGCCGCCGACCGGCGTGTTGTCCTGGTCGTGAACAACCCCGACGAGACGGGCTCCGGCGTCCATCGTGATGGTGGCCATCGTCGTCTGTCCGCCCTTGACCACGATATTCTTGGCGATTCCCGGCTGCCGCTTTTCGGCCCTCGCGAGCAAGTCGTAGGCGCCTGGACGAAGCGGCCCGAGCTCAAAGGTGCCGTCGACCTTGGCCACAGTGCGCAGGTTGGATGGCTGTCCGTGCGGGTCGGGTTTGCCGACGGCGCGGTGCGTTACGAGGACGGTCGCCGCTTTTTCGACCGACCCGTCGGCGTGCACCACCTTGCCGCGAATCGTGCCGCCGGGGCCCAGGCGCAGGACCATCTCCGTCCCGACGACAACACGCACCGGCTTGGGTGGTTCGAAGCGAGGTTGCACGGCGGTCAACATGGCGTCGCGCACGTCGTCGGCCACTTCGCCGTACTGAAAAGCGCCGCCGGCGGCCGTTCGCACCCAGTGCTCTTCGTCGCCGCGCTTAATGACGACGGTCGCGTTCGCGATGCCGGCGCCAGCGGGATCGACCACGCGGCCGGCGATCCCGCGGATCGGGCCGAGCTTGAACGTGCGGCTGAGCTGCGAATGCGGATGAAAGGCGACCGACGCCTCCTGGTGCCGCGTGAATCCGGACGCCGAGACGTCCAGCATCCAGGTGCCCGCGGCGATTCCCGCGATCTGGAAGCGTCCGTTGCCATCGGCCGTGGCCTGCCAGTCGCCACCGGTGTCGCCGACCCCAACGATCGCGCCCGGGACCGGCGCCCCCTCCGTCGACAGCACTTGGCCGGCCAGTCCGGCGACCGCGCGGATTTCAATGACGTAGGGAGCGTATGTGGCGCCGGGAGCCAGGTCGATCACGGTACCCACGGCGGCCCCGGTCGTGGCCACCGATTCGATGCGGAGGCGCCCAGCCGGCAGCCCAGCGAGCTCGAATCGCCCATCTCTTCCCGACTTGCCAGCGACATCCACGGTCAGCTCGGCCACATCGCGAGTCAGGCCCCGCGCCACGCGATAACGGGCCCGAAAGGACGCGCCCTCGACGGGTCGTCCGGCCGACACAACCGTACCGCGAACCCCGGCTGGCCGATGCATCCTGAGGGTCAAGAGTGCGTCTTTTGCGGGCGTGTCGACGCGAATCGATTCGCAGCATGTCCCGGCCTTGCGCGCGAACAAGAAGCCGGCTTTTTCGACCGCGACTTCGTGCACGCCAGCGCCGGGGTGGGGCAGCGAGAACAGCCCGTGGCCATCGCACATCGCTTTTGCCTCGCCGATCTTGACGCGTGCCCCAGCGATCGGTGTTCCGCCGGCTTCCACCACGCGTCCACGAAGCACATCGTCGTTGGTGTCGACACGGCCCTCTTCCGCCTGCTTTTCGAGCTTGGCGATGTCGGGGCCTGGGCTGACGTCGTCCTTGTCCGGACCACCCATGAACGCCCAGAGGATCAGCCCAATGAGGACGACGGCGAGCAGAGCTATGGGCACAGCGACACGCATCAGTCGACGATGCCCGACAGACCCGGACCGGACAACCCGGATCCTGTTTGGATCAGGTTCGATCGCCCAACGGACGTCCGGAATAGCCGCCGCGCCGTGGTGTTAGGCGATGAGAAGCGGTTACGATCGCGGGATGGAGAGGCCCGACGACATGCATGCTGACACGGTCGCAGCGGACAACCGTGGCGCCGCCCCAAACGGATGGATGGCCGCCACGTGGGACAAGTACGGCCTCATCGTCGTCGGCAACATCATCTTCTTCGCGCTGCTCTATCTCTTCTCGTACCGACCGCACAACGCCACGGCGCGCGCCAACGAGTACCTGCAGATCGCCCAGCAGCAGGAATCCGAGGGGCGCTACGAAGCGGCCGAAGTCCTCTACCGCACCGTTACCTCGCGCTACGGCGACACGGACGCAGCAGCCCTCGCCGGCGCTCGCCTGCCGACCGTTCAGAGGTTGCACGCCGACGTCCGCTCCGCCGCCGAAAAGCCCAACTTACCGCCCGACCTCACGCTCGAAAAGATCGTCGCCGGCCCGCCCGCCTGGTTTGTCGCCCGAATGCTTGCGCGCCGCTACGAGGAGCTCGCCGACAACGACCGACAACCGTTCCTCGCCGCGCTCGATGGCTACATGCGCCTCGCGTTCGCCCGCGGTGAGATCGACTTCCCGACCGCCAGCAAACATCACGCGTTTCGGCACGACACGCTGCAGCGCCGCTACTTCGACCTGCGCAGCAAGTGCGGCTTTCACAAGGATCTCGTGTACGACGACATCTACGTGCGCAACGACAACCACTTCGCCTGGCACGACGTCGTCATCGACGTGTTCGCGCGCCAAGGCGACCGTGTTGAAAAGGCCACCGTCCGCGCCGAAAAGCTCGCTCCCGGCGCCAAGATCGAAGCTGTCGAGCTGCGCATCAAGGACGACGGCGGCGCCGTCTCGTGTTCGATCGTCGTGCGGGCAAAGGAAGGCGAGCTGCGCGCGGAGCAATCGTTGTAGAGCAGGCGGCGAGAATTACAGCAAATCGTCGTCTTCGTACGGGATCGCGTCGGCGAGAGAAACGAACCCTTCGCAAGCTGTCCGGCCTTTTTTGCCGCGGCTCGCGTTGAGCAGCCCCTTGGCGTGGGCGTAGAAGCCGAAAAACCGCAGTAGCATCGCCTTTTCGGCCGGCTTGAGCGGCTGCGATGAGCAGATGACCTTGTCGTCGATGTGGCCGTCGTCGATGAACCGAACCGCCTCGCGTGCCCGATAGCGCCCAGCATGACCGCGCATCAGCTTGGGGCCGAGCACGATGGCGTCGAGCATGTCGCCATCACCACCCTTGAACCCGGCGACATGGCCGTAGTTGTACGGACAGGGCACAGGCGACACGTAGTCGACCGAACCATCGCTGCGGCGCTTCACGAAGCTGCCGCGCGGGACCTCGATGATCACTTCAATCCGCACAAATCGCTCCTGCGTGTGTTGCTGTACCGTTCCGTCATGTTTTCAGAATGTTCCAGCCTTTGCGATCGCGATTGTGGGTAACCAGAACATCTCCGCACGTCGCGTCCCAACGCCGAGGCACCCTACACGTCGGCCCCGTCTGACCAAAGCTCGATTCGACTCTGCTCACGAAACAAGCGAAAGCGACGGTCCGCTTGGAGGTTGATCAGGTTCGTTCGCGTTCGGGTTCGGGTTCGGGTCGCTCGGACTCGGTCTATCGCTCAGTCAGCGACCTTCAATCGGGCCTGGGAGGTTGAGGCAGCTCAGAGGTCCAGGGCAGCAAAGAGCGCGTCGGCGTCGAGGTGGCGCTCGATCATCGCGAACGCTGTTTCGACCTTGTCGCGATCGGACGGGCCGATCTTGACGGTGAGGCGATCGACGGCGGCGGCTGCGCTGAACGTATCGCGGTCGGACACCAACACCGGGACGTGGGCGTCGCGAACCAGGCCCATGATCTTCGGATCGGGCTCGATGCCGCCGGTCAGGAGGATGCCCGCGATCGCGCCCGTGTTCTTACGCTGCCCGACGAGGTGCGCCGAGATGCTGACGAGGATGTTGTCGACGCGGTCTCCGGGCGTGATGACGAGCGTTCCGTCGCGGATGTAGCCGAGCGTGTTCTGCGGTGTCATCGCCGCAACGATCGTGCCGCGCACCCGGTGATCGAGGTATTCCGATCCTGCGACCACCGCCAGCCCGAGCTCGCGCTTGAGTTGGCGCACGGTCGGGTAGGTCAGCTCGCGCTTGAACGGCATGACGGCGAGACAATCGACGCCCTTGTTGGTCAGCCCCTGGCGCACAGCCGCAGAAATCTCGTCGTACTTGTCCGCGTGGATCTTGTTGACGACCGCGCCGATGACCGGGACGCCCGCCTGCTCAAAGAGCGCCTTGTTCAAGCAGATCTCATCGACGGTCTTGCCGATCCCGCCGCCGCCGATCACCAGCACCTTTGCGTTGAGATGGCTGGCGACATCGGCGTTGCTTGCATCGATCACGGACCCGACCCCGGCGTGCCCGGTGCCCTCGACGATGACGATATCGGCGTCGGTGTCGACGTGCTCCATCGCTTCGTCGATGAGGCTGAAGATGCGGTCGCGCTCGCGGTTGAAGACATACTTCTTGGTGTACCCGCGGGGAATCGTCACGGGGCTCATATCGGCCAGCGACATCCCGCCCTGGAAGATGTGCTGCATCAAGACAGCGTCTTCGTCCGCGGTGGTGCCGTCGCGCTTGATGACCCGCTGACCGACAGGCTTGATGAACCCGACCCGCAGGCCGCGGCTGCGAAAGAGCGCGTAGAGCCCCAGGCTGGTGGTGGTCTTGCCGACGTTTTGTTGCGTCGCGCTGATAAAAACTCGCGCCATCAAACGATCCTTGTCAGTCGCCGTGCCCTTTTTCTTGCAGCACCGTGCAGGTGAACGTGCCGTCGAGCCCCTTGAACTCCATGTCCCGCGTGCCGGCGATGAGCTCCGGGTGTTCGGCCAGGAAGCGCGCCACGGTCGGCTCCTCCGCGATCATGGGAGAGAGGGCGACCTGTCCCGATCCGGACGCTTTTTCCATGCGCGCGGCGGTGTTGACCGTGGTCCCGAAGTAGTCGGCCGTGCCATTGAGCGTCACGCCGATCGTGCGACCGTGATGCAGGCCGATCTTGAGCCGCAGGTGAGCGGTCTCGGGCCGGTCGCGCAGGGCCCGGTGAAACGCCAGACCGGCTTGCACAGCATCGAGTGGGTCGTGCCATACCGCCATGATTGCGTCGCCGATCGTCTTGACGATGGTGCCACGCCATTTGTGCGCCACGTCCGCGAGCACGTCGAAGTGCGCCCGGACCATCGAAAACGCCGTGGCGTCGCCGACTTCGGAGTAAAGCGCGGTTGATCCGGTGAGATCGGTGAAGAGGATCGCGAGGTGGCCGACGTCGACGTGCAAGCCGGGGCTCAGGATCTCGGTGCTGAAGAACTCGCGAAAAGCCATGCGCGTCATCACGACTGCCGCGGTCACGGCATCATCGCGCCACGCGGCCCGGTCGAAACGGATTGTCTGGTCATATTTGCTGCGGTTGGTCAGCGTGAGCGTGGCGCCACCGGCACGCAGCGAATCGGGCACGAGCCGGCCGTTGTTTCCCTCGTCGACGACGAACGTGGCCTTGTCCATGCCCGTTTCGGACACGTCTACATAGACCTGGGGTTTGAAGCGCTGGCCCAACACGCGGTAGACGCCGGGTTCGAGCTCCACCTCGAGGGTGCGCGATTCGCCGGGCAGCAGGCGCTGTTGAACGGCGACGTGGAGCGTGTTCGCGGGGCTACCAACACAGTACGTGTGCGTCTCGATCGGCCGGATCTGGCCGCTTGTCTTGAACGTCAGCTCGACCGATTCCACGAACTCAACGTCGTAGTTGATGTTGCACGCCTCGCAGTGCGCTTGCGGGGTCAAGCGGCGCAGTGAAGGGCGATTGTCCGAAGGCACGCGGCAGTTCGGGCACAGGATCGACCAGTTGAGCTCAACCAGCCCGACGTGCGCGGCGACCAGGAAAGCATCGAGCACCCGGTCGCCGTCGAGCCCCCACATCCTCGCCATCTGCCACGGTCGCATCCGTTCAACGACGTGATCGGGCGCCATGCGGATCGCCGCGCCCACCGCATCGAGCGCCTCCCTGTCGGCGAGCACGAACTCGCGCGCTTGGGCCATCAGCGATTCGAATCGCAGCGATGACGCCGAGGACAGGTGGTCGACAGGATCTTCGAAAGGATCGAGCCCGAGGTCGAAGCCGTCGGCCTTCTGCCCGGCGGACAGCTTGTCGTCGATGCGCCGGTACGCCTTCTCGAACGTCTCGCGCAGGCGGCTGATTTCGATCGGCACGGCCACGCGCCCGAGCACGTTTCGCGGCAGCAGCTCGAGGGAGTGATGAAGCCGCGTCCCGCCGGTGTCCAGCGGCTCCAGGACGACGGTCGACTTGTTGGAGATCAGGGGCCCACTCGTGTATTCGCGCAGCACACCGAACGTGACCGGACGCACCCACTCGAAGGGGTTTTCGACCCACTTGAGCAACATGCCGAGCTGGCGGGTCTGACCAAAGCGCCTGGATCCGCCACCCTCGGCTGGTTCGTCGTGAAAGTCGGGCATAGGCAACCCGACCGCCTTGTTGAAGCGTTCGGTGTTGCAGACATAGGGCCACAGCGAGTCGCGCGGCGACGCCAGATCCCAGTGCCAATGGTAACGGTACGGCTCACCCACTGGGGCCGACGATATCGGAGCTTCGCCCGACAACCAATGTCATCGCGTCGATCCCACATCACATCGGTCAGATCGACGACGGTGATTGCCAGCGAGACGGGGACTCGGCACAGTCTCGGCCGCGCTTTGACGCAAGGATTTGAACATGGTTACAACATTTCGCGTCCGTCACGCGACGGCGACGCTGACATCGGTCTTCACGCTCTTCACGCTCTCCGCGCTGGTCGCCTTGCCGGCTGCAGCGGCGTCACCGGACAGGGCTTCTCCGGACAGGGCATCTCCGGACAGGGCATCTCCGGACAGGGCATCTCCGGACAGGGCGCGCAAGCTGCTGGATCGCGTCGACGACCTGTGGCGTGGCAGGACATCCCAGGCCAAGCTGCAAATGCATGTAAAAACCAAGTATTACGAGCGCAAGCTGGCGATGAAGGCGTGGAGCAAGGGCAAGGATCAGTCGCTTGTCCGGATCCTGTCGCCGCGCCGCGAAAAGGGCATGGCCACGCTGAAAAACGGCAAGCAGATCTACACCTGGCTGCCGCGGACGGCGCGCGTGATTCGGCTGTCGGGCGCGATGATGGGCAGCGCGTGGATGGGCAGCCATTTCAGCAACGACGACCTGGTCAAAGAGTCGCGCATGGCCGAGGACTACACCTTCAAGATCGCGTTCGAAGGCAAGGAACGCGGCACGGACATCATCCGCATCGACATGATCCCCAAGAAGAACGCCGCCGTGGTCTGGGGCAAGGTGACGCTGACCGTTGACGCCAAGACGCAGCTGCCCCTGCGCAGCCTCTACTTCGATGAAAAGGGCAAGCTGGCGCGGACGATGACGTGGTCGGACGTCAAGCCCTTTGGCAAGCGCCGGTTGCCGGCCAAGATGCGCATGACACCCGCCGATAAACCGGGCGAGTTCACCGAGATGACCTACACGGAGCTGAAGTTCGACGTCGCCCTGGACAACGCGTTCTTCTCGGTTTCACGCCTCAAACGCAGACGATAGCCATCGATGTACGGTCGCCTCCTCAAACTCGCCGCCCGCAACGTCAGCCGCAAGCCCATGCGGTCGCTGGTGACGTCGGGCGCGATGGCGCTTGCGGCGGCGGTCATGATCTTCTTCGGCGCGATCATGATCGGCTACATCGAGCACATGAAGACGTCGGCCCTCGCGATGGAGACGGCGCACGTCCAGATCCACGCGAAGGGCTACCGGGACGAGCCCGATCTGCACACGCTGATGCGGGATTCGGGCAAGATCATCGAGAAGCTCCGAGAGTCGGGCGTCTCGGCGACCGAACGGCTCTATGGATTCGCCCTCGCGGCCCACGACAAGCAGTCGGCAGGGGTGATGCTGCGCGGCATCGATGCCGAGCACGAGAAGAACGTGACGCTGCTGCACACGGCGGTCGGGCAGGGCAAGTGGCTCGATGAATCCGACCCGCGCGGGGTTGTTGTCGGAAAGAAGGTGGCGCGGCGGCTGGGACTCAAGGTTGGCGACGAGCTGATCGTTGTCTCGCAGGCGGCCGACGGCGCGACGGCCGACGATCTGCTGACGGTTCGCGGCATTTTTCGAGGCGTCAGCGCGCGGCTTGATGCGGCGGGCGTCGTGATGCGCCAGCAAGCCTTTCGCGAGCTGCTCGCCGTCCATGAAGGCAGTCACGAGATCGCGATCCGCAGCACGGCCGGCTTCGACGCGCCCATCACCAATGTCGTAGAGGCCGCCAAGGCCGCCGCCGGCAAACACGAGGTGCTCGGCTGGCCCAAACTTCAGCCCGCGCTGGCCGAGATGCTGCGAACCAGTGACGCGCAGCTCGGGTTCATGCTCTTCATCGCCTATCTCGCCGTCGTCACCGTCGTCTTCAACGCGACTTTGATGAGCGTGTTCGAGCGGATGCGGGAGTTCGGCGTGCTCAAGTCGCTCGGTGTCACGCCGTTGCAAATCTTCTTCGTCGTGGTCGCCGAATCGCTCGCTATGGCCGTGATCGCCGCGGTCCTGGCCCTGGGGTTGGGTGTGGGGCTCAGCATGGCCTTCGCAGACGGTATCGACCTGTCCGCGAGCGTCGGCGACATAAACTTCAACGGCATGGTCATCCCGCCCGTGCTCAGCCCCAAGCTCGGCGTCGGGATCGCCGTCGGCCCGATCGTCACGCTTGTGATCATGGTCATGCTGGCCGCGGTCTATCCCGCCCTGAAAGCCGCGCTGGTCCGGCCCGTTGACGCGGTTCGGGGGCGCTGAATGGATCTCGTACGGCTGAGTTGGCGCAACCTGTGGCGGAGCAAGCGGCGCACCCTGATCACGTCGCTGTCGGTGGCGGGCGCGGTCTGGATGGCCACGACGTTCCTCGGCATCGCGGAGTGGGCGTACAACGACATGGTCGGCAAGAGCGCCACGATGGGTTTCGGTCACGTCAGCGTCGCGGCGCCCGGCTACAACGACGATCCATCCATCTCCAAGCGCATCGCCAACGCCGAATCGATGGCAAAAGCCGCGAGCGCCGCCCGAGGTGTGCAAGCTGTCGTGCCACGCGTGGTCGGACAGGGCCTCTTTGCAACGGCGCGCAAGACGACCGGCGGCCTGCTGCTTGGCATCGATCCGAAACGGGATACGGCCGAGCGCAACCTCTTCGTCAAGAAGCTCGAGCAGGGCACCGCGCTGTTGGGCAAAGACGGTAAAGTGGACGACGGCGGCTGCATCATCGGCGCGCGGATGGCCAAGACCTTGCAGCTGGAGTTGGGCAGCAAGCTTGTCTGGACCGCGACCGACGTCGAAGGCGAGATCGTCAGCGAGGTCGCCCGCGTCCGCGGCATCTTCCAGACCGGCGTGGCCGAGGTCGACATGGGCACGGTGCTGTTGCCTATCGACAAGGCGCGGAGGGTCCTCAAGCTCGGACCCGAGGCCGCGACGATCCTCGCCGTTTTCAACCACGAACACCGGGCGAGCGCGGCCGTGCGCGACGCCGTCTCCAAGGCAGTCGGTCCGGGTGTCGAGGTGAAGACCTGGCAGCAGACCCAACCCGCGATGGCGAGCTACGTGCAGGTCGACCGCGCGAGCAACGAGATCTTCCAGCTGCTGATCGGCCTGGTCGTCGCGGCCGGCATCTTGAACACGATGCTGATGGGTGTGCTGGAACGTCGACGGGAGCTCGGCGTGCTGCTCGCGATCGGCATGCGGCCGCGGCGGCTGTTTGCGCTCGTGATTCTCGAGTCGGTGTGGGTCGGCTTGCTCGGCCTGGTGCTCGGCGGGCTGCTTGTCTTGCCGTGGGCCTATTTCCTGTACAGCACCGGCATCGACCTGTCCGGCATGATGACCGAGCAGCTCGAGGTCGGCGGCGTCGTCTTCGACATGACGTTGCACCTGCGCCTGGCCGACGCGCACTACTTCGTGATTCCGTTCGCCGTGTTCTGCCTGACCATCGGCGCGGCGCTCTATCCGGCGCTCAAAGCCGCGCGGCTCGAGCCGATCGAATCCCTGCGAGTCCTGGACTGAAGCCATGAACGCATCCGCCTCCCCCATTGTCGAGCTGCGCGAGGTCAGCCGCGTCTATCACCAGGGGGAATTCGAGATCCGCGCGCTCGACGGGCTCAGCCTTGCGATCGAAGCGGGCGAGTTTGCGGCGCTGTGTGGCCCATCGGGCAGCGGCAAGACCACGGCCTTGAACTTGATCGGCGCCCTCGACGCCCCCGACAGCGGCACGATCACGCTGCAGGGACGCGACATCGGCGGGATCTCGCGAACCGAACGCTCCGAGCTGCGCCGCGATAAGCTTGGCTTCGTCTTCCAGGCCTACAACCTCATCCCCGTGCTCACCGCGTTCGAGAACGCCGAGCTCGTGCTCATGCTCCAAGGCATGCCCGACAAGGAGCGGCGCGAACGCGTGATGGCAGTGCTCGAAGCGGTCGGCCTCGGGGAGCTCGCAAATCGGCGTCCTGACGAGCTCTCGGGTGGCCAACAACAACGGGTGGCCATCGCGCGCGCCATCGCGACCCGGCCTGCCTTGGTTCTCGCCGACGAACCCACCGCCAATCTCGACACTGCAACCGCCGAATCGCTGCTCGACGTGATGGAGAAGCTCAACCGCGAGCAGGGCGTCACGTTCCTCTTTTCGACGCACGACCAGAAGGTGATGGATCGCGCCCGCCGCATCGTCCGCCTGCGCGACGGCAAACTCGTGGCCGATGAACGCCGCGGCGAAGAGGAGTAACGCCACGTTGACGCGACGTGTCACGGCCGGTTTGACCGTCGGTCTCATGCTGGCGATCCCGCTGCTTGCGGCGCCGACTGCACGGGCTGGTGAATGGGATGTGGGTGGCTTCGCCCGCACGGTCGCGGTCCTGGCGCCCATCCGCTCGGTCACCGGGGAGCCGATCGATCGCGGCATCGACGGCTCGCTTCGGCATCGGCTGATGGTGACCGGGGACTGGGACGACATCGGCGTCGAGGGCCATTTCGTTGTCGGGGGCCTGTTTGCAGCGCTCGATGACACCGAGCCCACCGTCGTCATCCCCGCGATCGGCACAGCCGAGCTCCTGCGCTGGCCAGGCTTGGCAGCCGGACGCCGGTTTTCAGGCAGCGGCCGCGCCGGAGTGACCGCAGACATCGACCGACTCGTGCTCACCGCGCACCACGGCAGCTTCGACCTCGCCGTCGGTCGCCAGCCCATCAACCTCGCGTCAACGCTGATTTTCACGCCCCACGACGTGTTCGCGCCCTTCTCGCCGCTCGACTTCTTCCGCGCGTACAAGCCCGGTGTCGATGCCATCCGCCTCGACTACGAGACGCTCTGGGAAGACGCTCCGGTCACGTCTTTGCGCGCATCTGTCATCGCCGCAGCCGGCTTCGCCCCCACCAAGCTGCCCCAATTCGACGCCCCGCTGGATCTCGATCGGTCGGCGCTGCTCGGGCGCATCGCGCTATCGTTCGATCTTGGCGACGTCATCGTTATCGGCGGCCACGCCCCGCGCCGTTGGATGGTCGGCCTGGGCGCGCAATTGGACTTCGCCGGCTGGTTGTTTCGCCTCGAACACGTGACGCAGCGTCCCGCCAACGGACACTTCGGCTTCGACGGTCACATCGTTGTCGCCGGCTTCATGCACCAGGTGACGCCCGATATCTCCTTCGTCTTCGAGGCGATGGTCAAGCGTGGCGACTACGTGAACATCACCACGCTCGGCGATTTGCTCGCGCTGCCTTCCGTCGATCCATGGGGCGCCAACGGCCTCGACCGCTGGATCGCCGACCAGACCAAGCTGACGACCCAGGCGGCCGCCTCGATGACCTGGCAGGCCCACCCGCTTGTTGGTTTGCAGACACTTGTCTGGTATTCTCCGACCGCGAACGACGATGTGGTCGTGCTCGGCAACTACACCACCTACAGCGTGTCCGACGAAGGCGTCGCGGCCGCGGGTTTTGGCGTAGATGTGCTCGATCCAGAAACGTATTTCGTCAACGCGGAGTTTCGCTGGACCTGGTGAGAGCACGTGAACAACGCCCGATCACCGCGCAAGATCATTCACGTCGACATGGACATGTTCTATGCGGCGATCGAGGTCCGGGACGCGCCGCATCTCGCCGACAAACCCCTCGCCGTCGGCGGTCGACCGGATGTCCGTGGCGTGGTTGCGACCGCCAACTACGTCGCCCGCAAATACGGCGTGCACTCGGCCATGCCCATGTCGCGCGCGGTGCGCTTGTGCCCGGAATTGGTCATCGTTCCGCCCCGATTTGAGGTCTATCAGCGCGAGTCCCGGCAAATCCGCGCCATCTTCGAGCGGTTCACATCGGCCATTGAGCCGCTGTCTCTCGACGAGGCGTACCTCGACGTCTCCAACGCGGAGCACTTTCACGGCAGTGCCACCCTCATCGCGACCGCGATTCGCCGCGCCATTCGGGATGAGACCGGGCTGACCGCTTCGGCGGGTGTGGCGCCCAACAAGTTCCTCGCGAAAGTGGCGAGCGATTGGCGAAAACCCGACGGCCTGACCGTGATTCGCCCCGAAGACGTCGCGGGATTCGTCGGCGCGCTGCCGGTTCGCAAGATCCCGGGTGTGGGCCCCAAGATGGGGGAGAAGCTGACCGCTTTGGGCATCGAAACCTGCGCTGACGTGCGCAAATACGACGAACACCAGCTGGAATCCATGTTCGGTCGATGGGGCCCGAGGCTTCACAGGCTGGCGGGCGGCATCGATGAGCGCCCGGTCGTGACGGAGCGCATCCGCAAGAGCGTCAGTGTCGAACGCACCTACGCCGAAGACCTGCCGGATCTCGACGCGTGCCGCCGTGAATTGGAAGGACTTTGGCGGCGGTTCTCGCAGCGCTATGACCAGCCCGGGATTCGGGAACGCGTGCGTGGCTGGACGGTCAAGGTGCGCTTTGATGACTTCGAGACGACGACCGTCGACCGCACCCCGCCGATGACCGACGGGCAGACCGCCGCCGAGCCAAGTGTGGCCGCATTCGCGGAGCTACTGGACGATGCGTGGTCGCGTGGCCAGAGGCCGGTGCGGCTGCTTGGGATCGGTGTCCGCCTCGAAGCGCCCCGCGCAACGAGCCGTCATACGCGGCAGATGGAGCTGTGGCCGACGGGGTGGTGAGTCGCGCACTTGGATGCGCCACAGGCTCCTATTTCGACGAAAAGCCGTCGTCGCGGTCGCGGAACAGGAAGTTGAAGGTGGTCAGCGACCCATAGGCCGAGCTGATGTAGCCCTGCAGCTGCGCGCGGTCGTCAGCTTCCATCGCCTTGTTCGTGTTGATCTTCTGCTCGAGCACGCGGAGCTTGTCGCGGACCGACGTGATCTTGCGGAACAGCGCGTCGATCGGGATCTCCTTGGGCGACAACTCGGGGTTGCCGGGCTGCACCACCACCTTGCCGCCACGGAAGCGCGGGTGCATCGGTGCGTCGGAGATGCCGAGCGCTTCGTCGAGAACCTCGGCCAGGATGCCCTTGAGTTCGTCGCGGTCCATCGTTCCCTCCTCGTCGTCGCCAAAAGCCAGCGGAATGTCTCGCAGCTTGACCTTCGGGGGTTCTTCGTACTTCGGTCGTCTGCTGGTCGACTTCGGCCGGCGCGCACGATGCTGCATCGCGCGCTGTATCGCGCGGCGTCGCTCGCGTTGCCGCGGCGTCATGTCGATGTTGTCGGGGACCTTGGCGCCCGGCACCAGGGACGAACGGTCCAGCAAATAGTCTTCGCACCCCATCGCGCTCGCGGCGAGCTGGCCGTGCTGAGGTCGGCGAATACACTGGCCCATCGTGCGACCGACGCGGTCGGTGAAGGCGACCTCAAACGCGCGGCATGAGCCGCACCGCATGTACTGTTCGTAGATGGCGGACAAGGCTTGCTTGGACCGTTTAAATGGGAAGGTTGGGCCGGGTTGACCGTCAGGCGCTGAAGACAGCCCCGACTTCGGGGTGATTATCCTTCAACCAGCCCACCGTGTCACGCAGCGTCGTCAATCCGTCGCGCGCCACGTACCCGAGCTCGTCTTCGGCCCAGAGCGAACGCACGTCCCAGTAGCGGCTGGCCATTTCGACAACAACGGGATCGGGCAGCAGGTGCAGGGCCTCTCCCTTGGTGATGATCCCGACTCGTTCATCGATCAGCGCCAGCACCCACGCGGGATGGAAGGGCAAGACCGGGCTCGGCCGCGGGATGCCGCTGACCTGTTCGATCATGTCGAAGAACTGCACGACGCCGCACGCCGTCCCTTCGAGGTGGTAGATCGGGCGAGGTCGCGGGTGCTGCATCGCCGACAAGATGGCGGTCGACGCGTCGCGGATGTCCGTGAAGTGGATGCCGCCGTGGAGCAGGAACGGGAGCTTGCGCAGGATGTGCTTGATGATGTGACCGGTGCTGCGGAAGCGGTGGTCGCCCGGGCCGAGCATGACCGGCGGTCGGATGATGACGAGCTCGACGCCGAGGTCCTTGGCGAGCTGGCGAGCCTGTCGTTCGGCCAGGATCTTGCTGTGATAGTAGGGCCAGTCCGCGACTTCCTGTTCGCAGTACGCGGAGTTCTCGTCGGCCCAGGCCTTGGGGCTCTTGAAGCAGCCGACCGTTCCCGAAGTAGACACGAAGATCATCCGACACTTCTTGCGCGCGGCGAGCCGAACCATGTTCAGCGTGCCTTCGACGTTGGTCTCGTAGATGTCGTAGGGCTCGTTGCGGCTATGTCGAACCAGCGCCGCGAGGTGCAAAATGCCATTGATGCCGTCGAGGCGCGGATCGTCGAACCAGCCGTCGGGTTTGGTCACGGAGCCCGAGATCAGGTCGACGCGGTCAAACGGTGTCGTCCAATCGTAGCCGCGCCAGGTCGCGACGCTGCGTACGAGGTTGAGCGCCTTGGCTTGGGGGTGGTTACCGTGCAGCGCCGAGATGACCTGCCGGCCGAGGAAGCCGGTGGCGCCGGTGACAAGAAACGTCCCGGCGAGTTGGCCTTCACTGTTGATACGTGTCTTCACTTCCGGAACCGTCACGGGTGCATCGAGCATGGTTGTATCCGTTGCAGCGGCGCCGCGATGGGGTAGCGCCGGCGGGGATCAGGCCCAGACCACCGTGGACCAGCGGGGCGCGTCGATACCATCGTCATCGGGCCAGCGGCAAGCGGCTTCATATTCGCCGATGTCGTGCGCTTTGGGGCCCCAGTCGTACTCACCGTTGACGGCCGTGCGGCGCAGGATGCCTCGCTCACAGAGGTCTTGGAAGCAGGCCTCGATGTTGGGCAGGTGCGCGGTCGGAACCTTGCGGACGAGCATCTTCGGGTTGGACACACCGATGCGACCGGTGGGCGAACCGAGCGACGTGGCGACGGTGACGTAGTCGCGGCAAATCGGCTCGAACAGCGCCCGGAGCACGGCGCGGACGCACGGATCGGCAAGCTCGTCGTCGACATCGATATCGTCGGCGCCGGGCGCGTACCCGTTGAGCGAGGTGTGATGCTGAATCGCCGGATGGTTGGGGTAGGCCGAGATCGCTTCGGGGTAGAACAAGTGCAGCCACTGGTAGCGCATGCACTGCTCCATGCACGCCGTGACGCCGTTTTCATCGCGCAGCCGGCTGTCGATGACCTGACCACCGCGCCGCAACAAGGCGCGCCGCAACCAAGGCAGATCCACGCCGTCGATGGCGTTGTGGTGCAGGAACGCGCGCAGGTGGAATGTCGTGGCGGCCGTGCGCTCCTGCAAGCGCGCCATGATGGTGTCGGCGACGGCGTAAACGTCGGCCTGCGCATCGAGAATCACCGGCTCGGCGCACGTCATGTGGACGCGGCCCAGGTTGATTTTGCCGCGGCCTACGCGCCCGGTCCATTTGAGCAGGTCGCGCAGCTGCATCTTCGGTTTCGGGGCGCCTCCGAGCTCGGTCGCAAACACCGACTCTTCGGGCACGCGGTCGTACGTCAATGCGATCGGCAGGATCGCGCACGTGGCGCCGGTCGACTGGATCGCGCGGAGCAGACCACGCTTGGGACGCAAGAACTGGCGGGACCGGCTGCGCGTGCCTTCGATGAAGAACTCCAGCGTCTCCTTGTTGTCGACCAACTGGTGGATCTGACGGGTCAAGTCCGGGTCTTCCCGGCCGACTCCGCGCTTGATGTAGAACGCCTGCGTGTGCCGGAAGAGCTCGCCGATGACCGGGATCTTGGCGAAATCGGACGTCGCAGCGATGCGCGGTATGGCGATGCCGAGGTCGGGCCGGGCGAACGCGAGGTAGCTGACAAGCACAAAGTCCATGTAGCTGCGGTGGCTGGGAATCAGCACCGTCAACGCGCCATCGGGCAGCGATTCGACCGCGCGCTCGAACGACGGTTGGTCGAATGTAACCAGCTCGGTGCAGCGCTTGAGCGCCTTCTTCACCGTAAAGGCCGAGCCGCGGATCGCCCAGTTGCCCTTGGGCTGGGTCACCATCCAGCGCATGTCCGATCCGTCGCCGACGTGGCGAGCGCCGGCAAACGCTGTCTCCGTATCGTCCTTTTGCAGCAGGTAGCGGTAGATGCCCGCGCAGGAGATCTCGACGTACTCGCGCGCATTGAACTGCGGATCGTCGATCGGCAGCGATGATTGGAAGTCGAATGTGCGGCTCGTGAAGTACGGAAACGCCTTGTTGAGCTTGGCGATGCCGTCGATGAGACGCTTGACCTGGCGGCTCATCTTGCGCTGACCGGTCACCTTGAAGAGCGCGCGCGCCGCCTGGGCTGGGCCCGCCTGGTGCTGCAAGTCCTTGAGCTTGAAGCGCTTGCCGGGCTTGCCGATGTACTTCAGACCCGGCGTGCGGTGGACGGGGTGGCGCGTGTAGAAATCGATGATGGTGGTGATGGTGTCACCGATGCGGCACGAGTTCTGGATGCCGGCGGTGGCGTGGTAGATGGACGGCTGATCGACGCGCGTGGGCGGTGGCAGGACGAGCGCAAGGTCGATGGCTCGGGACGCCACTTCGTCGACCGGAATCAGGTCCAGGTACGCCTCGGTGTTGGCGACAAGCGCGCGCATATGGCCGCCGCCGATGGTCACCACGAAGCCCGCGAAGGCCGCCGCGCTGTCGATCCAGCCGGGGAACGGGTAGCGCCACGACGCGCTGATGATGCTCGGTCGCAAAATCGTCAACGGCAGGTCGCCGCGCCGCTCCATCAGCAGGTGTTCGGCGATGCACTTGGTGTAGGTGTACGTGTTCGGGTGCCCGGTTTCGCGCAGCAGGGACTCCTCATCAGCCGTGCCGTCGACGATGCTGCGGTAGATGGACTCGGCCGAGCGGGGCAGGGGGGCGAGCGCCTCTTCGATGGCCTTTTCGTTGTAATTGGGCGTCACGTAGGCGGTCGAGGTGTCGACGAATGAAAGGAGGCGGGGGCACTTGCGGGCCAACGCGAGCATGTTCAGCGCGGACGTGATGTTGGCGGCAGCGGCCTGCGCGATGGGCAGATGGAAGTCGACCGACGCTGCGCAGTGAATGATATGGGTGATCTTGGACGTGACGGCCCCCAAAGCATCTTCGCTCAACCCGCAGCGGGGTTCGGTCAGCTCGCCGGCGACGACCTCGACCTTGCGCTCCCAGCCGTCATCAAGCAGCGAGAAACAGCGCGACGCCATCACCTCGTACCGGAAACGGCGAGCCGGCGCGGTGCCGCGTTTGCGACGGATGAGCACGTAGACGGTCTCAATGTCGAGCGCGTCCTGGCGACGCATCAGCTCTTCGAGCACGACCTTGCCGACGAATCCCGTGACTCCGGTCACGAATACGTGTTTTCCCATCAAAGACCTCCGACCGGGGAACAACCGGCTGGAAAAGTGTTCTCTAGTTCGCAGGCGACGACTTCGGTGACGCTTTCTTGCGCGCTGGGTTTTTGCGCGCAGGCGCCTTGCTTGTCGTCTTTTTTGCTGCCGGCTTGCGCATCGCCTTGGCTTTCACCGCGGTCTTGGCCTTGGCGGCCGTCGAGTTGGCTGCACGATCGCTGTCGGTCTTGCTGTTCGCAGCAGGCGCCACCGGCACGTCGAACGACATCTCGTCGGCCATCTGCTGGTTGCGAACGCCAAAGATGTTGTCCGGATCCACGGCCTGCTTGGTGCGGGCGTTCCAGCTCAGCGCTGCGTCGCTCATGATCTGCGGCAGGAACTTCTTGCGCAGTTTGCCAACGCCATGGTGGTGACTCAGCGATCCGCCGGACTGCAGGATCTCGTCGCGGGCAGCGAGCTCGATCTGAGCGAACGCGTGCGACGGGTCTTTGACGCCCTTGTACGAAAACGCCAGGTAGAAGTAGATGCAGACACCGGTCTGGTACACCTGTGTCACGCGGCACGTGATGAACGGCCTGCCGGGCAGAACCGCGGCGGCGTGTTCTTTGTTCACGCGGCGCTTGACGTTGTCGCACAGCTGGATCGCCTTGCTCCATGGCACGCTGGTCTCGAAGCTCTCCGCGATGACGTAGTGCTTCATGACGAAGTCGCGGATGTACGCGATGCCAAACGTCAACTGGTAGCCCTTGCGGCCGTTCTCCCCGCCTGCCTTCATGCCACCATGCCGCGTGGCGAGGCGGTAAACCGTGTCTTCCTGGTTGGACACTTCGGCGTCGGGGCCCTCGAACACGAGCGTGCACGCGACCATCTTCTCGGGATCAAAGCCCTTCACCTTCGTGACGAAGAGCTTTTCGAGCCGTGACTTCTGGACCGCGATGCCGGTCTTGGCGGGCTTGAGCGCCATCGAGAACTGAAACTGGATGTTGTCGACGAGGCGCACCGAAGCGGGCGGGGTGCCCTCTTGCTGCAGGTCGTACATGAACGCGACACCCGACCGGAAATCGGGGAAGAGCACCGACCCGTAACGCTGCACTTCGGGGAGCGGGAAGAGCTTGACGATGGCCTGGGTGATGATGCCAAGGTTGCCCTCGCTGCCGAACATGAAGCGGCGGGGATCGGCGCCAACGGCCTCGCGCGGGTTGATGTCGTGGCGGGCCAAGAGACCGTCAGACGTGACCGCGTTGAAGTCCTGCACGATGTCTTCGATGTTGCCGTACTTGTTCTTCTTCATGCCGGACGCGTGGGTCGCGATCCAGCCGCCGAGGGTGGAGAACTCGATGCTGTCGGGCTCATGGCCCATCGTGAAGCCGTAGTCGGCGAGCTGCTTTGCGATGTGACGCCCGACCGCGCCGCTCTGGATGCAGGCGATGCGGTTGGCCGGGTCGATCCACAGAACGCGGTTCATACGGCGCATGTCGACGCTGACGATGGTGCGCTTTTCATCAGCCGGGCACTTGAGCGCATCGGTGACGTTCGTGCCGCCGCCGTACGGAATCAGGCAGCAGCCGTGCTCTTTGGCGAGCTCGACCATGCGAATGACGTGCTCCTCCTCGCTCGGGTACACGACGAGATCCGGCACGCGTTTCACCTGGCCGTACTTGATCGCGTACATCTCCTCCTGCGTGTGGCCGTGGCCGTGGCGGAGGCGGATTTGCGGCGCATCGGTCAGCTGGTCTTCGGCCAGGAAGGTGCGAATCGCGTCCTGGAACGCCGCATTGCGAATCGGCTCGGGGATCTTCACCGGGTACGCGCTCTCGTGCACGTCGCGCGGCTCGATTTGGATCGCCATGACGTCTTCGATCCACGGCACGAGATTGGGCAGCTCTTCGCCGCACAGCTCGTAGCGCGTCCCGGTCAACTTCACGACGCCGCGGGCGTCGATCGAGAAGCCCGTGTCCTTAAAACCCCAAACGTCGAGGCTCTCTTCGTCGCCGGCCGCGGACGGCGGGGGCCCGGGAATGATGCGCTGCGGAACTTCGCCGGCGGCGAGCGCGCGACCGGACGCTTTCCAGCCCGACTTGCCCCAGTTTTGACCGAGCAGCGCGCCGCTGGCGTCACGGGCTCGGCGACCTGCGGAAAGAATCTTGTCGAGGGTGCTCATCGAAGCTCCGTTTGTGGCCGTGGACTACACGTAAATCTGTAATCAGCGCGGGGGGATGCCATGAGTGGATGACGAGGTCAACGAGAAACTGTTACCTCTCTTTTACAAAACGAAGACATTTGTCGGCAAGTGCGCAGGACGGCGCCACTCTCAACTGTTCGAACATGGTCCGTCAGGTGTCTGACGAATGGCGTGCGACCGGGCTCAGCGGAGTGTGGCGACCGACTCGATATCGAGGCTAAGCGCGACATCAGCCTGCCGAACAGTCCCGTCATTGAGGTACGCAATCACGGCCGTATAGGCCACCGCGCCGGGCGGATTCATCGCGTCCCGAAAGCCGCCGTAGCGGGGCGAGAGCTTCCATTGCTCCATCGGGTTGGATTCGTACACGTGATCGCGCCACATGGCCTTTTCATCAGATGCATCCGGGCGGCTCGGACCGATGTAGACCGAGTAATGGTCGATGTCGCCGGTAGCCACGCCGGCCGGCAGCAGGATTCGGAAGCCTCCGGGCGCGATGAAGCGGCTGAACTCGATGGCATCATCCGCTGTCCGCGTTCGGGCGTGCTCTTCCGCGGCGCGACGCAGCTGGATTTCCTGCAAAGACGTCGGCTTGGGCGTGCGTTGGGCGGCGGGCAACTGTGCGGCTGCAACCGCGGCGGGTCGTTCGTCCTCGCGAAGCTCGAGATCCGCGATAAACCCACCGCCAGGCTTGAGGGCAAAATGCGCCCCGTCGAGAATCGCTGTATCCGCGGCGCCAATGTAGACATCCTGGACCTCGACGAGATGACCGCCCGGCAGCTGCGCGAGCACCCAGTAGTAGAGCATCGACGCGCCGCGACTGCCGTAGTCGTCCACCACGATGTCGACATCGGGATAGCCGAGCATGAAATGGCGAATATCGCTGCCGTACTTGCCCTGCCAGAAGCGGTCCATCGACCGCGGCCGAATCGCCGAGACCGCCATCGATCGGAAGACGTGAAACCCGATGGCGCCGCGAACCCGACGCCATTGCAGGCAATACGCGAACCCAGAGCGGGAACGACCGGCGCGAAAATCGGCGCGCTCCGGACGTTGGCCGAGCGGCACGGGGAGTTCATCACCGAAAATGATCGCGTCTTCAGACTGAAAGATGCGCATCGTGTGCCCCCGTGTTCGTCGTCCTCGGCCCTCAGGAAGCCTGTGTGAGAACCAGCGTCGCCAGCCCGCTGAGCAGCAAATCGCGCAGCGTGTCGCGCGGAAATGGCCGGGTGTCGATCCAGTGAATCGCGAGGGACTCGGTATAGCCAAGCCATCCCCAGACGCGGCCGACGAGAACTGGATCGTCGCTTGCTACGTCGGTCGCACGGACGATGCGGCCCACGATCTCCTGGCGGACGCCGGTCACGAGACCGTCGACCTCCGCATCGCTGCCGATACCGCCCCGCACAACGGCGCGAAAAAGCTGCCCCTCACGCTCCACAAAGCCGACGAAGCCGTCGATGCTGGCCAGCGCGCCGGCCTGCAGGTCATCGAATTCGGTGACGGCCAGCAAGTCTTCGGCCGCGGCGCGAATCGTGGCGAGGTAGAAGCCGCGCTTGCTGCCGAAGTAGTGGTACAGCAACCCCTTGCTCGTGTTCGTGGCGGCCGAGATTTCGTCGGTCGAGATTTGATCGTATGCCCGGTCCGCGAAGAGCTGACGTCCGGCGGCAAGCAGCTGCGCGCGGCGTTGGTCGGTCGACATCCGTTTGGCCATGCAACGAGGCTACAGCGTCGCAACGAACCTTGCTATCCATGCCAGTGGACCCACCGCGGCGTGGCATTGGGGTTGTTTTTCGGTGCAACTTCGGCCTTTGATGGCGCGGTGAACTGCCCACCCTTGCCGCCCCGCCTGTCCATTGCGCCGACCCGCTCGGACGCCCGAACGTTGATTGCACCGGCGTTGATTGCACCGGCGTCGAGTCTCGCAGCGTTGAGTCTCGGAGCGTTGATTGTCGCGATGTCGCTGGCGGCACCCTTGGCTCACGCCGCGCCAGTAACGGGCCGATTCGGACACCAGGCTCGCGACCCGGGCAAAGTCGTGGCCGGCATGCGCTTTCCAGGGGCTCTGCGGCCGGGCGTGCGCAAGATCTGGATGGTCGGCGCCGGGCTGCGAACCAAGTGGGTGTTCAAGGTCTACGCGCTTGCCGTCTACCAGCGCACCGTCAGAGGTAACGCTCGGCACGTGATCAGGGCCAACGAAGAGAAGTTCATTTGGCTGCACATGCTCCGCGCCGTGAGCGCCAGCGACCTCGCCGAAGCGGTGCACGAAGGCCTTCGCGACAACATCCCCGCTCCGATCCGCAAGCAGATCGCGCCGCAGGTCGCGCGCTTCGTGAAGGCGTTGCCAACCACCATTCCCAAGGGCGCCGACATCGGGTTTTGGTATCGACCGGGCACGGGTATGCGCATTCAAGTGGCGCACGGGCCACAGCTGCGCCTGCATGGCTACGACGCGATGGTCGCTATCTGGTCGATTTGGTTTGGTCGCAAGCCGTCGGACGCGGATCTGAAAGCGGAAGTGCTTGAGCAGCCGCGAAAATAGCTCCGAAAACGTTATCGACGCCCGGCAGGTGTCGCCACCACCGCCGCCTCGCACGCTTCGCCCCGCGCCTCGTTGAAGCGCTGCCGCTTCTCGCCTGCGTTGAGTCGGTTGGCCCCCTCGCCGATCAGCAGCGCCGGGGCCGTTGCTGACCGCCGCAGTTGATCGGCCAGGTCGCGGTCGCCTCGCGGGATGCCCTCACCCCGAGAGGGGCGCCGATCAGCCGGCGTTGAGGAGGCCCGAGGAGCGAGTGGGTGTTCGCGTTCGGGTTCGCGTTCGGGTGCTGATGAGAGCGCCCGACCCTTTCTTGTCCGCGTCCGGCGTGCCGCGTACCATTCGAACGTTCGCCCGCGCGCATTTCCCAGCCAGCCGCAGCGGGCCTTCGAGGCCGTTTCATGAACCAACGAAGTCCATTCCTTGCCGCTTTTGCCGTGGTCGCCGCGACGGTTCTCGCCATCGGTTGCAGCACCACGACCGACGAAGATGACGCCGGCAAGAAAGGCACGACCGTCGACGGCGGCGGCATCGACGCCCCGCTGCCCCAGGAGATCAGCCAGACCAAGGTCGATCCGTTCGCATGTCCGGGCGGCCATGGGTGTGCGTGTGCGGACGACGCCGCGTGCACGTGGGGCGTCTGCATCGAAGGTGCGGTCGCCGGAAAGAGCGGCAAGGGCTGCACAACACCGTGCGGCTCGGGCTGCGAAAAGGGGATGGCGTGTGCGGCGCTGAAGAAGGGCGACGAGACGATCAATCACTGCGTCCCGGCGCACGTAAACCTGTGTGATCCATGCACAAAAACAGACACTTGCACGTCCTTCGGGCGCGCTGGATCGGCCTGCGTGTCGTACGGCGGCGCGGGGAACTTCTGCGGCGCGGCCTGCGATGGCGACGCGGGATGCCCAACGGGGTACGCCTGTGAGATGGCGACTCTCGCGGAAGGCGGCGCGTCCCTTCAATGCGTCAAGAAGCCCGCAGCAGGGGGCGGCGCTGGCAGCTACGGAGAGTGTTCCTGCAGCGATTCTGCCAAGGCCAAGGGGCTTGGAACGGCGTGTTACAGCGAGAGCAAGGGACTGCGTTGCCCGGGTTCGCGGTCGTGCGGCGCCAACGGTCTCTCGGCTTGCTCGGCGAAGGCACCGGCGGCCGAGGCGTGCGACGGTGCGGACAACGACTGCGATGGCCAGATCGACGAAGACACGTGCGGCGACGGCAACCCATGCACCGCGGACGCTTGCAAGGACGGCAAGTGCGTCAACTCCAACATCACGGCGCCGTGCAACGCCGACGATTCGGTCTGCACGACCGGCGACGCCTGCAAGGATGGCAAATGCGCGGCCGGCAAGACGATCTCCTGCGACGATGGCAACGGCTGCACGAAGGACTCGTGCGACAAGCTGACGGGCTGCAAGACCGAACCCGCCGAGCTCTCGTCCTGCGACGCAGACGGTGACAAGTGCACGCCCGGTGATGCCTGCTCGGGCGGCGTCTGCGTGACGGGCGATCCCAAGAACTGCGACGACAAGAAGCCGTGCACGGTGGACCGCTGCAACGCCTCGACCGGCAGCTGCGAAAACAAGCTGGTCGTGGGCCTCGCGTGCGACGACGGCGACATCTGCACCCACACCGACCTGTGCGCGAACGGCGGCAAATGCGCTGGCACGACGCGTGCGTGCAACGACGGCAACGCCTGCACGACCGACGCCTGCGATGCCAAGAAAGGGGCGAAGGACGCATGCCAGCACACGGCTGGTTCCGGCGCGTGCGATGACGGCAACAAGTGTACGACCGGCGACAAGTGCACGGCTGGCAGTTGCGCCCCGGGCACCGCGAAGGTCTGCAAAGCATCCAAACCCTGTACGACCGTCTACTGCAATGGGCTGACGGGCAGCTGCGTCGAGGAAAAAGCCAAGGTCGGCGCCCCGTGCGACGACGGCAAACCTTGCACCGTCGGGGACGGCTGCGACGCGGCCGGCAAGTGCCAGTCGGGCAAACCCAAGATCTGTGGCGACGGGCCTGCCTGCCAATCCGGTGTCTGCAACACCAAGACCGGAAAATGCGAGCCGGGACAGGCCAAAGACGGCTCGGCCTGCGACGACGGCAACACATGCACCTCGGGCACGACGTGCGCCAAGGGCAAGTGCACCGGCGGCAAACCGCGTGACTGCAACGATAAGAACGCGTGCACGACCGACAGTTGTGTCTCGGCAAAGGGCTGCCAGAACCTCAAAGTGGCCGACGGTCTCAAGTGCGACGACGGCAACAGCTGCAACCTCTCGCAGTGCGCGTCCGGCAGCTGCGTGAAGACAAAGGACCTCTGCAATTGCGGAAAAAACGCGGACTGCGACGACCTCGACGCCTGCACGACCGACACCTGCAACACCAGCACCAAGAAGTGCGCGTTCGCCCCGGGAACAGCAGGCAGCTCGTGCGAAGACGGCGACAAGTGCACATCGGGCGACAAGTGCGCAACGGTGTCCGGCAAGCTCGTGTGCCAGGGCGGCGCCAAGACCGACTGCGACGACAAGGAAGCCTGCACGACCGACAGCTGCGACAAGGTCAAGGGCTGCCAGCACGCGGCCCTCAAGGACGCCACGACCTGCGATGACAACAGCAAGTGCACGGCGACCACTTCGTGCAAGTCCGGCAAGTGCACCGGCCCATCGGTCGCCTGCACCGACAACGGCAAGGCGTGCCGCCCCAATCGCTGCGATCCGCTGACCGGCAAGTGCGCCGAGTCCGACGCCAAAGACGGCACCAAGTGCGACGATGGCGACAAGTGCACCGAGTCCGATGGCTGCAAAACGGGAAAATGCCAGGGCGCGCCGCTCGCTCGGACGGTCGCGACCCTCGCTGGCAGCGGCTCCGGTGGATACAAGGACGGGACCGGCACCGGCGCCACGTTCAACGCGCCGATGGGCGTCGCGATCGACAGCGCCGGCACCATCTACGTCGCGGAAGGCGGGGTCGCCAACTTCTACCGAATCCGCAAGATGGACGCGGCCGGCAAGGTGACGACGTTCGCGGGCAAGGGCCTCGCAGGCTGGTTCGACGGAACCGGAACGTCCGCGATGTTCCGCGCGCCCAAGGGACTCGTTGCGGTGGGCACCGATCTCTACGTCGTCGACGCCAACAACCAGCGCATCCGCAAGGTCGACAAAGACGCGAAGGTGACCACATTCGCCGGCAGCGGCGCCGAGCCCGGCTTCGGCCAGACCAAGGTCAAGGGCGGCTTCAAGGACGCCAAGGGTGTTGCGGCGCTGTTCAGCGACCCGGTCGGCATCGCGGCGATCGGCACCACGCTCTATGTCGCCGACGCCGGCAACAACCGTATCCGCAAGATCGTTGCCGACGGGACCGCTACGACCCTCGCGGGCAGCGCTACAGCCGGCAGCAAGGATGGCACTGGCGGCGCGGCTACCTTCAGCGCACCGACCGGCATTGCCGCAGCCGGAACCACAATCTACGTCGCGGATCTCGGCGGCCACCGCATCCGCAAGGTGACCGACAAGGGCGTCGTCACAACGTTCGCGGGCTCATCCAAGGGCTTCAAGGACGGCAGCGGAACGGCCGCACAGTTCAACGAGCCGTACGGCCTCTCGCTCGACCTCGCCGGGAGCCTCCTCGTTGGCGACAGCAAGAACTCGCGGGTGCGTCTCATCACGGCTGCCGGCGCGGTTGCGGTGTACGCAGGCACCGGCGACAACGCTTCGGCCGATGGAGCGGCGCTCAAGGCGAAATTCAAGTCCCCATGGGGCGTCGCAGCGGACGGCAAAGGCAACACGTACGTCGCCGATCCCTTCGACCACCGCATCCGGGTCATCAAGGACCCGTTCAAGCTCTGCAAGAAGCCGTAGGGAAGCTCTCAGCCTCGCCTGTTTCGTCGTCATGACCTGCACGCCGTTGCAATCGTCGGCAGGCGGTTTGGCGACGAACGCGCGCGCGGTCCCGCATCACGACGGACGCCTTGTCCCGGGGCGAGGAGGCGGCATCTGCACACCATTGCTGCCGTTCAAGTCGGCGCCGACTGTGCCCTCTGTAGGCCCGCATCACCACTGCACGGTTGCCCGGGACAGTCCATTCTGTGCGCGCTTCCGTTACGCTCGCCGCCCTCGCACGACTGAAACGTCCACCCATTCGGAGACCCACCGATGCCACACCTAGCCACCGTCAATTGGTCCACTCTCGTCGACCGGACGCCCGCCTATGCGCTTGTCGGAGAGGTCGACCTCGTGATCGTGCGCGTCGACGGCGAACCACGCGCCTTCTACGGCCGCTGTTTGCACCGTGGCGCGCTGATGTCGGACGGACACGTCGACGGACCCAACCTGATCTGCGGTGTACATGGCTGGGATTATCGGCTCGACACCGGGGTCTCCGAGTACGCCAACGACGAAGCGCTGCACCGGTTCAAGGCCTGGGTCGAAGACGACGCCGTGATGGTCGATGCGGACGAAATCGCTGCGTGGGCAGTCGAACATCCGCAGCCCTACAAGCGCGACGAATACCTCGGCCTCTACGCCGATCCGTCCCACGGCAAGCTCGAGGAGGACAAGGTCGGCTACATCCAACGGCTCGCGCGCGGCGGCGTCCACGGGGTCGGTCACCACGGGTTGGTCAGCGCGATGGGTATCGGCCGTCAACATCTGCCGCGATGGGACGACCTCCAGCTGCTCACCGCCCAGCTCGCGCGATCACCGTTGTTGGAGCACGAGTCCGTCGGCACGGAGCTGATCATCGGCCCGCGCGCCAAACGTCCCCTCAAGTTGGCGATCCCGATCTTCGTCAGCGACATGAGCTACGGGGCGCTCTCCGAAGAGGCCAAGATCTCGCTGGCGACCGGCGCCGAGTTGGCGGCAACCGGCATCTGTTCGGGTGAGGGCGGGATGTTACCCGAGGAACAGGGCGCCAACAGCCGCTATTTCTACGAGCTCGCGTCGGGTCGCTTCGGCTGGGATCTTGCCAAGGTTCGGCGGGTCCAGGCGTTGCACTTCAAGGGCGGGCAGGGCGCCAAGACCGGCACCGGAGGGCACCTGCCCGGCGAAAAAGTGGTCGGCAAAATCGCGGAGGTGCGCGGGCTCGCGGTCGGTGAATCCGCGATCAGCCCGCCGCGCTTTGCGGATCTCCGTACGCCCGAAGACTTCGCCAAAGTGGCCAACGACGTGCGAGCGGAGAGCGGTGGCATCCCCATCGGGTTCAAGCTGTCGGCCCAGCATATCGAGGACGACATCGACTTCGCGCTCGCTGCGACGGCCGACTACATCATCCTCGACGGCCGCGGTGGAGCGACCGGAGCAGCACCCGAGATCTTCAAGCAGAACATCTCGGTGCCGACCATGGTCGCGCTCGCCCGGGCACGACGGCACCTCGATCGCGTCGGCGCTAGCGACGTAACGCTCATCATCACCGGCGGTCTGCGGACGGAGAGCGACTTCGTCAAGGCGTTGGCGCTCGGCGCGGATGGCATCGCTGTGTCCAATGCGGCCCTCCAAGCGATCGGCTGCGTGGGGATGCGGGCCTGTCACACCAACAACTGCCCGGTCGGGATCGCGACCCAAAAGGACCACCTGCGACGGCGGCTCAAGATTCAAAGCAGCGCCCGCCAGCTCGCCAACTGGTTCGAAGCGACGGTGCACCTGATGGCCGTCCTGGCCCGCGCATGCGGACACGACCACCTCAACGGCTTCGAGCTGCGCGACCTGACGACCTTCGACCGAGATGTCGCCGCGCTGACCGGTGTGCGTTACGCCGGTGTGGGCTGAGTCTTGATTGCTGAACTGGAACTCCGCATCGATTGTGTTTGCGCGTCGGCCGGGCGCGTTGGCATTCGGGCCAACTCCCGGTACATCGACGTCATGACACCGCTGCGTATCTGGTCCCGCGCCGTGAGCCTAGGCGTCACCGCCGACACGCCCAAAAGCGACGTCAAGCACATCCTGTTGGTGAACGATGTGGGCCCAACCAAGCAGCTCGTTTGTCGGACCGGAGCAGACCATTCACCTGGGGCCGACACCCAAGCAAGCAAACAGCGGATGGTCGCCGTCCGACGGGACCCTGTATCCGATTTGTCGGACCACCGGCAGCGGCGCGAAGTTCACCGTGAGCTTCATGAAAGCGGGGTGCTGACGGCCGATGAAGCGTGTTCGTGTCCGCGCCGATTGAGGGCTCGATGTTGTGCGTTCAGCCGCCGGCGCGCTTGACCTTGTAGCCTTTGGCGACCAGCACCTTCTCAACGGTGTCGCGGTGGTCGCCCTGGATCTCGATCACGTCGCCCCGGACGGTGCCACCCGACCCGCAGCGGGCTTTGAGCGTCTTGGCGAACTTCTTCAGCTCGTCGGCCGGCAAAGGAACACCGGTGATGAGCGTAACGCCCTTGCCCCGACGCCCCTTGGTCGACCGCGAGATGCGGACAATGCCGTCCTTGGGAGCGTTCGGGACGGACGGCCGCGCTTTCTTGTTGCGGCGCGGCTTGCTTGTGCCTGTCCGATCGGAACGGCGCGATGAATCGGTGCTCGCGACGTGTCCGTGCTCAGATGTGTAGACGAGTCGGCTGCCTGAATTGTCGCGTGTGCCCATCTTGCGTTCCCGTCAGCCCTGCGCTTCCTTGGCGGACATGATCTTGTACGTGTCGATCGCAAAACCGGTGTTCATGACCAACACCGCGACAAACATCGCCTTGAACGCGTCCGGTAGCGCTTGCTCAAGCCCCATGCCTTGCTCAACCGCGGTCAAACCGAGCACGCCCAGCAGCCAGAACACACCGACGACGCGCTTTTCGGGGACGCCTACGAGGTACCCAAGGCCAGGGAGAAAGAAATTCAGGATCGTACAGAGCCACTTCATCGGGCCTTCCGGGAACGTCATCTACTTGGGCGCCGAGATCCAGTACGGCCAGTAGGCAGACGACCCCGTCACCGATCTGACCTGGGCGATGAACCGGTATTCGCCGTTGCGAGGCGGATAGACCGACGACGAATAGAAACACACTTGCCCACCTGGCTTGGTCGTCTGGGTCCAGAGCTTTCCGTCGGGTTTGCCGTCCGCGGGCACCTTCTTCGTACCGTTGTTCCACCGATCGAGATAGCTGTAGATCGCCAGCGAGTAGCTGCGTCCCTTCGGAGCGCGCAAACAGATAGGCCCGCCCCACCCGGCGTCGATGATGTACGTGTCGACGTCCTTCGCGTCGCTGATGTAGCTGTAGAACGCGCCTTTGCGGGTCAGCGCGGACGGAATCCGAACAACGTGATCGGGCAACCCATCCTTGTTGGTGTCGGCGCCCTCGTTGGGCTCGAAGTTATCCCAGTTGTTGGTCTTCATGACCGGCGTCAAGTACGGCGGCAGGCTCGTGTACCGGCTGAACGTGGCCTTGCCGAGCTGGCGACAGTGGACCCTGCCGGTCTTGTCGGACGCCACAACCTCGAGCCGACCGTCGCTGTCGAAGTCGCCGATGCTCTGCAGGTAGATGCCAGACGGCGCGACGACGTGGTCCGCCGCGCTGTGATTCTTGAACCACTTGGTGGCCGGATTGTAGAGCGCGAGCCGAAGCTGTGTCCCGCTGCTGTAGATGCGATCGGGGTAACCGTCGCCGTTGACGTCCCACAACCCGAGCCGACGTACGTCGCCGATGTTCTCGATCTTGCCGTCGTCGTTGATGTCGGTCGGCGATGTTGGGTACGCGCCACCGCCTGGCGAGCCCTTCATCGGTTTGCCGTCAAAACCCCAGCGCCAGTAGCTCGACGTCATCGCGTTGGGCTGCTTGGCCTTGTTCGTCTTGCCGTACGTCACGTGCGCGCGGATCGAACGGTTGTGCACGGTGAGGTCGTTGACCGAGCTGCCAAAAAGCTTGGCGATAGACGTGTCGAACGCGCACTTGCCGGGCGGCGAGCAGTGGGCGCCAAACGTGTACTTGGCGACGTCGGTGAGCTTCCACGCGTAGATCTTGCCGGCCCAGAGCTGAGGCGCGTCCGATTGCGGATAGCCATTGCCGTGCACGAATTCGGGCACGCCATCGCCGTTCAGATCAACCACCGCGCGCCCCGCCCAGTATTCGCACACGCCGTCAGGGTCGTTGATCGCCGCTTTTTGGACCAGCGCCTTCTTGGCCGGGTCCCAGGCGAAGATCTTCACGCCCTCTTTTTGGCACCACGTCGACGCGATGAGCTCGGGCCCGCCATCGCCGCCGAGATCCCACGCCAGGAACGTGCTGGCGTCGTAAACGTGGGAGCCAGCCGCCGTGTGCTTGGTCACAGTCCCGTTCGCTTCGAGCCGGTAGATCTCGGCCTTGCTGCCATTGCCGGTGAGCACTTCGAGCGTCTGCGTCGCCGCGTTGTGGCTGGCCCAACCGTCCATGTCCGCGAATACAGCGCGGCTTCGCGAGTAGTTGTGGACCGGCGCCGAATAGTCGTAGAGCGCGCCGCCGTCGCTATCGAGGATCGCGAACCCGAAGTTGTCCTGCACGACCACCTCCGCGTTGCCATCGCCGTTGAGGTCGACCGTCTGTGCGGTCGGCGCGCCGAGGTTGTACTTGAGCTTGAACGGCCACTTCCCGCCACATGCGGTGAAGCAGAGCTTGTCAGCCGCGCCGTCGCAGTCGTTGTCCTTGCCGTCACCGCACACGTCGGCCGCGCCGGGGTGAACCGTCGTGTCCGAATCCGCGCAGTCCCAATCCGGCTTCTTGTCGCCGTCTGCGTCCTTGGCCTTGGTCCATCCGACCGGTACGTCGCACTTCTTTTGGGCCAACGCTCCCTTGGGCGCCCAGCCGTCGCCGTCGTTGTCCTTGTAGATGGTTGCGGTCGCGAGCCCCTCGTCCTTGAGCGAGTCGCAGTCGTCGTCGATGTCGTTGCAGACCTCTTTTGCCTTGGGGAAGATCGCCTTGTTGAAGTCGTTGCAGTCGCCCGCCACCCCGGTCCACGCCTTGCCGGGCGCCTTGCACGCCATCACCGGCGCGCCGCTTCCGAAACCGTCGCCGTCGTTGTCCTGGTACCAGGCCTTGCGCACGCCTTCATCGACCTGGTTGTTGCAGTTGTTATCGGCACCGTCGCAGATCTCTTTCTTGCCGGGGGCGATGCCCTTGTTTGCGTCGTTGCAGTCGCCCGACTTGCCGACTTTGTGCGTCTTGGTGGCCTTGCACTGGCATACGGGAGCTGTAAGCGCGCCCCAGCCATCGCTATCGGCATCCGGGTAGTAGTTCTTGCAGCCGAGCGTGCCAGCGGGATCGATCAGCTTGTCGCAGTTATCGTCTTTGCCGTTGCACGTCTCGATCGCGCCCGGTTTGACGTTGGGGGACTTATCATCGCAGTCGCCGGCCACGAACGCAGTGTACGGAAAGCTCGGTGAGCCGAGGCATTGTTTGTCCGTCGCGATGCCAAACCCGTCCCCGTCGCCGTCCTTGTAGAAGGTCCCGCAGCCCTGGCAGCCGGCCTCGTCGACCTGCTTGTTGCAGTTGTTGTCCTTGAGGTCCTTGCACAGCTCGGCCTGGCCGGGATTGACGCCCGGCTGCTTGTCGTCGCAATCGCCCGCCTTCTTGGCCGAATAGTCGCCGTTGGGCGCGCAGTAGCATCGCGGCTTGCCGATGCCGTAGCCGTCGCCATCAAAGTCGAAGAAGAGCGACTTGCAGCCGGTCGCGTCGATGTCGTTTTCCGACCCGTTGCAGTTGTCGTCCTTGCCGTTGCCGCAGATCTCCTTGGCGGCTGGGTGGACCTTCTTGTCCTTGTCGTTGCAGTCGCCGTCCTTGCTCGCGGTCCACGGCGCCTTGGCTTTGCAGACACACTGCGCGGTGCCGATCCCAAAGCCGTCGCCGTCGCCGTCGAAATGCAGCTTCGTGCAGCCCGTGGCGTCATTCTCGTCGGTCGCGCCGTCGCAGTCGTCGTCCTTGCCGTTGCAGGCCTCGGTCGCCTTGGACGACACCTTGGCGTCGGTCGGCGCGCAATCGGCCTTGTTCACGTCGCCATCCCCGTCGATATCCGGGTCGCAGACATCGCCGATGCCGTCCTTGTCGAGGTCATCCTGGGTCGTGTTGGCGTGCACCGGGCAGTTGTCGACGTCCTTGGGTTTGCCGTCGGGCGCGGGGCCACAAGCGGGGGTTCCAGCGGGCGGCAGGTTCAGCACCTTATCGCCGTCGATATCGCAGTCGCAGCCATCGCCGATCCCGTCGTTGTCGAGATCGCCCTGGATCTTGTCGGCGTGCAGCGGGCATCCGTCCTTGCTGTCGATCACGCCGTCGCCGTCGTCATCGTCATCGCACACGTCGCCCTTACCGTCGCCGTCGGTGTCCACCTGCTTGGGATCGGCGATCTTCGGGCAGACATCGTTGCCATCCTTGATGCCATCGCCGTCGTCATCATCGTCCACGCAGTCGGCTTTGCCGTCGCCATCGGTGTTGGGGAAGCCCTCGTCGGTCTCGCCGTTGCAGTTGTCGTCGATGAAGTTGCAGACCTCCGGGCTGGCCTTGGCGCCCTCACACAGGGTCTTGCCGCCCACGCACAGCGTCTTGCCCTTGCAGGTGCCGTGCACGCTCTTCAGATCGCACGGGCTCGAGACGACGTTCTCGTCGGTCTGGCCGTCGCAGTCGTCGTCGGCGTCGTTGCACGCTTCGGCCTTGGGCTCTGTCCCGACGCAGGTTCCGGGTTTGTTGTCCTTGCACGTGTACTCGCCGGGGCACGCGCCGTTGTCGTTACCGATCCAGCAAAAGCCCTTCTTGCCCTCGGGGCAGGGGCACGCGCCAGACTTGGGACGACACGCCTTGTCCCCACCGCCGCCAGACCCACCGCCGCCAGACCCGCCGCCGCCGGACCCGCCATCTGCGGGCGCCGTGGTCGCTGCGCAGACGAAGCCGTCGCCGACGCAATCGCTGTCCTTGGTGCACGGCTGCATGCAAAACGAGCCCCCCGCGAGGCCGCCGCAGACCCCCGCCGCTTTGCCGTCGACCTTGCACTCGTTGTTCGACGCGCATGGGGCGCAGCGATACGGCGCTTTGTGCAGGCAAATCGCCACGACGTCGCTACCGGACCGCACGTTCTTGCACTGAAACTCGGCCGGGCATCCTTCAACGCACGGCAGGGCGCAACGGCCGCCGTCGGGAGTGGGGATGCAGAATCCGGTCTCGCAATCCGCGTTGCCCTTGCAAGCCTGGAGCTTCGGCGGTGTTTTCGCGGTGTCTTCGGGGCCGGCATCCGGTTCACCGACGTCTTCGGGGCCGCTGTCTGCAGGCCCGGTGTCCGTGGGGCCCGTGTCTGCCAGTCCGCTGCTGTCGAGCACCGTGTCTGTGGCGTTTCCCGTGTCCGCAACGGCGATCTTGTTGGACGAAACGGGATCGTCGCTGCCGCAAGCCGTCAAGGCCACAGCCGCCGCGACAAACAGGCCGATGGTTATGCCCCTGGGGCCGCCCGAGGGTTGTGACAGCTGGCTGAACGGGTTTGGTGCTACATCGATCGGCATGGGCGACTCCCTGGAATCGACGCAGCATAACGTGTTCTCACGAAGCTTGGAGCGCCACCGGGGTCAAGTGGTGTCGTAGGCGACGGCGACAGCAGCCACAGGCATGGACCACGTCGGGACCGACTACTTCGGGATGGCCGCGACCACAGCGTCCTCGTGACCGTACGCCGGGACGCCGATGCCGCCGAAAGCTGCGCCGCCCGAAGACTTCAAGCCAACGAGGAGGTCACCGGCTTTGCGCGGGAAGCCACCGAGTGCTAAGCGAGCCCGCTGCCGATGCTCCTGAGTTCTCTGACTTTGTTCCCGCCGCTCACGCCGGTAGCGGGCAAGACCGGGAACTACTCCGGCGTTCGTTCACTCCAGGGGCAGCGACGGGAAGTGAGGAACCGAGCAGGGTGCAACGCACCGTCTTTCAGCGGAGAGCCTTCGGCTCGCTTTCGGTGATGGTGCCCGAGCGCGCCGCTAACGCGTCGTGCCGGTTGGTTCGGATACGGAGTCGGCGGCCGCGGCCGATGGCGGACGCGGAAATGGCGGATGGCGGATTCTCGGAGCTCGGACGGCAGCAAAGCGCTGGGGCGCGTGGGTCGGGAGCCCATTGGGATTCGACCCGAGGCCTCGGGGACGGTGGCGCGGTGCGAACGGGCGGATGGAAGGCGCGTCGCTTGCTGGCCGGAAGCTCTAAGGGCTGCCACCGACCGCCCCACTGGACGGCGCGGGCGTGAGCGGAAGCGGTACTTCCAGGTGGCGTATGCGTCGGCCTGTGAAGCGAAGACCGCAGTGCGGATCGCCGTGCGCGTCAACGCTGTCGACAAGCAGGCGGGCGAGCGTGCGTTGGCGTTGCTGGACCGGACTGCGGCATTGACCTGGGGGCTCTGGCGCGGAAGGTCCTAAACGGCCGTTGGCCCGTAGAATCGTCTCTACGGGCCGATCACGGCTCGAAGCTATTGATACCGCACCCCACCATCAAAACGGCTCCAGGAGCCTCTACGAGCCACGCAGGGGCATATGGCCTCGAAAAATGGCC
>Ga0114932_10000136_pt1 | contig 81812 bp, 70 predicted proteins | sample 2SBtaG_2_FD_87286 | JGI IMG/M metagenome (GOLD analysis project Ga0114932, IMG submission 87286) | Deep subsurface microbial communities from Kolumbo volcano to uncover new lineages of life (NeLLi) - 2SBTROV12_ACTIVE470 metaG | ecosystem: Environmental > Aquatic > Marine > Volcanic ...
ACCTTGATCATTCCGCCACGACGCAGCGAACGTCGCTACCCGCGCCACGTGAAGATCAAGATGAGCAACTACAAACGAAATCGAGGCACCAGGCCGCGAGAGGGGCCTAAGTGACCGGCATTGGTACTAGTACACCCGACCGCAGCCTCAGAACCGACGCACCACGCCGCGGTAGTGGTCCAGCCAGTCCGGGCGACGATCGAGGAGGGGCGGCCCCGTGGAGTCCGGCTCGTCGAACTGCGCCGGGTAGGCGACCAGGAGGACGCCTCCGGATCGCTCGAACGTCTTGACCGACACGTATCCGCGGGGGCGATCCTCCTCGGGGATCTCGTAGCAGGCGGCCGCCTCGGCCGCGATCTCGCCGACCTGGCGCAGGGCGACGCCGATCAGGTTCGCCGCGAACTCCCGCGCGGCCGCGTCGCCCCCGACCAGCTGGGCCGTCAGCTCGGGGCCGCGGTTCTCCATCATTCGCCCCAGGGCAAGCGCCGTCAGCCGCCCTCGATCGAGGCAGTCCGCCAGCCCGAACTCGGCCGCCGCCCGGTGGCCTCGCGCCGCGTCGTCGAGCAGGGAGCCCAGCCGCGCCGCTTCTGCGCCCACCGCGGACGGAAGGGTCTCCGCCGTGGCGGCCGAAGCCGTGAGAGTCCCCAAGAACACCATCGAGATCACGAGAATGCGCATGCCCCCAAGGTGGGTTCTTCCGCGCCCGCCGCCCAGGGTTTCACGCGCCCTTGCGCCGCCCCCAATCGCCCCCCTGCATCAGCAGCGGTCGAGCAGGGCCCTCGCGCGCTTCGCCCAGACGGCGTCCTGCTTCTTCGCGAACTTCGGCCCCGACTCGTACTGATTGATGCCCTCGGTCAGCAGCTCCCGCGCTTCTTCGCGGTCGCCCGACTCGATCAGGAACATCGCGTACTGGACCTCGTGCTCGAACCGGTGCGATCGGCGAGAGACCTTCCTGATCATCGCCAGGGCCTCTTCGCGGCGGTCGCGACGCCAGAAGATCGCCGCCAGCTCGGCCCCCGGCGCGTACTCCTTGTATCCGACGTCGATGGCCACGAGCTTCTCCAGCGCCTCCACGGCCCCCGCGTCGTCCTGGGAGCCCGCGCACGCGAGGGCGAGGCCATACAGCGCCTCCTTGTTCTCGGAGTCGCGCGTCAGCACCCCTCGAAACGCCTCGGCCGCCTCCAGCATCCGGCCGCGGTCGTGCAGGCCCTGGGCGAGCCGCAGCTTGTTGATGACCGAGGGCAGGGCTTCGACCGCCGCCTGCAGCTGTTCGATGGACTCCGACCGCTCCGACAGCTTGCGGACCATCTTCTGCATCTTGCGGTCGGTCCGCATGTACACGGCCAGGAAGTACACGAACTCGCCGCCGGGCATGAGGATGACGAAGTACCAGAAGGTGGCGACGCGACGTTGCGTGGCGTCGTAGAGCATCCACAGACTGAACGCGCTCTCGAGCATGAAGAGGAAGTGCATCGGCCGGAGCATACCGCCGGGGCGCGACGGAAAACCGCGGCGCAGATAGCATTCCCGCGTGCCGCGTTCGACCCCCTTCCACCCCCGCACGTCGGCGCTCGCCGCAAGGTCGTTCGCGTGGAAGGAGTGGGCGGGCTACATCGCCGCCTGCAACTTCGATCGGCACAGCGAGCGCGAGTACTTCGCGATCCGCCGCACCGCCGGGCTGCTCGACGTCACCCCCCTGTACAAGCTCGAGGTCACCGGCCCCGACGCAGGCCTCTTCCTGTCCACGATCTGGACCCGGAACATCGCCAAGATGAGCGTCGGCCAGGTCGTCTACTCCTGCATGTGCGACGAGCACGGCTGGGCCCTGGACGACGGCACCGTCACCCGCCTCACGAAGACCCACTACCGCGTCACCTCGTCCGAGTCGTGGCTGCGCTGGTTCCACCGCCACGCCCGCGGGTTCGACGTCGCCATCCAGGACAGCACCGACCGCATCTGCGCCCTCGCCCTCCAGGGTCCCCTGTCGCGCGACATCCTGCGCGACGTCGTGGCCATGCAGATCGACCGCCTGCGCTTCTTCCGCTCGCGGCCCACGACCCTCGCGGGCAACGACGTCCTCGTGACCCGGACGGGCTACACCGGCGACCTCGGCTTCGAGATCTGGATGGACAACGACGCCGCGCTGCCCGTGTACGACGCGCTGATGGAAGCGGGGAAGACGTACGGCATGGAGCCCATCGGCCTGGACGCGCTCGACGTCTCCCGCATCGAGGCCGGGTTCGTCCTCCAAGGAGTCGACTACATCTCGGCCCACAGCTGCCTGATCGAGGGACGCAAGTCGACTCCGTCGGACGCGGGGCTGGGCTGGACGGTCGACCTGGACGACCGCCCCCCCTTCATCGGCCAGGCCGCCCTCCTGAAGGAGCGGGAGAGGGGTCCGAAGTGGGACCTCGTCGGGCTCGAGGTGGACTGGGCCGAGCTCGCCGACCTGTACGCGTCTTACAACCTGCCGCCCCACCTCGCCCCGATCGCCTGCCGCGACGCCGTCCCGGTGTACACGGCGTCGGGCCGCAACCAGGTCGGGCAGGTCACCAGCACCACCTGGTCGCCGACGCTCAAGAAGCTGCTGTGCCTCGCCCAGATCCGGACACCGCACGCGGCCATGGGCGCGAAGCTGCAGGTGGAGCACACCGTCGAGTTCGAGCGACGCACCGTCACCGCCACCATCGTCCCGAAGCCGTTCTTCGACCCCGAGCGCAAGAAGTTCACGCCCGGCGCCAAGGCGAAGAAGGAGGCCTCCTAGATGGCCAAGAAGTACGACGCCGTCGTCATCGGCGGGGGGCACAACGGCCTCACCGCGGCGGCCTACCTCGCGAAGGCCGGGCGCGACGTGCTGCTGCTCGAGCGTCGCCACGTGCTCGGCGGCGCTGCCGTCACCGAAGAGGTGCATCCGGGCTTCAAGTTCACGGTCTGCAGCTACGTGGTCTCCCTGCTGCGACCGGAGATCATCCGCGACCTGATGCTCCCGAAGTTCGGGCTTCGCATCGTGCCCCTGGAAGCGTCGTTCACGCCCTTCCCAGACGGTCGATCCCTGTGCCGCTGGCCGGATCCCGCCCAGACCCGCGAGGAGATCCGCAAGTTCAGCAAGAAGGACGCGGACATCTACCCGGAGTTCGGGCGCTCGATGGGCAAGCTCGCCCGGTTCGCGAAGCCGATCATCGACTCCAACGCGCCGGATCCGATGTCGATGCGGCCCAAGGACGTGCTCCAGCTCCTCGGGTTCGGGAAGCGCTTCCGCGAGCTCGGCGAAGACCTGGCGCTGCTGCAGTTCAAGCTGACGACGATGTCCGCCGTGGACTTCCTGTCCGAGTGGTTCGAGTCGGACGAGCTCATGTCGCCGATGGCATGCAGCGGCATCATCGGCACGTTCCTGGGCGTGAAGTCGCCGGGCACCGCGTACGTGCTGCTGCACCACTACATGGGCGAGATCGACGGGAGCTCCCGCGCCTGGGGCTTCCCCGTCGGCGGCACGGGGGCCGTCAGCGAGGCCATCGCGTCGGCGGCGCGCCACTTCGGGGTGGAGATCCGCACCGAGACGTCCGTGGCGAAGGTGCGCATCCGCGGCGGCAAGGCCGACGGCGTCGTCCTCGAGAACGGCGACGAGATCGACGCGAGGGCCGTCGTCTCCGGCTGCGACCCCCGGCTGACGTTCATGCGCTTCGTCGGCGAAGAGCACCTGGACCCGGACTTCGTCACCTCGATCAAGCGCTACAAGTTCCGGGGCAGCTCGGGGAAGGTGAACCTCGCGCTGGACCGGTTCCCCGAGTTCGCGTGCCGCCCCGGCGACGGCCCCCACGTGCGCGGCGACGTGGCCATCTGCCCGTCCACCGACTACCTCGAGACGGCCTACGACCAGGCGAAGTACGGCGACTTCAGCGACCGGCCCTACATCAACGTCGTGTTCCCGAGCCTGCTCGACCGCGGCATGGCGCCCGCGGGCAAGCACGTCATGTCCTGCTTCGTGCAGTACGCCCCGTACGCGATCAAGGAGGGGCCGTCGCGCTGGCCGGAGCGTCGTGAGGCCTTCGGCGACGCCGTCATCGACACGCTCGCCGAGTACATGCCGACGCTGAAGGAGGACATCCTCCACCGGCAGGTGCTCACGCCCTGGGATCTCGAGCAGGAGTTCGGGCTCAGCGAGGGCAACATCTTCCACGGCGAGCTCGGCCTCGAGCAGCTGCTCTTCCAGCGCCCCGTCTCGGGCTGGGCGCGGTACGCGACGCCGGTGAAGTCCCTGTGGCTGTGCGCGTCGGGGGCCCACCCGGGCGGCGGCGTCATGGGCGCGCCGGGGGCGCTCGCGGCCAAGGAGATGCTGCGACGGGGGGCGGTATGACGGCCTACGGCGCCATCGTCATCGGCGGCGGGCACAACGGCCTCACGGCCGCCCTCAAGCTCGCGGGCCCGAACAGCAAGGTGCTGATCCTGGAGCGTCGCGACGTGCTCGGCGGCATCTGCGCGGGCGAGGACTTCGGCGCCGGGTTCCGCACGCGCGGCCTGCTGGACGAGACCTGCCGGGTCCGTCCGAGCGTGGTGGCGGACCTCGGGCTCGCGAACCACGGGCTGACCTGGCGGGAGCGACCGCCCCTGTTCGGGGCCCGGCGCGACGGTCCGGGCCTCCTGCTGGGCGGCTCCGCGGGCACGTCGGGGCTCGGCGACGACGCCCTCGGCCATCGCACCCTGCGCGCGTTCGTGGACAAGGTCGGCCCCACGGTCCGTCGGATCCTCGAGGCCGCCCCGCCGGACATCGGCGACGAGGCGAAGATCCTCCCGCTGGTGCGCCCCGCGCTGGACCTGCGTCGGCTCGGCAAGCGCGACCTGATGGAGCTGCTGCGGGTCGCTCCCGCGTGCGTGGACGACTGGGTGACGGAGGAGGTCGCGGGACCGCTGCTGCGGGCGATGCTCTGCTCCGAGGCCCTCCCCGGCACGTGGATGGGGCCGCGATCCCCCACGTCGACGACGACCCTTCTCTTGGCCGAGGCATTGGCGGAGCGCGAGATCCACGGGGGCCCCGCCGCCCTCATCTCCGCGCTGACGGCCGCCGTGGCCGACGCGAACATCCGGGTCGAGACGGGCATCGAGGCCCAGCGCATCGTCGTGAAGAACGGCTGCGTGCAGGGGGTGGAGACGTCCGACGGCTACCGGTCCTCCATCTGCGTGCTCTCGGCGATCGGTCCGCAGACCACGCTCCTGGACCTCGTGCACCCGCTCGATCTGCCCGCGCACATCGAACGGGACGTGTCGGACATCCGCGTCCGGGGCACCCTGGCGAAGGTCCACCTGGGGCTCTCGAAGCCGCTCGCCTTCGACGGAGCCGCGCACGAGCGCCTGCTGCTCGGCGCCGAGGACCCGCTGGAGCTCGAGCGCGCGTGGGACCACGCGAAGCACCGTCGGCTGCCCACGACCCCGCCGCTGCACGTCCGTCAGTGGAGCGACGGCGACCGACACGTCGCCTCCCTCACCCTCCACTGCGCGGCCCACGACCTGGACGGCGGGTGGACCGACGCCGCCCGTGATTCGCTGTACGCGGCGGCCATGGACACGCTCGAGGGGTACCTCCCGGGCGTCGGCGAGACGATCGTCGCCTCGGAGACGCTGACCCCCGCGGACATCGAGGCCCGCTACGCGCTGCCGGGCGCCCACGTGTTCCACGGGGAGCTCGCCCTCGACCAACTCGGCCCCCTGCGCCCCACCCCCCGGCTCGCGCAGTACAAGACGCCGATCCCCGGCCTGTACCTGGGCAGCAACGGCATGCACCCCGGCGTCGGGGTCACGTGCGCGCCCGGGTGGTTGGCCGCCAAGGCCGTGGAGTAGGGCGGGGCGCCGAAGGGCGCCGGCGGGGTACGCTCCCCGGATGCGACGTTTCCTGGTTCTGCCCTTCTGTCTGGCCCTCATCGCCTGTCCCCCCACCTCCGACGACGACGACGCGGTCGATGACGACGACGCCACAGACGACGACGACGCCACAGACGACGACGACGCCACAGACGACGACGACGCCACAGACGACGACGACGCGGTGGGCGCAGAGGAGGGGACCTTCCCCTGCAGCACCGCGATCATCGACGGCTGGAGCTTCGACGCCGACGCAGGCAGCGAAGTGGTCGTCGGCATCGACAGCGTGGAGGCCGCCACGACGGCGGACCTCGCGGGTTGGGTGAACACCGGGACCGATCCCCTGGACGCCCAGGCGAAGTTCATCGACGGCGGAGACGACGAGTTCGCCTGCGCCTTCCCGCCGAAGTTCGGGTCGTGCCCGGAGATCACCTTCACGCCGAAGACCGCCGGGACGTTCGTGGCTGCGGTCCAGATCACGGCGGAGCAGTCCTGCGCCGGGGACGACGTCGGTTACCTGATCGTCGCGACGCAGGGCGGAGGGGTCCTGCCGCTCACGCTCACCGCGGACGACGTCGACTACAACCGATGAACCGCGTCCTCCTGGTCTGTCTGAGCGCCGGCCTCCTGATCCCCGCCGCGGCCTCCGCGAAGGGCCCGCCGATGACGTCGGTGGTGGAGCCGAACGTCCAGCCTCCGCTGGCCGCGCCCACGGTGCAGGGCCGCATCCCCGTCACGATCTCGGACCAGCGCCCGACCGACCGCGGCGCCGCCTCCGCGAACATCGGGGTGTACACGGACAGCTACGGCTCCCGCCGCTATCGGACCTACTTCGACCACTACCTCGCGTTCGAGGACGGCGTGGGCGGGGAGTTCGAGACGTGGGCCGTGGGGTTCGCCGCCGCCGACGGCATCGGCCTCGTGGTCGACATGGACGCCTCGGGAGACCGGATCGAGGGGCGCGTCGAGGACTTCTGGTGCGCCCAGTCGAGCATGACTCGGCTCGGGTGCGACGGCCGCGTGGTCCTCGAGTTCTTCAAGGCGGGCACCTCTCAGCCATTCCATTCGGTGACCCTCTTCGGGTCCTCCAACGGCAAGCTGCGGGGGGACCGGCAGGCCTGGGGCAACCTGATGGAGGACATGGGCGAGCAGCTCGCCGACGTCTTCGGATCCCCCGAGATCCGCGCTTGGGTGGAGAGCACGCTGCCGGCCGGCGACGAGGGCCCCGCGGTCCTGCCTCCCCCGCGACATCGCCCGAACTACGTCCCCAACGAGCTGCTGCCGGGCCTCGGCACGGCGTCCGACATGGACGTGCGCCCCTACATGCGGTTCCAGGACCACCGCGGGCGCGTGCTCACCTTGCGCACGATCGGCGAGCGTGACGAGGACGAGCCCCTGATGGTCGCCCTCACCAACGACCCGGAGGAGCCGCTCGGCGGGGACATGTTCCTGGACCTCGGGAAGGTCCCCATGGACGGGCCCATCCGCGCGAACCGGGCCGCCGCCATGGAGAAGATGACGGTCAAGCGGAACGTGGGGATCGGCATCCTGGGCGCGGGCCTCGGGTTCATCGGCGCCGCGGTGGGCGGCATCGTCAACCTCAACGTCAAGCTCTTCGGAGCGGACCAACCCGACGCGGAGGAGGGCGAGTACGGGGTCCCGCTCTTCATCATCCCCGGGATCTCGTTGACCATCGTGGGCGGCGCCGTGCTGGACAGCGGGCGCAAGGCGCTCGGGCGCGTGGAGAGGGGGCGCCTCGAGGACGTCATGAGCCCCGACGAGGCGTGGGACATCGCCCGGGACTACAACCGCGCGCTCACGGGGCTCGAGGACGAACCCGTCGAGGAGGCTCCCGCGGCTCAAGCGCCGGTCGAGGAGGCCCCGGTCGAGGAGGCTCCGACGGAAGAGGTCGAGGACTCGGAGGCGGAGGACTAGTCCTTCGCGAACCTCTTCACGCCGAGGTAGATCCCGGCGACGGCCACGACGTGCATCACCTCGAGCACGACGACGGCGACCATGTCGTGCCCCAGCTGCATCGGCGGGCCGCCGAGCATCGCGATGAAGCCGACGACCAGGACGCCGACGAAGATGTTCCAGGCCTTGTCGGGCATGAACTTCGTCGCCGCCACGAGGGCCGCGCCCGCGAGCAGCGCCGGGACGAGGCTCATGATGAACGGCATGGGGACCGGGATCGGCGCCGCCTCGGTCATGCCGGGCTGCACGAAGCTGTACTCCGCGCCGAGCGCCCCGCCGATGAAGTAGAGGACGACGTTGACGACGCCCGCCGCCGCGCCGCCGATGGCCGCGCCCTTGAAGATGTTTCCTGCTTCCATTGCTCAGTCCTCCTGGGCGGAGCCTACCCCGCCTGGCGGAGCGTCCCGACCAACACTTCGACCGACTCCCGCGCGTCGCCGAACAGCATGCGCGTGTTGTCGAGATAGAACAGCGGGTTGTCGACGCCCGCGTACCCCGCGGCGCGGCTGCGCTTCATCACGATCGACGTCTTCGACTCCCAGACCTCCATCACCGGCATGCCCGCGATGGGGGACGTGGGATCGGTCTGGGCGGACGGGTTCACGATGTCGTTCGCGCCGATGACGAGCACCACGTCCGTGGCGTTGAAGTCCTCGTTGACCTCGTCCATCTCGAGCACGATGTCGTAGGGGACGGCGGCCTCGGCGAGCAGCACGTTCATGTGCCCCGGCAACCGGCCCGCGACCGGGTGGATGCCGAACTGCACGTCGACCCCGCGCTCCCGCAGGAGGTCCACGAGGTCCTTGACCGTGTGCTGCGCTCGGGCCACGGCGAGGCCGTAGCCGGGGACGATGACGACCTTCTTGGCGGCCGCGAGGAGGTCCGCCGCGCCGGACGCGTCGATCTCGTGCACGGGCAGCGCCTCGCCCTTCGGCTGGTCGCCCTTGGGCTTGGCGGGCTCGGCCCCGAACCCGCCGAAGACGACGTTCCAGATCGAGCGGTTCATCGCCTTGCACATGATGTAGCTGAGGATCGCGCCGGAGCTGCCGACGAGCGCGCCGGTGACGATCAGCAGGTCGTTGCTGAGCATGAACCCGGCCGCCGCGGCGGTCCAACCGGAGTACGAGTTCAGCAGCGAGACCACGACGGGCATGTCCGCGCCGCCGATGGCCATCACCAGGTGCACGCCCAGGATCGAGGCGATGACGGTGATGATGGCGAGGTGGACGATGCCGGTGGTGCCCGGCGCCGCGATGAACATCGCGCCCAGGACCAGGCAGCCGACCACCATCCCGAGGTTCAGGAAGTGCCGACCCGGGAGCAGGAGCGGGCGACCGGAGAGAGAGCCCTTGAGCTTCAGGAACGCGACGACGGACCCGGTGAAGGTGATCGCGCCGATGACCACGTCGACCCACACCTCGCCCAGGAAGATCCCGCGCGAGCCGTGCACGTCGTCCGCCATGTAGGAGGCGACGCCCACCAGGACGGCCGCGGCGCCCACGAAGCTGTGCAGCAGGGCGACGAGCTCGGGCATGGCCGTCATGGCCACCCGGGCGGCCATCACCGCGCCGATGACCGAGCCGACGCCGACGGCCGCGGCGATCACGATGTAGGCGTCGACCGCCGCGCTCATGACCGTCGCCACGACCGCGAAGACCATCCCGACGATGCCGTAGAGGTTGCCGCGCCGGGCCGTCTCCTGGCTGGAGAGGCCCTTGAGGCTGAGGATGAAACAGACGGCCGCGAAGAGGTAGGCGCCGGAGAGCAGTACGTGTTCCATGGCGGCCTACTTCCGGAACATCTGCAGCATGCGCTGCGTCACGAGGAAGCCGCCCGCCACGTTGATCATGGCCAGCAGGACCGCCGCCGCGCCGAGGATCGCGGCCGGGGTCGTGGGGTCGCCGTGCAGCTGTATGAGGCCGCCGACGATGATGATCCCGGAGATCGCGTTGGTCACCGACATGAGCGGCGTGTGCAGCGCGGGCGCCACGTTCCAGATGAGCTGCCAGCCCACGAAGACCGCGAGCACGAACACCGTGAAGTGCTGCAGGAACGCCTCCGTTCCTTCGGAGGCCTCCCCGGTGAGCCCGAGCTTGAGGCCGATCCACAGGACGAGGAGCGCGCCGCCGACGACGGGGACCATCTTCGTGGCCCGGGCGTCGGCCGCGGCGGCGACGACGGCCAGCTCCTCCGTCGAGGGTCCGACCGGGGCCGGCGGAGGCGGAGGCGGCGCCTTGACCGGCGGGGGCTCGATCTTCGGGGGCGGCCAGGTGAGCTCGCCGTCCTTGAGGACCGTCGCGCCGCGGATGACCTCGTCGTCCATGTCGACCTGGAACGCACCCGGCGTCTTGCCGAGGTCGTCCATGAGGTGGCGGAGGTTGCTGGCGTAGAGCCGGGAGGCCGTGTTCGCGGCCTTCATGATGAGGTCGGTGTCGCCGATGATGGTCACGCCGTGCTTCACGACGGTCTCACCGGGCTCGGTGAGCTCGCAGTTGCCGCCGGTAGCCGCCGCGAGATCGACGATGACGCCGCCCTCGCGCATGGTCTCGACCATGTCGGCCATCCACAGCTTCGGGGCCGCGCGACCCGGGATCGCCGCCGTCGTGATGACGATGTCGACCTCCTTCGCCTGCTCCCGGAACATCGCCATCTCGGCGGCGATGAACTCGTCCGACATGATCTTCGCGTAGCCGCCGCCGCCGTCGCCGGACTCGTCGAAGTCGAGCATCAGGAACTCGGCGCCCAGGGACTTGCACTCCTCGGCCACCGCGGGCCGCACGTCGAAGGCGCGAACCACGGCGCCGAGGCCCCGCGCCGCGCCGATGGCGGCCAGCCCGGCGACGCCCGCGCCGATGATCAGGACCTTCGCGGGCGGGATCTTCCCGGCGGCCGTGATCTGGCCGGTGAAGAAGGAGCCGTAGGCGTTGGCCGCCTCGATCACGGCCCGGTACCCGGCGATGTTGGCCATGGACGACAGCACGTCCATCTTCTGGGCGCGCGTGACGCGGGGGACCTGATCCATGGCGATGACCGTCGCCTTGCGCTGGGAGAGCATCCCCAGGAGGGTCTGATTCCGCGCCGGGTCGATGTAGCTCGCGATCACGCCGCCCTCGCGGACCAGCTCGACCTCGTCCGGCGTGGGCGCCTGGACCTTGAAGACCACGTCCGACCTCCACACCTCGGCGGCGTCGGCGGTGATCGTGGCGCCCGCGTCTCGATAGGCGGAGTCCGAGAACTCCGAGGGGAGCCCGGCCCCCGCTTCGACGAGCACGGACCAGCCTGCTTTCACGTATCGCGCGACGGTCTGGGGGGTCGCGCCTGCGCGGGCCTCTCCCTCCGTGACTTCGCGAGGAACACCGAGCCTCATCTTGGAGCCTCCTCCGGGTGCCGCGTTCGCGGAGAGACCCACGCGCGCGGGCCCTTACCTACCACGATCGGACAGGCGCCGGACGAGACCGAGCCGCGCCGACGGTCGTCGCACTACGGAGGCCACTCGTGGAAGTCGACGGCGGCGCCGCCCGTCAGCGTCGTGATCTCGCCGCCCGCCTCGGTGGTGCCCCACGGCCACCCGTTCACGGTGAGGACGACGACCCGGATCCGCCCGTTCTGTCCGGCCACGCCGCCCGCGGCGCCGCCGCCCGCGCCCCCGCCGTCGCCGCCGTAGATGCCCGGGGACGCGCCGCCGGGGAGACCCCCCGAGACCGCGCCGCCGCCCCCGTTGCCCTGGACGGAGCCGCAGCACCCGTCTCCCCCGTCGCCGCCGTTGCCTCCCGGTCCGCCGAACGCGTCGATGCTGACGCCGCTGCCCGTCAGGTACGGGGCCGCGAGGAGGATGGAGCCGCCGGAGCCGCCCGCGCCGCCTTCGCCGCCTCCTCCCCCGCCGTCGTCGTCCCCGGGGCCGTCGGTGGTGCCGCCGGGGGTGCCCGCGCCGCCGGACCCCCCGACCGCCGCGAGGCTGCCTTCGAGCACGACGTTCGGGGCCCACATCAGGATCGCGCCGCCGCCGGGTTCGCCCGGCGCTCCGTCCGCAGGCTCGCCGCCGGGAGCGGTCTGGACGCCGCTGCCCGCGTTCGCGCCCGACGCTCCGCCGCCCGCGCCCGCGGACCCGCCTCCGCCGAGGTGGAAGGTCGAGAAGTCCCCGGGCGTCGCGTTGAAGCCGCCGGTGTGTGCGGAGCCCCCGCCGCCCCCGCCCCCGCCCGTCGGGGGCACGCCGCCCGCGCACTGGGTCAGCTTGCCGCCGCCGCCGCCGCCCCCGAGGCCGCCGAGGCCGGCCGGGTTGTCGCACGACGCCGCGCCGGTCTGGCCGGAGATGCCGTTGGCCGCCGGGGTGCCGGCCCCGTCTCCTCCCGCGGCCCAGCCGCCGTCGGATCCCGCGAAGCCTCCGCTCGCGATCTCGCCGGTGTGGTCCTGGGGTCCGCCGCCGGTCGGCGCCCCGGGGAAGCCGATCTCGCGCACGTCCACGGACGCGCCGAGGTTCACCGTGATGGTGCCCGCCGCCTTCACCGCCACGATGCCGGTGGCGCGACCGACCACGTCGCCCGACGTGAACCCGTCCCAGGGGCTCGCCGTGAGCGAGACGCCGACCTCGAGGTCCTGGTACTGCGGGACGCGCTGCAGGACGATCAGGTCGGTGTTCACGTCCCCCCAGGTGCCCGACGGCGCCCGCGCGAGGGTCAGCGCGGTCGCGTTCCCCACGTTGGCGATCTCCACCACCTCCCAGCGGCCGACGTCTGCGGAAGACCCCTGCATCACGGCGAGGAGCGCGAGATCGCCCGGGTAGAAGCCCTGCACGAACTCGACGTTGACCTGCTCGCTGGTCACGTCCACCACGACCCGTCGCGCCACCCCGTCGGGCTCGGCGCGGTTGCCGGTCATGTCGGTGTTGATGTTGAACGCCGTGCTGAGCACCTGCGAGCCGTCCGAGCCGTCGCCGAACAGGGTGCAGTCGTAGGTCAGGAGCGGATCGGTGTCGTCGCAGTCCTCGCCCTGGGGGACCCCGTCGCCGTCACCGTCCACGGGCGCCGCGTCGTCGTCGTCCACCCCGTCGTCGTCGTCCGTCGCGTCGTCGTCGTCGGTCGCGTCGTCGTCGTCCACCGCGTCGTCGTCGTCCGTCGCGTCGTCGTCGTCGACCACGTCGTCGTCGTTCGCGATGTCGTCGTCGTCCGGGCAGGCGGACGCGGTCAGGAGCAGGAGGGGCAGAATGAGCAGGCGTCGCATGGCCGCATGCTACGCCGCCGGGCTCGTCACTCGGTCTTCGAGGCGCCGCCGAGCTTCCTGCCCCCGAACCGGAACCCGACGCCCGCGTACCCCAGGGCCATGACGAAGAAGCTGCGCTGGAGGTCCACGTCCACCGGATAGAAGACCGCCCGCGCCCCGAACTCGAGCCCCACGTCGGGCCCCACGGGGATGTGCACGCCGCCCTGGACATACGGCCCGGCGGTGAACTGGGTGAACCGGTCCGTGACCCCGTCGAGGCGGTTGCGCTCGCCGGGCCGGGTGTACTCGAAGATCTGCTGGACCACCATCGCCTGCACGCCCGCGCCGAACTGCAGGTCGATCTTGTTGAAGCGACGCTCCCCGAGGACGCCGACCCCGAGGCGCGCGATCCCGGTTTGGAGCCGACCGGTCCAGGCCCACTTCGCGCCCCGCTCGTAGCCGCCCCCGACGGTGATCCCGAGGGTCGGGAGGATGCGGACACGCAACGCGATCTCGCCGCCGCCGTGGCCCGGGTTCGCGTCCGCCACCGGGGAGCTCCCGGTGCCTCGGAAGGAGAGCAGGACCGGCCGCAGCGACCAGGGCGAGCCGCGCGTGAGGGGGTCGCCCAGGGGCAGGACGGCCATCTGCTTGTCGTCGAGCCAGCGGTCGCCGCCCCACACGAGGTCGAGCTCGGCGACGAGGACGTCCTCCTTGCGGACCTTCCGCACGAGGTAGCGGCCCGTGGGCAGAGAGAGCCTCCGCGACGAACCCGGCTCCTTCTCGATCCGCGCGACCACGCGGCCGTCGGCCACGGAGACGACCGTGTAGGTGCCCTCGAGCTCCTCGGGCAATACGAGCCCCGCGGCGCCGTCTCCGATCCGCGTGAGCACGACCTGGCCGACCCCGCTCAGCTCCTTGCGGTACTCCGGCCGCTGCACCCCGGATGAGGCCGACGCGGTGCCGATGACCGTCTCGGCGAAGGCGTGCTCGTAGGCCTCTTCCAGGCTGATGACGCCGTCGGCGTCGCGATCGGCCGTGCCGCGGAGGCCCGTCGTGAGGGCCCGCGAGAACACGCCGCCCCCGAACCGGTCCGACTCGCGGGCGACCGACAGCGGCCCCGTGGACGTGATGACGGCGAGTCCCGACGCAGTGAGCGCGTCGTCCACCGACAGCTCCACCGCCTCCACCGGGACCCCGCCGCGGGTGCGGGCGAGCGTGCCGGACTCGCAGGCGTCCACGAACGCGATGCGGATCCGCGCGCGGCTCGTCTCCAGCCACCGACGGAGCCACTCCATCGAGAGCGTCGAGCCGCGCAGGTTCAGGCCGTCGTGAGTCGCATGCCCGGAGTAGTAGAAGAGGAGGAGGACCTCGTCGCCCTGGGCCTCGATCTCGCGGATCTGCCCCTCGATTCGGGCGATCGTGTCCTGGAGGACCTCGGACGTCGCACCCTGGAGCACGATCGTGCGCTCGCGGGAGAGCCCGCCCATCTCCTGGAAGATCTTCGCCAGGTCCGCCGCCTCGCGCTCCGCGTGGCGCAGCGGCTCGTCGTCCCCGAAGCCGATGTTGTTGCCGACGAACAGCCCCAGGCGGACCGTCGCGGCCTCGGCGGGGGCCGCGAGCGCGCACAGCAGCAGCGCGACGAGGAGCGCCATCACGGTCCGCCCTTGTAGATGAGCAGCGAGCGTTGGGTCGCGTCGATGCCGGGGACGGCGTCCAGGTCGGCCAGGGGACGGTCGTAGGTGCGCTGGAGCGCGCCCTCGAAGACCTCGCGATCGACGGGCTCGTCGCCGAAGACGAGGAACACGCGCTCGCTCCCAACGTAGTCGTCGAGTACGACCGCGAAGTCCACGGGGACCCGCGCGCGGACGGGCCGGGGCGGCATCCACTCGGTCAGCACGCCGTCGTCCTGCAGGTCGAAGATCGACAGGGCGCCGTCGGTCCCCGACGTGATCCGGAGCTGCAGTCGATCGCCTTCGCGTGCAGCGATCAGTGCGCCCCGCTCCGACGCGGTGCCGTCGCGGACCAGGTGCACCTCGATGTCCATCGCCCCGCGGAACACCTCGGTCTGCGGCGGGGGCTCGATGAGCAGGGTCACGGCCACCACGGCGGCGGCTCCGGCGAAGGCCGCGGCGGGGGCGAACCAGGCGCGCCAGGACCAGGTCGACTCGGCCTCGACCGGCAGCTGGAGCATCGGCAGGTCGTCCTCGGCCGCGACGATCGAGGCGCGGATGCCGTCGGTCCACTCGCGCACCTCGGCGTCGTGGGCGCGCAGCCGGTCGATCTCGGCGGCGGCGGCCGCGTCCAGCTCGCCCAAGGCCCAGAGCTCGGCGTCGTGGCGGGAGACGTTCACGCGACCTCCTTCGTGCGCAGCAGGGCCTTGGCCCGGTGCTCCAGACGCTCGAGGCGGCGGCGGATGGTGCGCTGGGACGTGCCGAAGTGCTCCGCGATCTCGTGGATGCGCCAGCCCTCGCCGTGGCGGAGGCGCAGGAGCACCGCGTCGTCGGGCTTCATGGCGTCGAGGAGGCGGGCCGCGTCGAGCTGCGCCTGGGGGTTGGTGCTGCCGGGGTCGGGGAGCTCGAGCCAGCGATGGGGCTCGTCCTTCCAGGGCTTGCGGCGGCGCACGACGTCCAAGGCGGCGTTGCGGCCGATCGTCTGCAGCCAGGCGAGGGGGTAGCGACCGTCGAAGCGCCGGCGCGCCTTCCAGGCCCGGAGGAAGGCCTCCTGCAGCGCCTCGTCGGCGTCCGCGTGGTTGCCGCAGATCGCACGACAGCGAGCCCGCACGGCGGGGCCGTAGCTCCGATACAGCTCCTGGAACTCGAGGCGCGTGAGCACCGCGTGAGCCACGACCGCCATCAATACGAGGGCCACGAACGTCATGGACACGCCTCGAAGGTGAGGCCGCCGAGCCCTTCGCCCGCGACCAGCTGCGACGCCGAGGGATCGACGAAGTCGACCGGATCCGCGACCACCGCGCCCGGCTCATCGGTGAAGGAGATGCTCGGGTCGACGGCAGCGATGGCGCCCTCGAAGCTGCCGTCGCCCACGATCTGCTGGGGGAAGATCTCGACGGTCTGGAAGCCCGCGACGAGGCCTACGGCCCCCTGCAGCTCCTGGATCTCGAGCGCCTCCGTGAAGGCGTCGACGTCGCCGCTGAGGTGGAGGATCCCGTGGAGGGGCGCGATGCCCCAGACGCTCGCCAAGGGGTCGCTCTCGCCGGCGGGGCGGTCCGTCGCGGGGTCGGCGTCCACGAGCACGAGCGCGGCCAAGGCCCAGGTGAACGTGCCCTCGTCCATGGCCCCGACCGGGGTCGTGGGGTCCGGTGGAGGGAGCTCGAGGGCCCCGAAGTCATGGTCGAAGAGCACGTCGCCCTCGCCCGGGGGCAGCAGGTCGCACTGCGAGCGCATCCCGGAGCCGTCGAACCAGCGCAGCTCCCAGGCGATGTCGGCGGGCTGCGTCGAGACGTCCACGAAGGTGCCTCCCAGGCCCGCCTCGCCCAGCAGCGAATCGCACCCCGCCCCCGACGCCACGACCACCGCGAGGAGGGGCGCGGCGTGGACCAGTCGTCGGTGTCGGGGGGGGATGCTCATCGCTCGTGACCTTGGGTGTGGTGAACTCTACGACCCAGGGGTCATTGGCGCCCGTTGACGGCGGGCGCTCCGAGGTCGGCGTGGGTGGTGAGCTCGTCCAGAGCCGTGACCGCGCCGTCCGGCATGGACACGCGGAAGGCGCGCCAGACCTCGCCCGCGAGCACGTCCCGGGCGGGTACGGCGAGCGCGACCTCTTCGCCCGCGACCAGGACGCGGAGGCCGGCGTCCACCGGCTGGCCCGCGCCGCGGTCGTTGAAGAAGTGCACGAGCGCGGTGTAGACGCCGTCCGGGGCGGACGGGATGCGGACGGACTCGCCCGGGGGCGTGCCGCCGGTGCCGTCGTGGTCGCCTGCGTAGCGAGGGTCGTCGTCCGGGTCCGAGAGCACTCCCCACCCCGGCTGCGGCTCGCCGTAGAAGGCGTCGCCCTGGTTGAAGTACCGGCCGTCGTCGCGCACCAGGTGCAGGTCGAGGTCGGCGCCGCCGGTGCCCCAGCTCAGCTGAACGGCCAGCTCGCGGCCCGGGACGACGTGCACCACCACGGCGTCGAGCGACGAGCGGCCGCCGCGACGGTCGAGGAGGGTGAGCCCCACGAGGTAGGTGCCGGGCAGGTCCGGGGAGAAGACGACGCGGCGGTCGTCGTCGAACGCGCCCTGGATCGCGGGGGCTCGCTCGATCGTCGGGGCGGCGCCCACGGGCTGCTCGAGGACGGTCCAGCGGTAGTCCAGGCCCTGGGTCGCCTCGGCGGCCGAGCGCTCCGCCGAGAGCAACGCCGACGAGCTCGTGCCGATCTCGATCGCGCGGGCGTCCCCCGGGAGGATCACGGCGCGGGCCACCGGGACGCCCCCGCGCAGGGAGCGGACGGTCGTGTCGCTGCAGCCCACGCAGAGCAGGAGCGCGATGCCGGCGGAGACGAGCGCGGCGTTCGGCCGGGGGAGGTGCGGACGGCGCCGCAGCGCGACGGGGACCAGGAGGAGGAACGCCCAGCCGACGTTCGGCGACGCCGCCGCGGTGCTGCAGCCGGCGATCGTGATCGTGCTTCGTCGGCCCTGTTCGCCGCCGTCCTTGAAGACGAACGGCAGGGGGGCGCCCGCGAGGTCGCGGAGGGAGTCTTCGACGCGGAGGGCGACCGCGCCTTCGGCATGAACCGGGGACGTCACGCGGATCTCGCCCGGCGAGACGACCTCGAACTCGACCTCGCGGTCGCCGAACCGCACGACGTCGGCCTTGTCGAAGCTCGAGCCCAAGATGCGGATCGGCGTCCCGCCGGCGGGGTCGGCGGCGCCGGGGTAGGTCACCGCGAGCGACGGAGCGAGCTCCGGGGCGCGTCGGCCGGTATAGGTGAACCCGTTGTACAGCACGATCTCGGCGTCGGAGGTGACGACGCGGACGTCGACCAGACCGAGGACGTCGGACGCGGGGACCTGGATGCCGAGCGAGCCGCCGTACGCGACGGCCGTGGCGGAGTCCGCCTGCACGTCGCCGAACCACACCTCGTGGCCCGGCTGCAGGTTCGAGCCCTCGAGCACGACGTGGGCGCCGCCTTCCTGCCGGTCGGACTTCGGGCTCAGCCAGCGGAGCTGGGCCTGGGCGCCCGAGATCGGGTCGTCGATCTCGATCGTGGACCACTGGAAGTCGTCGAGCAGGACGGCCGAGTCGTAGACCGCGTCCGCGACGTCGTGGATGTCGAAGCGGAGCGTGAGCGTCTCGCCCGGCTCCACCGGCGTCTGGGTCGTGATCCAGCCCGTCGCGCCGCCCTCGTGGGAGGGGAGCTCCGTGCCGGGCGCGGGCGGATCGAAGGGATCCCAGCCGCCCTCGAGGGGTCGCCAGAACCCGGTCCCGTCGAGCGACTCCTGGTCCGTGACCTCGAAGAAGGCGTTGTTGATGTCCACGACGTTGTCGTGCTCGTCGAACACGATGTTTCCGTCGAAGTCGGCACCGTCCTGGATGACCGTGAAGCGGTCGTTGAAGTCGCTGCCCACGAACACGGGGTACTCGCGGGACAGGAAGTACCACTGGAACGTCAGAGACTCGGCGTTCGCCGGGGCCGTCAGTTCGACCTCCAGCAGCACCTGGTCGTAGACGGGCGCGGACGGCTCGAGCGGGTCGGTGCCGCCGGGCGAGACCTCGTAGTCGATCCGGTCGCGCAGGGCCGAGGCGCGGCCGCTGGTGAGGACGGTCATGGTGGGGCCCCGGAGGGGCGAGATCGGGCCGAGGCTCTCGATCACGGCGGCCTGGGACTCGCTGCCGGTGGCGCCCGCGTCGGCGACGGTGCCGGCCGGGACGTCCATGGCGTCGAGGAGCGAGGCGACGGAGGCCGCCTCGGCCGGGACCGTCCACCAAAGGACGGCCCCGGCCACGAGGATGGGGAAGGTGCGGAGCGGGTCCATCGTTCCGTTCCTCTCTCTACTTGCAGGTGCGGCGACGGCGGACGAAGAGCCCGAGCGGCAGCAGGTAGGCGAGGGACGCGGGGGACGCGGAGTCGCTCAGGTCGCAGGCGCGGCCGCCGTCGGGGTCGGCCCCGTCCGCGCAGTCCTCTGCGGTCCACACGCGGCCGTCCTGATCGGTGAAGGAGCAGTCGTCGAAGGAGCCGTCGGGCGCGTCGTCGTCGTCGCTCCACGAACCCGGAGGGTTCGCGTCGTCGCCTTCGCCGTTCCAGTCGTCGTCGTCGCCTTCGCCGCTCCAGTCGTCGTCGTCGCCGGGCGCGTCGTCGTCGTCACCGCTCCAGCCGTCGTCGTCGTCGTCGCCGGCCGGGGGCTCGCCGCCGGCGTTCTCGTTGATCCAGTCGAAGTACATGTCCGTGCGGGTGTTGCCGCCCAGGTCCATGCAGTCGTCCGTGTAGCCGAAGGACACGACGCCCACGATCTCGGGGGCGCCGCCGGAGTTCATGTGCAGCACGGGACCGCCGGAGTCGCCGTAGCAGGCGGAGCCGTTGTCCGGCTGCACCACCAGGACGTCCGCCTCGAGCTCGGTGACGGTCGCGGTCGCCTCCTTCTTGAAGCCCTCGCCGCCGGTGCCCTGCGCGGTGCCGTAGCCCACGTAGACGATGGGCGCGCCGATGAGCGCCTCGCCGGAGATGTTCGCCACCGGGAACGGCGCCGGAGACGCGTCCTCACCGAGGAAGACGAGGCCGATGTCGTAGTAGGCGTCGCCGCTCTCGGAGGCCGTGTAGGACGGGTGCATCAGCGCCGACGTGGCGGGCACCGTCTCGCCGCCCACGCCGGGTTGGTCGCCGAAGTAGACGTCGTCGGGCGGTCCGTACTCGAGGCAGTGGGCCGCGGTCAGGATGACGTTCGGCCGGATGAGGCTGCCGGTGCAGAAGGGCAGGCCCTGCTCCATGAGCGCCGCGGTGGCGGGGTGGTCGGAGGTCACGGCGCCGTTGACGACGCGCTGGACGTTGCTCGACTCCTCGGCCGGGGCGTCCGGCTCCTGCGGGGCGTCGGCGGCCTGCAGCTCGGGCGGCATGAAGGCGACCAGGATCGCGAGGGCGGAGGCGGGGGCGAGGACGTGAGCGAGGCGGTGGTCCATGGGTCTCTCCCGAGGTCTGCGCCGGGGAGTCCGACGCGAGCTTCGGGGGTGAAACGGGGGGGGCCGAGATCCGGGGCGCCTTTTTTCGATCTCGCCCCGGCTAGAGTGGGCCGAGGAGTGCCGTGACCAAAGCCGTCGTCACCTTCGCGAGCCCCCAGCATCTCGGCCGCTACCGGGTCGAGCGAGCGCTGGGCTCGGGCGGACACAGCAAGGTCTTTCTCGCCTGGGACGAGGGCGAGCACGGCTTCCGCAAGCGGGTCGCGCTGAAGGTCCTGCCCCTCCAGAGCAAGCCGGGCGCGGCCGAGGCGCTGCGCCGGGAAGCGCGCCTCCTCGCGGCCCTCAACCACCCCAACGTGGTGGACGTCTACGGCATCGGGTCGGCCAACGGGCTGCACTTCATCGTCATGGAGTACGTGGCCGGGTCGACGCTCGCGGAGATCCGCGACGAGCTCGAGCACCGCGGGCTCCGCTTTCCCCGGTCGGTCGCGTGCGACATCGGGATCGCGGTCGCCGAGGCGCTGTACTGCGCCTGGAACGCCAAGGACGCGGGCGGGACGCGCCTCAACATCGTCCACCGAGACCTCAAGCCCGCCAACGTGCTGATGTCGCGCCAGGGCGCCGTGAAGGTCGGCGACTTCGGCATCGCCAAGGCCGCCTCCGACCTCAAGCAGACGCAGGGCAAGCGGGTGAAGGGCACCCCGTCCTACATGCCGCCCGAGCTGATGAAGGGGAGCCGCGACTTCCGTCCGTCGATGGACCTGTTCAGCCTCGGCGTCATGCTCTGGGAGATGTGCACCGGCCACCGCTTCTACGGTCGCGTGGCCCTGCACGAGCTCCTGCGAAAACTCGACTCACGGACCCCGGACGAAGAGGCCGCGGCCGTGGCCGGCTACTTCCCGGAGATCGCGCCGGTCGTGTCCAGGCTGCTCCAGCGCGACCCGGCGGAGCGGTTCCAGGACCCCATGGAGGTGGCACGCGCGCTCCGTCGCATCCGCGCGGCCATGGGCGTCGCCCCGAGCCTCATCGAGTTCTCCCGCCTGGTCCGGGGGCATGCGTCCGAGGAGGGCTCCGTCACCAGCACCGAGGAGGTGCCGTCTCTGCTGGCGACGCCCGAGGACTGGGAGCCCCTCATCGAGTTCGCGAGGGGGCGGGGGCGACCGTCCAGCACCAAGCCCATCCGGCTGGTGTCGGACATCCGCGAGGCGCTCGCGCTCCCCGCGGCCGCCCACGCCGACGACGATCCGCCCACCGACTCCGCCACCGAGGACCACTTCTTCGAGGTCGAGGAGGACGTGGAGGGGACCCGCGCCGTGGCCGTGGACATGCAGGGCAACAAGACGCCCACCGACCTCCGCTTCGGCGCCCCCCGAAAGTCCGAGGCCATCTCCGCGATCGAGCGGCTGAACCCGGCGGCTCAGGGAGGGCGCAGCCAGCCGTTCCTCACGGCCCACCGCGAGCAGCCGCCCAGCGCCGCGCCGCTCTACTGGATCGCCCTCGGGGTCTCGATCGTCATCGCGCTCGTGATCGTCGTCCTGGCGGGCTGACGGCGGCGGCCTTCCTGCCGCTTCAGGGCGCGCTGAGAAGAACCTCTCGGATCGGCCCGAAGCGAACGCTGCTTCGCCCGGAATTGAGAGGTTGTTCTCAATGTCCGGCGAAGCGCGCGGCCTACGTAGCGTCCCGCGCGGGCGGGGCTCCCCAGATGAAGGCCGAGCGACCGATGCGGAGCGTCGCCGCGAAGCCCGCGCCACGGAGATGCACGCGGGTGGGATCCCGGTAGGCGTTCAAGCGCGAGCACCCCGGGAGGTGGGGCTGCGGCGCGCGACCGATGAGCTCCTGCGCCGAATCGTCGCCCGGCTCCACGAGGTCGAGGGCCACCTCGAGCGGAGCGTCGCTCGCCCCGTGGGGGCGCACCCAGGCCTCTACCTCGATGAAGCCCCCGAACTGGATCAGCAGCCTCCCGCCCGAGACCTTGGTCATGCGACCGGCCGCCAGCGCGAGGCGAACGCCGTGGAGCAGGCGAGCGACGATGAGGTCGGCAGCGTCGAACAGGGTCGTGGCGACGGCGAACTCCTCGAGCTGGGAAGTCAGGGGCGCGTCGGGGTGGTAGAGCTTCGCGCGGTCCCGAGCCGCCCCGAGGTGCTTCGAGATGGCGGCACCGGCCTCGTTGGACAGGTCGATGTTCCACGGCGAAGTGCGCTTCAGTCGCGCGTATACACCGGTCGCCTTCACGGCCTCTTCGAAGGCTGCGTACGGGTCGGCGCCGCCGAGCGCCGGGGAGCTGTCGACCGAGTCGAGCCAGCCGTCGACGTCGATCTCGCTCTCCGCGGGAGGGATCGCGGCCCCGGGCCATGCACTCACGTGTTCCGTCTTCCAAGACCAGCTGATGTCACCCCAGCTCGAGCTCATCTCCGGGACCACCCCCTCTCGGCTCGGGTTCGCCCCGGGGGTGCCCACATGGACGACCTCCTCGTCCCGAGCGAGCCAGGGGTTGAACCTCGGCTTGGGCGCACCGAGCCGCGTCGACGCCTTCCACTCCGCGGGCTGGTCACGAAGCCGGGAGACCGAGTGCAGGACCTTGTCCTTCGCGGGGTACGACAACGGGCTGAAGTCGCGGCGCTCCTCCTGCACTTCGGCGGACACCAAGACGAGCTTCGTCGGCGGGAGGTCCAGCCGGAGCATCGCCGCGAGGGCCCCCGCGGGGTCGTCGGTGGGCTCCTCCCGCCGTCCCGGGACCAAGTCGTTCCACAGCATCGTCGCCCGCGCGTGCTGGACGGCACCGGGCTCGGCGCCTCCTTCGATCAGCTGCTCGACGGGTCCGTCGAGCCACGGATCCGCGGACAGCTGATCGTGCGTCCAGTCCGCCACGAGCTCCTGCAGGGCCGTGATCGCCGGGACCGGCGCGGCGATGTCGTGGCGTCTGAGCAGCTTGTGCTTCTTCGGGCCCGCCACGACGTTGATGGCGTGCAGCCGATCGCCGATGCGGAACAGGCGCGGCTCGACGGGCCGACGGGCCGCGCGAGCCAGGGCCGCGTCCAGTCCCGCCTTGTCCGCCGTCACGGCCTCCATGCCCAGGGCCCCGGCGAGCGTCACCAGCCCGTGCTCGAGTCGCTCGCGGGGGGTCGAACAGGCGACGACCCCGAGGGCGGCCGCGAGACCGGCGCGATCGGCCGCCTTCATCTTCAGCGCCACCGCCTCCGACTCATCGGTCAGCCGACGACGCAGACGACGGCGCTCGAGCGGGTCGGTCGGCACCTCGACCTCCGCGGCCTCCACTCCCAGCGCGTCCAGGGGGTGCGTCGGAGCCCCCACCGCCGTCAGGCCCGCCTCGGAGAAGTACTGCTCCAGGGCGTCGGGGGGCTCCATCTCGAGACCGGCGCTCCCCCAGCGGATCGGCGCCGACGACGTCTCCGGCAGCCCGTCCGCGGGCGAGATCACCAGAGCGCCGCCGTCCGCGAGCCCGGCGGCCACCTTGCGAGCCTCGCCCGCGGCGCGCTCCTCGACGCGCAGATCCTCGGCCCGAATCGCGTCGTCCAACGTCCGCGGCATGTTCCGGTACTGGTCGCGGGTGACCAGCAGCAGGGCAGGCAGCCGTCTCCGGTCGCCGTCCATCACGGACTCGATCCACTCGAACAGCCGATCGTTGCTGTCCCGGTCGTTGGTCAGGCCCGCGACGTCCAGCACCAGCCGGACGCTGGGGTTCTTCAGCTCGTCCCGCGCCGCCTCGGCCGACGCCGTCATCGCGCTGCGCTCGGCGCCCTCGTACCCAAGCGCGTCGAGCAACCCTTCGGTCGCCTCCGGCTTGTCCAGGAAGAACTTCAGCCCCTTCGGCTTCCGGTTCAGGAGCTGGGAGAGGCGCGTCTCCGCGGTGCTCTCCTTGCCGGGCTTGAGGCCCCGATCCCGCGCCTTGTCCATCCAAGTCAGCGCCACCTCGTTCTGCGCCCGATCCATCGCCTCGAGGCGCGCCCCGACTTCACTCACGAAATCCAACATCGTCTTCACTCCCGCAGCCCGGTCCATCCGCGCCACAGCCTGAGTTCTGAGGTCGCTCGGCGGCGACGTCACTCGATCCCTCTTGCCGGGCAAGAACTCGGTTGACGTCGGTAGGGCAACTCCTCCGGTTGCCCGGATGCGGGCAACTCGGTCAAGAGTGGGGACGCGCGCGGCCTACTTCCAGTAGGTGACCCACGATTGCAGGTTGATCGAGCCGCCCACCGCGGGATCGCCGTAGTTCGTCCGGTAGGAGATCGTCGCGGGCTGCCCGGGCGTGACCTGGTCCGTGATGTCGAACACCCAGGGATCGACCTGTTTGCCCGGGCACCACGACGTGCGGTCGAACCACCAGGTCCCGTGCTGGTTGGGGACCGTGCCGTTGTGGATCTGCTTGAGGCAGCCCTCGCGATCCCCGATCGTCGGGTGCTCGGCCACGTACTCGACGCCCCCGACCTCGAAGAAGTGGTCGTGCCGGCAGAACTCGGCGCAGTTGAAGTCGCCGCCCTGGCCGTGGCCCGTGACGGTGACCACCAGGTGCGTACGCGTCGCGTCGGCGGGCACCTGGATCTCCAGGGGCGGGTGCTCCTCGTCGTACGTCTCGGTCCAGCGCCCGCCGGTGAAGGTCGGCTCCATGGCGAACGGGGCCGTCCCCTTGCCGGTGTTCGCGAACAACAGCCGCACCGTCGTGAAGTGCCCGCCGCGAGCCCCGCGGTACTGGAACGTGTGCGCGCCGCCCTCCTGCAGTCGGGGCAGCGCTTCCGAAGCATCCACCAGCCAGCGGCCCTCGCGGTGGTAGGTGGTGATCCATCGGGACACGAGGTCGTCGCAGACGTCGGGGTCGTCCACGTCGCAGAGGTGCAGGCGGTTCCCGGCGTCCCAGGCGTCGCAGTTGCCGAACTCCCGCCCGGCCGGGTCGCACGCGTGCCGCAGGTCCACCCACAGCGTGTCGTAGCCGGCCATGGTCGCCGCGTCCGGCAGCTGCACGGTGGACTTGCTCCGACCCGACGCGTTGATGTTCTCGTCGACCCACAGGTGGTGCACGTCCCAGTCGACCGCGTCGAGCCGGTCCTCCTGGTCGCTGAGGTAGTTGTAGTACTGCGCCTCGTGGGCCACGTAGGCGACGTTGGCCTCCCACGACCAGTAGCCGGCGTTGTTCAGCGCCGCGCTGAAGCGGGTCACGTCCGCCAGCTGACCGATGCCGCGCAGCCGCTGGAATCGGTCGATGCCGAAGCCCGGCGCGCCGTTGAAGATCGCGTTGTCCAGCCAGCCGCTCAGGTCCTCCGCCGCCTCGGTGACGACGTGCAGGCGGCCCGCCCAGTACTCGGGATCGTGCTCGTCGGGGTCGAGCCCCTCCAGGGCCTCCTCGATGCGCCCGGGCATGGCGTCCAGGAAGTCGTCGACGCGCGTGCCGCGGGTGGCCACGAAGAAGTACTGGACGTTGTCCGGGCTCTTCTCGATGAGCTCCGTGATGTCGGCGGTCTTGTCGACCAGCGGCGTGGAGTCCAGCGGCGAGACCGTGAGGCTGTCGGGGATGAAGAGGTACGTCTCGCAGCCGGTGAACTCGCGGGAGAAGTCCCACTCGCCGTTCGTGGTGGGGACGTCGAAGTCGTCCGCGACGTCGCCTCGCCGGCGCCCGAACACGGCGTCCTCGATGAACTCGCGCTCCGTGAGGCCCATCGTCTCGCACCAGGACGGCGGCGCGGGCGCGGGCGTCTCCTCGACCTCCTCGGACGGGCAGGCGATCAGCAGGAGGGCCGGGAACAGGAGGAGTCGCTTCATCGCGGCGTCACCATACGCCGGCGGCGCCACGAGTCCGTGCGCAGCCGAGCGCGCCTGCGGACGCGTGCCCGAGTTGTCCTGCGAACAGGGGTTACGATGGCGCCATGCGTCGCCTCTGCCTCGTCGCCCTGCTGCTGATCGCCTGCCCCACGGACGTCGAGGAGCCGCCGATCGCCGAGTGCGGGAACGAGACCCTGGAAGAGGGCGAGGCCTGCGACGACGGAAACCTCCTCGGGGGCGACGGCTGCACCCACCTCTGCACCGTCGAGGAGGGCACCGGCGAGACCGAGCCCAACGACGACGCCGAGGACGCGGCGAAGGTCGGGGCGCTGAGCGGGACCCTGCACGGCACCCTCCTGCCCGGCGACCGCGACTGCTTCCTGGTGCCCGTGGACGAAGCCGCCGCCATCCGCGCGACGCTGCTGCCCGTGGGCGACCGCTGCGAGTTCCCGGTGACGATCGAGGTCCTGGGTCCCGACGGCGCCCGCGTGTCCTCCGGCCTGCCCGTGCCCCCGAACGGCTGCTCGGCCGTCGAGCCCGACACCGACACCTTCGCGCGCTACCTCGAGGCGGGCGATCACCTCGTCTGCATCGAGGCGGTCCTGGACGGGACGGCCGCGTCCTGGACGCTGGTCATCGAGACCGCCGACAGCTGCACCGAGCTGCCCGAGCTGGGCCCCGACCCGACCCAGGACCACGAGGGCGACGGGCTCGCCGACCTGTGCGACCCCGACGACGACAACGACGGCGTGGACGACGACGCGGACAACTGCCCCGAGGTACCCAACGGCCCCGAGCAGCCGTTCGTGTGGGGCACCGGCGACGACGGGTTCGTGCCCATGTGGCTGATCCTCGGCGCCTTCGACGACGGCACGACCCCCGACGGGTGCGAGCCGTCGCCCGACAGCCTCACGGGGAACGACGACCTCGACGCCGCGCCCGCCCTGGGCGACTCGGTGGGCACGAAGCAGTGGTTCGCGTCCATCGCGCTCCCCGGCAACAGCGCCGTGGTGCGTTTCACGACGTGGTTCTCCGCCCTCGCCGCCCCCCGCGAGGCCTACGCCATGACCTGGGTGCACTCCCCCGAGGCGCGCGACGCCGAGCTCGCCATGGGGTCCGACGACGGCCACGTGGTGTGGGTGAACGGCGTGGAGGTGGGCGTGGACGCGGGCTGCCACGGCGTCGGGACGGACGCGTTCCGGTACCCCGTGAGCCTCGATGCGGGCTGGAACCGCCTCCTCCTCAAGGTCTACGACGGCGGCGGCGGCTGGGGCCTCGTCGCGCGCTTCTACGAGACCGACGGAGAGACGCCCATGACCGACCTCGGGCTCTCCGTCGGCGGCCCCGAGGACTGGGTCGACGACCAGACGGACTCCGACGGCGACGACATCGGCGACATCTGCGACCGGACCCCCTGACGGCCTGCGCCGCGCCGACTCAGGTCGGCCAGGCCTCCTCGAGGGTCTCGAAGCGGCCGAAGTCGTAGCGCTCGCCGATTGCCGTCGTGACCTGCACCAGGCGCTCGCGCACGCCGCGGTCCTTCAGGGTCTTCGCGCGGTGGTAGCAGAAGGGGTTGTTGCCCCGACGACCCATCGTGCAGTGGGCCGTGAAGCTGCAGCCCGCCATGCAGGTCGCGCCGTACTCGCACTCGCCGCAGAAGCCCCACAGCTCCTCCGTGTTGCGGTTCTGGACGAAGTTGAGGGCCTCGTGCGTGCTCCAGACGTCCTCCACGCGCAGGTCCCGGACGTTGCCGCCGACGTAGGGCGCGGTGGGCAGCGACGGGCACGCCTTGATGGTGCCGTCGGACTCGACCGACATGGTGAACACGCCCGCCTGGCAGCCCTTCCAGGTCCGCGCGTTCCCGCCCGGGTCGGAGCGCAGGATCATCTCGTGGGGGCTGTAGTAGCCGATGTTGTTGCCCGCGATGATGTTGAAGACGTCGTCGAGGGAGCCCCCAGCGCCGATCGTCTCCTCGGCGAACTCGATCTGCAGCTCGCCGAGCGTGTCGAGCACGTCGAGCACCTGCCAAGGCTGGAGGATCCAGTCCGGGGCGTCCGCCGCGCGGCCCATGGGCACCGTGATCTGAGCCCGCCAGACCTGCACGCCGGTGTCTCGGAGGAGGCGCGCCGTCTCCCGGAGGACCGGGGCCGTGAGGCGATTGATCTGGGTGTTCGAGGCGACCGACAGGCCCGCCGCGCGCGCGTTGCGGATGCCCTGCAGCACGCGGGCGTGGCTGCCCTTCTTGGCCCGCAGCTCGTCGTGCACGGCCTCGGTGCCGTCGACGCTGAAGCCCATGGCGCGCAAGCCCGCGGCCCGGAGGGACGAGGCGAGCTCGGAAGTGACGGCCCACCCGCCGGTCTGGATCGACGTGCGGATGCCCAGCCCGGTGAGGTGGCGCAGGAGGTCGTGCACGCCCTCGAAAAGGTAGGCCTCGCCCCCGATGAGGGTGACCTCCTTCGTGCCGAGGGCCTTCAGCTGGTCGGCGACCTCGAGGGTCTCGGCGAGGTCCAGTTCGCTCGGGCGGGCGCGGTCGGCGCGGGAGCCGCAGTGTCCGCAGGCGTGATCGCAGAGCGTGGTGAGCTCCCAGACGACGTACCGCGGGGTGTTCCGGTCCTCCGGCTTGAGGCTCCGGCTCTTCACCCGGGGACGCCGTACAGCGCCTGGCCGCCGTCGTCCGCGGAGTCGTCGTCGTCCTGGCCGGCGTCGTCGTCGTCCACCGGCACGCCGTACAGCGGCTGGTCGGCGTCGTCGTCGTCGCTCACGTCGTCGTCGTCCACTTGGGCGGTGTCGTCGTCGTCCACGGGCACGCCGTACAGCGGCTGATCACCCCCGCCGCCGCCGAGGTCCGGGGGGCAGGCCGTGAGGACGAGGCCGAGCAGGGCCGCGCCGGCGCTCACTTCGGCGACGGGGGGGCGCTTGCGGCAGGGGCCGGTGCACTTCTTCTTGATCGGGGCCACGGCTCAGACTCCGCTGTCGTCGTCGTCGACGGCGTCGTCGTCGTCCACCTGGGCCGAGTCGTCGTCGTCCATCGGCACGCCGTAGGCGGGCTGGGCCCACTCGTCTTCGCTGGGGCAGGCCACCATCGCGCCCAGGGCGAGGCCCAAGAGGGCGGCCCCGGTCGCCATGTCGGCGGCCTTCTTCTTGCGGCAGTTGCCGTCGCAGATGTGCTTCTTCTCAGCCATGGGGAGCTCCGACGGTGGACCTTGAGGGTCGCACCGTGGCGGAGATGCAGCAACCGTCGCGCCGAGGGACCGGGCGCTCCGAGGCCCGGGAGGCTCCCGGGGGGCAACGAGACTGCTCTGAGGTAGGATCCGCGTCCGACTTTTCCCGGAGCGAATCATGTCCTCGACCCTCATCCGCGGCGGCACCATCGTCACGGCCCTCGACACCTACAAGGCCGACATCCGCGTCCGCGACGGCCGCATCGACGAGATCGGCCACTCCCTGCAGCGCGGCCCCCGAGACGGCGTCGTCGACGCCACCGGCAAGCTCGTGATGCCGGGCGGAATCGACCCCCACACGCACATGGAGCTGCCCTTCATGGGCACGACGGCCTGCGATTCCTTCTTCACCGGCACCCGCGCCGGCCTCATCGGCGGCACGACCTCGATCGTCGACTTCGTGATCCCGTCGCGCGGGCAGAGCCTGCTCGAGGCCCTCGACGTCTGGAACAAGAAGGCCCAAGGGGCCGCCGGCGACTACGCGTTCCACATGGTCGTCACCTGGTGGGACGAGTCGGTCGAGCGCGAGATGGAGATCTGCGTCAAGGAGCACGGCATCACCAGCTTCAAGACGTTCATGGCCTACAAGGGCGCGCTCGGCATCGACGACAACGAGCTCTACAACGTCATGAAGAAGGCCAAAGAGCTCAACGCCATGACCACGCTGCACTGCGAGAACGCCGACCTCGTCGACAACCTCGTGGCTCAGCACATCGACGCGGGGCTGCTCGAGCCGAAGTACCACGCCACGTCGCGGCCGCCCGAGGTCGAGGGCGAAGCGACGGGCCGCGCCATCGCGCTCGCCCGCATCGCCAACGAGCCCATCTACATCGTGCACCTCACCTGCGAGAACGCCCTGTCACGCGTGGGCGACGCCCGATACCGAGGCCAGAGCGTGTGGGCCGAGACCTGCATCCAGTACCTCCTCCTCGACGACAGCGTCTACGAGGGCCCCGACTTCGAGGGCGCGAAGTACGTCATGTCCCCGCCGATCCGCCCCGCGGGTCACCAGGAGAAGATGTGGAACGGGCTCAAGGCGGGCCTGCTCCAGACCGTCGCGACGGACCACTGTCCCTTCATGTTCAACGGACAGAAGGACATGGGGCGCGACAACTTCGCGAAGATCCCCAACGGCGGCCCCGGCGTGCAGGAGCGCATGAGCCTGCTGTGGACGCACGGCGTGAAGACCGGCCGCATGACGCCCAACGAGTTCGTGGCCGTGAGCTCCACGAACGCGGCGAAGCTCTTCGACCTCTACCCCCGCAAGGGCTGCATCCAGCTCGGCGCCGACGCCGACCTCGTGGTGTGGGACCCGGACGCGCAGTCGACCATCACCGTGGACGCCATGGCCTCCGAGATCGACTACACGATGTTCGAGGGCTGGGAGGTCCAGGGCCGGGCCGACCAGGTGCTCCAGCGCGGCGAGATCGTCGTGGACGGCGGCGACTGGTGCGGCAACGAGGACGACGGCGTGTACCTCCGTCGCACCCCCACCGGCCAGAATCTGTAGTGCGGGCGCTCGGGGCGCTCGCGTGAACTTCGATCTCGGGCGGCTCGGACTGGGTCGGCTCAGCCTCATCTGCGGCGACATCGCGGCGGAGGCGGCCGACGTCCTCGTGAACGAGGCCAACGACCACCTGCAGATGACGGGCGGCGTGGCGGGCGCGCTGCGCAAGCGGGGCGGGGTCGCCATCCACCAGGAGGCGATCGCGCTGGGGCCGCTCCCGCTCGGCCGCGTCGTGCGCACGTCGGGGAAGGTCGTCACCACGGTCGTTCAGGAGTGCCTCGCGATGGCCGCCGTGGACGAAGCGGAGAGCATCTGCTTCCCGCTGTTCGGCGCGGGGGGCGGCTCGCAGCGGTTCGGGATGGAGATGCCCCTCACCGCCTTCGAGGAGCTCAACGCCGGAGCCGCCCGTCGCGACGAGGAGTCGAAGCCGGCGGAGGACTACCCGGCCCAGCTCGTGGCGGACCTGGGCGACCTCGACCTCGGCTGAACCCGCAGGCGAGGGGCTCGACCTCGTACGGGCCATGTCGCGCCGGCCGAGCCGTTCCTGTAGCGTCTTCGGGGGAGCTGATATGTCGAACACGCCTGAAACTACTGAGAGTTCCATCCTCTACCCGCTGGACAGCCGCCCGCCCACGCCGCGCGCGCTGATCCTCGCGATCCAGCACGTCTTGACGATGTTCGGGGCCACCGTGTCGGTCCCGCTGCTGTTCAAGACGCCGCTCGAGATGGACGGGGCGCAGCTCGCGATCCTCATCAGCTCGGTGATGATCTGCTCGGGCGTGGCGACGGCCATGCAGGTCACGATCGGCTCGCGCCTGCCGATCATCCAGGGCGTCTCGTTCTCGTTCCTCGCCGCCTTCTTCGCCTGCATCGCCTTCGCCAAGGCGAACCCGGTGGAGGGGATCAGCCACGGCGCCCTGTCGATGTCCTACATCGCGGGCTCGATCCTCGTGGGCTCGGTGGTGGAGATCATCGTCGGGTTCTCCGGGCTCGTCGGGAAACTGCGCCGCGTGGTGACCCCCGTCGTCATCGGCCCGGTGATCATGCTGATCGGCCTCGCGCTGTTCGAACACGGCTGGCCGAAGGCGGCGACCCACTGGCCCGTCGGCGGCCTCACGATCGTGCTCGTGGCGCTGTTCAGCCTCGTCCTCGCCCACAAGCACCGCATCTTCCAAGTGCTGCCCGTGCTGCTCGCGATCAGCATCGTGTGGGTGGTCTGCCTCATCGGGACCGTGGCGGGCTGGTTCCCCGCAGGGCACGCCTCCAACGTCGACTTCAGCGGCGTCGCGGCCACGCCGTGGATCCGCTTCAACCTCTTCTGGGGCGAGAACCCGATCATCCTCCCGTGGGGCATGCCGCGCTTCGAGACCGGGCTCATCGTGGCGACGTTCGCCGGTTTCGTGGCGTCCATGATCGAGTCGTTCGGCGACTACCACGGCGCCGCGGCCATGGCCCAGGCGCCCGACCCGACCGACAAGCAGATCTCGAACGGCATCGGCGCCGAGGGCCTCGGCTGCGCCGCCACGGGCCTCCTCGGCGGCTTCTCGTCGACCTCCTACTCCGAGAACATCGCCCTCATCGGCCTCACGCAGGTCGCGTCGCGGTACGTCGTGCTGGTCGCCTCGGGCGTGCTCATCACGCTGGGCCTCGTGGCCAAGTTCGGGGCCGTGGTCGCCACGATCCCCGGCTCGCTGGTGGGCGGCCTCTACTGCTCGCTGTTCGGCCTCATCGCCGCCGTCGGCATCCAGCAGCTCAGCAAGGCCGACCTGTACAGCCAGCGCACGCTGTTCATCGCCGGCTTCTCGCTGTTCATGGGCCTGTCCGTCCCGAAGTGGTTCCAGGCCAACATCTACTCGAACGGCACGGAGATCGTGAACGCCGGCCTGCCCGCCGAGGCCGCGGCCATCGTCATCGCCCTCGGCTCCACCGGCATGGGCGTCGCCGCCCTCATCGGCCTCATCCTCGACAACGTGATCCCCGGCACCGACAAGGAGCGCGGCATCGAAGCATGAGCGCGCGCCTTCGCCTCCTCCTCCTCGGCGTCGCCTCCGCCGTCGTCGCCTGTCCTCTCGAGGTCGACGACGACGACACTCCGGCGAACGACGACGACGCGGTCGACGACGACGACGCCGTGGACGACGACGACGCGGTCGACGACGACGACGTCGCGGGCCCCTGGGAGCCCTTCAAGCTCCTCAGCCTCAACCTCCACTGCCTGAAGCAGGACGAGACGCCCTATCCCGACGTCCAGTCTCGGCTCCAGGCGGTCGTGGACCTGGTGGTCGCCGAGGACGTCGCGGTGCTCGCCCTGCAGGAGGTCTGCAAGCGCGACGGGGGCGACGACGCCGAGCAGATCCTCCTCGACGCCTTGGGCGCGGGGTGGACGTCGTACTGGCAGCTCGCGCACGTCGGCTGGGAGGGCTCGCCGGACGAGGCGGACGAGGGCCTCGCGCTCATGGTCCGCGGCGGGATCGGGGCCCCGCGGGAGCTCGAGTACTTCCACCAGGCCGGGCTCCGTCGCATCGCCGTCGCGGGCACGCTGCCCGCGGAGCTGGGCGGCTTCCGCGTCGCGTCGGTGCACTTGGACGTCGCCGACGCCCCCGCCCGGCAGGCCCAGGCTCGAGAGACCGTCTCGCGGGTCCCCACGCGGCTCGGCGGCTTCGACGTGATCCTCGCGGGGGACTTCAACGCCTCCACCGAGACCCCGGCGCTCGACATGGTTCGCGCCGCCGGGTTCCTGGACACCGGCCCCGAGCTGGACGGCGACCGCATCGACCACGTGTACGCCCACCGCGCCGCGGCGGTCGAAGGCAGCGACGCCCGCCTCGTCTTCACCGGCGACACGGAGGACCCCGTCTCGGATCACCCCGGCGTGCTGGTGACGATGTCGCCGATCGCCGTGGAGGTGCCGACGCTCACCCGCCTCGTCGCGCACGTGGACGTGGGCCTCGAGCACTTCGTGGCGGCCCGCGGGACGCTCTTCGCGGCAACCCAGTGGGACGTCGGCTGGTCCATGCAGGCGATGGCCGACGACCGGTGGGAGCTCCTGCTCTCCGAGGTCGGGGACGGAGAGGCGTTCACGTTCAAGACGCTGCGCGACGACACCGACTGGCAGACCGGCGACGACGTCTCGGGGACGGGCGGCGAGCAGACCGAGACCACCCCATCGTTCTGAGCCTGCGGGCCGTGGTGGTCGGCCGACCCTTTACATAACTTCACCCCGGGGAAACGGCCCAGACAGACGCGCTCCCCAACATGGTCGGTGAAAGGAGCAACCACCCAATGCTCGGCTTCCTCACCGCCCTCGCCATCGCCTACTTCGGGGTCCGCTACGTCCGCCGCAACCACGGAGGACGCCGCTGGCGCCGCCGCCGCCGCGAATGGATCCTCGACCGCATGTCCTCGCGCCTGAACACCAAGCCCTCCCAGGAGGCGGTGCTCGAAGAGGCCGTGGACGACGTCATGAACGCCTTCGCTGAAGAGAAGAGCGCCTTCCGCGCCTCGAAGTCGACGTTCGCCCGCATCCTCCAGAGCGACGAGTTCGACGCCGGCGCCCTCGACGAGCTGCTCGCCTCCCAGAAGGCGGCGCTGGCCCGCGTCCAGGAGACGGTCGCGTCGTCGCTCAAGAAGGCCCACGAGACGCTCGACCCGGAGCAGCGCACGCAGCTGGCCGGGTACCTCGAGCACCGCGGCCACGGCTGCGGCCCCCGGCGCGTCGCCGCCTAGAACTCCGGTCTAGAACCGACCGGCGATCCCGAACACGGGGCCGAGCAGCGGCCCGATTCGGAAGCCCGTCGCGGGAGGGCGCGACTCGGACCGGACCCCTTCGATGAGGTCCAGCCGACGAGCGTCCTCCTCCGACAGGCCGAGGTGCCTCCGGAGCCCGTCGTTGTGCTCGTCGATGCGACGGTCGGCCTCCTCGGTGGAGTAGTACTCGTACGCGTACTGCTGCCGCCGCTTCCCCCGATCCCAGGGCACGAAAGACAGAAACACCGCGTCGATCCCGCCCGCCAACAGCAGCGAGCCCAGCACGATCCGGGGCCGCACGGCGTCCGCGTGCGCCGCCTCCGCCGACTGGAACGCGAGGAGATCGAAGCCCTCGCCGTCGTCGGTGGGGAAGTCGCGGATGTCCGGCCCGGGCTGGGCAGCTGCCTGCCCCACCAGCGCCGCGCCCACGCCCGCGAGGGACCCGCCCACCACGATCCCCACGGCGAGCCCCGCGTCGATGCGCCGTCGCTCCTTCACGAGCCGCTCCAGCATCGCGTCGTCGCCGACCCGGGTGGCGAACTCCGCGGTCGCCAGCGGCGCGCCCCCGCCGTCGAAGGGAGCCCAGGACAGCACGACCGCGAACTCGCTCCCCGTGGGGCTCGCCTGGAGCGGCGCCCGGTGCAGACGGTTCAGGCGATAGGTGTCGAGCGCCCGCAGCGTCTCCACGGGGACGTCGTCGAGCGGACCCGCCTCGGGCTCCGGGGGGGCCGCGAGGGTGAACAGCATCGCGCCGAGGGCGAGGGGGGTCAGCACTTCTTCAGGATACGCACCCGCCCTCAGGGCGCGCGGCGTCCGGTCTCGGGTGCCCGCACGACGGCCCAGGGCCCCGCGCTGTACACCGGGGCCTCGGCCCGCTCGACCTCCACCACGATCCAGTCCGCGCCCTCTTCCACGGCCGTCTGCCGGATCCCCTCGAGCGTGCGCGCGGCCCACCCCGCGCGGAGGCGCTCCCGGAGCCCGGGGAGCCCGCCGCCGCCGTCGATCGAGCAGGCGCACACCCGCTCGATCCGACGTCGCCACTCGAGGGCCGTTTCGCGCGAGAAGGTGGCCTCGCCGCCGTCCTTCCAGGTCGCCACCACCGGCCGCAGCGCGAGGGCTCGGAACGCCCCGAAGCGCGACGGCGGCAGGAGGAACCGCGCGCCCTCTTCCGTCTCGCCCGCCGCCCAGCGCGCGATCTCCGCCTGCGCATCGGAGGGGCCGGTGGGCTCGAAGCGACGAGGCTCGTCGGACCGAGCCGACCACGCCGTCGCCAGCAACAGCGCGGCGAGCACCCCCGCGAAGCGCGTCTTCCCCCTCGATCGCAGGACATCGAGGCTGCCGACGGTGATGATCACCGCGAGCAGGATGAGGAAGCGGGAGGCCTGCCACGCCTCCAGCTGCAGCCCGAGGGCGATGCGCGCGACGGGTCCCGCCACGGTGCCCACGGACAGCGCGTAGGCGAAGCAACCGAAGGCGACGCCGGTGAGGGCCCGAAGCTCCGCCCGGGGTCCGTCGGCGTGGCGCACCAGGGCGAGCGTCGCCACGACGGCCACGGCCAGCCACAGCGCGAGGGAGATCCAAACGTCGGCCGGCCAGGTCGACGGCACCAGGTGGTGCGGGAGCCGGGCGACCAGCACCGCCCACCAGGCGTCGTCCACGGTCGCGAGCGCGGCGCGGGGGCCCGAGCCCATGAGCCACGGCACCACCAACGGAGCCGCGCCGAGCACGAAGCCGGCCGGTGGTCCCAGCAGCGCCGCGTTCGCCTCCCGCAGCCCGCTCGCCCCCACCCGGTTCGTGGGCTCCGCCTGCATCCGCAGCAGCACGACGTGGCCGAACGTCATCCCGAACCCGAGGGCCACGGCGGAGGGCGCGTGGATGCAGACGGCCGCGCCGCACAGGGCGAACGCCGGGATCACGCGGCCTCGCAGGAGCACGAGGAGGGCCGCCAGCTCGAGGGGAAGCGCCGCCGTGCGATGCAGGAGCAGGGGGTCGAGGGTCGGGGCGCCGCCGGAGGCGTCGTAGGCGACGGCCAGGACCGCGGCGGCGACGATCGCGGCGGGTCGAGAGAGCCCGGCCGTCTCGCCCAAGGCCACGAGCAGCCCCCCGATCGCGACGAGGCAGATCGCGTACAGCGCCCCCGCCTGCAGCGCCGGGCCGAGGACCTCCGCGAAGGGGGCCTGTAGGTGGCTGAACCAAGAGTGATGGGACTCGGCCGCCACGGCGAGGAGGTCGCCCCGCCAGCGGTCGGGATGCAGGACCATGTCCAGGAACGCGAGGTGAATCCCGTGGTCCGCGGCCCCGAACCGATAGCCCCCGACCACCACGGCCGCCGCCGCCCAGGCCAGGCCGATCAGGGGGGTGCGGAACGCCTGGGGGACGGAGGTCACGGCGTCCCTATAATGCCGCCGCCACCGACGAGGGAGCGGGGCCTGAATCATGGACTTCACACCGCCCTCTTCGGCAGTCATCGCCCTGTTCCTGAGCGCAGGGGCGACGATTCTCCTCCCCGGGGACGCCGCCGCCGAGCTCCCGTTGCCGCTCCAGCCGGGCTGCGGCGACACCGAGGACCTCGCCGGCTGCCCCCGCGACGGGACCAACTGGACCTACGCGAACTTCATGCCCAGCTCCATCCTCGCGCAGGTGCGCCCGCAGGAGCACGACCTGGGCATGGGCAACGGCATCTACCCGGCGTGGCAGATCTCCACGGGGGTGTGGCACGCGGTCGTGGCGGTGGCGGACTCCGGCGTCCACTGGGACGACGGCAACATGGTCCGCAAGTTCTTCCTGAACGTGGGCGAGCTGCCCCCGCCGCAGGACGAGAACGGCCAGAGCGACGGCACCTACGACCTCGACGGCAACGGCCTGGTCAACATCTCCGACTACGAGGACGACCCTCGCGTCGACGCCACCGACGGCGACGACCGCGCCGATCACCACCTCGACCCGTCGGACCTGATCGCCGTCTTCAGCGACGGCGTGGACGACGACGGCAACGGCTGGACCGACGACATCTCCGGCTGGGACTTCTTCGAGGACGACAACAACGCCTTCGCCCGCACCCTCGAGGGCTACGGCGACCACAGCCGCGGCGTGTTCCAGACGGTGGGCGCCGAGGGCGGCGACGGCGGGGACATCGGCATGTGCCCCAACTGCGCCGTGCTCCCGCTGCGCGTTGGCGACTCGTTCATCGCCACCGGCAACACGATGGGGCGCGCCGTCGACTTCGCCGCGGCCCACGGATCGGTGTCCATGACGGCCGCGGTGGGCTCCATGACTCACCCCTCGTTCACCGCCGAGGCCATGAAGCGAGCGTGGGACGCGGGCCTCCTCGTGGTCGCGGCCGCGGGGGACGAGACGTCCTTCCATCGCAACTTCCCGGCGGTCGATCAGCACGCCATGTTCGTGCACTCGATCCGCGGCGACACCGACGACTGGGAGACCAGCTCCACGTTCCTGCGGTTCATCAACTGCAACAACTTCGGCCCCCGCATGGAGCTCGTGGCGTCCACGCGGAACGAGTGCGCCACCGGGGCCGTCGCCGTCATCGCGGGCGTCGCGGGCCTCGTGCAGTCGGCCGCCTTCGAGACCACGGGCGAGTTCCTCACGCCCGCCCGCCTGCGGGCCGTCCTCAACATGACGGCCACGGACGTGGACGTGGAGGAGTCCCGGGGCGAAGACCCCGACCCCGCCACCTTCCCGAGCTACCCCGGCTGGGACCAGTTCTTCGGCTACGGGCGGGTCCACGCGGGCCGGGCGGTGGAGGCCGTCGCCCTACAAGAGATGCCCCCGGCTGTCGAGTTCACGAGCCCCGAGTGGTTCGCCTACGTGCCCCGCGCCTTCGACGAGCGCCCGGGAGGCGCGGTGGCGTTGGAGGTCCGCGCCGCGATCGAGTCGGACACCGAGGCGCGCTGGACGCTCGAGGTCGGGATCGGCTCGGACGTCCTCGGCGGCTGGACCGAGGTCGCCACGGGCCTCGGCGCCGACGTGACGGTGCCCTTCACCATCTCCCGACTCTCCGTCCCCGATCCCGACGCGTCGGGGTGCGGGGGCACGCGGGAGAGCACCGCCGAGGACGTGCTCGCCCTCACCGTTCCGGGCTACGACGCCGCCTTCCAAGCGGTGCCCCTCATCTTCGGAGACGGCATCACCGGCCGCGCCGACAAGCTCGACCCGTTCGGGCTCACGTTCCGCCTCACGGCCGTGGACGAGGACGGTCGCACCACCGAGGCGCGTCGGCACGTCTACGTGCGCGAGGATCCGCGCCTGCTCCCCGGCTTCCCCTACGACGTCGGCTCGTCGTGGGAGGCGTCCCCGGCGGTCGTCGACATGGACGGCGACGGGATCTGGGAGATCGTCGCCGCCGCGTCGGACGGCTCGGTGCACGTGCTCGACGGCGCCGCCCGCAACCTCCCCGGGTGGCCGAAGACGACCGACGACCTCGACGTCGAAGTAGGCCTGGTGGACCCGCCCACGGAGGGCGTCATCGCGTCGCCCGCGGTGGGGGACCTGGACGGCGACGGGACCCAGGACGTCGTGGTCGCGGGCCTGCGCGGGGGGCTCTACGCCTGGACGGCGACGGGCGACCTCCGGGCCGGATTCCCGGTGGGCATCGACCGCTCCCTGTGCGACCCCGAGGACCGCCACGACGAGCACCGCACCGACTGCGGCTTCTTCGGCACGCCGGTGCTCGTGGACCTGACCGGAGACGGCCGGCTCGAGATCCTCATCCCGGCGATGGACCAGCACCTCTACGCGTGGGACGCCGACGGCGCGCCGGTGCCGGGGTGGCCCGTGCTGGTGCACACCTTCGAGATCGATGACGTCGCCGACCGGATCGGACGCATCATCGCCAGCCCCAGCGTGGGCGACGTGGACGGCGACGGCGAGCTCGACATCATCCTCGGCACGTCCCAGACCGACGGCAGCGAGTTCGGCGGTTACGGCCTCCTCTACGCCCTCTCCGGCGACGGCACCCTCAAGGAGGGCTGGCCGATCCACATCTTCGCGGGCTTCGCGGGCGCCCTCCCGTTCATCGGGGAGGGCATCGTCACGAAGCCCGCCCTGGCCGACATCGACGGCGACGGCGACGTGGAGATCGCGGCCACGTCGCTGGCCGATCCCGGGGCCGTCTACGGACCCGACGGGGAGCCCGTGATGGACTTCTCCCCGACCCTCGTGGACTTCGGCTCGCGCTCGAACACGGGCGAGGCGTCGGTCCTCTTCATGCTCTCCAGCCTCATCTTCGCGGACGCCGACGGGGACTCGGCCCTGGACGTCTTCGCCTCGGGCTCCGGCATCGGCTACGGCACCAGCTGGGCCGCTTGGAGCCGACGCATCGACCACGACCACCTCCTGCTCGGCTACTCGGGCGCCCTCGAGCCGGACCGCGACGGGAACATGGTCGTGAGTCGGCCGCTGCCGGGCTTCCCCCGCCAGATGGACGACATGCAGTTCATGTTGTCGCCCGTCGCCGCGGACATCTCCGGCGACGGCATCTCGGACGTCATCCAGGGGTCGTCCGCGCTCGTCCGCGGGTTCGACAGCCTCGGCAACACCCTGCCCGGCTTCCCGCTGTTCCACGGGGGCTGGCAGCTCGCCTCCAGCGCCCTCGGCGACATCGACGGGGACGGCTATCGGGACCTCGTGGCGGCGACCCGCGAGGGGCAGCTCTTCGCCTGGCGGACCGAGGGCCGCGCGGACGCCGTGGTGGAGTGGGCGATGTTCGGGCACGACCCGGCGCGCACCGGCAACTACCACACGCCCCTGGCCGTCCAGGCGGGGCCCGTGGAGGACGACGGCGAGGCCTGCTCTCTGGGGACCTCAGGGGGTGGGGGCGGGCTCCGCGCCCTCGCCTTCGCCCTCTTCTTCGCCCTCTTCGGGCTCGGCCGTCGGCACCGCCGCGGCTGAGTCCTCCACGAGGACCGGCGTCTTCGCCCGCGACGTGGCCTCCCGCACCCGGGACGAGTTCTTCGCCCGGTAGCCGGCGAGCCGGTCCTCGGCGTTCTTGTCGAACTCCCAGCCGCCCGACCGATAGAAGTCCATCGTCGCGAGCATGGAGCCGATGTCGCACTCGCCCTCACGCGCCACGTGGTAGGACAGGGGGACGCCGAACACCTTCTGCTCGAGCTCCACGGAGATGGCGAACCGCTCCTTCTCGCCGGCGATCTGTTGTTCGCGGGCGAGGACCCGGGACCTCAGGCCTCGATCGTCGAGCACCCGGTCCAGGTCCTTGGGGAGCGCCGGGACGGGGCCGTTGGGACCGATGCCGCCGTCGAGGGCCGCCTCGATCGCGTGGATGTGACCCATCCGCTGCACGCCCGCGCTGGCGCCCACCGCGCTGATGGCGAGGGCGGCGAGCATCGTGCCGATGGCGAACAGGCGGCGCGCGTCGAGCCCCTCGACCTCCGACTCGGACCAATCGGAGGCACGGGGGACGGGGGGCCCACGTCGGACGGGCGCGTACTCCGGCTCGGGGCCGGGACCGGGCGTGTACCCCGCGAGGGGCCCCTGCGGCGTGTCCGCCCCGGCGCTCTGGACCGGCGGCGGGGGTCGAACCTCGACCCGGTCGACGGTCGGCAGCCCCTTCGCGGAGATGCGCCCCACGGGCTGCTCGTCGGAGATGGAGACCGCGGGCATGTTGCCGTCGGTCACGCCCGAGCGGCGCATCGTGTCGAGCTCCTCGGGGTGCGTCGCGATCTGACGGCCTCGCGGGTCGGCCCGGCCGGTGTTCGTGCTCTGCCGACGGCGCCCACGGTGCGGGGGCACGACGCGCCCGGTGCGCTGAGGTGCTCGCTGAGACGGCGCGGCCACCCCCGGGTCGGTCGTGCGCACGGGAGGGAGGCCCGGTTCGATGCGCGGCCCGGGCATGGGGTGCTCGTCCGTGCCGATCCCCTCGAGCAGCGCCGCCATCAAGGGATCGCCCTGCGGCACGCTGTTCTCGCTGGCGTAGAGGGTGTTCGGAGGGCGCCCGTGGGGACCCCCGTCTCCGCCGCTCGCGTCCGGCTCGGCGACGGGGAGCGAGTCCGCGCTCAAGGTCGGCCGGGGGACGGCGCCGCTCACCCCGTCGGGGAGGGGCGAGACGTCTCCGGTCACGACACCCGGGTTCGTGTTCTTCCGCCTGCCCTGGCGGTCCGGCATGCCCCAGGTCCGGGAGACTCCGGTGCCGGTACTGCCGGGCGCGACCCAGGCGGGCCCCTCGGCGGGAGCCAGGCTGGGCGCAGTGACCGGATCGGACGGCGGGCGCTCCGGGCTGCGGTCGCCCGCGGGCGTGAGATCGAGGTCCTGGAGGGAGTCCGCGAGGAGGCCCGCGCGAGCCATGGCCTCCGCCGCGTCCGCCCCCGAAATGCGCATGGTGGCGTCGCAGCGGGCACAGAACACGTGCCTGCTGGGTTGAGGCAGCCCGCAGTTCGGGCACTTCATGGTGTCGCTGCTCACCGCGGGCAGTTTAGCAGCGGCGGACGCGAGGCGAATCGCGCGCGACGGCGGGGGTCAGCGACCCTCGAACGCGGGCTTGCGCTTCTCCGCGAAGGCCGCCAAGGCTTCGAGCCGGTCCTGGGTGGGGATCGTGCGGTCGTAGCAGCTCCGCTCGTGGGCGAGCCCGGCGTCCAGCGCGAGGTCGAGGCCCCCGTCGATCGCCGCCTTCGCCGCGGCGACGGCCACCGGTCCCTTGGCCGCGATCGACTCGGCGCACGCCCTCGCGGCGTCGAGCGCGGACGACTCCCGCCCGTCGAGCTCCGCGAGTCCGGCGGCCAGCGCCTCCTCGGCGGCCACCCGGCGCCCCGTGAAGATGAGCTCCTTCGCCCGCCCCGGACCCACCAGCCGCGACAGCCGCTGGGTGCCGCCCGCCCCGGGGAGGATCGCGAGCCCCGTCTCGGGGAGCCCGACCTTCGAGGTCGAGTCCACGGCCCGCAGATCGCAGGCCAGCGCCAGCTCGAAGCCGCCGCCCAGGGCATAACCGCCGATCGCCGCGACGAACGGCGGCGCGGCGCGGGCGACCCGAGTGAACGTCGAGCCGATGTAGGAGACGAAGGCCGGGACGTCCTCGGCAGGCATCGTCTTGCGCTCCTTGAGGTCCGCGCCCGCGGAGAAGGCGCGCCCCCCCGCCCCGGTGAGGACGACGCACCGGACGTCGGTCCCGTCGAGCGCATCCAGGGCCTCGTTGAGGCCGTCGAGCAGCGCGCGGTTGAAGGAGTTGAGGGCGCCGGGCCGGTTCAGCGTCCACAGCTGGACGTGATCGACCAGCGGCTCGATCCGGAGGACGGGTTCGGTGTCGGACATGGCCGCCGAGTATGCCGGCGGCCCCGGAGCCCGCTACGGGCGGTCCGGGTTCAGCGCCAGGCGGGGAGCTCGTGGCGGAAGGCGGAGCCGCGGGGCGTGTCGAAGCGGCGGTCGGGGCGCAGGGCGCGGGACGCGGAGCGACGGACGGAGGAGCCGCGCGGGGTGTCGAACGGGGCATCGGGCGCGGTGGACGCGTCCGCGACGTCGAGGTCGGCGACGGGGGCTCGGGGGGTCACGACAGGGGACATCGGCGATCTCCGGAGGGGCGAGAGGGGCGACTCTTGAAGCCTCGCTCCTCATCTCGTCGCCGGCCGGCTTTACAGCCGGATTGACGCCCAACGGGTGTGTCTCATCGACCGCTTTACGGATCCCGCCCTGTAAACGATTTACGAGAGACGCCCGTCGCCGGTCGGTTCACTGCCGATACGGCCCGCGGCTGGCCCGAAGCCAGTGGCTCGGCAGCTTCTTGCCCAGCTTGCGCTCGATGAACGCCGCGCAGTCCACCAGGTCGTCCAGGTCCACGCCCGTGTGCACCCCCATGGAGTGCAGCATCTGGACGAGGTCCTCGGTGGCCAGGTTGCCGGACGCTCCGTCCGCGTAGGGGCAGCCGCCGAGGCCGCCCACGGCGCCGTCGAACACCCGCACGCCCGCGTCGAGGCCCGCGACGACGTTCGCCAGCGCCGTGCCCCGCGTGTCGTGGAAGTGCAGCGCGAGGCGATCGGCGGGGATCTCCTGGAGCAGGACCGCGAGGCGATCGGCGACGGAGCGAGGCGTGGCGTGCCCGACCGTGTCCCCGAGCGAGATCTGGTCGATGCCGAGGTCCAGGAGCTTGCGGCACACGCGCACGACGTCCGCGCTGGTCACCTCGTCTCCGAAGGGGCTGCCCCACACCATCGAGACGTACCCGCGCAGCCACACGTCTTCGCCCTTGAGGGCGTCCGTGATGGCGGCGATGTACCCGAGGCTCTCGTCGATGCTGCGATTGAGGTTCTTCTGGTTGTGAATCTCAGAGGCCGATACGAACAGGCCGAAGGCCCTGAGGCCCACCGACGTGGCCCGCTTGAGGCCGTGCATGTTCGGGACGAGCGCGCCGTAGCGGACGCCGTCGCGGCGGGGCAGCGCGGCGAAGACGTCCTCGGCGTCGGCCAGCTGGGGGATCCATCGGGGGTGGACGAACGACGACGCCTCGACGTAGGGCAGCCCGGTGCGTGCGAGGCGATCGATGAACTCGACCTTCACCGCCGTGGGCAGCGTCGCCGTCTCATTCTGCAGTCCGTCCCGAGGGCCGACCTCGTAGACCTGGACGCGGTCGGGGAATGAGAGCACGTGGGGCCTCCATCACAGCCGGCGGAGCCGCTCCGCCGTCTCGCCGAGCCTATGCCCACCCCTGGCCCTTTTCAAGCGAGTCCGCGCTGCGGTAGCCTGCGCGCCCGCTCTGCGCGCGGGGTCCCGAGGCCGAGGGGCCGGAATCAGGCGAATCTCTCTCCGTTCGGAATGTCGTGGACAGCTCGATCTACCGATTCCTTGTCGAGCACTCCCCGGACGGGCACTTCGTCGTCGTGGACGAGTACTTCGCATACCTGAACGGCGCCGCCATGCGCATGTTCGGGGTCGGCCCGGGCGACGTGCCGGGCCTCAAGGTCATCGACATCATCCACCCCACCGACCGCGAGCGCTGTCTGCGCAACGTCGCGCTGCGCAAGTCGGGCATGCTCAAGGGCTCGACCACCTACCTGTGCATGCGCAAGGACGGGTCGACGTTCCCCATCGAGACGCACTCCGTGGCCCTGGACTACCAGGGCAAGGTCGGCGTGCATGGCGTCATTCGGGACATCACGGCGCGGCGCACGATGGAGGAGAAGCTCGAGCGCATGGAGCGGTCGACGCTCGTGTCGCGGCTCGCGTCGGGCATCGCCCACGACTTCAACAACCTGTTCGCGGTCATCCAGTCCAACACGGACCTGGCGCAGCAGGACACGAAGATGCCCGGGGTGCAGGTCGCCCTGTCGAACATCCGCGCCGCCATCGCGCGAGGCACCGAGAAGGTCAGCCAGTTCCACCGCATGGGCGCTGCGTCCATGGCCCCGGACAGCTTCGAGCCCGTGTACCTGAACCCGATCGTCGAGGAGGTCCTGGACCTCACGAAGCCGCGGTGGCGCGACGAGGCGGAGTCCGAGGGCAAGAGCTACGAGATCGACTGGCAGCCGGGGGTCCCGCCTCCGATCGTCGGCTCGGTGGGCGACCTCCAGGCGGCGCTGGTGGCGATGGTGTTCAACGCGATCGAGGCGCAGCCCAAGGGGGGCAAGGTCACGATCCGCACGGGGGAGGATCTGGACAAGAACGCCCTCATCACCGTGCGCGACGAGGGCGAGGGGATCGCGAAGGAGTTCCTGCCGCGACTCACCGACGGGTTCTTCACCACCCGCGAGGACCGCCAGATGGGCCTCGGGCTCTCCCTCGTGCAGTCGGTGCTCAGCCGACACGGCGGGCGCCTGGAGGTCGACTCCGAGCCCGGCCGGGGGTCCACGTTCGCGCTGATCCTCCCTCGCTCGGAGCACGCCCCCACGTCGCCCCCGCGGGCGCCGCGCCCCGAGCTGCTCGAGCGCCCCACGGGACCCATCACGGCGGAGACGAACCGCCCCCGCACCCGCGGCGGCCGCTCTGTCCTCCTGATCGACGACCAGGGCGACCTGCTCCAGGTGCTCTCGAACATCCTCCAGACCGGGGGCTACGCCGTCGACACCGCCATGAACGGCAAGGACGGGCTCGAGCTCGCGTCGGCGAACAAGTACACGGTGATCCTCACGGACCTGGGCATGCCCGACATGTCCGGCTTCGAGGTCGCCCAGCGCGTCCGCGTGATCCAGCCCGAGACCCCCGTGATCCTCATGACGGGGTGGGCCGCCGAGGTCGACCAGAGCCGGCTCGAAGAGAACGGCGTGGCCGCCCTGCTGCCCAAGCCGTTCCGTCGCGAGCAGCTGCTCGAAGCCGTCACCGCCGCGATCCGGGGCGGCGGCAGGTAGCCGCCAGCCCGCCGGATTCCGGCTCGAAACTCTCGAAATGAGAGGGGCAAGAGCCCAGCCCGGCGCGTTTTGGGAGTTTCGGCTCAAAGCGGCGGGCGCGGGCCAAGGGGAGCCATGATGCTCCACCTCACAGCTCGAATGGCCCGCGGCGGTCCGCGCCTGGTCGGGCTCGCGGCGGCCCTGGGCCGGCGTGCGTCGGGCTTCGCGTCTTGGTTTCATGGATACGTGTCCGGGGACCCCAGCGCCCGAGTCGGCGGGACGCCGGAGCCGCGACTCGCCACCGTCCTCCCGGGTGGAGTGGAGATCCTCGCGCGGGCCGCGGCGGTGACCGTGCGACACGTGGGCGCGCGGCCCACACTCAAGCCCGCCGCCATGGTGTTTCACGGGGCTGCGCGAGCGTTGCGCGTGCGGGTGCAGGACGCCTTGGACGTGACGGGCGCCGCCGAGTCGACCGCCCATCGATGGGCCCGCGCCCTTCCGGACGACACCCTGCGCGCCGCCCTGCTCTGCCTCGGCGACGAGCGGCTGCGGAACCCCGCCGACATGCCGACGCTCAGCCCGCTCTGGATCGGCTCGAAACTCTCGAAATGAGAGGGGCGAGAGCCCAGCCCGGCGCGTTTTGAGAGTTTCGGCTCGCGGGGGGCGCGGCAGAGCGCGGCAGAACGCTACTTGCCGCGGTGGACCACCTTCTCGTGCTCGCCGCCCTCGACGTCGATCGCTTTCTCGATCGCTTCGGGGACCTCACCGTCCAGGCCCGGCTCCTTGAAGATCAGCTTCACGGTGTGGGACCCGGCGTCGATCGTGCGCTCGATCACGGGGGTGTTCCCGATGCGTCGGCCGTCCAGGTGGACCTCCGCCCAGGGGTAGCTGTTCACCGTGAGCAGCCCCGTGCCCGAGACGACGGGCGCGGGCGTCGGCGTCGGACGGGCGACCTTCGGGGCGGGCGTCGGACGGGCGACCTTCGGGGCGGGCGTCGGACGGGCGACCTTCGGGGCGGGCGTCGGCGCGGGCCTCGCCTCGGGCGTGGGCTCGGGGCGGGCCTCGGGCGGCTCGGGGGGCAGCTCCTCGGGAGCGGCGACGGCGCTGTCGGCGGTGTCCGCGAAGGCCTGCGCGGCGTCCGCCGGCGTCGCCTCCACCGGCTCCTCCTCCTCGGGCGACGCGACCGCGGCGGGCTCGTCCTCGGCGAAGGGGTCCGGGGTCGGCGCTCGGTTCACGATCACCACGACGGCCACGAGGACCATCACGAAGGCGACCGCCACCCCCAGCTTCTCGACGATGCCGATGCCCGCGGACTCCTCGGCCTCCGGCTCGCGCTGGATGACCCGCCCCCGGTAGTCCCGCTCCAAGACCTTGGGGGGACGCCGGGGGTTCGGGGGTGGTCCCGGAGGTCTCCCGGGGCCGCGCGCCCCAGGCGGCCGAGGGACGGACCCCGACGGTGGGGGTCGGCCCGGGGGACGAGGAGGCGGACCCGGGGGACGGCCCGGGGGTCGCTCCGGGGGGGGTCGCGCCGCGGGGTCGGCGAACACACGCGGACGCGAGCCCGTCACCTCCACGCGGGGAGCCCCTCGCCCCGGCATCACCGGACGGGCATAGGGGTCCGGCGGCAGCAGCTCGGGCTCCACGGGCGCAGGCGCCTCGTTGGTCGTGGGCTCCTCGACGGCCGGACGCACCCCCGATGAGTCCGTGTCTTCGGTCGCCTCCAGCCCCGGCCGGTCCTCGGCGATCGTCACCTCGATCGGCGGCGCCCCCGTCTCTTCGGGCGTCGTGACGATCTCGGGCCCCCGACCGATGGGACCCACGTCCACCACGGTCCCCTTCCCGTCGATGCTCGCCATCTCGCCCGGGCGCTCGTCCGCCGCCCGCGGCCTCCACCCCGACGCCACGACCATCTCCGCGATCGTCGCCTTGCCGCGGAGGCCGTCCCGCAGCGCGCGCAGCTCCGTCCCCATGGCCGCCGCCTGGGGGTAACGCGCCATGGGCTCCTTGGCGCAGGCCGTCCGCAGGATGTCCCCCAACCCGAGGCAGATCTCATCGAGCTCCTCGGCGTGCGGCTCCAGGCTCTCGTGGGCGATCTTCATCGCCATGCCCATCGGGCTCTCGCCGCCGAACGCCAGCTTCGCCGTGGTCAGCGTGTAGAGCGTGAGGCCCATGGAGAAGATGTCCGAGCGCGCGTCCACCGGCGTACCGAGCACCTGTTCGGGGGACATGTACGCGGGCGTCCCCTTCATCTGACCGTGCGCCGTGGACTCCACGAGCCGGTCCCCGAAGAAGGCGATGCCGAAGTCGCCGACCTTCACCTCGCCGTCCGAGGACACGAGGATGTTTCCGGGCTTCACGTCGCGGTGGACGAGGTTGAGGGGCGTCCCGTCCGGCTGGGTGGCGCCGTGAGCCGCGTGCAGTCCGTCGCAAGCGGCCGCGAGCACCTCCAGGACCGGCGCGAGCGGCGGCCGGTTCTTCATGGCCCGCGCGGTGTCGAGGACCTGCCGCATCGACACGCCGTCCACGTAGTCCATGACGATGTACAGGACGTCCGGCGGCTCTTCGCACAGGTCCATGATGCGGACCACGTGGGGGTGCCGGATGCGCGACGCGACCCGCGCCTCGTCGACCACCATGCGCACGACGTGGGGGTGCTCCCGAAGCAGGTGCGGGTGCACCAGCTTGATCGCGACCTCGTTCTCGAAGCCGTGAGGACCCTCCTGCACCGCCGCAAAGACGGTCGCCATCCCCCCGCGTCCGAGCTTTCGAACGAGGCGATAGCGGCCGAGGCGGGTCGGTCCGGGGTCGTCGCTCACGGCCGCGAGTCTATCCCTCCGGGTCGTCCGGCGCCGCCGCCTCGATGCGGTCGTGCGTCGACTGCGCCGCAGCCTTCAGGTCCGCGTGCAGCTTCGGCGCCCCGATCATGTTCCGCAGCAGGCGCCGCGTGGCCGGATCGGGGTAGTGCCGGAGCGAGGCGATCGCCCGCTTGCGGACCCGGATCGAGGTGTCTTCCAGCGCGATCGCGCGGAGCGCGTGGTCGGCGTCCCCGTGCACGTCCAGCTGGGCCTTCGTGGGCAGGGGGCGGTCGGGCCCGGTCAGCATCGCGCGGATCGCCCCCCGATTGGCCACCACCGGGGGACGGGCGCGGGCCTTCATCTTCTCGGTGTGCACGGGCGGCGGGGCGGGCGCAGGCTCCCGCGCGCACCCGACCGCCAGCAGTGAGATCAGCAACAGCGTCCGCATGGGGGACGATGGTAACGGAGGAACTTTCCGTGGCCCCCGCGGTCGGGGAAGATGCGCCCTCGTCGCCCCCGCCGGGCGACCCCCGACTTCTTCCGGAGCCCGCGTATGCGCCCCCTCGTGCCCCTCCTCCTCGCCCTCGGCCTGCTCGTGCCTCGTCCGGCCGACGCCCAGTTCTACGGGGAGCTCGCCCGCACCAACGCCCTCACGGCCGCCGACGACTACCGCATCGGCAAGGCCTACATCGACGGCATGTCCTGGCTCTGGGGCACCGTGGACGACCCCGAGCTGCAGACGCGGATCGAGGCCATGGTCCGCACGATCGCCGCCGCCTCCGACCGGCCCGACGTCGTCTTCAACGTCACGATCCTCGACACGCCCGAGATCAACGCGGCCGCCCTGCCCGGCGGGTTCCTGCTGATCAACAAGGGCCTCATCGACTCCATGCCCGAGGACCAGCTCGCGTTCGTGCTCGCCCACGAGGTAAGCCACGTGCAGCTGCGGCACTTCGCCACGACGCTCAACCTGAACCGCGCGCTGGAGGTCATGAACGTCGCGGACACGGCCAAGACCGGCGACGACCGGGCCGCCGCCACGAACGCGTACGAAGAGATGGCCAAGATGGCCCACAGCTACGCGCGCGACCTCGAGATGGAGGCCGACCTCTACGGGATGCTCTACGCCCTGCGAGCCGGCTGGTCCGCCAAGAGCGGGGTCGCCGCCATGGCCACGATGCGCGAACTCGTGGGTGAGATCCCGAAGAGCGAGGCGGCGCACTCCGACCACCCGACGTTCAGCGACCGCATCGACCAGCTCAACAAGGGGCTGGGGACCATCGAGGAGACGCACGCGCTGTTCGACGCCGGGGTCTCCTACTCCCGGAGCGGCGCGCCCGAGGCCGCGGTGTCCGCGTTCCAGCAGTTCCTGACCCTGTTCCCGAAGTCCTCGGCGGCCCACGCCAACCTGGGCACGGCCTGGCTCCAGCTCGCCATCCGCTCCTTCGAGGACGACGGACTGCACGACGATCTGCCGCTCTACAACCGGTCCGACGTGACCGTCCGCGCCGTCGACACCGCCGCCCTGGCGCGAGCGCGCGCGGCCTTCGAGAAGGCGCTGGCCATCGATCCCAACCGCGACGCGGCCCTCGGCAACCTCGGCGTGCTGGCCCGGCGCGAGGGGGACCTCGACGGCGCGATCGCGCTCATCGAGAAGGCCCTGGAGCTGGACGGAAAGTACGCCGGGTACATGTCCAACCTCGGCAACGTCTACGCGACCAAGAAGGAGTGGAAGAAGGCCGAGAGGTGGTACGCGAAGGCCTTGAAGACGGACGAGAACGCGGTCTACGTGCGCGGAAACCAGGCGACGCTCCTGGCCCTCCGAGGCAAGCAGAAGGACGCGATCAAGGCGTGGCAGGAGCTCGAGTCGGTGCCGTCTCTGGCGACCCGCGCGCACCACGCCCTCGTGGCCTTGGGCGCCAAGGAGGCGAGCGCCGCCCCGCCCGTGGCCGCCGCGCCGAAGGAGGAGGACAACTCGCTGCTCGTCCTGCTCGAGACCCTCCAGGCGGAGCTGGAGCCCGCCGAGCCGTCGGCCCCGGAGCCCGCGGAGGTCGAGCCCGCGCCGCAGACGGAGCGCAAGGAAGGCGACGGCGAGGTGGGGACCTTCAGGATCGGCGCGTCGACGGCGGAGGTCGTGGCCCTCCTCGGCGAGCCCGAGTACGTCGACGACCAGGAGGACGGCTACTACGCCTATCGATCCTGGACGTCGAAGGGCGTGGACGTCGTGTTCATCGACGACGCCGCGACCAGCTTCCAGATCCAGCCGCCGTGCGCCATGAAGACGGGCCGCGGGGTCGCCCTGGACGCCGCGCGAGACACCGTCATCACCGCCTACGGCGAGCCCGAGTACACGTTCGGGGACCCGAGCCTCGGCTACGAGTCGCTCATGTACGACTCCATCGGCCACGCCTTCTACATGGGCGAGGGCGGGATCGTCGTCGGCTTCGGCGTCTGGGAGTACTGAGCGGAGGGCGCCGGCGGACGCGCCTCACATTCAGTCGGTGATCACGACGTTCACGGCGGTCGGCTCTTCGGCCAGCAGCGTGAAACGGAACCGCTCCTGCTTGTCCTGCAGGTCGGGCGCGCAGTCGACGGCGTTCAGGGGCTCGGTCTCGCAGATGAAGTCCTCGTCGCCCTGAAGGTCGATCCACGCGGAGACGTCCCAGTCCGCCTCGTCCTCCTCGGGCTCGCCGAGGTCCTCGGCGTCGATCGTCTGCCGCAGCAGGATGTCCTCGCTGAGGAACGCCATCGTGCCGTCGTCCCGAGCGGGCGTGTCGAAGTACCACCGCGACGGGTTCAGCCCCGGCGAGGTGATGCGCACGTGCATGTCGGCGATCGACGTGCCCGTGTACCGGACCTCGAGATCGATGGCCGCCGTGGGCCCGCAGCCCGACGTGGCCAGGATCAGGAGGGTGAGGACGACGACCCGCATCACGCGATCAGTTGCTCTTCTGCTTCACCCGACGGAACGGGTGCAGGAAGCCCGCGAGGGCCGACGCGCTGCGGGTCTGGAGGTAGAGCTTTCCGCTGCCGCTGAACTCGCAGACGAGGCCCTCGCCCGAGAAGAACAGGCTCTTGAGCCCGCCGACCTTCTTCACGTGGAACGTCAGCGTGTCCTCGAAGGCGACGATGTGCGACGTGTCCACGACGTACGTCTCGCTCACGTCCACGGTGTGGATCGCGCCGTAGCTGCTGAACCACAGGTGGCCCTTGCCGGAGCACTTCAGCATGAAGAGCCCCTCGCCTCCGAAGAAGGTCTTGGCGCCGCCCCACTTCGTGTCGACCTCGACGCTCGGGGTGCTCGCCATGTAGCTGCCGCTCTGCACCATGAGGGCGTCGCCGAGCAGCTCGCGGTGCTCGATGTCGCCGGGGGTGTTCGGGCCCAGGTCCAAGCGCTGGCCGTCGCCGGTGGACGTGTAGGTGTTGAGGAAGAGGGACTCGCCGCCGGCCGCGCGCTTGAGGGCGCCCATGACGCCGCCCTTCGCGTTGGTCTCCATCTCGAGACCGCGGTCCATCGCCATCATGGCGCCGGACTCGGTGACCACCTGCTCCCCCTCGTCGAGTTCGAGGTGCAGCGAGGCGTAGTCGGGCTTGTTCTTGATCTGATGTCGCATGGCCCGTCCTCCTAGTGCTCGCGCGGCGGGAGCTTGCCGCCGATGAGCTGTCCGAACTCGCTGGAGTTCCGGGTCTGAATCCACAGCTTGCCCCGGCCCTTGAACCGGCAGACCAGGCCCTCGCCGCCCAGCAGGAACGACTTCCAGCCGCCCCCGAACTTGCTGATGCTGAACTCGAGCGTGTCCTCGAAGGCCACGATGTGGCCCGTATCGACGGTGTAGGAGCCGTCGATCTCGAGCTCCTTGATGGCGCCGAAGCTGTTGAACGCGATCGGGCCGGACCCCGTCGCCTTCAGCATGATCAGCCCCTCGCCGCCGAAGAAGGTCTTCGCCCCGCCCCACTTCGCGTCGATCTCGATGCGGTCGTCCGAGCAGACGAACGCCGAGCTCTGCAGGAAGAAGGTGCCCTGGTTGAGCTCGTGGACGTCGATGTCGCCCTGGAGCGTGGGCGCGAAGGTGACCTCGCCGGCGGCCCCCCCGGCCGTGTAGCGGTTCTGGAAGAAGGACTCCCCCGAGACCATGCGCTTGAGGCCCTTCATCAGGCCCTTCATCTTGCCTTCGCCCTTCTTGCCGACGGAGGTCTCGATCTGTACGTGGGTGTCCATGGAGACCATGGAGCCCGCTTCGGCCACGACGGTCTCGTTGGCGTCGAGGGCCACGACCGCGAGCGCGTAGGAGGGACGGTGTTCGACGGTGATCTGCATGACGACCCCCTAACGCGGCAGCTGCGGCGTGATCCAGGAGACCAGCGAGCCGAGGTTGCGGGTCTGCAGCCAGACGCGGCCGGTGCCCGTGAATTCGAGGACGAGGCCCTCGCCGGACAGCAGCGTGGACTTCCAGCCGCCGACCTTCCGGATCTTGTACTGGAGCTTGCCCTGGTAGGCGACCAGGTGGCCGGAGTCGACGACGAACGGGCCGTCCACCTCCACCTCTTCGATGGCGCCGTAGCTGTTCAGGAGGAGCCGACCGCCCTTGCCGCGGCACTTGAGGAAGAAGGCGCCCTCGCCCGAGAAGAGCATCGACCAGCCGCCCCACACGAGCTGGACGACGACGTCCGGGGTCGCGGCCAGGAACGACGTGGCCTGCACGAACACCGCGCGCTTCTTGAGCTCGATGTCCATGACGTCCCCGACCATGGCCGGAGAGAGCATCACGCGTTGGTCGTCTTCGTTGGCCGTGAAGTGATTCACGAACATCGACTCGCCGCCCAGGATCTTGCGGGCCAGCCCGGCGAAGACCGCCTTGACCTTCCCCATGAACCCGGCGCCGCCGGTGCCGTTGAACTCGGTGCTGACGTCGATGTCGTCGCTCATCGCGACCATCGAGCCCGCCTCGGCGATGATCGTCTCACCGTCGTCGAGTTGGACCACGGCCATCCCGTAGGAGGGCCTGGATTCCACGTCGATATGCATCTGATCTCCTCCGCGCCGAACCTCCCCGATGGGCCTCCACGAGTCGGCGCGCGGCGAGATTCCCCCGGCGGCGGGGGGCCCGTCAAGGCCGCCGGCGGACCAGCAGAGGGAGCAGGAGGAGAAGCCCGGGGGTCGCCGCCGAGCCGTGAGCGCAGCCGCCGCACCCGCCGTCGTCGCACTCCCCGGCCGCGCCGGGGGGGAGCGGCTCCGGGGGGTGGTGGTCGAACACCGGAAACACCGCGTCGATGGGGTTCGGCCAGACCCAAGCGATCGTGTCCCCGAACGGTCGCTCCGGTCCGTACCGCATGCCCGACGGCGTCGACTCCGCCCGGAGCGGGACCAGGGCAGGGCCCTCGGCGGCCATCGCGTGGAACGCCGGAGGACCGTCACCCTCGGTGGTGAGGACGCGCTCGCCGCACTCCCCGACCCAACGCAACGCGACGCTGCCCTCCATCGGGCGGTCGAGCGCGAAGAACCGCGGGGGCTCGTCGACGGCCGCGGCGGGGTGCGCCCGGGTGCGGAGGTCGCCGCCGTAGACGGGCACGGGGACGGGCGCGGCGTCGAGATCGAGCCGGTACATCACCGGGTTGTAGTCGTACCGCGGGGTGGGCGCGTCCGTGCCGGAGAAGGTGGCCGAGTACGTGCCGTCGAAGTAGACGATCCGGCCGCGGTCCTCGTCGAACTGCGGGTGGTGGCGCGGGTTGTAGAAGCTGTAGTCGTCGTGGGTGACGACCTTGCGCGCCCACGCCCAGGGCCCCATCGGCGTGTCGCCCCAAGCCATCCAGGTCTCGCCCAGGAACGCGTCGTCGCCGAAGGGCCGGGCGGAGATGCGCAGGTAGCGGCCGATGTGGTCGTTCCAGAACACGCTCCCGATGTGGTCGCCGACCTCGGTGGTGCCGAACATGTCCTGGAGTCGGTTCGCGGTGTCCGGGGGCGTGAGATCCTCGTAGGAGTCGGGGTCCGCGAGCGCAGCCATGGACGCGGGCACCCGCACGGCGCGGAACGCCGACGGATCGCCGTGCACGTCGGTGAACCAGAGGTGGTCGCCCTCCACGAACGCCGTGCCGGTGGGCTCGACGGACAGGGTCTCCGCACCCCAGGCGACGAACGGCTCGAAGTTCTCCGTCGCGTCGTTCCAGCGGGCGAGCCCGGCGTCGTGGCGGCTCCAGTCGCCGCCGATGTTGACCCAGCTGCCGATGAGCGCGGCGGCGGTGCCGGGGCCGTCGGCGTCGGGGACGGAGACGAGGCCGGACGTCCACACCAGGTCCTGGTCCACGAAGTCCGCGACCGGCCGCGCGAAGCCGTCCTCGTTCGCGAAGTAGGTGAGGTCGACGCCCACGTCCGGAGCCAAGCCGCCGTCCGCCGGGAGCAGCGACGTCGCCGCCGTCGTGCGGAAGTGCCCCAGCGGATACGACGGCCGCAGCGTGTCGCCCCAGAGCCAGAAGACCCGCCCGTCGTGCACCGCGGAGTGCGAGCTGTCGAGGCCGGCGACTTGCGCGTTCAGGAGCGGCTCGGCGAGGGGGGCGGCGAAGCCCAGCAGGTCGGAGTCCCGGTACATGCCGACGCCGGTGAGGCGGTACAGCCGCTCGGCCGGGAGGAGGCGACGCACCTCGAGCTGGAGGCGCCCGCCCGGCTCGAAGTGGATGGTGGACGGCTCGCCCGTGTAGCCGTGGGCGACGACGCGCACCTCCGCGGTCGTCTCCAGGACATCCGGATCGAAGATCGCGACGCGCCCGGCGTTGTCGGTGACCCAGCGGCGGTCGCCCGAGTGCAGCTCGATCATCGGGACGCCGCGCGCGGTGGACGGATCCAAGACGGTGACGCCGAAGGTCCCCTGGGGTCCCGGGAGGCCGTCGCGCACGAGGATCGTCTGCGCTTCGGACGTACACGCCGGGGCCGTCCCCGTGCGCTGCACCTCGACCGTCGCCTCCCCGCCCGGCTCGACCTGGAGCCGCACGCCCGGGAAGCCGAGCCAGTCGTCGGGGAGCTCGTACGGCGGACCGAGCGTCTGGAACCAGACCTCCTGGTCCATCAGGCCGGGCTCGTGGAAGGCGATGGTGCCGTTGCGGTCGGCCTGCAGGACGACGTCGTAGACGGTCTTCAGGCGCGCGCAGGCGGCGGCCTCTCCGGCGTCGTCGACGACGTGGATGGCGAAGGGCTGCTGGGCCGCGGCGGGCCCGGCGAAGAGGAGCGCGGCGGGCCCGGCGAAGAGGAGCGCGGCGACCGCGGCGGCGACGCGCATCAACCGCCGGCTCGACGGGCTCGACGTCGCTGTTCCCCCTTGGTGAGGCGGACCTCGCCGAGCTTGCGCGCGGGGTTTCCGCCCCAGATCTCGCCCGCGGGGATGGTCATGTAGGAGACGAGGAAGGTCATGGGCTCGATGCGGGCCCCCTCCTCGATGCGCACGGCCATGCCGAAGGCGCACCGGGGTCCGATCTCCACGTGGTCGCCGATCTCGCAGCCCGGCGCCATGTCCGTGAGGGCGCCGACCCGCACGTCGTCGCCGATGGTGCAGCCCGGGCCGACGTGGACATGGGCCCCCAGGTTGGTGCGATCGCCGACCTCGATGGGGGCCACGAGGAGCTTGTCGCCCTTGCTGAGGTGCCCGGTGAGGTGGCAGTGCTCGCCGATGTACGTCAGGTGACCGAGCCGCATCATCCCGGGGTTCCAGATGCGGGCGCCGGGAGAGACGTGCGTCGACCAGAAGGCCCGCCCGCCCATCACTCGGAGGTAGCTGACGCGGAGGACCGTGAGGAGCTGGATGTGGGAGATGAACGGATTGACGTACGCCTCGAGGCCCCAGGTCATCAGGAAGCGGAAGAACTCGCGGTCGACGAACACCCGCGACGTGCCCGGCCGCTCGGAGGGGAGCAGCTTGCGCACGATGCCGACGGTGCCGACCAGCACGAAGAGGAAGGCGAAGTAGGCGAGCGGCGCGGCGAGGGCGGCGCCGGGCCAGGCGACCGTCGCGGCCGCGAGCTGGAAGACGGCCGCGGCGGCCACCGCGGGCACGCCGTAGACGGGGATCCCGCCCAGGATCCAGAGGGCGTCGAAGAGGAGGATCATCCGTCCCTCCGCAGCGCGCCACGGGGGCGGCACCTGGCGGGACGGCAGCACCGGGGCCTAGCTTTCCTTCTCCGCGAGGAGGCGGAGGACCATGTTCAGGAAGGTCTGGACCGTGAACAGCAGCGGGATGTCGCGCACCGCGAACCCGACCTGGATGTCCTCGGGGTCGACCTCGGGCATGGCGCGCCGCAGCGCCTCGACGCCCGCGTCGGTGAGCTTGCCGTCGAGCTCGAAGGGCGCGTTGGCCTCCTCCTCGGCGGACCGCTGGATCTCGCCGCGGGGGATCTTGATCTTGAAGGCTCGCTCGAGTCGAAACGCGATGTCGAGGAAGTCGAGGGACTCGGCGCCCAGCTCGTCGATGACCTTGCTGTCCGGCTCGACCTCGTCCTCGTCGAGACCCAAGGCCTCGCAGAACGCCTCGACCACCTTCGCGTAGACCTCTTGCTCGTCGCTCACGTCTCGCTCCACGAAGGGCCTATTCCGCCCCATCGGCGGGGACGCTAACACGCCACTCCTTGCCATCCCCGAAGCAGGGGCTAAGAAAGGACCGTGTTCGCGACCTTCACCTCCGCCCTCTGGGCCGTGATGCTCGAGCTCGCGCCTTGGCTGCTCCTGGGCGCGGCCGTCGCGGGCCTGCTCCACGTCCTGCTCCCGCCCGGGTTCGTCCACCGACGCCTCCGCGGCCCCCGGGGCGTGCTGGAAGCGGTCGTCCTCGGCGTGCCGCTGCCGCTGTGCTCCTGCGGGGTGATCCCTGCGGGGCTCGGCCTCAAGAAGGACGGCGCGACGAACGGCGCGTCCGTCGCGTTCATCACCGCCACGCCGCAGACGGGGGTCGACTCGGTCCTCGTGTCGGCCTCGTTCCTGGGGTGGCCGTTCGCGCTTTTCAAGGTCGCCGTCGCCGGGATCACCGGGGTGATCGGCGGGCTGGTCACCGACGCGGTCGCCGGGCCGGGCGACGATCTCGGGGCTCCCGAGGTCGTGGATGGGCGACGCACCCTGCGCGACGGCGTCGAGCACGGCGTCGAGATCCTCCAGAACATCTGGGGCTGGCTCGTCTTCGGCGTGCTCGCCTCGGCGGCCATCACCACGTTCATCCCCCCGTCGACGTTCGCGGGGTTCGCCTCCCTGGGTCCCCTCGGCGCGGCGGCGGTGGTCCTCGTGATCTCCACCCCGCTGTACGTCTGCGCGACGGCCTCGGTGCCCATCGCGGCGGCGCTCGTCGCGGGTGGGATGCCCGTGGGGGCCGCGCTCGTGTTCCTGTTGGCGGGCCCCGCCACGAACGTCGCGACGGTCGGCGCGGTGTACCGGGGCTTCGGCGGCAAGGTGCTCGGCGTCTACCTCACGAACATCGTCGTCGGCTCCATGATCGGCGCGTGGGCGTTCGAGGCGCTCTTCGAGCTCGGCGGCGTCGCTGCCCACGGCGGGCACGAGCACACGACGTGGTGGGGGCTCGCGTCCGCCGTGTTCCTCGCGGCCGCGCTGGCCTGGTTCGCCGCCCAGGATCTTCGGCTGTGGATCGCGTCGAAGCGAGCCGTCCCGTCGGCGGCGCAGGTCCTCGAGATCCGCGTCGACGGGATGAGCTGCGGGGGCTGCGTCAAGAAGCTCACGGGTCGCCTACAGGACGCCGACGGCGTCGAGTCCGTCGAGGTCACGCTGGAGCCCGGGCTCGCCGTGGTCCGCGGGGGCATCAGCCCCGAGGCGGCCGGGGCCGTCATCGAGGAAGCCGGCTTCCGCGTCGTCGCCTAGATTCAGCCGCTAGACGACCTTCCCCGCGGCGACCAGGGCCTCGTACATCGACGCGGGGTGCTCGGCGTCTCCGACCTTCGTGATCGTGCCCGTCCAGCCTTCCGTCAACGACGTCGGGACCGGCACCGGATGCCGCCCCGCGGCGAGGACGATCGCGGTGATGTCCTCCACGTAGTGGGTGCCCCGCCTTCGCTGCTCGATGCACGCCGTCGCGCCCTCGAAGCGAAGCTCCCGGACCATCGTGAAGCTGGTGACGCCCTCCGCTTCGAGCTCCTCCACGAGGTGGTATCGGAGCGACGGGATCAGCCCCATGCCGAGCTTCCGTCGCTTCTCGATCAGCACGACGTCGAGGCCGAGGCGGGCGAGGTGATGGGCCCCCTCCGCGCCGCCGGGTCCCGCGCCGACCACGATCGGGCGGGCCCCCACGAGGGACGGCTCCCGCATCGCGTCGTCGAGCGCGACTCGGGGGAGCCCGTCGTCGCCCGGGAAGCGACGGTCCGTGGGTCGCGACCCCGCCGCCCAGATCAGCTCCTCGTTGCCGTCCAGATCCGCGCGCGTCGCCGACCGCCCGGTGACGATCTCCAGCCCGCCGCCCCCGGCGGCGCGACGCACCTCGCCGATCAACCACGACCGGTACCACCCCACCGGCTCCTTCGCCGGGGGCATCGACGCGATGTCGAGCTGACCCCCGAGCACGTCGGAGCGCTCGATCAGCGTCACGCGACGCCCCGCCTCGACCGAGGCGACCGCGGCCGCCAACCCGGCGATCCCGCCGCCCACCACGAGCACGCCGCGGCCGATGCGCGTGTCGGACTCCTCCCCGAGGGGTCCGCGAGGCAGGCCCAGGGTCGGGTTCACGGAGCACTCCAGGCGGTGTCCGTTGATGGACGCGATGCAGCGATTGCAGGCGAGGCACGGGCGGATCCGCTCGGGGCGACGCTCCCGGACCCGCTGGACGAGCTTCGGATCGGCGATCAAGGCGCGCCCCATGGCCACGAAGTCGGCCTCCGTCGCCAGCACCCGCGCCGCCACCTCGGGACGGTGGATCCGACCCACCGCCACGACCGGGACCTTCGTCGCCTCGCGCACCCGGCGGGACAGCGACGAGAACGGCGCCTCGGGCAGGAAGTACGGCGGGATGTTCCAGAACATCGACTCGTAGTTGCAGGCCGAGACGTGCAGGGACGTCGCGCCCGCGGCCACCAGCCGACGGGCGATCTCGACCGCCTCGTCGGGGACGATCCCGCCCTCGACGTACTCGTCCGCGGAGATGCGGCACTGGATCGCGAACCCGTCGCCGCACACCGATCGGATGGCTTCCACCACCGCCCCCGGGAACGCGCAGCGACGGTCGGTGTCCCCGCCCCACGCGTCGTCCCGCCGGTTCTGGTCCGGGGAGAGGAACCCGCAGAGCAGGTACCCGTGCGCCATGTGCAGCTCGACCCCGTCGGCACCCGCGCGCTGGGCCCGCAGCGCGCCCGTCGCGAACGCGTCGATGAGCATGCGCACGTCGGCGTCCGTCATCGCGCGGGGCAGCTCCTTCATGATCGGGCAGGGGACGTCGGATGCGCCCCACGGCTCCATCCCGGTCGTCGACGACAGCGTCTGCCGACCGGCGTGGCTGAGCTGCACGAAGAACGCGGCGCCGGCGCCGTGCACGCGGTCGGCGAGCGGCTTGAAGGCCTCCCCCTGGGCGTCGGTCTCGATGCGGAGCATCCCCGGCGCGACCAGCCCGCTGGGGTGCACCGACGTGTTCTCCGTGATGACCAGGCCGACCCCGCCGTCCGCCCGCGCGCCGTAGTAGGCGACGGCGTCGGGGGTCACGAAGCCGTCGGGGGTGCCGAGGTTCGACTCCATGGCGGGCAACACCACCCGGCAGCGCAGGTCGACGGGCCCGAGGGAGCCGGGGCGGAGCATCAGCTCGCGGCCCGCGTCGTCGAAGTCCCCGACGTAGTCGCGAGACACCGCGGGGAGACCGTCGGGGATGGCTATCCGGAGGACCACAGCGGCCGCATCTTGCCCGAAGCGGCCCGAAGCCCGCCCGCGGGCGAGCCGCTCACCAGGCGATCGTCACGTCGTAGCGGCCGAGCACCCGGTCCGCCGTCACCAGCGGGACGCCCTCGACCTGTGCCTGGGCGACGAGGAGACGATCGAACGGGTCGGCGTGAATGCGAGGCAGTCGCTCCACCGCGGCCGCGTGTTCGAGGGTGATCGGCAGCGGCGTGAACCCGTCTTCGGCGACGGCGTCGGCGGCCAACTCGCCCGACGTCACGGGCAACACCAAACCGCCGGGGGCGGCCTTGATCGCCATCTCCAGCACCGACACCGCGCTCAACAGCACTTCGTTCGACGCGTCCCGCAGCAGCTCGTGTGCGGTCGCGCCGAGCCGAGGGTCCCCGACCAACCACCAGAGCAGGACGTGCGTATCGAGCAGGAACCTCACGAGGTCGGGTCCACGTCGCCGTCGATCCAAGCCCGCAGGTCCGAGTCGGTCAGCGTGGCGTCGAAGTCCGGGCCGAGCGTGATGCGCCCCGCCCATCGCCCCGGGCGTCGCTCCCGTCGCTTCGGCGCGTAGGGGACCAACCGAGCGACCGGCCGCCCCGAACGCGCGATGACGATCTCTTCGCCCGCGTCCACCCGGGCCAGGAGCTTCGAGAGGTGCGTCTTGGCGGCATGCACGTTGTAGGTCGACATGCCCCTACGATGGACACGCAAAGGGGCTTAGTCAACGGACTTAGTCCGCCTCCTGCGACCTCATGGGAGCTCGCCCAGCACGGCCACCGCCACGTCCCCGCGGGGCCCCACGGCGGCCAGCTCGATCGGGCCCCGGTGCTTGTCGATGCTGCGCGCGGTCCAGGCGGCGGGCAGGAGGAGCGCGCCCGCGGCGGCCCCGGGATCTCCCAGGGCCGACCACAGATCGATGTCCGTCCCGCCCGGCACGCCCGGGCCCCGGATGCGGAGCGACGCCCCGCGGGACTTGGGAGGCACCTGCGCCCACGCCTGGGTCCGCAGCCGCTCGACGACCCGCTTCACCGCCGCGTGCGGCTCCGCGCCCACGTTGGGGACCTCCTTCGGGCCCACCGGAGCGAACCCCGAGGCGAACCCCAGCACGCCGAACGCGCCCTTGGTGCCCGGCTCCAGCCGAACGAACGCCGCGCCCTGGGCGGGGACCAGCGGGCTCTTGCCGTCGAACGCGCCGATCCCGGCGAGGGGGACGAGGTCCTCGAGTCGGATGAGGGAGTCCGCGCCCCCCGCGAGGGCGCGATCGAGGCGCCCCGATCCGATCGCCTCGCAGGCCGCCCCGAGGGCCTGGAGCGGCCCGGCCGCCCCCGCCTCGAAGTTGTCGTTGGGCCCCATGGCGCGCAGGTAGCGAGCCGTGAACGCGAGGACGTTGTTGGTCAGGCCCTTCACCAGCCACAGCGGGTTGAGCAGGTCCTGGCTGGGGCCGCCCCACTTCTTCATGTCGAAGCCGTCGTCGGAGAGGGCGTCGAGGATGGCGTCGTTGAACGTGTTGTCCTCGTCGACCGACGTGCCGCAGCCCACCCAGATCCCGCGACGTTCGGGGGGCAGCGTGGCGTCCGGCGGGTCCACCCCCCAGGCCTCCATCGCCGCGAAGGTGCCCAGCTGCACGGCCGGGTTCATGAGCTTGATCGACTTGCGCTCGGGGAGCCGCTTCTTCGGGTTCCAGTCGGGCACCTCGCCCGCCACGTCCACCGGAAGCCACGGCTCGTCCAGGGTCGAGAGCACCCGCGTCATGGACGGTCGCCCCGCCCGCCACCAGTCGCGGAAGGCGTTGACGCCGATGCCCGCGGGGCAGGCGACGCCCATGCCCGTCATGGCGACGCCGCGGCCGTCTCCGGTCATCAGTCCCTGCGCCATGCCGCCTCCGTCACGCCCGGCCGATCGCGAGCGACGCGTTCACGCCCCCGAAGCCGAAGGAGTTGCTCAACACCCGGTCCACTCGCTGCTCGCGCGCGACCTTCGGGACACAGTCCAGGTCGCACTCGGGATCGGGCTCGTTCAGGTTCAGGGTCGGGGGGACGATCCCGTCGCGCATGGCGAGCAGCACGAGGGCCGCCTCGACCGCGCCCGCCGCCGCCACGGTGTGCCCCAGCGCCGACTTCGACGACGACACCGGAGGGGACCCGGCGCGCCCCCCGAAGACCCGGTGGATGGCCGCCGTCTCGGCCTTGTCGTTGAGCGGCGTCCCCGTGCCGTGGGCGTTGATGTACTCCACGTCCGAGGGGTCCCAGCCCGCCTCGGCGAGGGCCCCGCGCATCGCGACGACGGCGCCTCTTCCGTCCTCCGGCGGGGCCGTGATGCGGTGCGAGTCCAGGGACGTCCCCAGGCCGAGGATCTTCCCGAAGCAGGGCGCCCCCCGCCGTCGAGCGCGCGCTCCCTCTTCGAGCACCAGCATGGCCGCGCCTTCGCCGATCACGAAGCCGTCGCGGGTGCGGTCGAAGGGGCGCGAGACCGCAGGCGGCGCGCAGTCGGTGCGCTCGCTGAGGGCCCCCAGCATCTGGAACGAGAGCAGGCCGAAGGGGTGGATCATCGACTCGAACCCGCCCGCCAGGACGACGTCGCACCGGCCGCGACGCACCCAGCGCGCCCCCGTGCCGATCGCCGTCGCGCCCGCCGCGCAGGCCGCGTGGTTCACGAGCGACGGCCCCGGCCACCCGAGTCGACGCGCCAGCAGATGGTTGGTGCGGTCCGTGAGGTGACGCCCCCGGTAGGGCGACGGTCGCTGCATCCAGCGCTCCGCCACCGCGAAGTCGTACTCGCCGTCCGGCGTGAGGCGCCGCAGCAGACCCGACTCCGTGTCCGCCACCGACGCCGACACCAGCCCCGACGCCAGGTGCATCCCGAACCGACGGTCGCCCGCCCCCGCTTCTCGGGCCGAGGCGACGTCTCCGAAGGACGCCTTCACGGCCTCGAGCGCCGCGTACAGACCGAACTCCGTCTTGCGATCGTCCCGCCCGGCGAGGGCGGCCCCGTCGCTCCCCAACCTCGACACGTCCCACCCCGGCACCACGCAGGCCCCGCGCACCGGCAGATCCGCCGCGTGGAACACGTCCTCCAGGGGGACAGCGCCCGATCGGGCCTCCCGCTGCGCCTCGGCGACCGTGTCGAGGTCGGTGCCCAGCGGACACGCGATCCCGATCCCGGTGACCCAGACCTCCCGCGTCATGTCCGCCCCACCACGACGCACGCGACGTCGCCCGCGAAGCCCACCGCCGTCACTCGGGCCGCCGCGATGGCGCCCTCGCGGACCGCCTGGATCGCCGCGACGACCGTGAGCAGGCCCTCGGCCGCGCCCGCGAACCCGCACGAGCCGCGCACGTCGACGTCGACGGCCTCGCCCCCGGCTGCCGCCAGCACACGATCGGGCAGCTCCCCGGCCTCGGCGCGGCCGTAGGAGAGGGCCGGTTCGTCGTCGTGGACGGGGGCCTGCCCCGCCTCCCAGGCCAGGATCCCCACGTCTGCGTCCCCGCCCAGCAGCACGGCGGCGGCGCCCTCGGCGGGCCACGTCGTCCCCGGCAGCATCCCCGCCTCGACCATCGCCTCGATGCGCGACAGCGAGGTCATGGAGTCGGTCGCCACCGCGAGCGCGAAGTCCACGTCGCCGTACTTCACCGCGTCGTGGGCCTCCCCGAGCGCCGCGAGTCCGGCGGCCGACGACGAGCCCAGAGCCAACTGGGGGCCGCGAAGGCCCAGGGTCATCCCCACGTGGAACAGCGCCATGTTCGGCAGCGTCTTCAGAGGGGCGAGGGGGTGGTAGGCGTCCCGGCCGTGACCGTACAAGCGGGCCACCGACAGCCGATGGAGATCGTCGGGATCGCGCGACGTCGCCATCATGTCGAGCACGTCGGACAGGGCCGCGGTCTCGTAACCCGCCGCCCCGAACAGCCCCACGCGCTCGGCCTCGGCGCCCTCGGCGGCCCCCGATCCCCACGCCTCCAAGGCGGCCACGACGGCCAACTGAGCGTCCCGGGACATGATCTTGATCGCCTTGCGGTCGGGCACGAGCTTCCGCGCCTTGAACGCGGGCACGATCCCCAGCCGCGACGTGATGCCCCACCGATCGTCGGGCTCCCCCGCGGCGATCTCCCCGCGCAGCGCCCCCCGCAACGGGTCGACGCCGACCCCGAACGGGCTGACGGCGCCGATTCCGACGACTCCCATCAGGGGGCTCTCCGAGGCACGAAGTCGGGGTGCGCGACCGCGATCGTCGCGTTGCTCCCCCCGAACCCGAAGGCGTTGCTGAGCGCCACCCCGAGGCCCCCGTCGACCTCCCGCGCCTTCCGCGGCACGTAGTCGAGGTCGCACTCGGGGTCGTGCTTCGTGAGGTTCGCGGTGGGCGCCAGCACCCCGTCGCGCAGGGAGAGCAGCGACGTGATGACCTCCACCACCCCGCAGGCGGCGACGAGGTGGCCGAACATCGACTTGTTCGAGGACACGGCCACGCGGTCCGCGGCGCCCTCGAGCGCGAGGCGGATGCCCCGGGTCTCGCTGACGTCGTTCATGGGCGTCGAGGTGCCGTGGGCGTTGATGTAGTCGACCTCCTCCGACCGCACCGCCGCGTCCTTCATGGCGTTGCGCATGGCGATCGCGGGGCCCCGGCCGTCGGGCGGCGAGTCGGTGACGCGGTAGGCGTTGTTGGACAGCCCGGCGCCCAGGACCCGACCGAGGATCGGCGCCGATCGCCTGGCGGCGTGCGCCTCGGTCTCCAAGACCAGGACGCCCGCGCCCTCGGACAGGACGAAGCCGTCGCGGGTGCGATCGAAGGGCCTCGAAGCGGTGGCGGGGCGGCGGTTGCGCTCCGAGAGCGCCCCGAGCAACGAGAAGCCGCTGACCATGAAGGCCTCGACGAGGCAGTCGGTGCCCCCGCACACGGCCACGTCCACCACGCCCGACCGCAGCAGGACGACGGCCTCCGCGATGGCACCGCCGGACGACGTGCAGGCGGTCGCGACCGTGCGGGTGGGGCCCTCGACGCCCAGCATCGACGCCAGCACGGAGGTCGCGTGCGACGGCTTCTGGCGCGCCCACTCACCCCGGGGGAGGTGGCCCACGACGGGCTCCAGCGTCTCGATGTCCCGGAACCGCAGCACCCGCGCCGCGACGTCCTCGAGCAGCTTCCGGCCCCCCTCCGACCCGACGCACACCGCGATCCGCTCCGGGGGCGCGATGCGGCTCCCGCGACGGAAGCGGATCTTCTTCTTCGACGTCGCCCAGTCGCTCGTATCCAACAGCACGCCGCCCGCCTGCGTCCAAGCTTCGGACGCGGCCACCAGGAGCAGGTCCGTCTTGCGATCCACGAGGTCCGCGCGCACCCACTTCTCGCGCAGGAAGCGCCACTGTCCGGCGAGCTCGGGGACCTCGTCGATCTGCCCGGCGATGTGGGTGGGGAAGCCGGTGGCGTCGAACCGCTTGATGGTGTCGACGCCGCTGCGCCCCTCCTTCAGGCCCTCCCAGGTGGACTGCGCGTCGGCCCCCAGCGGGGTCACCGCGCCCATGCCCGTGACGACGATGGACTTGCTCTTGGGGAGGCGGCTCACGCGGGCTCCGGGGGCAGCCACGGCGATCGCAGGGCGCTGAACGCCTCCCTCTCGTGGGTCTCCAGGAGATCCTGCTTGCCTCCGGGGACCTTGCCGCCGGGCTCGAAGACGAACACGAGCGTCATGTTCGCGTGGCGCTTCCCGTCAACGATGACCCGTCCGCGGCACATCGCCGACTCCTCGCGCAGCTCCAGCAGCGTCGCCTCCAGCACGAGATCGACGCGCGGCGGCACGAACTGGCGGAACTTGCTGTCGCGGATGATCGAGAGGATCGGGAACGTGCAGAAGCCTTGCTGCTCCCAGGTCGTCGCCTCGATGAGCTTGCCCGCGAGCTGCGCGCACATCTCCACGAGGAGGACGCCCGGGGTCACCGGGAAGCTGGGGAAGTGGTCGGCGAAGAGGGCGTCGGGGAAGCGCGTGTTGGCGGTGCCGACGATCTTGGACCCGGGCGTCAGCTCGGTGATCGAGTCGAGCAGCCTCCAACGCATCTCGTCACCTCACCGGTCGCCCCTTCCAGCGGACCGGCGCGAGCACGCCGAGCCCCCGGAGGGTGGAATCCAACATGATACCGGCGGTCAGGGCGGCCGACACCGGATGGAGCAGGAGGTACGGGAACGGGACCGGCTGGAAGCGCCGCGTGTACGCACGGAAGAGGAGGATCGCGACGCAGGTCGCGGCGGCGTCCACGACGTGGGGCGACCCCGCCGCGGCGAAGGCGGCCACCAGCACGAAGGGGAGCACGCTGCTGACCAGCACGTAGCCAATCCCCGACAGCATCACGGCGACGCTGCGCTTGCTCGCGGCGTACATGTTCTTGGCGAACCCGGTCCAGACCTCGCGCAGCGACGTGTACATGCGCACCTGCATGAGGTCGAACGCGTGCAGCAGCGTGAACCGCAATCGGGGTGCGTCGGGGCCGTGGAGGTGACGATGGAACTTCACCGCGCGGGCGAGGGAGACGTCGTCGACCACCGACTCGCGGATCGCCTCGTGGCCGCCCACCAGGTCGTAGGCGCGACGGCTGATGAGGATGAACTGGCCGTTGGCGAGGGTGTGGTCGTCCACCGGGTCGTTGACCTTCGCGAACGGCGCCGAGATGAGCAGCAGGTCGGCGATGTAGGGCAGGAGCAGGCGCTCGCCGAAGGACTCGGTCCGGAGGCCGCCGATCCAGCTGACCATGTCCGCGTCGCGCTCGGCGGCGGCGCCCATCGCGACGGCCAAGGCGCGCGGGTGCAGGGTCACGTCGGCGTCGACGAAGAGGAGCCAGTCGCCCGACGCCTCCTGCTGGGCGCGATGGCAGGCCGACGCCTTGCCCATCCATCCCTCGGGCGGGCCCTCGCCGGCCACGACGCGGAGACGGGGATCGTCGCCGGCCGCGGCCCTCGCCAGGTCGCCGGTGCCGTCGTCGGAGTTGTCGTCGACCAGGACGAAGTCGAAGGTCGGCCACTCCTGCGCGAGGACGGAGCGGACGCAGCCCTCGATGACGTCCGCCTCGTCCCTCGCGGGCACGCAGACGGTGACGGTGGGCGGATCCGACTGCAGGTCCGGGTGCGACGACGGGTCGACGGCGAACTCGGCCTTCACCATCCGCGCCTTGGTGACGACGATGCGGATCAGCCAGTAGGCGGTGAGGAGACGCAGCAGGAGGACGAGGGCGGTCATCCTCCGGGCGCGAGGGGCGCACCCGCGTGGTCCGGGTTGAAGGACCCGGAGATGAGGGTCGCGGCCGTGCTGTTCGCCACGTCGCCCTCGGCCGCGATCCAGTAGCCCTCGGCCCACCCGATGTCGTCGGTGCACGCGGCGTTCGTCACGTTGTGGGACGTGTCTTCCTTCATCACCCAGATGTTGATGACGGCGCCGTCCTGATAGAGGCCGCGCAGCCACCAGTCCTGCACGCAGCCGCCGAGCACGATGCGCGCGGCCACGAGGCGCCGGGTGTCGTCGAGCTCGCCGATCTTGTTCACGATCTGCTGCTGCTTCGCCTGGTTGGGGGCGCCGCAGGGCTCCATCCACTCGTTGACGTCCTCGACGTCCAGGAGCATCGCGCCCAAGTCGTCGCCGCCGAAGCAGGGCTCGACGAAGCCCCAGCCGACGCTCTCGATCGCCACCTCCGCGCCGTCCGGCGGGGGCCCCCCGGAGTTGTCGCAGCCGATCAGGAGGAGGGGGAGCAGCAGGAGCAGTCGCATGCCGAGCAGTTTGCCGATCGGGGAGGGAGGGGTCACGCCTCCACGCGTCCGCAGCAGGCGTCACGACCTCCGCGGCCCCTTCTTCGAGGCGGTCTCCGGCGGGAGCTCGCGCGCCATCACGTCGCTCCTGATCCAAGCCATGCAGGACAACCCCTACGTGGTCGACTGCGGCGGCGTGAAGTGCAGCGAGGTCGAGGCCGGTCGCTCGTACATGTTCGTGGTCGACGGCTACGACGAGAGCGCAGGGGCCTTCGAGGCGGTCCTCGAGTGCGGTGAAGCCGGGGACTGACCCCTCGCGCTGAGGCAGACTGGGCGGGCACCGGGGAGGTGAGATGCCCAACGTCGTTCTCCGCAAGATGAAGAACCCGTCGTCGTTTCGACGGATCGCCGCGTCCGCGTGGCCGCTGCCCAAGGACTCGACGATCTACGGGTCCCTCGACATCCGCGCCCAGCCCCTCGTGGACTGGCTCGCGGCGGAGAGCGAGCGCCTCGGCACGAAGCTGACGGTCACCCACGCGGTCGCCCGCGCGGTCGCCCTGACGCTGCGCAAGCACCCGGACCTGAACGGGCTCATCCGCTTCGGCGGCATCTACCTGCGAAAGGACGTCGACCTGTTCCTGCAGGTCGCGATCCCGGCGGAGGACGGGTCCACCGGCAAGACCGACCTGTCCGGGGTGAAGCTCAGGAAAGCGGACACGCTGTCGTGCGAGGGGATCGCGACCGAGCTGCGGGCCCGGGCGGCGAAGATCCGGGCGAACCAGGACGCGGATCTCAAGCGGACGAAGGGGATGCTGAGCGTCATCCCGTCCATCCTGCTGCGTCCGGTGATGCTTCTGATCGACTTCCTCAGCTACGGACTCAACATCAACCTGAAGTGGGCCGGGATCGCCAAGGACACGTTCGGGTCGGCGATGGTCACGAGTGTGGGCATGTTCGGCATCACGACGGGGTACGCGCCCATCTTCCCCCTGGCCCACTGCCCGATCCTGATCATGATCGGGGCCCTCGAAGAGAAGGCCAAAGTGCGGGACGGCGAGGTGGTCGTGGAGCTCACGCTAAACATGAGCGGGTCCTTCGACCACCGCATGGTCGACGGCTTCCACGCCGGGAAGTTCGCGGGGCACATCAAGAAGCTGCTGGAGGAGCCCGAGCGGCTCGCCGGCCCCGAGCCCGGCCCCGAGCCGGGGACGAAGAGCGACCCCGACGCGAGCCGGTTCGACGACGACCCTTAGGGTGAGCGGCGGCGGCGGCGGCGGCGGGCGGCGGCCAAGAATTCCCACTACGGGCATGCCGGGCCCTCCGGCGACCGCGTCGTGGGAATTTCTCGCCGTCAGGGGGCGGGGCCGACATGCCGCATGTCGCCGCGACATGCCTTAGAGCGCCGCCGCTCCGAGGAAGTATGCGAGCCGGTGCCAGAAGAAGTTCATGGGCGTGTCCTCGCGGAAGATCCCGCTGCCGACGGCGCACAGATCGCGGCGGAAGCCTCGGTCGACGGCCATGAGCGAGATGCCGCCGCGCTCCTGGCAGGGCCCGCCGAAGAACCCCTCGTGGATGCCGCCGTACTCGGTGAACGGGTCGACGAAGTCTTCGGGCACCTCGATGTAGGAGACGAGGCCTCGCCCGCTCAGGAACGCGCCGCCGTCGCCGGGCAGCCGCTCGTAGAGGCGGACCGCGAGAGCCTTGAGGATGTCCGGCACGGCGATGCGCAGGACGTCGTCGAACACCTGGGAGAGCAGGTCCTCGCCGTGATCCGCCTCGTCCAGCCGGCGCTCGAGGCGACGCCGGAACGTCCCGATCCCCTCCGGGGCCCCGCGCCGCGTGCGGAACGAGCACAGCACCGGCTGAGCCCGCCGCCCCGCGATGGGCTTGCCCCGCAGATCCCGCGGGATGTGCGGCACCACGAACGTGAACCCCTGGCCCCCGTACTTCGGGTGATGCGCGCCCATCGCGTCGTGCTGGGCGCGGCAGTACGCGTAGCAGAACTCGGGGAAGGCGAACGCCCCGCGGTGGACCGTCGCGAGCCGGATCAGGGGCGTGTTTCCGAGGGCGCCCTTGAGGCCCGTGGAGCCCCACCACGTGACGGGGCGCTGCTCCGCGATCCGCTCCAAGGGCACCGTGAGCGTCGGGGTCGGACGCTCGGGGGTGGGGCGCTCGCGCGACGGAAACGGCTCCTGCGCGAACGTGTGACGCGGTTGCAGATCCTCGATGTCGAAGTCGCCCTCGGCGGCCGCCTCCGCCTCCAGTCGCGCTTCGAGGGCGGCCAGCTCGGCGGGCAGATCCTCGTCGAGCTCCGACGGCACGAGGTCCTCGAGCAGATCGTCCTCGCCCGCGTCGAGCCCGAGCGCCACCCGCATGGCCTTGCTCCGTCGCCGGAAGTCCGCCCGCAGCGAGGCGAACCCGGGGCCCTCGAGCACGAAGTGGTGAGCCGCCAGCAACCCCAGCGGGTTGCCGCCCTCCGTCTCCGACCAGGACAGCCAGGGACCCTCGATCCCGACCCGGTGGAGGTGCAGCGCCTCGCTGAACGGCACCGGGAGCACCGACACGAGGATCGGCGCGTGCACCCGCGGGGGCCGGAGCGGTCGGAGCTCGCGGGCCCGATCCTCCAGCGCCGCCGCGATGCGATCGCGCAGCCGCCGGGGGTGGTCGTCGCCGACATGGACGATCACGTAGGACCAGCCCAACCGCACCGCGACGGGCACGGTCTTCTCGCTCACGACCACGCGACGGAACCGCAGCGCGCCCTTGCGCAGCACCCGGTTGAGGGGCTGGCCGGCGTGGGAGAACCGGTTGTGGCGCACGGCGTCGACGAGGGCGCGGATCTCCACCGCGCGCTCGAGCAGCAGGTCGTCCACCGTGCGACGCGGAGACAGCGGGACGGCCATGAACGCGTCCGCGCCGGGCCCGCGACGGAGCGCGAGCAGCTCCTCCCACAGCGTCGCCTCGACCGGGCGCTCGCCGATCGCGCGACGCAGGGTGTGGGTGAGCTCGAGGCCGTGGGATACGAGCGCCGGAGGGAAGACCGGCGCCACCTCCGCGAGGGCGAGGACGGTGTCCGCGAAGGTCCGCCCGCCGAGGGCGAGGGCGCGGGCGCGCCGAGAGCGCGCGTCGGAGGAGTCCGCCACGTCGTCAACCTAGCCGACGACCGCGGCCGTCGCCGGACCGTGCTCAGTCCGGCGGCTCCGACTCGGAGACCGTCCCTACTCGGCGACGGGCGGCAGCAGCACGACGTCGGAGAGGAACCGGCGCTCGCGCGACAGACCGAAGCGCAGGGACTCGATGTCCCACACCTGCTCGTCGCCGTGGATCACTCGGATGGAGTGCTTGTAGTCGATGTTCGTGCGCCCCACGAGCATGAACGTCGGCCCCTCGGGGTCCAGGAGCGGTCCGGGCATCACGGCGTGCAGATCCGCCGGCACCGCGCCCTCGAAGATCCCGCGCGGCCCCACGGCGTGCCAGTACTGACCCACCTCGTAGGGGCTCTGGGTGATCACCAGGGCGCCGCCTCCGTTCCAACCGGCGTACGTCGCCTGCGCGGGCCAGCTCAGGTTCTCGATCGGGAGGTCCCAGAGCGGCCCCTCCTCCGGGCTCCACGCGATGATCCGATGACGCTGCAGCCGGCCGTCGTCGTCCTGCTCGTCGTCGTAGGACTCCGTCACGCCGAGCAGCAGCGAGGGCCTGCCCTCCTCGTCCACGCTCTCCTCCATCGCGAACGGCTGGAACGCGCAGCCGTCCCGCAGATCTTCGGGGAGCAGCTCGTTCCGGCCCCAGATCCAGTCGAGCGACGTCGACGCGCCCATCTCCACCGCCCGCAGCGGCGCGACCCCGTTCGCGCAGCCGTTGCCGCCCCCCCACATCAGGAGCTTCGACTCCTCCGCGGACGGCCACATGCCCACCATCGCCGTGCCGATCGACGCGTCCAGCTGCACCTCGCGGCCGTTGGTCAGCAGGTGCGCCGTGCGGCCCGTGTCGAGCATCTCCATCACCAGCGTCATCTCTTCGGTGACCGCGTCCGCGAGCCACACCTGGATGTAGGGGCTCACCCAGAAGCCGCCTGCGCCGTCGCCGTCCCAGTTGCCGTTGTCGGAGAAGTTCTCGACGATCGCCAGGAACCGGCCGGGGCCCGCGGGCCGGATCTCCAAGTGGTTGACGTAGCTCCACTCCGACTGCCCGGCGGGGACCTCGAACTCGGCGACCACGCGCCCCTCGAGGTCGATGACCGCGTAGGTGCCGGGGCACTCCATCCAGATGTCCGGCTCCTCGTCGTCGCCGCCCGGATCCATGCCGTCCCAGTTCTGGTTCTGGCAGTCGTATTCGTGGTGCGCGACGGCGAAGTAGAGCTCCGGTAGCGAGCCGGGGTTCAGCTCGCCCCAGGGAGACGTCGGACCGCCGGGGCCCCCCGGACCGCCGGGGCCGCCCGGACCGCCGGGGCCGCCGGGAGCCGCGCTCACGGTCTCTTCCTCCTTCGGAGGGGGCGCGTGCCCGAGGCCGAAGTCGCTGTTGCAGCCCATGAGGACCAGGGAGCCGCCGAGAACGAGAGACAGGGGACGCATGACTTCTCCGAAGCGCAGATTCCGGCGTCAAAGCAAGCAAGGTGTGAGCCGGCGCATGGGGCGGCGTCTACACTGCCGCCATGTTCGGAATCCGAAAGCGTGTCTTCGGCGCCGCCCAGGCCGTCCTTCGCCCCGCCTCGCTGCTCGGCGCGGGCAGCGAGGCCCCCGAGTTCGACCTCGAGACGGACGACGGCGGACGGGTCTCCAGCGCCGACCTCGCCGGGAAGAGCAACTACGTGCTCGTCTTCTATCCCGGCGACGACACGCCCGGCTGCACGCGCCAGCTGCAGGAGTTCAGCGCCCTGAAGGACCGCTTCGCCGAGTGCGACGCCGTGGTCTTCGGGGTCAACGACGCCGGCCGCGACTCCCACCGCGAGTTCGTCGAGAAGTGCAGCCTCTCCACGCCCCTCCTGGTGGACACGGACCGCCGATTGGCGACGGCCTACCAGACCGCCCGACCGGGTGTGCCGCGCATCTTCCGAGCCGTCTTCGTCGTGGACAAGAAGGGCATCGTGCGCGCGGCCATGAAGGACTTCCCGGACCCGGAGGCCATCCTGCGCGTCGTGCAGCGGCGCGAGGAGACGGGCTTCAAGGGCACGGGCCGCAAGGGTCGGCAGCTGGCTCCGGAGATCTCCCACTACGGCGTCTCGAAGATCCAGGAGAACGACCCGAAGACCGTCGTCCTCGACATCCGCGACTCGGTCGACTGGACCGCCGGGCACATCCCCGGCGCCCTCAGCATCCCCATCGACTGGCTGATCCAGCGCCTGGGCGACCTGCCGGGCAAGTCGACGCCGATCATCATCGTGTGCGATCAGGGCCTTCGGTCGCCGAGCGCGGCGCGCATGCTCAGCGACAACGGCTGGCGCAAGCTCTACGTCATCACGGACGGGATGCTGAAGTTCAAGGGGCCCTGGGAGAAGGGGCCCGACGCCCCCGCCGAGTAGTGGTCGGACCCGAGATCCACCTGCCCGATCGGGCACCTCATGAGCCCTTCGACGCGGGCCCCGGCTTCCACGTCGTGCCCCTGCGCACGCCCACGCTGCCCCCGGCGACCCACACCAACTGCGTCCTCATCGGGGGCGACGAGGTGATCGTCGTGGACCCTGCGTCGCCGTACGAGGACGAGCAGGCCCGACTCCTGGAGGCCCTCGCTCCGCGCACCGTCCGCGCGATCTGGCTCACCCATCACCACGGCGACCACGTGGGCGGGGTCCAGGCCCTCCGCGCAGCCTTGGACGTGCCCGTCCGCGCTCATCCCGCCACGGCGAAGCTGCTCGAGGGCCACGTCCCCATCGACGAGCCCCTGTTCGAGGGCGACTTCGAGGAGCTGGAGGGCGTTCATCTCGAAGCGCTGCACACCCCCGGTCACGCCCGCGGGCACCTCGCGTTTCGTGACCGGGACCGTCGGACCGTCGTGGCGGGAGACCTGGTCGCGGGGCAGGGCACGATCGTCATCGACCCGCCCGACGGCGACATGCGCGACTACCTCGCGACGCTCGGGCGGCTGGTGCTGGAGGGCGTCGGCTCGGTGATCCCGGCCCACGGCCCTCATCGGGACGACGGCGAGGCGCAGATCCTGGAGCTGATCGGCCACCGCGAGCAGCGGGAGGCGCAGATCCTCGAGGTGCTGTCGTCGCAGCCCGAGCGGCAGGCGAAGAGCCTCGACCTCGCGGCGACCATCTACCCCGACGTTCCGTCGATGTTCCACCCCCTGGCCGCCCGCCAGATCCTGGCGCACCTGCTGAAGCTCGAGATCGAGGGCAAGGTCGACCGCCCCGACGGCAGCCGAGGGGTGCCCGGCAAGCCGATCTACATGGCGTCCTGGGGAGGCCCCCCGACCCCCGAGCCCGCGTTCCGGGCGCTCTGACTCGTCAGACCTCGGCGCCCGTGGACGCGTGGGCCGGGTGGTCGGCGATCCCGGGGATCCACAGCTCGTCGGGGCCCTCTTCGGGCAACACCAGGGGATTGCCGAGGTAGTCGATCCGCTTGCCCGGCCAGCCGTACGTCTTCCAGAGGTAGACGAGCAGCGACTTCTGGTCGAGGTTCGGGTGGATGTGGGGCGCGATGAGGCGGGCGTGCTCCTCGGGGAGCTTCGACCAGTGCAGGGCGGGCTTGTCGTGGTGCAGGGAGTGGTAGCCGTTGTTGAACGTCCACCAGTTCACGAGGCGCCCGACGAAGTTGCGCGCGTGGTTGTACTCGTGGTTCTGGTCCGTGCCGTCGTGCTGGATGTAGTTGATGCCGATGATTCCCCAGCCCGCGTAGTTGTGCGCGATGAAGACGTAGAGCAGGTACTTGATCGGATCGAGGATGAAGAGCGCGATCTGGATCAGGGCGAAGAAGATCCACTCCGACAGCCACTGCGCGTACCAGCGCGGCCGCTCCGTCTTCATGGCCTTCGCGTAGCTGTAGTCCGCGTTGAGGATGGCCTTGCTCAGGATCGCCGCGAAGAAGAGCTGGTTCAGGAAGTTCCAGCGGAACCGCGCCTTCGTGGTGCGCATCACGTCTTTGCGGGTCTGCGTGTGGGTGTGGTGCGACAGGTTGTGGCCCGGCACGAACGCGCTGACCGGGTGCCCGTAGCAGAGGCTGATGACGTACTGGAAGATCTTGTTCGCCGTGCGGTTGTGGAACACCGGCACGTGGATCGTGTTGTGCGTGATCACCGCGCAGAAGAAGGCGAAGAAGCAGCAGACCCCGATCAAGGCCGCGCGCAGCGCCCAGCTGTCCGGGTGCCACACCCAGGCGACGACCGTGACGCCGAAGTAGGCGCAGACCATCCCGAGCGTCCGAATGTCTTCCTTGTAACGCAGGCCCAACATGGCGGGGCTTATAGCGGACGGCGAACGTCTACTGGGGCTCGATCTCAGGGAGCATCAACTCCAGCCACCCGCGCGCGACGCCTTCGCTCGCCGCCGCCTCGCAGGGGATCCGGACGAGCCCCAGCACCTTGCCCCCTCGATGCCCCGACGGGAGCCGACGGCCGGGGCCCGCGGCCACGCGCTGGTCCACCGCCAGGAACTCCTCCCCGCGCTTCATGAGCGTCTCGAGCTGGATCCCGATGAGGATCGTCTCCGCGCCGTAGTACGGAGAGAAGTCCCCCAGCGCGAAGCAGCCGTCGCCCCCCACCGCCCACACGGACTCGCCGCCGGGCACCGTCAACGGCACCTCCCGCGCGCCCGCGGCGGCACCGGACGATCGCTTCGCTTCGAGGCTGAGCCCGGCCTTGACGTCCGCCACCCGGGTGAACTCGTCGGGCGCGATGGTCACGTCCCCGTCGGGGAATCCGGAGACCACGATCGCCTCGTCCAGACCGTTGTGCACGGTAACGCCCGTGCCGTCGGAGCAGCCGACGAGTAAAAGGACGACGGTCGTGGCGATGAGCCGGCGCATGGCTCGGCAGGCTAGCATCGGCGCGATCGACGCTTTGGAGCTCACATGACGTTTCGACTCGCTGTTTCTGCTGCCGCCCTTCTGCTCGTCGTCCCCACGGTCGGGTGCGACGACGAAAACTGCGAAGGCGCGAGCGGCGGGGTCACCTCCAACTACTCGGATCCCTTCGAGAATTTCCAGGACGTCCACCTCCCGGCGACCATCTACGAGGTGGAGCAGCTCGCGACCGGGGAAGAGACGATCGTGGAGGTCGAGGTCGCGAACGTGGGCGGCGACACGCTCCGGATCCTGACCTTCGAGTTCGTCGACTCCGACGCCAACTGGAGCTTCAACGACGACGACCTGCCGATCGCGATCGACGAAGGCGACAGCGCGATGCTCGAGGTCCACTACACCGCCCAGGGCGGCCCGGACACCTACGCCGTCGCCGCCATCGGCACCGACGATCCGCACGGCGACGAGGAGACCGTGCACGTCGGCTTCCACGGCGTGTCCAGCGGCGAGCTCGCCGAAGCGAGCGCCTCGCCTCCCGAGGTCGACTTCGGCTTCACCTTCCGCGGCGAAGAGGTGCGGCGCACCTTCACCGTCTCGAACACCGGCAGCGCGCCCATGGAGCTGGTCGACGTGGAGTTCAGCGGCGGCGCGGCCGACGACACCATCTTCCTGAGCTGCCCGAACGCCACGATCCAGGCCTGCAACTGGCGCCAAGCCATCCTCCCCATCCTTCAGCAGGCCCCCATCGGTCCCGGCGAGGGCGTCGACATCGAGGTCGCGTTCACGCCCACCAACCAGCAGGCGCAGGCCGCGCAGATCGTCCTGCACACGTCGGATCCGCAGCGCCCCGAGCTGCCCGTGCTCGTGCGCGGCAACAGCTCCGAGTACAACTGCACGCCCCCCGAGGTCAACGAGCTGCTCACCCCCGGCCCCCTCGAGTACCCCTCGATGGCCACGCAGGACCTCGAGGTCTCGATCGTCGCCAACGACTCCGAGCAGCCTCGCAACTCGATCCTCATCGACATGATCGTCAGCGGCGAGCAGAAGGAAGACGCCTTCACCGACCTGACCGGCCTCGCCGAGTTCGACCTGGACCTCAGCAACACCGACCCCCTCGAGGGCCCCGTCTTCACCCCCGGCCTGCACACCATCCGCCTGGAAGCGAAGGACAGCTGCCTGCTGACGGACGCGGTGACCATGGTCGTGTACCTGGGCGGCACCCTGTCCAACGCGGACGGCGACGGCGACGGGTACGACACCAGCGAAGGCGACTGCGACGACGCCGATCCCACCTCGTACCCCTCGGCCCTCGAGCTGCTGGACGGCGTGGACAACGACTGCGACGGCTCCGTCGACAACGACACCGCGGTCTGGGACGACGACTGCGACGGCTACTGCGAGAGCAACTCCCAGTGCCTCGGCCAGGGCCCCGCGCTCGACGGCAACCTGTGCGCGATCCCCCTCGCCGAGCAGCCGTACAACGACTGCAACGACCTGAACCGCGACTACGACGACGACGGCGACTTCGACGGGGCGGACGTGCACCCCGGGGCCACCGAGGGCCAGAATCGCCGCGACGACGACTGCGACGGGATCATCGACGAGGAGACGAACTTCTACGACGACGACGGCGACGGCTTCACCGAGTCCACCGGCGACTGCGACGACGACGACCCGACGGTGTTCGGCGGCGCGCGCGACGAGGACGGCAACGTGGTCGGCGGCGGCTTCGAGTTCTGCGACGAGGCGGACAACGACTGCGACGGCACGACCGACGAGAACTGCGTGTCCGACACCTCCGCGCCGCGCGCCGTGGGCGACGTCATCCTGACGCAGTGGGAGATCCCCCTCGGCGAGCAGGTCACCGCGAGCGTCGTGGTGCTGTCCGAGGACGAGAGCCTGACCTACTCCTGGTCGTCCGACGTGGGCACGTTCCCCGGCGGGACCGCCGGCGACACCGTGGTGTGGGCCGCCCCCGAGTGGAACGAGGACAACGTGGCGCTGTGGCCCGAGGGGGCCTTCGCCAACCTCATCGTCACCGTCACGGACAGCCAGGGTCGATCGACCCAGGCCTTCACCACCGTGGCGATGTGGGTCGGCGGTCCGGGTGCGTTCACGACCACGTGCGGGTGCAGCGCCGTCCACGCGCTCCCGGGCGCCTCGGGCGGGGCGCTGCTCTTCGTCCTGGCGGCCGCCGTGAGGCTCCGTCGACGGGACCCGCGCGCCGGCTGAACTCAAGTCGTCCCCGGGGACGACCGATGACGGACCCGGTATGTCCGTCGAAACCCGTCCGCTGCTCACCCTCGACGACGCCCGCCGCGTGGGCGACTTGGTCTACTCGACCTACGGCCTCACCTACCACCGCGGCTGGCTGTACGAGCCCGGGCACCTCGTCGAGCTGAACCGATCCGGCGCCCTCACGTCGATGCTGGCCGTCGACCGGTCCGGCCCCGCGCCCCGCGTCGTCGGACACATCGCGGCCATCCGTCCCTACTTCGAGATGCTCGAAGGCGACGCCCTCGAGCGCGGCCCCACCGTCCTCGAGGTCGGCCTCTCGATCGTCGAGCCGTCTTCGCGGTCGCGGAACGTGCAGAACATCCTCTCGATGGCGCTGCTGATGCACGGCACGAGGCGCTTCCCCGGCCTCCGCGGCTCCTACATGAAGTGCGTCACGCAGCACACGCGCTCCCAGCGGTCGGCGCGTCGGTTCCTGGGTCGCGCCATGGCCGTGCACCTCGGCGGCGTCCCGGCGTGGGTGCGCTGCGATCGGAGCGACGGACCGGCCGGGCCCCTCACCACGATCGCCATGCACTGCTCCCTCGGAGAGCACGCCGAGCGCACCAGCTGGGTGCCCGCGGCCGAGGTGTCCCTCGCCCGGAAGCTGTTCACCGCGGCGGGGCTGCCCCGGCGGATCGTCCCCGTGGCCGGCACCAAGGCCGCCCTTCCCGACATCCCCACCCGCCTCGCGGCGCGCTTCGACCCTGCCCGCAGGCACGGGACGGTCCGGGTGTCGGCGCCGGGGCGGGACCTCGTGGAGCGCGTGCTGGAGAAGACCGAGTGGCTCGTGGGCGGGTCGATGCAGCACGTCACCGTGCTCCTGCCGCTGAGCTCGCCCGCCGTGGCGGCCGTCGTCCCCGCGCTTCAGGAGGCGGGGCTGTTCCTGGCGGGCTTCATCCCGGACCTGGAGGGGGTCGACACGATCCTCCTGCAGATCCTCGACGTCCCCCGCATCGACCTGTCGGAGATCCGCATCGAGGGCGAAGAGGCGCGGATGTTGGTGAGCGAGGTGTTCGCTCGCTGGCGCGCGACGCGGCCGGACTCGGTGACGGACACCGCTCCCTCGATCGAGCTCCCCATCGCCGGCTGAGCCCGGCGCTCAGGGTTCCAACGCGTTCAGGTCGAGGCGGAAGAGACCGCACTGGCTCCAGAAGTAGGCGAGGCGACGGTCGCGGTCCACGGCGATGGACTTCACGTGGCCGCCCACCCGCACGCGCTGCAAGACGTCGCCCGTGGCTGCGTCGCACACCCGCAGCGTGTCGTCGTAGACGGCGGCGGCGAGCAGCAGATCCCGGTCGCCGGGCACGAACGCCAAGGCCCGAGGACCGAGCCCCGTCCGGATCGTCCCCACCACGTCGAGCGTCTCCACGTCCACGATCCGGACCCGCGAGGCGTAGAAGGCGGGGGCGAACAGCCGGCCCCCCTCCACGTCGAACGCGAGGGCGTAGTGAGTCCCGCCGATCCGCGCCGAGCGCAGGACCTCCAGCGTGCTGCGATCGAGCTCCGTCACCCGATCCGAGTCCCACAGCGACACCGTGTAGAGGCGATCGCGGTAGGGATCCACGGCCACCGCCGCGACGTCGCCGAGGCGCGCGTCGGTCTTCGCGAGATCGATGGTCTTCGTGGCGGGATCCAAGCGATGGATCTGCGGGGCGTACTCGCAGCCGAGGTAGAGCCGACGGGCCTCCGCGTCCCAGGACAGGGTGCCGATCCAGCACAGGTGGCCCTCCCAGAACGCGTCGTCGGCCGCGCTGCCGTCGCCTCGCACCCGCACCACCATGTTGTTGACGGTGGACGGGGGGCTGGTGGGCAACGAGTAGAAGTCGGTGTGCCCGGCCAGCGCAGTCGCGAAGAAGGCGTCGAGTTCGGGGGCGGGGACGAGCTCCTCGATCGTGGCGTAGGTGGTGCCGGGGAGCGCATTCTCCTCGGGCGGAGGCGCGGGGATGGGCCCCGGATCGGCGGGCTCGATGGCGTGGGGACCGTCCCCGTGCGGGGTGACGACCCGACCGAGGCGGCGCTCGGCGCGCAGGGACAATGCGGCCACCTCGCCGTCGCGGCTGAGGGCGGTGCTGAACACCTCCCTCGGGTCGGCGATGCGCGTCAGATACTCCGGGAGCTCGTCGGGACAGGTGAACAGGCGGGCGGCGTAGGTGTGACCGAACAGGAGGCCGGCGACGACGCCCGGGAGGAGCGCGGCGCCCGGCCAGCGTCGGGCCTCCCACGGATCCGACGCCACGGGGCCCAGGAGCAGGGGGCCCGCGGCGCCCGTCACCGACACGACGGTCATCGCCGCGAAGACGGTCGTCCCCACGGTGCCCTCGCTCGCGCCGATGAGGCCGATGAGCGCCGCCGCCAGCACCGCGGCCACGCCCGTGGACGGGTCGCGCTTCAGGAGCAGCCAGGAGCAGGATCCACCGATCATGGTCGCGGCGACCCCGAACGCTCCGCCGAGGCTGCCTGCGCGGTCCATGGAGCGCAGGACGTCGGGCAGCGAGTAGCCGGACGAGTCCGCCGAGATCACGAAGAACAGGTAGATGAGCGCCCCGACTCCCAGGACGGCACCGACCCCGCCGGAGATCAGCGACGTCCGCCACCCCTCGCTGCGCTCGCCGAACAGGCCTCCTCGGGCGGTCAGGATCCCGCAGCCGACGACCCAGGCCGCGAAGATCGTCCGCTCCATCAGCGCCGCCACGACCAAGGCCACGACCACCGGGGCACACAGCGCCGCCGCCACGACGCGCTGCAGGATCGCGCCGCGACGGCCGAGCATCACCGCGACCCCCACGAGCGCGCCCGCGCCGATCGCCACCGGGCGGATGCGGGATCGATCGACATCGAGCCATTGGAGCGCGTCGGTCACGCCCCGGAAGGCGAGGTGCTGGAGGCGACCTGCCCCCGGAAGATCGACCCGAAGCCAGAGATCCAGGAACACCCAGAGCGCGACGGCCACGACCGCGATCGCGAGCCCCTTGAGCGCCTTCACCGGCTCCTCACGACCCAGGCGGCGCCGGCGGCGCCGATGAGCAGCGCGACGGCGAGCAGGACGAGGCGATGCGACGGCCCCGACGGACGCCCCGCCGCGAACACGACGGGGTCGGAGGGTCGCCCCGCCTCGATGTAGAGGAGCGCGGGCTCCGGACCGGTCGGGGTGGTCGCCCGCAGCTCGGCGATGCCCAGCTCCTTGGGGGCGTGCCACCGGAAGATCGCCGCGCCCTCGGGCACCGTCCCGGTCAGGACGACGACGCGGCTGCCGTCCTCCGTCGTGCCCGCGAGCTCCACGGTCGCGTCCGACCCCACGCCGTCGAACCGCACCGGGCGATCCCGCGTGAAGATGCCGGTGAGCATGGCGTCGGGCAGCACCGAGTGCGCGGTCCCGCTCTTGCCGCCGCCGCCGCCGTCTTCGGGCCGCAGCGCGACGATCACGCCCTTGCCCTCGCCGAGCACGTCGGGGACCCGCTGGGCGACCCCGAGGGGGCTCGGGTGGGCGGCGACCTCCACGCGATAGGTCCCGTCCTCGGCGAACGTCGCGGTGACCTTCGTCACCCCCACGGCGTGGCCGAGGGCG
>Ga0114932_10000137_pt1 | contig 81729 bp, 69 predicted proteins | sample 2SBtaG_2_FD_87286 | JGI IMG/M metagenome (GOLD analysis project Ga0114932, IMG submission 87286) | Deep subsurface microbial communities from Kolumbo volcano to uncover new lineages of life (NeLLi) - 2SBTROV12_ACTIVE470 metaG | ecosystem: Environmental > Aquatic > Marine > Volcanic ...
CCGCGAGGCCGAGGACAAGCGCCGGGCGTCTCGGAGGCGTCGAGCCCTCGAAGCGGGAGAGGACGTGGGCGGCGAGGACATCTTCACCGAGGACGAGGAAGACGTGCTCAAGGAGATGGGTGCTCTGGACGCGGTGCTCGAGGCCTGATCAGGGCTCGGGATCGCCGCGGAACTGGCGGTAGCGCGCCAGGGTCGCCGCCATCTGCGAGGGCATTCGGGGGGCGGGCAGGCGTGGAGGCAAAATACGTCAAAAACAACGTACGTCATTCCTGACAGACTTCACCCCCGCCGACGCAGCCCCAGCAGGCCCAGCAGGCCCCACACCCAGCCACGGACTGGTCCGGCCGGGGTGGCACAGCCTCCGCAGCCCTCCTGGAACACCGGTCCGGCCCGGGGGTCCAGCGGGGTCTCGTGGTTGCCCGTGTTGCGCGGATCGTGGTGGATGCCGGCCCAGCCGATGTCCTGGTCGGCCCGCCCGCGGGTGCTCCACACCCAGAGCCAGCCCTCGCGGGTGGTCACCGCCACCTCGAGGAAGCCGTCGCCGTCGAGATCGCCCAGGCCCGGCGAGCCCAGGATCCACTGGCCTGTGAAGTGGGGCCAGCCTCGGGGATTGACGCCCAGGTGGTTCCACGCGTGCAGGATGCCGCCCCCCGAGCCGTGAATGACCTCGCGCAGGCCGTCGCCGTCCAGGTCGGCGATGGCCGGGGCCGAGAGGAACTGGAAGTCCTCGATCTGCCGCGGCCAGCCGGGCAGGAAGTCGCCGCTGACCCCGCTCCAGGCGCTGACCATCTGCTGGAAGTCCAGGGCCGTGGTGAGCGCCAGGCTGGTGATGCCAAAGGCCCCTGCCCCCCCGAGCACCGGGTCCGGCAAGCCGTCGCCGTCCAGATCTCCGAAGGCCGGGTGGGTCACCATGGCCACCATCGATGGCTCGTTGCTGTTGCTGTAGATGCCGTAGCCGTCGGCCTCGAAGTAGGGCAGGTCCAGGACCGTGGTGCCGGTGTGGTCCACCAGCCCGCTCTGGCCCAGCATGACGGTGTCGAAGATCTCCAGATCGCCGTCGTCGTCGATGTCGGCAAAGGCCATGCTCGCCGGGTGTCCTTCGCCGAACACCGGCAGGATGTCCGCCCGGGCGACCAGTCCCCGAGTCTCCAGGGGCCAGCCCGGGAGCAGGCTGGCGCTGATCGCGTCGTACAGGAAGCTCACCGAGTAGGTGCCGCCGCTGGTGACCTCGTTGGTGCCGAGCCCCAGGTCCTGATCGCCGTCGCCGTCGACGTCGCCCACAGCGACCGAAGTGATGATGCGGTAGCCCCGCACGCCGCAGTTCTCGGGGTGGCAGACCTCGATGGGGTACGGCGCCATGAGGCTGCCGTCGTCGTGCCAGACGTAGAGGCGCTGATCGCCACCGGCGGCGATGATCTCCAGGTCCCCGTCGTCGTCCAGGTCGGCCAGGGTCGGCGAGCCCGCGATGTGGCGGTCGTAGCTGTGGTCGCGGTCCAGCTCCGAGTGCTCCCGCCCCTGGATGGCCACCGGAAACCCGCCGCGCAGCACGCCGTCGGTGGACCAGGCGAAGACCTCGCCGGTCATGGTCGCTGCGACGATCTCCAGGGCGCCGTCGGCGTCCAGATCCCCCACGGCGACCGTGGCCACGATGCCCTGGGCATGGTCCGGATCCAGGGCGCCGCTGGCATAGGCCGGCGCGGTGCCAAAGGTCTCCAGGTCCGGCCACACCCCCGCGCTGACAGGCCAGCCGTCGAGCGCCTGGCCCGCGCCGTCCAGAGCCAGCACGCGACCCGCGGCGGTGCCCACGACCAGCTCGTCGACGCCGTCACCGTCGAGATCCACCAGCACTGGGCTCGACTCACCCGAGCCGTCCAGGAAGATGGGGAAGCCGGGCAGCAGCTCTGGATCGTGCTGGACGTACAGCGTGCGCCGGGCCTCGCCGACCCGGCCCTCGGTGTCGGTCACCCGCAAGCGGTAGGTCACAGCTGGCGCGTGGACGCGGCGGACGCGCTCCTGCACGCCTTCGAGCAGGTCCGGCTCGCCGGGGGTCTCCAGGTCCACACCGGCGACGTCCAGATCCAGGGTCTCCCCCGCCAGAGCGTCGGAGCCCTGGGCCACGACGTGCCAGTCGTCGGGTTCCCACCCGGTGCCCTGCTCCAGGGTCCAGCCCACCAGTGTGCTGCGCTCGGCCGTGGCGGTCGCCACGAGGGAGACCTGGCCCACGCCCAGGGGGTCGACCACCTGGAACCAGTGGTCCCCGGCAAGCCGCGCGACCGGCGGGATGTCCCGCTGAATGACCTGTTGCACGGACTTGTAGGCGTTGGCCCGGCCGTAGCCGTAGAACGGGTCCCAGCCCTCGCTCGACGGGTAGGTCCGGACCTCCTCGCTGTCCTCGAGCGAGAGCCAGATGTCGTCGGCGGAGCGGATCAGGATCTGGCGCACCTCGTCGGCGGAGAGCGTCAGGCCCTCGTCCAAGGCCGCGGACCCGATCAGCCCCGCGATGCCCGCGATGGCGGCCACGGATCCGGTCGCGCACCCCGGGTTCGGCGCCACCAGGTCCAGCCGCGGGCCGTAGTTGTTGCAGTTGAAGAAGTTCAGGTAGGTCTCGGACGCGCCGTCGTCGTCGGCGCCCTCGGGCCGGATGCTGTGCACATACAGGATGTCGTCGAGCACCGCCGGCACGTTGTGGTGGTAGGTGTTCTCGTCGCCGGCCGCCGCCACGATGACCACGTCGTTGTCGTGGGCGTACTTGGCCGCCTGCCGGGCCATCTCGGGCGTCGAGACGCCGCCGTTGGCCATGGCCACGACCTTGGCCCCCGCGTCGACCGCGTAGGCGATGCCCGCCGCGGCCCGCTGACCGTCCACGATGAACACGTCGCCGATGCGCACCGGCAGCAGCGCACAATTCGGGCACACCCCGATGTCGTTTCCGCCGTCGTCGCCGGTGGCGGCGGCGTCCCGCATGACGCCGTTGCCGTGGGTGCCGTAGTCGGTGTCGAAGGTGTTCCAGGCGTCGTTGTCGTTCTCGAAGAAGTCCCAGCCCGCGATGTCATCGACGTAGCCATTGCCGTCGTCGTCCACCCCATCGCTGAAGGTGTAGATCAGGTCGCTGGCGTCGAGCATGTGGTCGGCCTGGTCGTTCCCGGCGTCCCACAGCACCCGGGAGTCCCCGGCCCAGTCCAGGATGTTGACCAGGCCGTTGCCGTCGGCATCGTGACTCTCGGCCTCGACGTCGCCCGCCGTCCACGGCAGCGGCAGCTCGGCCGTGTTCAGCATGATCGAGGTGGCGAAGTCGTTGTTCTCCCACTCCACGCCGCCATCGGTCACCGCGATGACCACCTCGAAGCGCCCGGGGGTGGTCCGCCAGGCCCGGTCGGCCCAGACACCACTTCCGAGCTCGAACTCCTCGGGCCGCACGGTCTCGAGGGACTGCTCAGGGATGTGACTGATCAGCCACCACTCCTCGTCCAGGTCATCTGGGCACAGGTCCGGCCGACCGGGCTCGCCGCACTCTGGGAACGCCGGCATCGGCATGTCGGCGTGGGCCGTGAGGAACAGCAGCGGGAGCAGAGACGACATCGGGGGAGCGTAATAGGCTGCCCGGCACCATGAGATTCCACGTCGTGCACCGCTTCCCTTCGTCGGCTCGGCGCTACTGGCACGCCACCGACACTGACTCGTGCAACGCCGACATCGATCGGGCCACGGCGGTCCGGCGCGAGCTGCTCGAGGAGACCAAGAGCCCAGGGCGGCGACGCCAGAAGGTCCGCTCGGTGCCGGACCGGCGCCTGCCGGCGGTGGTGGCCAAGGCCATCGGCAGCGAGCGGCTCGTGCTCATCCAGGAACAGGACTACGACGACGAGCGCCTGGTCCTGAAGTTCCGCGCGACCCCCGAGGCCCGCAAGGTGGCGGGCAAGGTCCGGTGCGAAGGCACCCTGACGGTCCGGGACCGGGGAGACGGCACCTGTGAACGTGTGGTCAAGGGGCAGATCTCGGTTGCAATCCCGCTGGTGGGACGCAAGATCGAGAAGCAGGTCGTCGACCAATTGACCGACGGCTACGACCGGAACGCCCAGGCCATCAGCGCTTGGCTCGAGGCGAACCCGGACTGAGGTCAGGATGACGCTGCTCGCTCTCGCACTCAGCACGCCCGCACTGGCCGGCTACGGCGACGTCGGGGTCGATGTGCCCAGCGAGAACGGCGGCGTGGAGCGCAACACCGAGTACCCCAGCCTGGCCGAGCGCGAGCTCCACATGTACACGAACATGGTGCGCGTGGAGCCCGAGGCCTTCGAGGACTGGTACAACGCCTACGGCTGTAGCTTCGACGGCTTCGAGCCCGGGGAGCAGACCCCCCAGGCCCCGGTCTACTTCAGCCGGCCTCTGAACGAAGCCGCCCGCTTCCACTCCCAGGACATGCGGGACAACAGCTGGTTCGACCACGACAGCTCCGACGGCACCAGCTTCGGCACCCGCGTCGCCCGCTGGTACAGCGAGTCCGGCTTCGTCGGCGAGAACATCGCCCAGGGCTACACCATCGAGCAGGCGGTCTTCGGCGGCTGGATGTGCTCCAGCGGGCACCGCGCCAAAATCATGAACGGTGGCTACAACGAGTTCGGCGCCGGCGTGGTGGGCAACTACTACACCCAGGACTTTGCGTCTGGCACGGTCGACACCCGGGACCCCATCGCCATGGGCGTGCACGTGCCACCCATCCCGACGGTGGGGGAGACCGTGACCTTCTACGCCGACTACGGCGGCACCGGCGCAGACCGGATGGAGGTCGTGCTGACCGGCCAGGCCCACGAGATGGACCTGATCCTGGGCACGGAGAGCCAGGGGGTCTGGGCCGTGGATCTGGAGATGCCCGATGGCATCCACCACGGGGACCGCTGCGAGCAGTACTACTTCCAGTCCAGCGACGCCGCCGGCCAAGCCCGCTTTCCCGAGACGGGCAGCTACCAGATCGGCCGGGACTGTGACAACCCGAACCACGGCTGGGTCCCCTGGCAGTTCGGCGTGACCGGGCGGGACGACCTGTCCGAGGCCGAGCTGTCCCACGACGTGAGCATCACCGGCTCCGGGTGCAGCACCGCCCCGGGCGCACCCACCGGATGGGCCGCGCTGGGCCTTGCCCTGGTGCTCGGGTGGCGGAGGCGCGATAGCGGGGGAGCCCACTCTCACTCCTGACGGAGCTCCCATGATCGAGACCGGCACCGCCGCCCCCGCTTTCTCCCTGACCGGCAACGACTTCCAGACCCACAGCCTGGCCGACTACAGCGGCAAGCGGGTCCTGCTGGTGTTCTACCCCCTCGACTTCTCGCCGGTCTGCACCGACGAGATGGGCTGCTTCATGCAGGACCTGAGCGCCTTCAACGACGCCGGCGTCCAGGTCTTGGGCGTGAGCGTCGACAGCAAGTGGGCCCACAAGGCCTTTGCCGCCAGCCAGGACCTGAGCTTCCCGCTCCTGGCAGACTTCCACCCCAAGGGCGCCGTGGCCCAGGCTTACGGCACCTACAACGAGGCGGCGGGCATCTCCAACCGCGCCATCGTGCTGGTCGGCGAAGACGGCAACGTGGCCAAGACCTGGACCTACGACATCCCGCAGCTGCCGGACGTCAAGGAGGTCCTGGCTGGGCTCTGAGAGCCCTGCGCCGATCCCGGCCGGCGGGTTGCTCCACCCGGCACCCCTGGCCGCGATCGCGCTGCTGGTGATCAACGATCACTGGCTCAAGGCCACCGTGCCCGGCTGGTGGACCGGCAAGCTCAGCGACTTCGCCGGCATGGCCTTCTTCCCGCTGCTGCTCCAGGCGGGCTGGGAGACCGGGCTCTGGCTGCTGCGGCGGCCCTGGGGACCGAGCCGGCGGGTTCTGGGGGTCGCGATCGTGGCCACCGGCGCGTTCTTCGCCGGTCTTCAGCTCGTGCCAGGGGTCGCCCGGATCTGGTCCTGGAGCCTCGGCACGCTGCAGTGGCCTGTCCGGGCGCTGGCCGCGGCCCTGGACGGCCGACCCCTGCCCAGCGTGGTGCCCACGGTGTCGACGGCGGACCCCACGGACCTCATCGCCCTCGTCTTCCTGGGGGTCGCCTGGCGGGTCAGGCGTCGGCGGACTTGCTGACCGGGGGCGTTCAGCCCAGCCCTTCGGCGTGGGCCACCAGCACCCCGTCTCCCTCTGCGGCCGCCATCGCCACCGGGTGCCCCCCGGGCGCCAGGATGGCCGAGCGGCCGTAGAACGTGATGTGGGCGTCGGTCCCCCAGCTGTCGGCGGCCACGAACCAGCCCTGCCACCCGGCCAGGCGCCAGACCCAGTACGGCAGGATGTCCTGGCCCTGCTCCACCCAATTCGTACAGAAAGCGACCACGTCGGGCCGCTCCCGCAGCAGGTGCAGGGCGAAGCCGTCGTCGTTGAGGTCCATGCAGATGCCCGGGGTCATACGGCCGAAGGGGGTGTCGTAGACCGGCCGACGCAGGCCGGACGCCGCCCAGGTCATGTCGGCCTCGTAGAGCCGCACCTTGCGGTAGACGTCGACGAGCTGCCCCCGGTGATCGATGACCAGGGCGCTGTTGTAGAGCTTGTCGTGGGCGAGCTCCGGGAAGCCCACCACGATCCAGGCCCGGTGATGCCTTGCCAGGGGGGCCAAGGCGGCCAGGGTGGGTCCATCGCCCAGCTCGGCGTGGGGCCGGAGGGCGTCGGGCGAGGACCAGACGTAGCCACAGGTGGCCATCTCGGGCAGCACGATCAGGTCTGCGCCCTGGGCTCCGGCATGGTCCACCAGCTCGGCCAGGGCCGCTCTGGCGGCGACGGGGTCGCCCTTGGGAGGGCGGTACTGGACCGCTGCCAGCCGGTGGCTCACTCTTCGGGACCGCCGAGCCACAGGTACGCCGCGCCCTGGTCGTTGTCCCCGCCGTAGCGGCTGCCCACCAACAGGTCGTCGTAGCCGTCCTGGTCCACGTCGAAGCCGCCGGTGACCACGTTGCCGGCCTGTTCGTGCTCGACGACCCCCCACAGGTGGGCGTCGGCCTGGTCCCGGTACCCCACGCCCGAGAAGGGACTGTCGAAGATCCAGGCGGCCCCCAAGGTGGTGCCGTCGCGCTGGGCCTGAAGCGAGCCCCCGACGAGCTCGGCCAGGCCGTCGCCGTCCAGGTCACCGCCGGTGGTGCAGGCCTCGCCGGTGGCCTCGGCGCTGTCCACGCCGCGGATCTGGGTGGCGATCTGCCCGATGGCCGCGTCGCCCTGGACCACGTCGGTGAGCACCCACAAGACGCCGTTGTAGATCAGGTCGTCGGTGCTGCTGAACGGGGCGCCGATGACCAGGTCCAGGCGTCCGTCGCCGTCCACGTCGCCGGCCCCGGCCACGCACCAGCCCAGCTGGTCCTGGGGCAGCTTGCCGTGGATCTCGAGCCACGCCCCCGCCAGGCTGCCGGTGTTGAAAGGGCCCAACACGATGTAGGCAGCGCCCGCCTCTTCCACTTCCTGGCTGTCCTGGGGTGCACCGACCAACATGTCTCCGTAGCCGTCACCGTTCACGTCGCCGGCCCGGTCAAGGGTGGTCCCCGCCGCAGCGCCGATGGCCTCGCCGGTGATCACGGCGGACGCGTCGGCCAGGTCCAGGGACTCCTTGCCCACCCTGGTGAACACGAAGACCGCGCCGCTGTCCTGGCCCGCCAGGTCTTCCTCTGGCAGGCCGATCACGAAGTCCGGAAACCCGTCGCCGTCGGTGTCGTCGAGACCGGCCAAGACCTGGCCGGCGTAGGCGTCCTCTTCCTCGGCCAGGATGACCGTCGGCAGCCGCGACGTCTCCTGGGTCCCGCTGACCCCCCCGTACAGGACCCAGGCGCTCTCGTAGTAGGTGCTGTACGACCCCACGAGCAGGTCATCGTGGCCGTCGCCGTCCAGGTCTCCCAGCGGGGAGAGGGCCTGGCCCACCGCCTCGTAGGCCAGCTCGCCCTTCAGGTGGATCTCCGCCACTGCGCCGGCCTGGACCCGCCCTCGGGTGGCCCCGTCGATGACGTAGACGGAGCCGGCACCGTAGCTGTCCCACTCCTCGTAGCGAGCGCCAAAGGCCAGCTCGGGCAGGCCGTCGCCGTCCATGTCTCCCGCGGGCGTCACAGCCGAGCTGAACTGACCGAGCCGATCCCCGCCGACGACCATCAGCGCGGCATCGGACAGGTCCCGGTCGCCGTGGATGGCACAGGCACCGATGTCGCCGTCGGCGCAGTCGTTGTCGACCCCGTCGCCGCAGATCTCGAAGGCGCCCGGGTAGCTGGCCGGGTCGTCGTCGTCGCAGTCGCCCAGCTCTGCGGCGAAGCCATCGGGCTGTTCGCAGGCCTGGGCCGTGTCCAGGTTGGTGCCGAAGCCGTCGCCGTCCAGGTCCTCGTAGAACAGGGCGGCATCGGCGGCGTTTTCCTCGTCGACGCTGCCGTCACAGTCGTTGTCGATCAAGTCTCCGCAGAGCTCGTCGGCGGCCGGGGAGATCGCGGGGTCGCCTTCGTCGCAGTCCTCGTCCGGGGCGTAGCCGTCGCCGTCCTCGTCCAGACGCGCCGAGACGTCATCGCCGCCCACCCACAGGCAGGAAACCAGCACCAGGGACATGGCTGCGTGCACGGTGCGAGTCTAGCCCGCCCCGTGGAGCGGTGTCACCGGCAGCGGGACTTCTGCTCTCCGCAGGCTGCTTCGCTGCCCTTCTCGCAGCCGCGCCGGATCCACTCACAGGCGCGGGTGCGGTCCTTGGTCACCCCCAAGCCGTTCAGGTAGTACCAGCCGGCGACCATGCACGCACCGGGCACGGCCTTGGTCCCGGTGCGCTCGCCTCGCACGGTGCCCCGGCACTGCTCCAGGTAGATCGTGCGCCGCCCGGTCCAGGTCAGCACGCTGGTGCCCAGGAAGTTCTCGTGGAACCGGCAGCCGCGCGCCTCGCCGCCCTCGCAGGCCTTGCTGAAGTGGGTCTCGGCCTGGGAGGGATCGGTGGGATCTCCGGGACCCAAGCCCATGTGGATGACACCGGCCTCGACACAGGCGCCCAGGACCCCGCCCTTGCATGCCTTGGTGAACAGGGGCAGCGCGTCTTGGGGCCTGTCGCGTTTCCAGCGCAGGCCCAGAGCCAGGCACAGGTCGTCCTTGCCGTCGTTGCACTTCACCAGGCTGCAGTCGTCTTGGACGTGATCCTCCTGGCAGGAGCGCACGGCCTCTTCCTTTTCGGCGCGAGTCAGCAGCGCGCCAAAGGCCGTGCCCGCGAGCACCAAGGACATCAAGAACAGCAACAGGGAACGGGTCACGTCCTGACGCTAACAGGCTGCTGAAGAAGTCGGACCGAGCCAGGCCGAGCGCCGGCCGAGCTGGCTGGTCTCGCCAAGCCGCAGACATGGCCGCGTCATTTCAAGCGCTTGGCGGGGCCATCCAGCGAAGCGCCGCCGCCGGCTTGGCGACGGGAGACTTCTTCGGAAGCCTGCCAACGCACTGTCGGACGGAATCCGTCCGCACCGGCCCAGGGCGCTGCGTTACCCGCGCCCCATGCCCACCGCCGGCCCGGACGCCATCACCGTCCTGGGCGCCCGCGAGCACAATCTCAAGGGCGTCGACATCTCCCTGCCTCGGGACAGCTTGATCGTGGTGACGGGGCTGTCGGGATCCGGCAAGTCCTCGCTGGCCTTCGACACCATCTACCAAGAGGGTCAGCGCCGGTTCATGGAGAGCCTGTCGGCTTATGCCCGGCAGTTCCTGGGCAAGATGGAGAAGCCCCAGGTGGACCACGTGGAGGGCCTCTCCCCGACCCTCTCCATCGACCAGAAGACCGTCAACCGGAACCCGCGCTCCACCGTGGGCACGGTCACCGAGATCCTGGACCACCTGCGGCTGCTCATGGCCCGGCTGGGCACACCCCGCTGCCCGCGCTGCGGCCGGGAGATCACGGCGCTGTCGGCGGGACAGATCGTCGACGACCTGCTGGCCCGGCGACCCGGCGCGCGGATCGTCCTGATGGCCCCGATCGTGCGGGACCGCAAGGGCGAGTACCGCAAGGAGCTCGCAGATCTGCGCCAGGCCGGTTGGGTCCGGGTCCGCGTCGACGGCGAGATCCGCAGGCTCGACGAGGACGACATCGCGCTGGCCCGGTACGAGAAGCACACCCTCGAGGTCGTCTTGGACCGCACCAAGGCGGTGCCGGAGTCCCGGGATCGACTGCGGGAGGGCGTGGAGCGCAGCCTGGGCATGACCAAGGGCGTGGTCACCGCGCTGATCGCCACCAGCGACGACGGCTGGGAGCACAACACCTGGTCCAGCGAACGGGCCTGCCCAGACCACACCGACGTCTCGGTGCCCGAGCTCGAGCCACGGCTGTTCAGCTTCAACGCCCCCCAGGGCGCCTGCCAGGAGTGCAACGGGCTCGGTGTGCTCGAGGGCTTCGACCCCGCGCGCACCCTGGCGCCCGATCGGCCCCTGCTCGAAGCCTTCCTGCCCCTGGGACCCGAAGGCCGCATCCCGTTCTCGACCGTGGACACGGCCGTGGTGGCGGACATCGCCATCCGCTCCGGCGCCGACCCGGGCGGGACCTGGGCCCAGCAGACCCCAGCGGTCCAGGACATGCTGCTGCTGGGCGAGGGCCCGTCCCTCACCTACAAGTTCGTCAAGGAGCGGGACAACGGGCGCGTCGACAAGGGCGAGCGACCCTGGCGCGGGCTGCTCAACACCCTGAAGATGGTCTGGCACTACACCCACCATGGGCCGCTCTCCAAGTGGCGGACCCGCCGGGACTGCCCCGCCTGTCACGGCTCCCGACTGAACCCGGTGGCCCGCGCGGTCGACTTCCGGGGCCAAGGCCTCGCCGATCTCGTCGCCATGTCGGTCGACGACGCGGTGGCGTTCTTCCGCAAGGTGCGCTTGCGGGGCAACCAGGCCCGGATCGGCACCGAGCTGATCAAGGAGATCCAGGACCGCCTGGGCTTCCTGCAGCGGGTGGGCTTGGGGTACCTGGGCCTGGCCCGGTCGGCCGCCACCTTGTCGGGGGGGGAAGCCCAGCGCATTCGCCTGGCCGCCCAGGTGGGCAGCGGGCTCCAGGGCGTGACCTACGTGCTGGACGAGCCATCGATCGGCCTGCACCCCCGGGACAACAGGCGCCTGCTGGACACCCTGACCGCCCTGCGGGACCGGGGCAACACGGTCCTGGTGGTCGAACACGACCAGGAGACCATGTCCTCGGCGGACTTCCTGGTCGACGTGGGGCCCGGTGCAGGCGTGCACGGGGGCGAGATCGTGGCCGCCGGCACTCCGGCGCGGGTGCGGCGCAGCAAGACCCTGACCGCCCGGTACCTCCGGGGCGACGAGACCGTGCCGCTCCCGCCGTCCCGCCGAGACGGCAATGGCCACGTCCTGGGCATCCGCGGCGCCCGGGCCAACAACGTCGACGGCCTGGACCTGGACGTCCCCCTGGGCAAGCTGGTCGTGTTCACCGGGGTGTCGGGCTCGGGCAAGTCCACGCTCATGATGGAGGTCCTGCAGCGGGCCGTCTCTCGGCACCTGAACCCCAAGGGCAAGGACCAGCGCGATCTGAGCCTGGAGCGGCTGGAGGGGCTGGAACACATCGACAAGCTCGTGGTCATCGACCAGTCCCCCATCGGTCGGACCCCGCGCTCCAACCCCGCGACCTACACCAAGGCCTTCGACGAGGTCCGCGCCCTGTTCTCGCGCCTGCCCGAGGCCCGAGCCCGGGGCTACAAGCCAGGCCGCTTCTCCTTCAACGTCGCCGGAGGCCGCTGCGAGGACTGCTCCGGCGCGGGGGTCAAGACCGTGGAGATGCAGTTCCTTGCCGACGTCCAGGTCACCTGTACCACCTGCAATGGTCGGCGCTTCAACGAGGAGACCCTGGAGATCCGCTACCGGGGACGCACCATCAAGGACGTCCTGGACCTGTCCATCGCCCAGGCCGCCGAGCTCTTCCAGAACCACCGCAAGCTCAAGCGAACCCTGGACACGCTGCTCATGGTCGGCATGGGCTACGTCAAGCTGGGCCAGCCCAGCACCACGCTCTCCGGCGGCGAGGCCCAGCGGATCAAGCTCGCTTCGGAGCTCAAGCGCCCGGCCACAGGCGGCACGCTGTACCTCCTGGACGAGCCGACCACGGGGCTGCACTTCCACGACGTGCGCTCGCTCCTGGCAGCGCTCGGCCGCCTGGTCGACGCCGGCAACACCGTGGTCGTGATCGAGCACAACACCGACGTCATCAAGGTCGCCGATCACCTGATCGACGTCGGCCCCGAAGGCGGTGCCGCCGGCGGCCAGCTGGTGGGCCAGGGCACGCCGGAGCAGGTGTGTCGGCTGGACACGCCGACCGGTCGGGTGCTGCAGGCCCTGCCGGAGTTCGGCGGGCCGGGCTTCAAGACCCGCAAGCCCAGGCGCAAGGCCCGGCAGCGCGAGACCGATCTGGTGATCGAAGGCGCGACCTGCCACAACCTGAAGGGCGTCGACCTGCGAATCCCCCAGGGCTCGCTGACCGTGATCACCGGCGTGTCCGGCTCGGGCAAGACCTCACTGGCCTTCGACACCCTCTTCGCCGAGGGTCAGCGGCGCTACGTCGAGTGTCTGTCCACCTATGCCCGACGCTTCCTGGGCCGACTGGACCGGGCCCCGGTGGACAAGGTCGAGGGTCTGGCCCCCGCCATCGCCATCCAGCAGAAGGCCGCCAGTCGGAACCCCCGCTCGACGGTCGCCACCACCACCGAGATCCAGGACTACCTGCGGCTGCTCTGGGCCCGCATCGGCCAGCCCCACTGCCCCCACTGCGGGCGCGGTGTCGTGGGCTGGAGCCCCAGCCTGGGCGCCCGGCACCTCCAGGCCCACGGCCAGGGCCGAGGCTGGCTCCTGACCGCACTCCGGCCCCAGAGCCACACCGCCGAGGAGCTCCGCAAGGAGGGCTTCGCCCGGCTGCTGGACCGCTCCCAAGGCGCACCCGCAGAGGTCCCACTCGAGTCCTCCCAGGCCGACGCACTGCTGGCCGTTGGCACCGAGCTGGTCATCGACCGGGTCAAGCCCGCGAACACATCGGGCACCCGACTCAGCGAAGGGCTCCAGACCGCCTATGCCTGGGGGGCGGGCTCGGCGGTCTACCTTCCTCGCCAGGGCACCCCGGTGTTGCTGACCGAGCTGCCCGCTTGCCCGGACCACGGCCGCGTGCTGCCCGAGGCCTTCACGCCGCGCCACTTCTCCTTCAACAGCCACGTGGGCGCCTGCCCGGCCTGCGACGGGCTGGGGCGGTTGACGGCCCTCGACACGTCGCTGGTGTTCCCCCACCCCGACAAGGCCCTGGCGGCGGCCATGGACACCCGGGTCGCCTCGGTCGTGAACCGATCGGCGCGCATCCAGGGTCGCCTCAAGGCCCTGTTCAAGGTCCTGGGCGTCAAGCCCGGTCTGCCCGTCCAGGACTGGCCAGCAGGTGCCTTCGACGCCGTCTGGGCTGGCCTTCCAGACGTCCAGCTCTCCGTGCGCTGGTCCAAGCGCTGGGGCAAGACCCGGCGCACCGTCAACGAGACCATCGTGTGGGAGGGCCTGCGCGCAGTGCTCGAGGGCTGGCAGGGGCGGCTGGACTGGTTGCGGCGGGAGCAGGCCTGTCCCGGCTGTCGCGGCGGTCGACTGCGCCCGGAGTCCCTGGCGGTGACCCTGGGAGGCCAGGACATCCACCACCACCAGACCCTCTCGGTGGGGCAAGCCCTGGCGTTCTGGGACGCCCTGGTGCTCGCGCCCGACCAGGCCGCCATCGCTGACCAGGCCCGCCGCGAGGTCACAGCCAGGCTGCGCTTCCTGCGCGACGTGGGGCTGGGCTACCTGCACATGGATCGCCCCTCGGCCAGCCTGTCCGGTGGCGAGGCCCAGCGGATCCGTCTGGCGAGCCAGCTGGGCAGCGGGCTGACCGGCTGCATCTACGTGCTCGATGAACCCACCATCGGGCTCCACCCCCGGGACACCGCCCGTCTGCTCGGCACACTCAAGGGCCTGCAGGCCCTGGGCAACACGGTGGTGGTGGTCGAGCACGACGAAGACACCATCCGCACGGCGGATCTGGTGGTCGACATGGGGCCCGGCGCCGGCGACGAGGGCGGCCACGTGGTGGCCCGTGGCACCCCCGAAGAGCTCCAGGCCGACCCGGCGTCGCTCACCGGGGCCTTCCTGTCCGGGAAGCGCTGTGTCCCGGTACCGGAGCGCCGAAGGGAGCCTCGCGGCTGGCTCCGGGTCCGGGGCGCCCGCCTGCACAACCTGGACGGTGTCGACGTCGACGTGCCGACAGGGGTGCTGAGCGTCGTGACCGGGGTCAGCGGCTCAGGCAAGTCGACGCTGGTGATGGATGTCCTGGTGACGGGCCTGCAGCAGCAGCTCCGTGCCGAGTCCGCCCCCGCCGCAGCCCAGGCCATCACGGTCGACGACCCGCTGGGACTGCGCCGGTTGGTGGTGGTCAACCAGCAGCCCATCGGGCGCACGCCGCGCAGCACGCCGGCCACCTACACCAAGGTCATGGACGCCCTGCGCAAGCTCTTCGCGACCACGCTCCAGGCCCGGGAGCGCGGCTGGGCGCCCGGTCGCTTCTCCTTCAACGCCGCCGCCGGCCGCTGCCCCCACTGCGAGGGTAGGGGCGCCGTGCTGGTCGAGATGCACTTCCTGTCCGATGTCTGGGTCACCTGCGAGCACTGCCACGGCCGCCGCTACAACCCAGCCACCCTCGAGGTGCGCTGGCGGGGCCTGAACATCGCCGAGGTCCTGGGCCTGCGGGTGTCCGAGGCCCTGGCACACTTCAGCGCCCACCGCAGCATCGCCCGCAAGCTCCAGGCCCTGCACGACGTGGGGCTGGGGTACCTGAGGCTGGGCCAGCCGGCCACCACCTTGTCCGGCGGCGAGGCCCAGCGGGTCAAGCTCGCCAACGAGCTCCACGGCCGCGGCAAGGGCACCATCTTCGTGCTGGACGAGCCCACGACCGGCCTCCACTTCGCCGACACGGAGCGTCTGGTCCACGTCCTCCACCGGCTGGTAGACGGGGACGCGACGGCCATCGTGATCGAGCACAACCCCGACGTGATCAAGAACGCCGACCACCTGATCGACATGGGCCCCGAGGGCGGCAGCGACGGGGGTCGGGTGATTGGAAGCGGCACCCCTGAACAGGTCGCCCGCGTGGACAGCCCGACGGGCCACGTCCTGGCCAGGCTGCTCCTCTGAGCCGGTCGCACCGGGGTTTCCCGGGGCCACGCGGTATCATGCACAACGACGACAGAGGGGAACAGCAATGAGCAAGTCCATCGATCCGGACGGCCTGGACGGCGTCTTCCCGGTCTCCGGGGAGAGCAGCCAGCGCCCGGTGCAGGTCCGTGTGACAGACCCAGCGACGGCCGACACCGGAGACTTCGACGACGAGGACACGACCAACGTTCGCCCTGCCCCGGGCAAGCCGTCCGACTGGGACGACAGCCCGACCGCGCCGGGAATCCCCATGGGCGAGGCCACCACTCGCCAGCTGGCCCAGATCAAGACCGCCAACGAGGACTCCGAAGACTCCAACATCCAGCTGATGATCGAGCCCACCCGGGCCAAGCTTCGGGCCAGCGGCGACGCCCAGATCGCCGAGCGCATCCAGCTCGAGCCGCCCAAGCCACAGCCGCCGCCCCGCGAAGCAGTCGACCTGGACGAACCATCCGGCGGCGGCAAGGCGCCCATCATCATCGCCGCGCTCGCAGTGCTGGGGCTCGTGGGCTTCGGACTGAGTCAGGTCGGCGGCGGCGAGGCCCCGGTGAGTCCACCGAGCCCGGCCGCAGCGGTCGAGCCTCCGCCAGCCCCACCCGTGGCGCCCGAGCCGACGCCTGAGCCCCCGGCAGACGAGCCCGCCCTGGCCGACGCGGCCACCGATGCCCAGGCCGCAGCGAACGCCCAGGCCCAGGCCGACGCCGACGCCGCTGCGGCAGCAAAGGCCCAGGCCGACGCGGATGCCGCAGCAGCAGCCCAGGCCCAGGCCGACGCGGATGCCGCAGCAGCAGCCCAGGCCAAGGCCGACGCCGCAGCTGCAGCCCAGGCCCAGGCCGACGCGGACGCCGCAGCTGCAGCCCAGGCCAAGGCCGACGCGGACGCCAAGGCCAAGGCAGAGGCCGACGCCAAGGCCAAGGCTAAAGCCGAAGCAGACGCCAAGGCCAAGGCGGAGGCCGATGCAAGGGCCAAGGCCAGGGCCAAGGCCGAAGCAGACGCCAAGGCCAAGGCAGAGGCCGACGCACGGGCCAAGGCCAAGGCCGACGCCGCCGCCAAGGCCCGCGCTGCGGCCCAGCAGTCCGGGGACGCCGCGCCGCTGCGCTTCGAGTACGACGACGCCACACCGCTGGTGGTGTCCGAGTCCCAGCTGACCAGCCTGGTGCGGCAGCTCAAGCAGGCGGGCTCGACCATCGTGATCACAGGACACACCTGCAACCTGGGCGACCCCAACTACAACGTGCACCTGGGCTACGAGCGCGCACGAGCCGTGCGCGAGCTGCTCGTGGAGAACGGCGTGCCCGGATGGCGGATCAAGGTCGCCAGCGCAGGCGATACCAGTCCGATCACATCCAACGAGACCGCGTCCGGGCGGCGTCAGAACCGCCGGGTCGAGATCCGCATCGAGTAGGCTGCCCCCCACAGGAGACACCGATGAGCTGGCTGGCCGAAGCGCTGGACGACCTGCGAGAGGCGTCCAGGAAGCACGCCGTGATGGTGGGCGACAACTCCAGTGAAGAAGAGCGCCAGGCGGTGGCCACGGAGCTGCAAGAAGGCGTGGTCCAGGTCGTGCAACAGCTGGGCAAGCTGGACGGCGTGACCGCGGCATTTGCCTGCCAAGGCGAAGCCGTCCTGGAAAAGGAGGGCTTCGTGCCCGACTTCGACAACCTCGCGAGCACCGCGCGCACGGTTCGGGTGGCGTTGGACGTGGCGTCCGAGAGCTTTCGGCTCGGTGGCCTGGGACAGACGGTCCTGGTGGGCGGTGAACACAAGCTGGCGCTGTTCACCATCGGGGACATCACCCTGGGGGTGCTGACGCCGGCGGGCATCTCCCTGGCCCAGGCCATGAGCCTCAGCTGAACGTGGCGCCGGGCGTGGACCCGCGTCTGGTGGTCGACCCGGAGACTCGCTTCTCCTGCTCCGGATGCGGGCGCTGCTGCACCGCGGCTTGGGCCATCGCCGTCTCAGAGGCCAAGCGGGACGAGATCCTGGCCCGGCCCTGGGCCGAGCACGGCGTCGACCCGGCCACCCTGTTGCGACCCCTCGGCAAGGGCCTGTGGGCACTGACGAAGCAGGCGGGCAGCAACCGCTGCGTGATGCTCGCCGACGACGGCTTGTGCGACCTGCACCGCCACTGGGGGGAGCGGGCGAAGCCCCAGATGTGCGTGCGCTTCCCCCACCTGGCCGTGCCGTCCGCCGAGGCCGTCTGGGTCACGGCCAACTACGGGTGCAAGGCGGTCCAAGAAGGCCTGGGCCCGGCTCTCCCCACCCACAGCGAGGCCCTCGGACAGACCTTTGCCGCGGAGCTGGCGGCCATCCGGCCCGATGCGGACATCGGCTACCCCATCGGCCCCGGGCACGTGGTGGGCGGTGATGAGCTCCACAGTCTGGTGGAGTCCCTCTGCGACGCCCTGGGCGACGACCTGTTCTCCGCTCTGGCGACGCTGGCGGCCTTCACCGCCGACTCCTCGACCGCGTCCACCCAGCCGGCCCTGTCTGCCCCACCGACCCCCAGCGGTGTCTCGGGGGACGTGCGCTACGCCCTGGCCCTGACGCTCTACAGCGACGCGGTCGACGCGACCTCGTTCTGGGGCCGGACCCGCGGCGTGCTGGCCCTCCCCCGGATGCTGGGCTTCGGGCACCGGTACACCAGCCGCCTCACGGGGGCGTCGATCGACATGGGCGTTGTCTTCGCCCACCCGGGCACAGTGCTGGAAGAAGCCCAGGCGCTGCTGCTCGCCTGGCTCCGTGCCCGTCTCCGGGGTCGCCAGGTCCTCAAGGACGCGCCGCACTTCGCAGCGGGGGTGACCCGACTCCTGCTCCAGGCCGCCTGCGTGCTCTACTTCGCCCGGGCGCTCGCCCCTGGGCAGGCCATCGGACGGGCGAAGGCGCTCAAGGCCCTGGAGGCCGTCGAGCTCTACATCGCCAATCAACAGGTCGTCGCGACTCTGGCCAAGCTCGATCCTCGCTTGATCCGCCTGTGGCAGGACCCAGCCGTAGCGGCTGGCGCGGCTGCACTGTTCACGCCCGCGGCCGATCAGACGTAGCGCCGGACCACATCGGCGACCTGGGCCACGTAGCCCCCGCCGAACAGGTTCACGTGGACCAGCAGCGGGTACAGCTGGTACAGCGGGCGCCGCTCCTCGGCCCCCGGTTCGAGCGGCCAGGCGTCGTCGTAGGCCTGCCAGGTCCCCGGTGGGAAGCCGCCGAACAGAGCCATCATGGCCAGGTCGACCTCGCGGTGGCCCTTGGCGGCTGCGGGGTCGAAGACGGCGGGTCCGCACGCCGTCTGCATCCAGTTGCCTCCCCAGAGATCCCCGTGGAGCTGGGCGGCGTGGGGATGCGCCGGCACCAGCTCGCCGAGTCGGCCCAGGAGCCGCTCGGCCTGGCCCGCCAGGGCGGGCCCCAGCTGGTCCCGGGCCAGTGTCAGCTGGGGCCGCAGCCGGTCCTCGCGCAGACACGCTTCCCACGAGGTCCAAGGGCGGTTCGGCTGCCCCAGGGTGCCGATGAAATTCGGGGCGGCGCCGCCGTGCGAGCCTGTGCCGTGCCGGTGGAGCGCGGCCAGGGCCCGGCCCAGCGCCCTGCCGCCGTCCGACACCGGGACCGCGTCCAGCCACTCGAGCGCGAGCCAGGTGGGGGCGACCCCTAGGACGCTGGGCACGCGAGGCCCCCCCGGCGCTGACCGGAGCGCCTCGAGACCCGCGGCCTCGGCGTCGAAGAAGCCCTCTGGGGGGCGGGCGTGGCCCTTGACGAAGACAGGTCCTGCGGGTGTGTCGAGCCGCCAGGCGCGGCAGATGTCCCCGCCGCGGAGGGGCTTCGCCCGGGTCGAGCTGCGGCCCAGGGCCGCCGCCACCCGAGCGAGGTCGAGACTCACCGGATGCGCACCATGCACTCGGCCGGCAGGAAGTGTTCCTTTTCTGCGGGGCGAAGCAGCCAGTAGGGGTGACCGGCCACGACTTCGGCCCCGTGGTCGAGCACCAGCTCGGCGAGGGCGTCAAGGCACGTGCCTGGACGCACATCGAACACCGAGAAGATGGCCACCCGGACCTCGTCCAGATCGTCCACGGCCTGCACGAAGTCCCGCACCCTGTCCGAAGGCTCGGACGGGCTCAGACCCGATGCCGGGGTGCCCAGCACCAGGCCGTCGTAGTCCTCGAGGTCCAGCTCGGGGGCAGATCCGTCGATGACCAGCGTCTCGACCTGGAAGGCCCGGTGCTCCAGCATCTCCCGCATGCGAGGGACCACCTTGCCGCAGTAGCCGCGGTGGTCGTCGTAGGCGATGAGCAGCTTCAGCGGCGTGAACGACATGTGGGCTCCAGCGCCGGCCGGGTAACGGACGGTCAATGATGGGTCAATGGGCCCGGCGCCGAGACGGGCACAGAGACCCCTGTGATAGATCGCCGGGTCAGATCACCGCCCGAACGGGCGGCCGGAGGGCGTCCGAGCATGGCACGATGGCTCATCTCACAGGGGGACCGCCAGTTCGCAGCGCGGGACTTGTCCGAGCTGAAGCAGCTCGCGACCGACGGCACCATCTTGTCGTCGGACATGATCCAGCCCCCAGGGGCCAGCGAGTGGCTCTATGCCGCTGAGATCCCCGAGCTCAAGGGCCTCCTCAAGGAAGGCAGCGGCGGCGATGTCGGCGACGACGACTGGAAGAAGAGCAGCGGTGGCGCCAGGAAGGTCCTGATCCTGGTGCTGCTGGGACTCCTCGCCGGCGGCGGCTTCGGCCTGTACCAGTCGGCCAAGGAGATGCCCGACTACGACAACATGAACCTGCTCGACAACCTCGAGCTCACGGAGATGTTGGTCACCGAGCCCCAGGCGCCACTCCTGGACCAGCCCAACGGCGCCAAGACCGGCACCCTGGTCAAGGACTCCAAGCTCCAGCTCCTGGGCAAGCAGGGCCCCTGGTACGAGATTCGCAGCGAAGGCGGCCAGCAGGGCTATGTGGCTGTGGACCACGTGGTGCCCGGGTACTTCTTCGCCGACAAGCGCACCCAGGAGAACTACGACCCGCTCTACAACCCGGACCGCTACGTCTTCGTGAAGAACTCCAGCTGGATGCAGCTGGACCAGCAGAACCGGAACCTGACCATCTTCCAGTTCCTGCTCCAGAACAAGGCCAAGTTCGCGATGACGGACATCATCCTGCTGGCCACGATCAAGGACAAGAACGGCAAGGTCCTGGAAGAGGTCCAGATCCCCATCGAGGGCGAGATCCCGCCCTATGACTCCGTCATGGTCGGCACCCTGTCCCCCGCCCCCCGCGACCGCGAAGGCGTGCCCCGCAACCTGACCCAGTCCATGTTCGACACCCTCTCCGAAGAAGACCCCGAGCTCCAGCTCCGCTGGTCCATCGGCGTCGAAGTCGAGATGCAGACCCCGGGCTTCACCGAGGCGAACATCGACCTGCTGCAGCTCCGGGGCGTGGCCAAGAAGTAGGGCCCCGTCTGAGACGCGAGGCACACAGCCAGCGCTACGCCTCGGGCAGCGACCGGGCCACCAGCCTCACCGCGGCGCTCCGCCACAGCTTCCGGGGCCGGGGGGCTCCGCGGCGGGCACGGGCCAGCGCGATGACGCTGTCGACCTCGGGATCACCGATGGGCTCGGGGACCGCCTCTGCCGGGTCGAGGGCGGCGATGAGGGCCTGGGCGAGGCCGTGGCAGACCCTGATCCCGGCGAGGGCGGCGAGTTCGGCCTGGCGCAGGTGCACCAGCGGGTCCTCGCCGCGAAAGCCCGCCGCCAGAGCCAGCACCACCCGATTCCAGGCCCGGAAGAACGGCAGGCTGGACCCGCCGAGGGTGGCGGCCTCCATCGCCTGAGACTCGCTGGCACGACCCGCCTCGGCGAGCGCACAGGCCATCTGCGCGGTGAGCAGGGACTGCATGTGGTGGCCCTGGTCGGCCAGCCTGTGGAGCTCCTCCAGGACCGTCAGAGCGTCGTCGAGTCGGCCTAGGGCCACCCGGTGGGTGCCGAGGGCGAGCAGCGCGTCGAGCTCGGCGGGCAACAGCCCGAGCTGGCGGGACAGGTCCACCGCCTCGGACAGCAGGCCGTCCACGTCGGCGTCGGCGTCGAAGCGGCCCAGCGCATAGGCGAGCCGGGCCCGGAGCATCACCCCCACCGACGGTGTCGGATCCAGGGCGAGCCCGCGGGCGAGCAGGTCCGCCGCCTCTCGATCCACCTGCATCGCCAGGTGCTCTCCGAGGTGGCAGAGGACCTGGGCCTCCACCAGGGTGTCCCGGCTGCGCAGGGCCAACCCGAGCGCCTCACGGAGCTCTGCGGTGGTGCGACTCGCCTCGCCCCGAAAGCGGTAGAGCCGGGCCCGGTCCGTCACGCACTCCGCCCGATCCACGAGTCCCGGGGCCTCCTCGATGGCTCTGTCAGCCGCCGCGAGGGCCTCGTCGGGCCGGCCGAGCATAACCAGGAGCCGGCTCAGCTGCTGGGAGGCGCCACAGGCCCGGGCGACCGCCAGCCCTTCCTCCAAGCGACCTGCCACCCGGAGGCAGCGGGCGTAGGCGACCCCCCCGTGTTCCCGCCAGAGCTCCTGGGCCAACGCGTTCGGCCCGTAGTACTGGAGGACGGGGTCCAGGGCGGCGACGATGCGGCGGCGGACCCCCAGGTCTGCGCAGCGCCCGTGGGCCGCGAGCAGCTCGTGACGGTCCCGTGTGAGCACGGAGAGCGTGCGGCGAAAGTCGGGACCCCGCCCCGGCAAGGCCTCGGCCCGGGTGAGGAAGTGGGACCGGTGGCGCTCGAGCGCATCTGCCGGGCAGCGGGGCGACGCGAATTCGCGGACCGGGACCGGCAGCGACAGGTCCTCCCGGAGCAGGCCGAGCTCCCGCAGCCGACGCAGGGCGGACAGGACCCCACGGGCGGGCACGACCACGGCCTCGGCGTCGGATAGGCGCGGGGCGTCGACGAAGGCGGTGAGCTGGGCCAGGACGGCTCGGTGTGGCTCGCTCAGGAGCGCCCAGCTGCCTTCGACCACCGCAAGAAGACTGCCGTGACGGTCCTCGCGGCGATCGTCGGTGACCCAGGCCACCCCTTGCTCCAGGCGCTCCAGCACCTGATCCGGCCCGAGCAGGCTCGCCCAGGAGGACACGAGCTCGAGGGCCAGGGGCAGACCGCCCAGCCGGTCGACCAGCGCACCGGCCTGATCATCCGTCAGCGCCTCTCCGCCGGCCTGGACCCAGCGCTGGCTCAGGAGCGCTCGGGCGTCGTCGCCGCTCAGCGGCTTCAGCGGGAGCACCTGCTCGCCGGGCAGGCCCAGGGAGCGCCGGGAGGTGATCAACACCCGGCCCCGGGTCCACGAGGCGATCGGCGACGGGTCGTCGACCTGCTCCAGGTTGTCGAGCACCATCAGGGCCGGCTGGGCGCGCACGATGGCCAGCCTGGGGTCCGGGGACAGCCCGAGTCCCAGCGCCTCCACCACGCAGTCGACCAGCTGCTCCGCGGTCTCCGCCCGCTGGCAGTCCACCCACAGAGCCGTCTGCAGGGAGACGTGGTCTCGGACCAGGCTGGTCTTGCCGACCCCGCCCGGCCCGGTGACCGTGACCAGGCGGCCCGCTTCGCGCAGCCGTCGCTGGTCCTCGGTCCGACCCACCAGCTGCGTCGCGTTGACCAGGGCCTCCAGCCGGTAGCCGAGACCGAGCTCGGTGAGCAGGTGCTCCGGTGCCTTGGGGTCCCGCTCGATCTTCGTGCGGATGCGGTTGATGGTGACCCGCACGGTGCGCGAACGCACCTTGGCCGAGTAGCCCCAGACCTCGGCCAGGAGCTCTTCCTGGGAGACGGCCCTGTCGTGCTGGGCCAGGTAGGCCAGGACGCCGACTTCGGTGGGGCTGAGGCCGACGGGGCCGGACTCAGCGCGGAGCTCGCCTTCGTCGAGGTCCAGGACACCGAGGTGGAGGCGGAGGAGCACCGCGGCGGAGTGTAGGACAGATCGAGAAAGACCGATCGCCGAGCGCCCATCGGTGCACGGGTGGGGGGAAAGGCGACCGACATACGTCGCCAGCGCCACCGCCGGGGACGGGTGGCTGATCAGCGAACTGGACAGCCACATCGACTTCGGCGCTGAGCTCGACAGAGCCCTGCTCGAGTGTGCCGGGGAATAGGCGCCGATTCGTCGAACCATCGGCCCAGGGCGGAAGCCGCCCCGCAGGCGAAGTCTGCCAACCTCGACACCCGCCGAGGGAACATAAAAGCTCCCCTAGCCCCACCCGCCCCGCCCAAACGCCAGCACCAAACCCAGCGACCACGCTGGCAGGTTCCCGGTCGCCGCCCCCCAAGCCACCCCACGCCCCCCAAAGCGCTGTGCCCCCAATTCCCAGAGACCTCTAAGACCAGGTGAAGTGGGAGTCGCTGTCCTCGTCCTCGAACTCGTCCAGGCCTCCAGCGGGCGCGGCGGGTCTGGACGACTCGGACTCGTCCAGAGCCGAGATGTCGAAGTCGGAGAGCTCCGAGGAGTCTTCGTCTTCGATCTCCAACCCCCAGGCGGGCTCGGGCTCCGGCTCCGGCCGGGGCGGCGGCGGCGGCGGGCGGGCAGGGGGCGCCGGCTCGGGGCTGGCGACGGGCGCCGGCGCGGGCTCGCTCAGACGCTCCCGCAGGCGGCGGGCCTGGACATGGTCCGGGATCCGGCCGAGCAGGGTGGAGAGTCTCTCCAGTGCGCCGGTCTTGTTCCCGGTGGCAGCCTCGACTTCGGCCAGGAACAGCTGGCCATCGGGGTGGTCGCCGTCGAAGCTGTCGCCCAGCTGGAGCAGGGCCAGGGCCTCCTGGGTCCTGGTCTCGCGGTCTCGCCCCTCGTCGCTGTACATCGCCCACCCCAGCCAGATGAGCACCTCTGGGTTGTCCAGCGACTGGTTGCGAGCGCCCCGGAGCAGCCCCACTGCCTGGGCCGGCCGGCCTTGGGAGAGGGCCTGCCTCGCCGCAGCCAGGGCTTGGGCGATCGGGTCGTCGTCGACTGGGGCTGGGCGGGGCGCCGTGGGCGGTGGGTCCGGCAGCGGGGCAGGCGCACGGGTCTCTGGGGCGCGGGAGCGCAGCCGATCTGCGGCACCACGGACCCAGGTGAGCAGCTGCCCCGCGTGCTGCCGGGCCTCCTCGCTGATGGCCGTGTCCTGGACCAGATCGCCGTATCGCCGCATCAGCCGCGCCTCGGCGCGTCCGACCAGCTCCTCGCTCGCAGAGCTGGGAATGCCCAACATGGTCCAGGCATCCACCGACTCCAGGTTGCGCACGTCCTTGGCCAGCAGTCGGCCGATCTTGGCCAGCTGCTCGGCCGATCGCTGCTTCTTGGCCGCGCGGCGACTGCGCTTGTCCTGTTGGCGAGCCCGAGGGCGGTTCCTGCCCTTCAGGGCGCGGGCCGCGATGTCTCGACGCCGACCGGCTCGGCGCTCGTGGGCTGAGCCTTCGTTTCTGGAAGACTCGGACATCACCGAGGGCGAGTGGCTCCGTCCCAGATCCTTGCTGGCCGCGGAGTAGACCGACGCGGTGTCCCCCGCCTTGAGCTCTGCGGGCCCGAGCGCCGCGAGCTTGCGCAGGAAGTCGCTCAGATCCAGCAGCGACACCGGACCGCGCAGGAAGTGCGGGCCGACGCACAGCCGCTTGGCATGCCGCACCAGGTCATCGGTCTCGACGCACTTGTCGCTCTTCAGCAGGACGCGCGTGCCCTCGGCGTCCGGGTGCTTGCGCAGCCGGGCCAGGAATCCCAAGGCCGAGCGCTCGGGCAGGTCCAGATCCACCAGCACAACTTCGGGCCGGGCCTCGTCCAGGGCTGCAAGGGCCCGCTTGGCCCGGGTGAAGCCGGTCACGTGGGCCGACCCGCCCAGCAGGTTGCTCAGGACCCTCTCCAGGTCCGAGTCAGTGTCCAGGATGAGCACGCGCATGGAAGGACGACCCCGAGTCCCCGCGCCCATCCTACGACATCGGGCGTCCTCGCTACCGCACCGTGCCGGTCCCTCGCACGCCTGTCACCCCCAGGAAGACGCCGTCAGCCCCGTTCCACGGGACCGTGAAGCTGCCCTGCTCGTACCGAAGGAAGCTGATCACCACCAGATCGCTTGCCTGGCCGGTCACCGCCGACGCCGGCACGGTCATGGCGCCACTGTCGTAGCCATTGCACAGGGCATAGCTGCGCAAGTTGCCGGTGCTCGGGTTGTAGAACTCGTACATGCTCAGGAAGAAGTTGGTCCCGGTTCCGGCCGGCGCCCAGGTCCACGAGGTCGCAGCGCTCCGGGACAGTCGGTAGCTGAACTGGCCAGAGGTGTCCGGCAGCAGGCTGTCGAAGAACTGGGCCGTGTAGACCGCGTCTTCGACCGTGAAGGCCGCCAGATCGTCGCCCCCCAGGCTGGCCAGGTCATAGGCCGCGGAGTGTGCGATGGCCGACGCCGCCATGCTGCCAGCCGCGGTCGAGGCAAGGTATGTGATGTCGCTACCTTCCACGGTCTTCGCCATCGTGATGGAGCGACTGCCAGAGGTCAGGTAGGCGAAGTCCCCGGCATCCAGGAATTCCAGAGGGGGGTCGTTCGCGACCAGGTTGTTGGCACAGCTCCCAGGGCTCGGCAGGTGGGCGAGGAATTCCACGTCCGTCGCCTCGAAGAACCCGACCATCGCCGACGCCTCCTCGCTGTCCAGCGGGGGCACCCAGCAGCTGGGGCACAGGTTGTAGAGGTAGTTGATCTGGACCACCGCGGCTACGCCGTCGGCCTGGGGGGTGGTCTGGCCGGTGTCGCTGGTGCCCGTCGAGGACCCATCACCGTAGGTAAAGGCATCCTCGACAACGGCGAAGCCCGCGTCGCTGCTCACGCTCAGGTCCACGGGCCCCAGGTCGCCCCCCGGCGTCACGAAGGTGAAGGTGGTGTCGCTCAGTCCGGTGACGTCCACCGACTTGCCCCCAAAGCCCACCGCCGGGTCGTCGCCGAAGCCCCAGCCCGCCACCGTGACCGACGTGCCGCCCGCCGCCGGCCCCTGAGACGGGGTCAGGCTCACGACCCCGATGGGCCCCTGGGGAGCGGTGTCCTCGTCGTCTCCCAGGCCGGTGTCGAAGCCGAACACCCCGCAGCCCGCCAACAGGATGGCCGCAGCGGCCGGACTAAGCTGTCCGGGATGACGTCGTGGACCCTGCTGCTGGCGCACCACCACCCCGACGAGCGGGCGCGTTGTGCGGACCTGGGCGGGGTCGCCGTCTGCCGGCGCTGCCTGGCCGCCTGGCCGCTGGCCCTCTGCGTGATCGCGGCCGGCGTGGCTGTGGGGTGGCCGGTGGCCGGGCCGGGGGAGCTCGTGGCGCTCTGGAGCCTGCCCATGGCGGAGTACGTGGCCGTGCACGTGGGTGGTCGGCCCTACAGCGCCAGGCGGACCTGGGTCCTGGGCCCCCTGCTCGGTCTGGCGCTCGGAAGGACCCTGCACCGTTACCTGCTGGCCCCGCTGGATCCGGTGACCTGGGCGATCCTGGGCGTCGCTGCCACCGTCGGCGGCGCCTCCGCCGCGACCTACCATGTCAGGGTGAAGAACCGCGAGTCCGTGTAGGTCGAGTGGTAGTAGTAGCCCCATCCGTCGGGGAAGTGGTCGCAGAAGCTCTCGGTGTCGACTGCGCACCAGCCGGCCCCGAACCCGACGCGGAGGTTGTCCACGTCGGGATCCATGTCGGACAGCGGCCAGCTGATCTTGAGCTCGGTGGACGACGGGTACTCGACTGAGGGCTCGCCCAGATCGATGAACCCGGAGTCGTAGCCCTGCAGGGTGGCCTTGCCCGACTGCATGGCCATCCGGTAGTAGCTGTAGTCCCCACTGGTGGCGATGCCCCACAGCTCCACGAAGGTGCTGGCGGCATCAAAGGGCTCTGCAGCCACGAACATGAGCTCGAGCTGATCGCCGTTGGCGCGGTAGAGCACGTTGAGCAGGTCGAAGGTGAACCCGTGGGCGTCTCCCCGGTCGTCGTCCACGCTGCTGACCGACAGCCACGGTGGCTCGCCCAGGGTGATGCTCAAGGGGGTGGTGTAGGTGTTGTCGTCGTCGGTGGAGTCGACCCGCAGGTCCAGGACTTCTCCGCCCGCGCTGCCGGCATCAACGGTGACCTCGAACTCGGCGGTGCGGGAGCTTCCGGCGTTCAGGGTGCTCAGGGTGGACTCGGAGACGTCGAGGACCGCAGTGGCCGTGCTCGAGGACTCGAGGGTCGCGACGGCGTCTACGATGCCCGCCGCGTCCAGATCGCCCACGTTGGTCAGCTCGACCTCGAGCACCGCGCTCTCGCCGGCGTCGAGCAGCCCGTCGTTGTTCCCGCCTGTACTGTCGTCGATGGTGACGGCTGTGGCCTTGACCACCACCCAGGGCACGTCGACGGCCACGGGGAGCTCCCAGGTCTCGACCCCGTCGTCCAGGAGGACCTGGAGCTCGACCGGGGTGGAGTCGACGTGGTCGTCGCTCACGGAGAACCGCAGCGGCGTCTGCAGTGAGACCGTCGAGCCGGCGCCCCAGCTGCCAAAGGTCAGTGGATCCGGCCCGGCCGCCAGCAAGGTGACGTCGCCGTCGCTCGACAGCAGCTCGATCGTGACCGGACCGCTGGTGTCCGCGCCGCCATTCCGGAGGTTCAGGTCCAGCACGACGACGTCTCCGGGCTCGACCGTCGAGGGGCTCGTGATCGTGGCGGTGACCGTGGGATCGGGCGGCTCGGGCAGCCAGGCTGTGATGGGGTCGGTGCCGAACCAGCTCTCCCGGGCCAGGGACTCGTAAGTCCAGCCGTCGTGGTCCATCTCGAACAGGGCGACTTGCCCGGAACCCGTGGCGTCGATGCTCACGAACCAGCGGTCTTCGCCCGCGGCGGGTGGCAGCAGGGCGTGCTGGTCGGTGATGTCCATCGCAAAGCTGTGCTGGCCCACGGCCAGCGCGTCGGCGCCCAGGCTTGCCGTCCAGGCTGGCGCATCCGGGTCCCCCACCCCGACCAGGATCTGCACCACGCCTTCGGTGGTCACGTCCAGGTCCAGGCGCAGCTCCGAGGTCTCCCCCACCACCAGGTCCTGCTCCAGGGTCCAGGTGTCGACGCCGTCGCTGACGGTCACGACCACCGGCAGGTAGCTGTTGTCCGGCCAGTCCAGGTCCACGTCGACCGCCACGCTGTCGGCGACCGCGCCATCCCCTTCGAGCTCGCCGAGGCTGGCCGGGCCGGCTGCGCTCGCCCCGCTGTCCGGGAAGCTGATCGTCGCCTCGAGGGGTCCGGCACAGGCGACGTCCAGCCCGTTGACCACGTCGATGGCCAGGGCTGGGCTGTCGCCAGGGGAGACGGGAGAGGCGTCCCAAGCCGCGGTGATCACCGGGTCGCAGGTCAGCTCGCGCACGGTCACGGCGTCGATGTACCAGTCGTCGACGTAGGCGCCTACGTAGTGCCAGGCCAGGTGGACCACAGGCTCGCCGGACCACTCGGTCAGGTCGATCACCTGGGAGCGCTGCCAGCCGTCCTCTGACGGGGGCGGCAACACCGCGACCTGGGTGTGGGTGCCGTTTCGGGGGTCCCGGTCGACGGTTCCGATCCACAGGCTGTGGTCCGCACCGTCGGTCGAACGCCCCTGTTCCCACCAGGTCAGCTGGATCTGCTCGACCCCGGAGAAGTCTAGAGGCGGCGCCAGCAGCCAGTCGTCCAGCAAGGAGATGCCTTCGAAGCCACGTGGGTGGAGCACCCCCGCCACACCGTCCTGGGCCTGGGCTTCGGAGATCTCAAAGGGATATCCGGCAAAGCCGTCGGCAACGCTGGACCAGCCCAGCGAGTACAACGGTCCGTAGCCGGCCGTGGAGCCCTCGAAGTCCTCGGTGAAGGGCAACGGGGCGCCCTTGTCCGTCACGTCCAGGGAATAGGGGGAGTCGGCGTTGTCGAGCGGCAGGAAGCTGGTCACGCCGAGGGCATCGCTCGCCCGGAAGTAGTAGTCCAGACCCGGATCCTCGACGTCGCTCCCCGGGACGTCGGCGGTCCAGTCATCGGAGCCGGTCTCCGGGACCATCGCCAGCGTCTCCCAGTAGTCTCCGTCTTCGGTGCGGTAGACCAGATCGACCGCGTCGACCCCGTCGACGTCCGTGGCGGTCACAGTCAGGGCCACCCCGTCGCCGGTCACGAAGGGGCCATCGGGGGCCGCGTGGGACAGCACCGGACCCAGGAGGGGGACGCTGCTGTCCTGGGTGCCGGTGTCGTCTGTACAAGCGATCCCGGTCAAGCCCGCGAGCCAGATGCCTGCAGCAAGGGTGCGGCTCATTGCTCTTCCTCCAGCAGCAACTCACAGGTCGGGAGCTCGACCACGTCGACCGGGTAGGCGGGCTTGGCGCGCTGGTCGTCGGCATAGACCGCGCACCAGGTCCAACAGTTGTAGTACTGGACGCCCTCGGCGTTGCTGAAGGCGTAGCACTGGAACCCCGAGGGACAGTCCGCGTCCGAGGAGCAATCGACGCCGCAGTAGCCGCCGTAGCAGTGGTTGCCGTTGCCACCGCAGTCGTTGTCATCGTTGCAGATCTTGCAGTAGTAGCCACCGGCCTCGTAGCACTCGCCCGTGAACTCGTTGCAGAACTCCTGGAAACCGCAGTCCACCCGGGTGTCCCGGCAGTCTTTGGGTTCGCAGGCGCCGGTCTCTCCACAGACGTCGCCTGGGTAGCAGTCGTCGTCCTCGCCACAGCCCTCGGTGCAGCTGCCATCGTCGCAGGTGTGCTCCATCGGGCACTGGGCCGAGGTGGCGCAGGACTTGGTGACGCAAGCGCCTTCGATGCACACCTGGCCGAAGCGACAGGTGTTCTCCCCGTCGCACTCCGCGTCGGCGCCACAACCGACCAGGGCCAGGACCAGCCAGAACAGGAGCTGTGTCACGGGGCCGTCTCCGTCTCATCGATCGAGGCGCCTGCCGCGAGCGGGGTGTACTCGACCTTGATGAACCAGGACGCCGGTGGCACCTGGCCTTCCTCGAAGCGGATGCTGTTGCGCTCGAGCACGTACTCGTAGTCCACGTCGCGCTCCAGGGTCTTCACGAACGACGCGTCGTCGGCTGTCTCGTAGAGCGAGACCTCGAGGGTGCTGTCGTTGCAGGGCTCCGACAGCTCGAATTCGACCAACAGGCCGGACAGTGTCAGTCCCAGACGAGAGACCAGCGGGGAGAAGTCCTCGTCGCAGATGGACTCCAGCAGGCCTTCGGTCCTGGTGCTCAGGTCCACGTAGCGGGGGCCGTACCAGCCGTACCCGCTCTCGGTCGAACAGGACGGGTCCCCATCGAACTCGGGCGGCTTGTCGCCCACGACGCTGGAGATGTTCATGAGTCCGTGATCTCGATAGGCTTCCTCGCCCTTCAGATCCGTCATGAACCGCAGGTAGTAGTCGACGTTGTGTGGGCTCGAGTCGTCCTCGTCGCTCACGAAGATGAAGCTGAGCGCGGCCTCTTCGCGGATGAAGCCCGCGCTGCTGCCGGACAGGTTCGGCTCGGTGAAGGCCATGTAGGCGGCCTCGAGGCCCATCTCGATGCCGGAGCCGCTCACCCCGACGGCGACCATCTCTCCGAAGATCTCCTCGGCGCCTTCGGTCTCGGTGTCGATGACGAAGACCTGGTTCTGCAAGTTCATGGCCGTGCCGGTCTCCCACTCGGCAGTGACCCCGCCATTGACCGAGCTGTCCGCGTCCCGCGCCACCACGAGCACGCCCCCGGCCGGCAGGACCGATCCTTCGGGAAAGACCCACAGGTTGCGGCCCAGGTCGCCGAGCAGGTGTCCGGACAGGTCCAGGTCCTGGTCGGCCTGGTTCGTGAGCTCGACCCACTCGCCGAGCGCGTCATCGACCGCGGCGGGATCCGCCATGATCTCGGTGATCAGCACGTCGCCGGCCACAGGCAGGGCAAGCCCGGTGTCGGTGTCGGTGTCGGTGTCGGTGTCGGTGTCGGTGTCGGTGTCGGCATCACCCGAGTCCGTCGACCCTGTGTCCGCTGTCCCGGTGTCCGTGCCCGGCCCCTTGGCGCCACAGACCGGATTCGCCTGGCCGGGCGTGCCCAGATCACCGTCGCCATAGGCCTGGGTGCCCAGACACCAGCTGATGGCGCTGTCGTTCAAGCTCGACGACGTGATGGCGGGGTCGAGAGACCAGCTGGCGCCTTCGGCCAGCCCCCAGTCCCTGTCCCAGGCCACGCGGTCGAGGTCGCGACCGTCCGGAGCGGCGAAAATCAGCTCGTCGTCGCCGCCGACGAAGCGACCCATGAAGTCCTCGTCGATGGTGTCGGTGGTGATCACCGCGATCTGGTAATCGGACTCGCTGGTCTCGAAGTGCTGGATGAAGCTGGCGAAGTTGGCCGCCAGCTTCTCTTGTTCCTCGTCCATTGAGCAGGAGTTGTCGACCACCAGCACGATGTCCACCCGGTTGCGGGCGGCCTGTTCGAAGTAATCTGTGCGCGTACGCTCGGTGTAGGTGTACTCGGTGCACGCCGGCAGGCTGAAGAGGACCGACAGGGGGATGATCACGGGGTCGCCTCCGTGCCGCCGGACTCGCTGGTACCGCCCGTCGACGTGTCTGCTCCGCCGCCCGCCCCGGGGTCGAGCCCCCGGGCGATGGCCAGCAGGATGGTGTCCACCAGGTCCGCGTTCTGGGCGTTCCAGTGGAAGCTGCTCAAGATGACCTGGCCCGCACCGTGGTCAAAGCTCACCAGGAGCGGGACGTCCTGGACCGCGCCGAAGCCCTCGCTGGCGGACAGTCGGACCTCGGCGTCGCCGCGCAGGAGCACGTCGACCGAGTCGTCGTTGGCGACGGACTCCATCACCATCCAGTCGCTGTAGTTGAATTCCAGGGACAGGGTGTCGGTGCCCAGTGCCTCTTGCAGCGCTGTGTCGGTCACCCTGGCTTCGATGCGCCCGATGGTGCCGACCTGGGCGTCGTCGAGCAACAGGTCGTCGCCGAAGAAGTCGATCTTGTCGGGCCACGCGGCCTCGACCAGGTCGTAGGACCAGTCGCTGGCCCACAAGAGCCCGGTGCGGTCCACCCACTCCACCGTGTTGGCCACCGCGTCTGGGTCCGTGACCAGGTGGTCGTCGGCCTCGACGCCGTTGTACTGCCACTCGCCGAAGCCTCTGGCGCCGGAGTTCACGAGCACCGCGTCGTACTCGAAGATCTCGCGGCCGCCGGCGTCGCTGACGCCGGTGAACAGCGTCTCGGACTTGAGCGCGATCAAGGCCGGGTCCAGGTCCGGGTCGTAGCTCGCACAGCAGATGAAGCCCTCGTACTCCTGGTAGGCGATGAGCTGGCGCCCCAGGGACTCCCCGACGTTGTCGAAGTCCCCGGCGACCACCGCGACGTTCTCGATCGGGCGCACGTTGACGCCGGTCTCGATGCAGGCGGCCCCGAGGGTCGCCAGCCAGATGGAGGTCATGTCTTACTCGAGGATCAGGGAGGCCGACAGGTAGATGTACGAGTAGGCTTGGTTGGTCTGGTACTTGGAGTCCTTGAGACCGAATTCAGGACCCTCGATGTAGCTGTAGGCAGTGAAGGTGGACGGCGTGGCCTCGAGCTGGGAGAGCTCGGCGCCGGTGTAGTTGTGCACCCCGTCGTCCCAGGGGATCGAGCCCGCAAAGCCGCTCTTGCCATTGGAGACCAGCGTGCCGCTGAGGCTCGTGCTGAAGATGGCGTCCGGGTAGGTGTTGGCGCCGGGGGTGCCGTCGGGCTGGTCCCAGGTGTAGTGGAAGTCCTCGGCCCGGTTGTGGGTGTAGTTGCCCCACAGGTCCGGGCTGGTCAGGTACCAGTCGGCGGGCACGGTGGGCTGGACGTCCTCGAGGAGCTCTTCGGGCAGGCCGTCGGGGTCGCCCTGGAGGTGCAGGTCGTACCACTGGTCGGGCACGTAGTCCGCCATCGTCAGGTTCTCGCCGTAGTAGTAGATGGACCCCGTGCTGGAGTCGATCTGCTTGGTCAGCGTGACGGTGTTGGCGTCGGACTCGAGCCAGACCACGTCGCCCGCCGACACGGTCTGGGCAGTGGGGCAGTCGTCGTTGGATTCCTCGGACTCGGGGACCTCGAACACGCCGTTGAGGTCGTAGGGCATCGGTCCGTCACCCGGAGGCGAACCCGATCCACAGGGCGGGTCCAGCGGAATGACGAACTGGGCATAGGCGACCACGCCTTCGTTCAGGCCGCCGGTGTCGTTGTCGATGCTGCGGGACACGTAGAACGCCAGCCCGATGGCGACGTCGCCCAGGGCCAGGTCTCCGCCCACCACCTCGAAGGCGTTGGGGATCAACACGCCTTCGTCTCCGGTCTCGATCAGCACGTCGCGCCAGCCCAGGGTCGCGGCGTTGGAGAGGGTGATGTTGCCCCACATGTTCTGGGCGTCGATGACGTTGGTGTTGTCGACCACGATGTCCAGCACCTCGCGACCGTCGGCGGTCAGGAAGGTGATGTCCGTGATGTCTTCGGTGAAGTTGGTGTCCCGGCCGACGACGGTGTACTCGACCTGGGTGCCCTGCTCGGCGATGGGCGGGTCCCACGTGGCCGCCAGGCCCACGCGATCCACGGTGAAGGCGTCATAGGCGGTGACGACCTTGGGACCGTCCTCGGAGAACACGTCCCGGGAGCCCGGGTGCGCGTCGGACCGCACGGCGATGCGGGCCTCCATGAGCGTGCCCGACAGGACCGTCAGCTCCAGGATGTCGATGCCGTCGCCAAAGTTGACCCAGGTGCGCCCACCCAGCCACTCGGTGTTGGTGCCGACGATCTCCACGTCGACGGTCTCGCCGATGCGGGCGTTCTCGGGGCTCACGGTGAAGGTCGAGGCGTTGACCCGGAAGGCCTTGGCCAGCACGTGCTCGGTGCCGTCGATGGCCAGGGTGACGTCACGCCGGCCGGTCTCGGCGTCGGCTGCGATCTCGATGTCCGCGAACGCGGTCCAGCCATCGACCACGGTGACCGACTCGACGGTGACGCCGGCGCCAAAGTCGACCTGGGTGTCGTCCAAGGAGAAACCGGACCGAGACGCGGACGCCGTGACCCGCATGGACGTGCCCAGAGCGCCCTCGGGTGGGTCGATGGAGAACGTGAGCTGCGAGGTCTCTTCGGCGGTCTCGATCAGCGACTCGTCGTCGCACGCAGGCCCGATGGCCACCAGGAAGAGGGCCATCGCCGAGTACAGAGCCTTGCGCAACATCACGGGTCCCTGGTGAGAAGGAGAGGTGTGGGTATTCCACGGAGCCGGTCGGGGTCGCAATATAGCGCCCCTCCGAAGCCCCGGGCAATCACGCGTCGAAGCCCGGAATCACGCGGAGTCGAGCCCGGACAGGAAGGTGGTCCGAGATGTCGGAGTGCTGGTGGAGCACACATGCTTCGATGACCTCCAGGCGCGACCCGGCGAACAGGTAGTCGAGCCGCCTGTCCGGCGCGTCCGCGCCGAAGGGCAGGTACGTGCGCCAGGCGGGATCTGCGACAGCTGGGCCCGAGACGTCTCGAAATTCTCGGGTGAGCCGGTCCAAGGGGTTGCCGTGATCGGCATAGTTCTCCCGGTCCCTGGAGAGACGGCTGGGCTCGTCGCCGGTGGGCAGGAGGTTCAGATCCCCTCCCAGGAGATGGGTGGGATCCCGGCGCATCCACGCCGCTGCGTGGGCGACCTGGCGACCCAAGGTGCCGTCACCGCGGGAGAAGGCCGAGAAGTGGGTGTTGCCCACCCGCAGCGCACCCCCATCCCGCAGGGGCATGGGCAGCCCCAGCAGCGCCCGCTTGAGGTTCAGGGCCTGGCGCCAGCCCGGCTCGTCCAGCCGGGGCAGGTCCAGCCGGACGCCGGGGCGCAAGGGGAAGCGGCTCAGCACGGCCAGGTGCAGGTCGATGCGCCCCAGCGGCCGGCGAGGAGGCACCGGCACGTAGCGGGCCCGGTGGTAGGGGGTCGTTGCCCAGGCGGCCCAGTCGACGGTGGCCAGCAGGGGCAGCAGCTGATCCGTGCGCTGGGTCCTGGCGCTGTCCCGATCGAGCTCCTGGAGCAGGGCCAGATCCGGCCGCTCCTGGGCCAGCACCTGGGCCACACCGGCGAGGGTGCGGGCCTGTTCGTCCGGGCGCACGTGCACCGCCGGACCGCCGTCGTAGAAGAACTCGACCGAGCGCCCCGCACAGAACTGGAGATTCCAGCACAAGACCGTGAAGGGCTCGCCGGCCCGGAGCGGACTCGCCCGGCGCATCGGCACGGGCTCGACCCGCAGTCGCGGTGCCGGATCCCAGGCCAGCTTGTCTCGGAGCTGGCGCCTCATGGGGTGCGCTACTTGGCGGCGTCTTCTTCGCGGGCGAGCTTCTGGAACATGTCCAGCACCTGGTAGCGACGCTCCGGGTCGTCCATGCGCTCGATGCCCGACCGGGGGTGCATGTTGAAGAAGCCGGTGATGGCGTAGGGCAAGTGGTAGCCCCAGCGCAGCTCGTCGCGCATGTCGGCGAAGCTCTCGACCAGGTCGAGCACGGGCTTCACGTCGTAGCGGGGGTTGTCCAGGTAGAACAGCAGCAGCTCCAGCGGGCAGTTGCCGGCGCCGCGTCCCATGCCGTGCACGGTCGCGTCGACGAAGTCCACGCCCTCGTCGATGGCGATGATGCTGTTGGCGAACGCCTGCTGCTGGTTGTTGTGGAAGTGGACGCCGACCTTGATGTCCTCGCCCAGGTAGTTCATGTACTTATGGACCAGGTACTTCACGTGGTACGGGAACAGCGAGCCGAAGCTGTCGACGATGGCCACGTTGTGCACGCCGCTCGTGGCCAGGCGCTTCAGGAAGATGTCGACCTCGGACGGCTCACAGGTGGAGACCGCCATGACGTTCATGAAGGTCTCGTACCCCATCTCCAGGCTGTGATCGAGCAGCCGCAGGGCCTCGTCGAGCTGGTGGTGGTAGGTCGCGATGCGCACCACGTCGATGACGCTCTCGTGGGCCGGCGGGATGTCCGCCAGCTCGACCCGGCCGATGTCCAGCATGGTGGAGAGCTTCATCTGACCGGGCTCGACGATGCCGCGCAGGTCGTCCTCGGTGCAGAATTTCCAGGGGCCGTTCTCGTCGCGGGAGAACATGCCGGCCTTGGTCTTGTAGCCGACCTCCATGTAGTCCACGCCACTGGCCGTGAGCGCCTTGAAGGTCTTCCTCACGAATTCCGGGCTGAAGGCCCACTTGTTGCAGATTCCGCCGTCGCGGATGGTGCAGTCGAGCACCTTGATGCGGCGGCGGCGATCGGTGACCAGCCCGTCGGGACAGCAGGAGACACGGTAGTCGAGACCCATTTCGATTCCTTTGAGAGCGGCGCAGCATAGTCAGCAGCGGGTGGCGCCGCCACGTTGGATCGGGCGCTCAAGCTTTCGGCTCAAGGTGCCGATCCAGGAACCGATCCGGTCTGGGTACCGGAGGTCCAAGATGGCTGACACCCTCGCCAAACTCCAGAGACTTCGGGACCGCCAGCGCAAGGCGGCTCGGCTGGAGCTCGCCCGGGCGCAGAGGGCCGAGGCCCAGCAGGCCGAGCGACTGGCCGACAACCGCGCACAGGTTGCGGACGCCCGCCCCCTGGTCGAGACCGCAGACCCGGTCGAGCTGGCTCGCTACCACGCCTTCCAGCTGCGGATGGAGATGGCCAGGCGCCGGGAGCAGACCCGGCTGGAGCATCGCGAGCGCGACGTGAACGCACGCCAGGACAAGCTGGTCGACGCCCTGCGCGAAGTCCGGGTGGTGGAACGGATCCAGGAGATCCGGGCCGAACAGACCGCCTTGGAGCACCGCAGGGCCGAGGACCAGGAGCTCGACGAGGTCGGACTCCAGAGTTGGTTCCGGCGCACGGCCTGAGGGGGTTCGATGGACCGCCGCAGCCAAGGCACGCTCCTGGGCGTGGTCACGGTCGGGTCGGTGTTGCTGACCGGCGCATTCTTCTCGGGCTGGGACCCGATCTCGTCGCCGGCCGAAGCCGCTGACGCGAGCACCCTACTGGAGTGTCCGGACCCGACCAGCCCCGGCATGCGCGAGGTGCTCGACGCACTCAAGTCCAAGGAGCGGGCCCTGGAGCGGCGGGCCAAGAGCATCGAGGACCGGGAAGAGGATCTGCGCCGGGTCGAAGAGGGCCTCCAGGGCCGGCTGGACGAGCTGACGGCCCTGCGGGACGAGCTCCGCACTCTGCTCGAGGACGCCGACGCCGAGCGCGAGGAGCGGGTCAAGGGACTGGTCAAGATGGTGGAGTCCATGCGGGCCGCCCAGGCCGCCACGATGGTGGCCGAGCTCGAAGACGAGCTCGCCGTGGACGTCCTGGACCGGATGAACAAGGGCAAGGCCGGCAAGATGCTCTCCAAGATGGACCCGGCCAAGGCCGCGAGCCTGGCCGAGCAGCTGACCGTGCCGGTGCTGTGGGAGGGCTCGTGACCTCATCCTCTGTCCTGCCCGTGTTCCCCGACACCGCCCCGGTGGCCGCGCCAGAAGACGGCGCCGAGCCGGACGCCACCGCCCGGGACTTCGAGGAGCACCTGAGCGAAGCCGACGACGAGGCCGACGGAGCGGCGCCCCAGGAGACCCGTACCGAGGACCCGACCCTGCCGCAGGCCGCGGTGGACACTGCGCCCGAAGACCCTGAGGCTCCCGAGCCCGAGGTCGCGCCTTTCCTGCTTGCACCGGTGGACCCGGTGGAGCCACCCCCGTCCGATCCGGTCCAGCTCGCAGGGCAGACCCTGGAGGCCCAGGTGGAGATGGGCACGGCACCGCCGGCCCCTGAAGGTCCCCCGGAGCTGCTGGACGTCGAAGAGCTCCCCCCCGCGCCGGCCCGCACCGCCAGCGCCAGGACGGCGGGTGCTGGCACGGACCTGATGGACCTGGGCGGGCAGAGCGACGACGCCCCGGACGGCATGGGGAGCGATGCGGCCCAGGCCTTCGACGTCGAGAGCGCCGAGCTCGATGGCTTGATCGAGCCGGACGCGGTGGTCGACGCTGCACCGGAGCCCCAGGACGCTCCGGAGCTGCCCGTGCCCGAGCCTGGCCGGCTGCGCGTCACGGTCGACGACGACCTGGCGGTCGAGGTGAGTCGGCGCGGCGGCCGGATCGAAGTGGCCGTCGACGGCAGCCAGCACGCCCTGCGCGAGCTCCAGGACCTGGGCCCGGAGCTGGCAGCCAGCCTGGCTGAGCTGGGCTTCGAGCTCGGAGGGTTCTCCCAGCAGGAGCGCGGCGGCGAAGGCAGCGAGGGCGAAGCCGGCGCTGGCGAGGAGGGTGCGCCCGCCGAGCGCGAGGCCTCCGGTGGCCGCCTGGTGAACACCCGGGCCTGAGCCGGCGGGTGCGCGCAGGGGCCGGTTACCGTGCCGCGGCCATGCTCCTGCTGATCGCGCTCAGTCACGCCAGTCCACCGCCCGCCACCGTGCGCGCAGCCATGCAGCACGACAGCAACTGGTCCGACGAGGGCACCAAGGACACCGACGTGGGACCGGTGCGCATCCGCCACCTGAACCTCGCGGGGGTGGACTGCCTGGAGGGCTCCGCCACCACCCGCGTCCCAGCGGACGCGCTGCTCGCGGTGGCCGTCGACGTGGCGAACAACCCGGCGTGGACGTCGGCGGACCTGGTGTTGTCCGAGGCCCTGAGCCAGGACAGCAACCGGGTGCACTACCTCCAGGTGCTGAACAACCCGCCCCCGATCTCGGACCGATACTGGTACCTGGAGGGGCGCGTCGTGCCCGAGGACGGAGGCCAGGCCTTTCGTTGGGACCGGCTCGACGGCGCCGAACGCTACCCCCAGCGGCACGAGAAGCTGGCGGCGAACCACGACGGCGCGGTCGAAGTGGCCTTCAACCTGGGCTCCTGGGCCTTCTTGCCGCTGCCAGACGGCCAGACCCTGGCCCGCTTCCGGACCTGCTCCAATGCCGGGGGCCGCATCCCCCGATGGGCCGGCGAAGCCGCTGCCAAGGCCATGCTGCCCAACAACCTCGTGGACCTGATCACCTACACCGCGCGACACTGACCGCGATGTGCGGCCGCTACCAGCTCGGCATGGAGTGGGACACCTACCAGACCTATTACCGCTTCGTGCGCGGCCTGATCGCCGAGGGCACCACCCTGCCCTGGTACAACCAGGCCCCCGGGCAGCCATCTCCGGTGCTGGTCCTCAAGGACGGTGAGCTCGAGAGTCGCGTGATGCGCTGGGGCTTTCCGCCCCTGTGGCTCGCGTCCCGGGGCAAGGACCCCTGGAAGGAGCGGCCGATGGTCAACGCCAAGAGCGAAGAGGCCCGCTCCAAGCGGACCTGGGCCAAGCCCCTGGCCCAGAGGCGCTGCCTGGTCCCGTCCACCGGCTTCTACGAGTGGATCCGCAAGGGCAAGCAGAAGTACCCGCTGCACTTCCGCCCCACCGACGGCCCCTGCATGACCTTTGGGGGGATCTGGTGGACCTATGGCAAGCAGGACCATCGCAAGATGGTGTTCGCCATCCTGACCACCGGACCCAGCACCCTGATGGAGCCGATCCACGACCGCATGCCCGTGGTGCTGGGGCGCCAGGACTGGGACGCGTGGCTGGATCCCGACGCGTCCGAGGAAACGATCGACGGGCTGTGCCGGCCTGCCCCGGACGGCGTGATGGAGGCCGTCGAGGTGAACACGGCGGTGAACGGGTGGCGAGCCTTCGGCGCCGACGTGCTCCAGGCCAACTGGAGCCGCGCCGAGCTGTAGGAACCCTCAGGGTGGACGGGTCTCGGCCATCCAGCGCTTGACCGCCTGCTCGAGCTCGTAGGTCCGCCGGGGCTCGGCTTCGGACAGGTCTTCGGACTCGTCGGGGTCGCGGGCCAGGTCGTAGAGCTCGGAGGAGCCGTCCCCGAGATCGAGGATGAGCTTGTAGGTGCCCTGCCGAACCATGCGCAGGTTCTTCACCATGCGGAAGTCGGTCTCGGCGTGCAGCGGTGGGGGCTCCCAGGGCTCGCCGTGGAGCAGCGGCATCAGGCTCACACCGTCCAGCCCGTCGGACAGCGGGAGGCCCAGGGCGTCGAGGATCGTGGGGAAGAGGTCCAGGGTGCGCACGCCCTGCCGGATCGGACGCCCCCCCTCCTGGCCGGGCCACCGCAGGACCAGCACGGCCTGGAGCTGCTCCTGGTAGAGCGTCGCGCCGTGGTCCAGCCCGCCGTGGTCGAAGAGCTCGTCGCCGTGGTCGCTGACGACCGCGACCAGAGTGCGCTCCGAGAGCCCCAGGGCGTCGAGGCCGTCCAGGAAGCGCCCCAGCTGGGCATCTGCCGAGCGCACCTTGGCCTCGTAGACGCGCCGCAGGAAGGCCCGGTCGCCAGCGGTCAGGTCCGGCGGCTCGGCGTCCCCGCCCCCCAGGTGCTTCAGCAGCTGCTCGCGCAGGGCTTCCTGTTCGGCGATCGAGCCGTCCAGACGACTGTCGCCGACCAGCTCCGAGAGCACATCGGCGGGGAGCGGGTGCTGGCCGTGGGCGTCGTAGCCGTGCAGGAACAACAGCGTGCGCTGGTCGCCCTGCTCCTCGAGCCACGCCAGCGCGGCCGGCACCGCGGCGTCCAGCCCTCCGAACCGGCCCTCGTCTTCGTAGACCTCGAAGCCCCGGTCGAAGCCATAGCCACCGAGAACGCCCGAGCCGCCCGTGAAGGCGCCCAGGCGCCACCCCGCCGCGGCGAGGCTCTGGGGCAGCGTGGGAATTCCCGGGTCCAGGACGGCGTCCTCCCACGTGCCCTGGCCGGTGCTGCGGAGCTTGTTCGTGATGCCGTGGGCCGACGGCCACAGCCCTGTCCAGATGGACATGTGGGCAGGCAGGGTCCACGGGGCTGGCGAGACCGCGTCCTGGAACGCGACGCCCTGGGCGGCCAGGGCATCCAGGCGTGGCGTCAGGTCCCCGGCATGTCCGCCGATTCCGGTGTGGTCGAAGCGGAGCGTGTCGAGGCTGACCACCACGATCGACGTCTGGTCCGCCTGGGCCGACAGATCCATGGGGCCCCGATCGGGCTCCCCGCTGCCCAGGGCCACGTCCACGTGCTCGGCCTGGGGCGGCGTCAGGTCGGGCTGGGGCCGCCGGGACCACGCCACCATGGCGGCATAGGCCACGAGGAACAGCGCGGCGGCGAGTCTCAGGCGGCCCATCGAACTCCAGACAGCGGCCATCCTGGGGCCTGCGCGCCGCGATCTCAAGGACCCGAGCCGGGTGCTATGCTCGGGGACCGCGCCGCCAGCCCCGCGGCGGGGCCCAGAGGGCGCGATGAGTTGGCTTCGTCAGCAGCGGATCGGCTGGGTGAGCGAAGTGTCCTGGCGGCTGCCAGGCTGGCCCACCCGCCTGCTGACCGGTTTCTCCCAGGCCGAGCGGGGGAGCTGCTACGACATGCTGGCTGCTGTCGACCAGACCACGCGGCGGGACCTGCGCCTGAAGTACTTCCGCCACGCCATGGACGAGTCCCGGCACGCCGGGCTGTTCCTGGAGCGGGCCCGCGCCCAGGGGGGCATGGATCGAGTCCGCGCGGTGGTGGCCGACGCCGGCTACCTCACCGAGCACGGCATCGTGGGCGGCCAGACCTTGTTCGAGCGACTGGGGGAGCTGGACTTCCTGGCCTTCGTTCATGTCGCCGAAGACGACGCCGTCGAGCAATTCCACGTGTACCTGGACCGCGCGCTGCCGGACCCGGCGACCCGGGAGACCCTGCGGACCATCCTCAAGGACGAGCGCTTCCACGTGGCGTACAGCCGAGCGGCCCTGGACCACTACCAGGACCCAGGGCGCATCGCCCAGGCCCTGAAGAAGGCGCGCTGGGATCGCGTTCGCCAGGGGTGGCTCCGCACCAGCCGTCACATCGGACACGGGGTGACCACCCTCTGGCTGACCCTGCTCTACGGATTCTTGGTGGCCCCCTTCTCCCTGTTTGCGCGGCTCGAGTCCGGGGGCTGGCAGGCGCCCCGGCGCTTGGGGTCTCGGGGTGGGTCCACCCCCCTCGCGTCCGCGCGCTCCCAAGCCTGAGGCCGACCCACCGCCCCATGGCCACCTGGATTCTCGGCGTCTCGGCGCTCTACCACGACGCCGCTGCGGTCCTGCTCCGGGACGGCGAGGTGGTGGCAGCGGCCCAGGAGGAGCGCTTCACCCGCATCAAGCAGGACCCGAGCCTCCCGGTCCGGGCGACGGCCTGGTGCCTGGCCCAGGGTGGCATCACCGCAGCCGAGCTGGACTGGCTGGTCTTCTACGAGAAGCCCCTGCGCAAGTTCGAGCGGGTGCTGGCCACGGCGGTGGCGACCTTCCCCCGGTCCTGGCGTGCCTTTCCCCGCCACATGACCTCGTGGCTGGGGGACAAGCTCTGGCTGCGCAACAACCTGGTCCGAACCTTTGGGGTGTCGCCGGAGCGGTTGCTGTTCAGTGAGCACCACCTGTCCCACGCCGCCAGCGCCTTCCTGTGCTCGCCGTTCCGCAGCGCTGCGATCCTGACCGTCGACGGTGTGGGCGAGGTCGCCAGCACCGCCCTGTGGCACGGGGTGGAGGACCCGCCCTTCATCGAGCCCCTGGCCGAAGTGCGCTTCCCACACTCGCTGGGGCTCCTGTACTCGGCGATCACGGCCTACCTGGGATTTGCGGTCAACGAGGGCGAGTACAAGGTCATGGGCATGGCCGCATTCGGCGAGCCCCGCTTCCGGGACCAGCTGGCGTGCCTGGTGCAGCTGGACGACGCTGGGGGCTTCTCCCTCGACCTGTCGTTCTTCCGCTTCCACTGGCACCCCAGCGAGAGCTACACCCCCAAGCTGGTGGCGCTGCTGGGGCCACCACGCTTCCCGGGCAGCCCCTTCGAGCCGACCACAGACCCGGAGAGCCAGCGCTTCGCGGACATCGCGGCGAGCCTCCAGCAGACCCTGGAAGAGGCCCTGCTCCACCTGGCCCGACATGCCCGGGAGCGGACCGGCGAGGACCACCTGTGCCTGGCCGGGGGCGTGGCCTTGAATTCGGTGGCCACCCACCGGTTGGCGGTGGACAGCGGCTTCGAGTCGCTCTGGGTCCAGCCGGCCGCCGGGGACGCAGGCGGTGCCCTGGGGGCAGCCCTGTGGGCCTGGCACGGCGTGCTCGGGCATCCCCGGGACGCTGTCCAGACCCGTCCGGGACTGGGCCAGAGCTGGTCCCGGGCAGACGTGCAGGACCTGCTCGACGACCTGGAGCTGGCTTACGAGGATCTGGGGTCGGCGGCCCAGAGCACCGCACGGGCCGCGGCCGAGCTGGCAGAGGGGCGCGTGCTGGCGTGGTTCGAGGGGCGCTTCGAGTGGGGCCCTCGCTCTCTCGGCCACCGGGCGATCCTGGCCGACCCTCGCGACGAGGCCATGCGGGACACCGTGAACGACCGCATCAAGTTCCGGGAGCGCTTCCGGCCCTTTGCCCCGGCTGTCCTGGCAGAGCACGCCGACGCCTGGTTCGAGCTCCACCCGGGGGAGCGAGACGCCGCCGGGTTCATGCTGACCGCGGCCCCGGTGCGCCCGGATCGGGTTGCCCGCGTTCCCGCAACGACCCACGTCGACGGCACCGCGCGAGTGCAGCTCGTCTCCGCCGACGCCACCCCGGTGTTCCACCAGCTGATCGGCGCCTTCGCCGAGCTCACGGGTGTGCCCGTCCTGTTGAACACGAGCCTGAACCTCAAGGGCGAGCCCATCGCCGCGAGCCCCACCGACGCCCTGGCGACCTTGATGCGCTGCGGCCTGGACGCGCTCTACATCGAAGGCTTCCGGGTGGAGCGCTCCCGGCGGCTCTCCGGAGAGCAGCCCCTGTGAGCAGGACTGGGCGGCGGGCCCGCATCGCGGCAGAGGGCGTCGCAGTCGCCGCGCTCTACATGGTGGCCGCGGCCCTGGTCACCTGGCCGGCGATCGCCCACCTGGACCAGGTGATCATCGGCGGCGGCGAGCTGGGGGGCTGGCTGTGGCGCCAGTGGTGGCACTCCTTGGAGTTCGAAGCCCTGGTGGTCTCGGACCTGGCCCTGATCGATCGGCTCGTCGCGTTGGTCGGTCTGGGCCGCTACCCCGAGACCGGGAACATCCTGGACGTGATGCTGCTGGCGTGGCCGCTCCAGTCGGTGTTCGGTCTGACCGCTGGCTACAACCTCCAGGTCCTGCTGACCCTGTCGATCAACGGGCTCTGCGGCTACGCCCTGGCGCGTAGCCTGGCGGGCGACCGCGTGGTGGCCCTGGCCGCGGGCCTGGTGGCGGTCATCAACCCGGTCTGCTTCCAGGACATCGAAGCCTCGGGCCTGCGCCAGGTGCTCCTATGGTGGGTGCTCCTGCTGCCGATCCCCCTGCGCCGCGCGATCGAGCACCGCTCGGCGCCTGCGGCAGCGGCGAGTGGGTTGCTGCTGGGCCTGAGCGCGGCGTTCTACTGGTTCTATGGCCTGTTCGCTGGGATGCTCGTGGTCATCTGGGTCGCGGTCCACCTATGGCAACACCGGGCCCAGGCCGTCCAGACCCTCAAGGGGTTGCGCTGGCTGGGAGACCTGGCCCTGTTCACCGCCCTCGTCGCGGTGCCCTTCGCCACGCCGTACGTGCTCGACGAAGGCGAGGGGCGGGGCGTCGGCCGCACCTCGGAGCTCCCAGAGCTGACCTGGGCCCAGGACTTTCCCGACCTGGACACCCTGCTCGAGGTGCCTCTGCGGCCTTCGACACCCGAGGAGAACCTGCTCTCGTCGCTGCAGCGCGGTCTGATGTCGTCGTGGTCGCCGGACTGGATCGTGAACCCCGGCCACGGCCGGTCCATGCCGGTGGCCGTGTTCTGGCTGGGGGTGTTGCCGCTGCTGGTCGTGCCGCGCTGGCGCACGCCAGTCGCACTCGCCTGGCTGGCGGTGTTCATAGTGTTCTATCTGGGCACCCTTGGACCCTTCCTGAAGCCCCCAGGGGGCCAGGTCGACACCGCCGAGGTGGTGCGGGTCGGCGGCGAGGCCGTCCGGCTGCCCTGGACCTGGATGTTCAAGTGGATCCCCGGCATGGCCCGCATGTTCGGGCCCTACCGGATGGGGTCGCTGCTGGTGGTGGCGAGCGTGGGGCTCCTGGCCCTGGGCCTGGCGCGGCTGCCGGGCGGGTCCTGGCCGCGGCGGGTCGCAGCGCTGGCGGTGATCGCAGCGACCCTGCTCCAGGCGCAGTGGCGCTGGGACATTGAAGACCCGGTCCAGGAGGCCCAGGCCCCCAGTGCCTTCCTGACCCCGCTGGGGGTCTCGGCGTTTCGCGTGCCAACCTTCTACGAGGCCCTGGCCGCCGACCCGGACACCGGCATCATCGAGCTGCCCCTGGGCCAGCAGCAGGATCTGATCTGCCTGTACCAGCTGCACCACGGCCGCAAGGTCTATGGAAGCTGGGCGACCGAAGGCGCGGTGCCGCCCTTGCTGCGCGAGCGAGGGGGTGGACCCGCCGGGGCCCAGCTGCGCCACCTGGCGGCCCGCGACGGGTACGCGCCCAGCGTCGACGAGGCCCTCAGCACCCTGTCCCGGGATCCCGCAGAGGCGGATCTGAGCCTTTTTGGTGACCAGGAACTGGGCCTGACCCTCGCGGCCGGCGGCTACCACCACGTGGTCCTGCACGAGCGGGGCTACTTCCTGGTGGATCCGGAGCGCGGCGCCGAGCTGTACCAGACCGCTGTGGGCCAGCTCGCCGCACGGCTGGGCGTCCAGCCCGAGGAACAGGTCGACCTGGCCTGGTTCGACTTCCCCGGCAACCGCTCCCAGGCCTCGCAGCCCGCGAGGGCCACGTGGACCGCCTCCAGGATCGCGCTCCATGACGACGCGCTGCCCTCGGAGTTCCGGATGGCGGTGTTCGACGTGACGGCTCGGGCCGAGGCCTATGACGGGCCGATCCCAGAGCTCGGGCCGCCCCCTCCGACGTCCGAGGAGCCCACCCAGCCGAGCCTCGGCGAGAGCCCCGACATCGTGCTCGTGGTCGTGCCCGGTCTGGGCGCCGACGGGTCTGAACCGGGCCTGGAGGCAGCGTTTCTCGACGGCCTGAACAGGACGCCCAGCGTCCGGTTCTCCCAGGTCCATGCCCAGTCCACGTCGCCGTATCTCGGCCTCGGCTCGCTGCTCACGAGCGCCTACCCCTCGGCCCTGCCCCTGTGCAGCCTGCAGGGGGGCGACCCGCGCATGGGCGACAACGCCCCGACCACGTGGTGCACGGCGCTCCCACGCACCGTCGTCACCCTGCCCCAGGCGCTGGCCACCCACGGCTACAAGACCGGGGCGACCGTGGCCGAGGCCGACCCTGCCCGGGACACCGACCGCTGGACCGTGGTGATCAACGACGTCCAGGGCTGGTGGGACCAGGTCCCGGACCAGCCTCGCTTCGCGATGGTGGTCGTGCCCGACCTGGCCGTCGTCGAGCCCGGTCCGGGCCTCACGGTCGCTTCGCTCACGGCGGGGATCGGGGCGGACGTCGACGGCCTGCTGACGGCCCTCGAGGAGGACGCGACCCGCGGGGCGCCGTGGATCCTCATCACCTCGACCACCGCCCTGGCCGCACCGGCCGAGCCCGGTTGGCTGGCTCTGGATCGCCTGCGGGTCCCGGTGTTGATCTTCGACCCCGCTGCCGAGGGTCCGACCGTGGAGGTGGACCGGATCGCGGCCGTCACCGACGTGATGCCCACGATCCTGGCCAGAGCCGGCGCCAAGCCCCAGGAGGGACTGCAGGGAACCGATCTGCTCACCCCGGAGGGCCCTCCCACCGACCGCACCGTCTACAGCGCGGCGGGGGACGCCCTGGCGCTCAGGGCTGGGCGCTGGCTGCTGACCTTTCGCGGCGGTCTGCCCGACAGCATGTCCCTCGATCCTCTCGTGACCGACCGGCTGCTCAACCACACCGCCGACGACGGTGCGTTCTTCAGGCTCCACGACGTGGTCGCCGACCCTGACCAGCGCCAGGACCTGCTCCAGGCGGATCCAGCCACCGCGGCTGCACTGCGGGAGGCCCTGGTCGTGATCCGGACCGAACAGGCCTCCCTGCAGGGGGACCTGGCCACGCCGGAGCGACTGGAGGCCCTGCGGGCGCGCAATGGCGGAGGGACCTGGTAGCGGGGCGGCGCTGTTCAGGCCTTGCGGCGGCGCCTGCGCCGCTGGCGCTGGCGTCGCGTCTGGCCTCGGGCGCCCCGAGCGGCCACGCCCACGAGTCCGATCAGAGCGGCGCCAGCGAGCAGCAAAGGCCACCAGCCCCCACGGGGAGCCGGCTGCTGGGGGGCGAGTGCGGCCTGGCGAGCCGCCGCATCGTCCGGGTGCGCCTCTGGCGTCTCGACGACCGCCTGATCTGGCGCGGCCGGGTCGCCGAGGCGGATCTGGAGACCGGGCATGGCCAGATCGCCGTCCAGGACCAGCGGCACCCGGGCACGAACGACCACGCCCTCCATCACCACGACGGGCACGTCCAGGGGGTACTGCTCGATCACGGCAGCCCAGCGCCCGTCTTCGGCCGCCACGTCGGGGGGGACTCCAGCGTCGTTCAGGGCGAACAAGGCCTCGCCGATCCGAACCGTGGGGCGCAGGTTCAGGGTCCGGTCGTTGTCGATGAGGGTCAGCACGAAGGCGGGTCCGCGATCGGGCTGGTAGTCCCCGACCAGGATCTCCAACGGCGCGTGATCGGGCCCGCCCTGAGCGCCCTCGGGCATCGCCTCGTGGACCCGGTCCGAGCCGGTCCGCGGACCCACCTGGTCCTCGCCCCCCGGGGGGGGCTCTGCACTGCCCACGCCGTCCGCGCCCTGGGGCGCCCCGGGCGGCGCCGGTGTCGGCCCCTCGGGCACGACGTCGCTGCGGTGGTGCCCCACCGGGATCTTGGGCTCCGCGCTGGCCCACGGCTGCAGCCCGGTGGAGACCGTGTCGAAGCCCGCCGTCGTGGCCAGGAAGCGCAGTGCGTCGGTCTGCCGAGCCGCGGCATCGGCGTCCTGGGCGTGGACCGGCGACGCTAGCGCCCAGACCCCGAGCAGGCCCAGTCCGGCCAGGGCCGCGGAGGGGGCAAGGGTGGGGGTCTGTAGCCAGCTCACCAGGGCTCCCACGCTACCTCAGCACCGGCGCCAGCGCTGATATGCTCCCGGCCATGCACAGGTCCGTCTCCCGAGCGCAGCGGGCGCTCGGACTCGCCGCGCTGGTCGGCGCTTGCTCTCTCCCCCTTGGGTGCCTGGTCGCCCCGGAGCCTGGGGGAGACCCGGGGGAACCCACGGCACCGGGCACCCCACCGGACCCGACCACGCCGCCGCCTCAGCCCGCCGGCGAAAGCGACCGGACGCCGCCACCGGGGCCCCATGGCGACGATCCGGTCGGCCCTCCCGGCGCCGTGCTGGCTCTCGAGGGCGACCTCACGGGCCAGGTGGTGTTCAAGGGCTACACCGGGGGGCAGATCATCCTGGACGCCATCCCGATCACACCCCTGGAGGAGGGTGGGGCTCTGGACCCGTACGTGGTGCCCCAGCCCGGCGCCTTCGGCTTCCCCGCGCTGCCAAAGGGGCTGCTCGTGCTGCAGGCGACCCTGGACGTGGACGCCGACGGGCCCACACCCGCGGACCGGATCATCGTGTTCGACCGCTACGGGTTGGACCTGGGGGATCCGGACACCCCTCGCGAGCTGATCATCGATCTCGACCGCGAGACCATCTCCGACGCCGGCGGTGGCTCGCTGGAGGGCGACGCCCTGGACGTGCCCGCCCCGCTCGGGCCACCGCGTCCGGACACCCCGGCCGAGGCCCCGTCCCCCCCCGACGCCACCCCACAACCCCCTGGCGGTGGCTCGCCACGCACCCCGCCCAGCGGCGGCAACCAGGTCTTCACCCAGCCCGCGCCGGCAGACGTGGCCCGACGCAGCACAGGGGCGCTGTGTGCCGACTGTGACGTGGTGCTGATCACGGTCTGTTCCTTACGCCAGGATCACGTGGGGGTGTACGGCGAGCTCCGTCCGAGCCCCACCCCGACCATCGACAGCCTGGCCGACGGGGGGTTCAGCTTCTCCAACGCCTACGCGGCATCCAACTTCACCCTGGCCAGCCTGACGGCCGTGCTCACCGGGCGCTTCGGCAGCTCGACCGGGGTCACCCACTGGGACAAAGGCCTGACCGCCGACGTGCCGACCCTGCCCGAGGTGCTCGGCCTGTACGGCTACAAGACCGGGGCCTTCACCATGGACGCCTACTCGGGCTTCCGGCCGGACTACGGGCTGGACCGGGGCTTCCAGCACATGGCGATCAGCAGCGCACCCCGCAGCACCCCGGACGGGCGCCGGCGAGCTGGCGGCACCGAGACCGTCTCGACCCAAGGCGACGGCGCCTCGGCCATGCCGGCCGCTGCTTGGATGGCCGCCCACACCGGCAGCGAGCCGCTGTTCGTCATGCTGCACAGCCGGACCGCGCACTTTCCCTTCGTGGTGTCCGACACCGGCGCCGCCGACGATCCCACCGGCGTGCACCAGGCCCTGTGGGACGCCGGCCACGATCAGCGCCAAGACACGGTGCTGCCCGGCGATGCCGGCGGCACGTCCACCGAAGGGGCCGTCGCTCCGACGGGACAGGACCCGCTCAAGGTGCTGGTGGACCGGGTCGGCGAGCCGGCCGTCACCGAGATCAGGCGCCACTACCGAGCCGCGGTCGCTCGCATGGACGTGGACGTGAAGCGCCTGGTCGAGACCCAGGAGCGTCGGGGCCGCATGGACAAGACCATCTGGTTGGTGGTCGCGGATCACGGCGAGTCGCTGAACGACCACGACGAGCTCCTGCACGGCGCGGCGTTCTACGACACGGTGATCAACGTGCCTCTGGTGCTCAAGGTGCCCGGGCTGCGACCCTCCGGCAGCGGCATGCTGGACGGCCTGGTGAGCCACGTGGACATCCTGCCGACCCTGGTGGAGCTGGTCGGCGCGATCGTCCCGGCAGACGCCGACGGCGCCTCGATGGTGCCGCTGCTCACCGGCAAGGCCGACGGGATCCGGGAGACGGCCCTGTCCGAGGGCGGCGTCACCAAGCCCCGGGGCAACCACCTGCCCGGGGCGATCATCGCCCCGCCGTGGGCGCTTCTGCGCCACGAGGGCGGCTGCGACCCGGACGATCCCCACTCTCCGCGCCCGCCCCCTGGCGAGCCCGCGTCGTGCCTGTTCAACCTGGACCAGGACCCCGACCAGACAGACGTCGTCACCACGCTGCACCCCGACGTGGAAAAGGAGCTCCTGGCCCGCTGGGCGTCCTTCCGGGCGGCCCATGGCGGCGCGGCCGTTCAGTTGGACTTGGACCCGGCCTTTGTCGCGGAGCTGCGAAGGACCGGGTACGACTTCCGCCTGGACGGGCAGTGACGACCCTCGCCCGGGTTCGCGGGGCCTTGCCCCGGGGCCCGGCCCTGTGGTGGCTGGTCGTGCTGATCGCCGCCGGCGCCTACGCCGGCGAGCTCTATGCCCGGGCCGTCGGTTCCCACTTCGCGGAGCCGCGGGGCCTGGACCCCGAGACCTGGCAGGTGGTGTCCCCCGGCATGGACGGGAGCTTGATGCTGCCGGAGCTCGGCCGAGGCACCATGGTGGTCGACGGGGCGCTCACCATCAGCGAGCACCTGTCCTTCACCGCGGACAAGGTCGGCCCCAAGGACCCCTCCCCCGTGGGCCGGCTCGAGCTGTCCCTGGCCGCGGACTCGGATGCGGTCGCGGTGCAGCTCTTCGCGGACGACTCGGACCCCATGACCCAGAGTCGGAACCTGGTCCTGTTGGCGCCGGACCGCTTCAACACCCAGCCCTCGGCGCGCACCTGGCGAGAGACAGCCGCGGGCGGCGAGTACCGCATCGTGGCATCGCCAGCCGGCCTGGTCCTGCACCACGGCGCAGAGTCCCTGGACCTGGGCATCTCAGGAGACGTGCGGGTCGAGGTGTCCGTCCACGACGGCACCGCCCGCATCCTGGCGATGCGAGCCCTCGACCACAGCGGCAGAGTCCTGGCCGAGGGCCGCTTCGACCGGGACCGGGTGTCGCCATGGATCAAGGACGCGGGAACCCGGCTGGGCATGCTCCTGGGCCTGGCCCTGTGGTGGCTCGGGGTCCGCCGAGGCCCGGGGGCCGTCATCGCTGGCGGGCTGCTGGCGCTGCCGCCCCTGGCGGTCGCCCGGATCGACGCCGCCGCCTGGTTGGCCCTGGGCGAGCACGCCTACCTGACGCGGAGCCCCCCCTGGGACCTGGCCACCGTGGTCACGGGCCTGGCGGCCATCCCGCTCTTGCTGCACCTGTGCAGCAGCCTGCCGACCCGGCTCGACGGCGCGAGCCCTCCGGCCCCCGGCCCGAGCCGCGGCCTGTGGGCGGTCTGGATCGGGCTGCTCCTGGCGACGGGCTGGGCCGCCGACCCCGCCCTGGAGGCCCTGCCCTGGTCGCTGCTCGGGCTGGCCTTCCTGGGGGCTCCCCTGTGGATCGCCTCGCGCAGCCCTCTGTCGGGGCCGGCGTTGCTCGTCCGGGACCTCCCGGCCCTGGCGGCGGTCGCGGGGCTCGGCTGGCACTTCGGCCTGGGCCTGGCTGTGCTCTGGCGCCTGGGGTGGCTCATGGCGTCGGCCCGCGTCCTGATCGGCCTCGCCCCCCGCGCAGCCGCCGACTACGGCTTCCTGTTGCTGCTCATGGTGCCCGTCTCTCTCGAGCTCGCCCTCCGCGGCACCTACCTGGACCGCGGCTGGCACCCGGAGCACATGACTCTGGACCTGGGCACCGACGGGAGCGCGCTGGACACCTCCGCCTCCTGGGAGGGCCGCTGTGGCCAGGGCGACCAAGACCACACCGTCCTGTTCGTGGGGGGGTCCTCGACCGGGGGCGTGCTCCAATTCAAGGACCAGCCGGAGCTGTTCTTCCCGGGCCGGACCCACGCCAGGCTGTGCGAGGGCCTGGATCCCAGCCACAGCCTGGCCACCTACAACTTCGGGCGCGGGGCCGTGGACACCCACGTGATCGCCCGCTCCTTTGCCCCGGTCATGGACCGGCTCGAGCCGCAGCTGGTGGTGATGTACGTGGCGGTCAACGACCTGCTGAGCCGGTTCCAGCGCCTGACCCGACGCCAGCGCGAGGAGAAGATGGCCCAGTGGCGCGGGGGCCTGCGCGGGCTGCAGGCGCTGAGCAGCTGGTCGCGCTTGGTGACCGGGACCGGCCTGGTCCTTCGCAGCCGGGAGCAGCTGGCGGGCGAGCAGGTCCAGGACGTGCCAGTGGCCGATGCGAGACTGAACCACCAGTCTGTGGCCGAACAGACGGCTGCTCGCGGCGTCACCCTGCTGGTGATCACCGAGTACGTGCGTCGAGACACGGTGGACGCCCCGAGCGCCGGCGAGGACGGCTTCGAGGACTACGCAGCCATGCAGCGGGACGTCGCCGAAGGCCACGAGCACGTGCACTACCTGGACGTCTGGCCAGCCCTGCGCCAGGACCCCGACGAGCGGGTGCTGATCGACAGCAACCACCTGACCCGGTACGGCAGCAACCGTCTCGGCGAGATCCTGACGCCCGTCGTCGCCGAGCTGGCCGCCATCCCCTACGATGACCCTGCCAGCCCCGGTGCGCCCTGAGCCAGTCCCCCCCCGCCCAGATCCCCCAGCCCACTCGCCTCGAAGGACTGTTGCTCCGACTGGGCACGATCGGGGAGCTCATGCTGCTCCTGGTCCGCGGAGGCCGGTGGTGGATGCTTCCGCTGGTCCTGGTCCTGGTCCTGGTGGGCCTGGCGCTCGTGGGCCTGCAGATGATGCAGTACGTCGCCCCGTTCATCTACGTGGTGTTCTGACCAATCTCCCTCCAGCTGGCAGCGGCGGCGTCCGTAGAGGTCCCGAAGACTCTTCGAGGGACCCATGTCCGAGATCTCCACCGTCGGCACCACCGACACCGCGTCCACCGCGACGGGCAACGAGCTCTCCGGGGCCCTGGGCCAGGAGACCTTCCTGAACCTGCTGACCGTGCAGCTGCAGCACCAGGATCCCCTGGACCCGATGTCCAACGAGGCCTTCGTGGAGCAGCTGGCCACGTTCTCCACCCTGGAGGAGCTCATCAGCATCAACGCCACGCTGGAGGCCGTGTACCTGGGTGTGGCGTCCATGAACAACGCCAGCATGGCAAACCTGGTCGGCACCGAGGTCGTGGCCCGTGCCGACACCATCGCCTACGACGGCGAGAGCACCGAGGTCTCGCTGGCGTTCGACGCGCCCGAGGCGACCACGGCCACCACCGTCACCATCACCGACAGCGAAGGCCACGTCGTCTACTCCGGCGACGCCGGGGCGTTCGAGGCCGGCGAAGGCGCCTGGACCTGGGACGGACGGACCACCGAAGGCTCCCAGGCCGAAGAAGGGGACTACACCTTCGAGTTCGAGGGAACCGACGCCGACGGCGACGACGTGGCCATCACCAGCCTGGTCGTCGGCACGATCACCGAGATGGACTACTCGACCGGCACGCCCCAGCCGAGCGTCGAGGGCACCCCGATCGGAATCGCTGACATCTTGCGCCTCACGATCGCCGACGAAGGATCCGAGAAGTCCTCCGAGGAGACCTGATCGCCGATGTCGATGAACGTGCTCGACGCCCTGGCCCCCGCCCAGGTCCACCGCAGCGACACCCCGCGGCCCCAGGAACGGGGCGCCCCGGGCCTCCAGCCGGACTTCGGACGCGCACTCGACGATCTGCTGAGCAGCCAGCGCGGCGAGACCGAACAGAGCGCCCCGGCGCCCTTGCGTTTCTCCCGACACGCCAACGCCCGGCTCGACAGCCGCGGCATCGCCCTGGACGCACCGCAGCTGGAGCGGCTTGGCAATGCGGTCGACCAGCTCGACAAGCGCGGGGCCAAGGAGTCCCTGGTCGTCATGGACGACCACGCCTTCATCGTCGGTGTGCCAAAGCGCACCGTCATCACCGCCATGAGCCGCACCGAGGCCGTGGGCAACATCTTCACCCAAATCGACTCAACTCTCTTCGTTCCCTGACGATTCAGGAACAGACCGACAGCACCGGGCCGGACCAAGGACAGACTCCGAGGGGGCCCGGGAACCACTGACCGATTGACGTGGTTCAAATCCCACTCTCGCAACGACGCGGGCGTGGATCCTCCAACTCCCCAGCTTCTACGGAGGCACCCAGATGTCCTTGTTCAACACGATGAACGTGAGCGCCAGTGGGCTCGAGACCAGCGCCACGACCCTGGGCGTGATCGGCGACAACATCGCCAACGTCAACACGGTCGGCTTCAAGGGCTCCCGAGCCAGCTTCGCGGACCTGATCCCGCAGAGCATCGGCGGCCTGGGGGGCGGTGGCCAGCTGGGGCGCGGCGCCGGCGTGGACCGGGTGACCACGATGTTCGGCCAAGGCAGCATCACCGCGACCGGCAGCGTCAACGACATGGCGATCTCGGGCGCGGGCTTCTTTGCCCTGCGCGACGCCGACGGCGGCATGTACTACTCCCGCAACGGCGCCTTCAACAAGGATCAGGAGGGCTACCTGAACCTGGGCGGCATGCGCCTCCAGGGGTACCAGGCCGTCGACGGGCAGATCACCGGGAGCCTGGCGGACCTGCGGATCGACGAGGCCAGCGCCCGACCCCACGAACAGTCCACGAACGTCGCCCTCACCGCGACCCTGGATGCAGAGGCCGACTTCGAGGCGGATGACGGCACGCTGGAGACCCCCCTGACCGACGCGATGGGCGCCGGTGTTCCCCCCGATGGGACCGACGCGGCCCACCCGGATCTGGTCGAGCTCTCGACCCTGGTGGATGCCGAGACCTCGATCACGATCTTCGACAGCCGAGGTGTGGCCCACGAGGTCAGCATCTACTTCGAGCGGACCGGCGAGGACACCTGGAATTGGGTGGCCGCGGTGGACGCCGGTCAGACCGGGGGCCTGGACGGCAAGGCCCACATCATCGACGGCGGCGAGCTGGAATTCGACGGGGATGGCACCCTGGTGAACCGGAGCGCGTCCACCTTCCTGGCCGCCAGCTGGAGCTTCGAGGGCACTGACCAGCCCGCGATCGACTTCCAGTTCGGTCTGGACGACACCGGCGCAGAGACCGGCGGCGGTGTCGACGTGAGCGGCACCGGTCAGTCGCCCATCATCATGCAGGCGATCACCCAGGACGGCGCCCCCAAGGGAGAGCTGGTGTCCTACGAGGTCGGCCCGGATGGCACCATCACGGGGTCCTACAGCAACGGCGAAGAGATCGTGCTCGGCCAGGTGGCGCTGGCGGGCTTCCCTGCAGAAGGCGGACTGCAGCGAGCGGGCTCCGGCCTGTACACGACCACCGCGGCGACTGGCGACGTCCAGCTCGGCGTCCCCGGCAGTGGCGGCCGGGGCGCCATCTACGGGTACAGCCTGGAGAAGAGCAACGTCGATCTGGAGTCCCAATTCGTGGAGATGATCCAGACCCAGCGTTCGTACCAGGCGAACGCGCGAGTGGTGAACACCGCGAGCGACACCCTCCAGGAATTGATCAACCTGGTCTAGTCCCCCCGATCCCGGGCGCTGACCATGCCCGGGGTCCGGCAACGCGTTGGCGGAGGCGGCTGTGGCGGCGCCTCCGCCTTCTGCGCTCTGGGTTCAAGTGCGGCCCCCCTTGATCCGATTCGTGAGGTGTCCCACCCCCACCCTGACCCTGGAGAGGAGATGGATCTCGCGACAGTCGGAGGCCTGGTCGTCGGCTTCGGCCTGATCCTCGCAGCCATCCTGATGGGTGGCCCGCTGAGCATCTTCATCGACGCCCCGTCCGGCGTGGTGGTCATCGGCGGCTCGATCGCGTGCTTGTTCATCGGCTTTCCCGCAGGCAACGTCAAGGCGGCGATGGGTGCGGTCAAGAACGCCTTCACGACCACACCGATGGACGTCAGCGAGACGATCAAGCTGCTGAGCGAGCTGTCGAACCGGGCCCGCCGCGAAGGCCTGCTGTCGCTGGAGTCCGCTGCCGAAGAGGCGACCGACGACTTCCTGAAGCGGGGCCTGCGCATGGTGGTCGATGGCCACGAGGCCGACGCCGTCGAGGACGTGCTCTACAGCGAGCTCGACAAGATGGAGGAGCGCCACAAGGCCAACATCGGCGTCTGGGACGGCCTGGGTGCCTACTCCCCGGCGATGGGCATGATCGGAACCCTGATCGGGCTGGTGCAGATGCTCCAGAACATGTCCGACCCGACCGCGATCGGACCCGCCATGGCGGTGGCGCTGCTGACGACCTTCTACGGCTCCGTCATCGCGAACCTCATCGCGATCCCCCTGGCCAACAAGCTCAAGATCCGCTCGGGCCAGGAGTCCGCGGCCAAGGGCCTGGTGGCCCAGGGGCTGCTGAGCATCCTGGCGGGCGAGAACCCCCGCTTCATGGTCGAGCGCCTCAACGCGTCCTTGGCCCCCACCGATCGCCTCGAAGACGCGGCCTAGGACCACGCGATGGGCCGCCCCAAGAAGCCCGAAGAGCCGCCTGCCGGGCTCCCGGCGTGGATGGCCACGTTCTCGGACATGGTCACCCTGCTCATGACCTTCTTCGTGATGCTCATGGCCATGGCGAACTTCGAGGACACCCAGCGGGTCGAGGCGGTCTTTCACAGCATCAAGAGCGCCCTGGGTGTGGGCGCCAACCAGCTGAACCGGGTCGGCACACACAACGAGGCCCAGTCCATGACGCCGGACAACCCCCGGCAGGAGAGCATCCAGCCGGTCATGGCCAAGCTGCGTCAGGCCTTCTCCAAGCACCTGAGCGACGACCTGGTGCGCATGGTCAACAACGAGCAGGAGATCCGCGTGCGGCTGGACGACCGGGTGCTGTTCCGTCCCGGCTCCGCCACGCTGCACCCGGCGGCCTATGCGCTGCTCACGGACGTCGCGCTGGTCCTGGCCGACGAGCCCGTGGAGATCCGTGTCGAGGGTCACAGCGACGCCAGCGGGGATCCCATCAAGAACTGGAACCTGTCGGGAGACCGGGCCGTCGCAGTGGTCATGGGGCTCCACGAGAAGGGGCCCATCGCGGGCGAGCGGCTCGAGGCGGACGCCTTCGGGCAGTACCGCCCAGCGGCGAGCTTTGGCGAAGTCGAGACCTGGAACCGACGCGTGGAGCTTGTGCTCCGCTCGGACAACGTGAACACCGTGGGGGCCGTAGAGCTCCTGAGTGCCCCTGGAGGCAGCCATGGCCAATGAAGAGATGGAAGAGGTCGAGGTCGAGTGGGAGGGCAAGAAGTCCAAGCTCCCGATGATCCTGGGCGCCCTCACCTTTCTGATCCTGGGCGGCGGCGCAGGCTACGCAGGCGCGTCGTTCGCCGGTGGCGGTGACAAGACGGCTGCCGAAGGCGAAGAGGGCGAGGAGGGCGCGGCCGAGGATGCGCCAGCCGAAGAGGAGCGCATCGTGCACTCCCTGGGGCTGTTCACCATCAACCTGCGCGGCACCGGCGGCGGACGGGTGCTCCGGATGGAGGTCCAGGTCGAGGCCGGGACCACCGCCGTGGCCACCGTGGAGAACGAGCACGCCAAGCTCCGTGACTCGGTCATCACCCTGGTGAGCGACTACAGCTACGCCGAGGTCGAGGGCCTGGACGGCAAGACGCGCCTGCGGGACGAGCTGCTCACGCGCATGAACGCGATGCTCGGCAAGAACCGGCTGGAGCGGGTCTACTTCACCGAGTTCGTCGTGCAATAGCCTGCAGTCTCGCCCGGCCGGGTCCGAAGAGGGGCCATGACGGACCCCTACAGCGGCGGAGGGTACGGCGGTGGAGGGGGCTCCCCCACTCTGCTCGCCCACCCCGATCGAGAAGCAGCGTCGGCGCTGCCCGCGATCGAGGACCTGTTCCGCGCCGTCAGCCGCAAGGTGCGCACCCGCCTGGTCAACCGGGCCGGGACCGACATCCCCGTGCGCCTGGGCATCGCCCAGATCACCACCATCGGCCAGATCCTAGACGACCCCGAGACCCGGGACGGCGGCGTCTTCGCCATGCTTCGCTTCGAGCCCCTGGGCATGCCCGGTCTGGCCGTGGTCCAGGGGCGGCTGCTGTCGCGCATGGTCGGTGTCCTGCTGGGCGAGAGCCCGGACGACGAGCCCCCGCCCTACCGGGTCCGCCAGGTCACCGAAGTCGAGGTCCGCATCGCCCGTCGCGTCTGCGAGGACGTGATGGCCGGACTCGAAGAGTGCTGGCCCGAGCACAAGCTGGCGCGGATCGGCTTCGACAGCCTGGGACCCAACCCGCGCCTGGCCGAAGGCCTGGCCCAGAACACCCCGGTGGTGGCGGCCAGTCTCGACTTCGGGCGGCCCGACGATCCCTACGGCCTGATGGTGGTGGCCATCCCCGCCCAGGCGACCCGGGACCTGCGGGTGGACCGCATCGAGGCCGTCAGCCGCTCCACCACGACCGAGCGCACCCAGGACATGACGCGGGTGCTGCCCCTGAACCTGGAGCTCGTGGCCGAGCTCACGCGGGTCCACGTGTCCCTGGGCGACCTCAAGAACCTCGAGGTCGGCGAGGTCATTCAGCTCGGCCGGCGCCGGGATGCGGTGGTCCGCGTCAACGATCGCCCGGTCATCTCCGGACAGCCCGGCGTGCAGGGCGGTTTTCACTCCGTGCGGGTCGTGAAGCGGGTCGACGGCCACAAAGAACCCAAGAACGACTAAACAACCGCCGCTGGCGTCCGACTTCGGGTTCAGACCGAACCTCTCCTCGGAGCACCCCATGGCCAATGGCGCAGACGTCACCTTCCTCCACGACATCCCTGTGGAGCTCGTCGTCGAGCTCGGGCGCTCCCACCTGACGGTCAAGGACCTGGCAGAGCTGGGCAAGGACGAGGTCATCGAGCTGGACCGACCCGCGGACAAGCCCCTCGACGTGGTCGTGGGTGGCCGGGTCTTTGCCCGCGGCGAGGTCGTGATGGTCGGAGAGCGCCTGGCGCTGCGCATCACCGAGCTCGTGGGACGCGAGGCGGAGGTGGAAGACGAGGACTACGCGGAGACCGCGTGATCCTGCTTGGCTGGTTCCTGGCGACGGCTTCGGCCGTGCAACCCGACGAGCCGGTGATCGTGCCCCGGCGCCTCCAGGCCGCGATGGCCCAGGAAGACGCCGCCCCGGTCCCCCCGAGCGCCGACCAGGCCCAGCTCGACCGCCTGCTCGGCGACCAGAGCCCCTCTCCGCGAGCCACGGCCACGTCGCTGCCCGGCGCAGGCCTGTGGTGGTGCCTGCCTCTGGTGGCGCTGCTGGCCGGCGCGAACCTCTGGCTCCGCCGGCGCGGCGGCCCTGCCGCGCTGGGCAGCCGGAACTCCCCTCTCACCATCGTGGCCCGCCAGGGCCTGGGCGGCACCAGCCAGCTGGTCCTGGTCGAAGTCGAGGACCCAGACGGCACCACCCGCCGGCTGCTCATCGGGACCGGGGCCGAAGGGCCTCGGCTCGTCAGCGAGCTGCACCCCTCCGTGGACTTCGATCGCCTGGTCGCGGAAGCCCCGGCCGGCGACACCGACGAGCCACCGGCCGTCCAGGCCGCCGCCCAGGCGTCTGACCGCCTGGCCCGGCGGGTCCCCCCGCCGCCGCGGGCCGAGACACCGATGCCCGACGCCCGTCCCGCGCTCTCGCCACCTCCCCCTTCGGAGCCGGCCACCTATGCGAGCCGCCGGTACCGGCAGATCAACCGGATCAGCACGTCGCGTCAGAGCGGCCGAGCGCCTACCCCGCTGGCAGACCGGCGAACCGATGCGCGCAGCCTCATCGACGAGGTGCTGGCCGCTCGCAAGGAGCCCGGGTGGACCGCCTGATCACCGGCCTGGGACGGGTCGGCCTGGCCATCGGCCTGGTCGCAGCCTGCCTGGCCCTGGGCGGAGAGGCCTGGGCCCAGGACGCCGTGCCTGCGGTCGACCAGGGGGTGGCACAGGTCGCAGACCTGGTGGACGGAGACGAGGTCTCGGTCGCGGTGAGGCTGGTCGTGTTGTTGTCGGCGATGACCTTCATCCCGGCGATGATCCTGGTGATGACGCCGTTCACCCGCTTCGTCATCGTCTTCAGCCTGTTGCGCCAGGCGCTGGGCCTGCAGCAGTCACCGCCCAACCAGGTGCTGATCGGGCTGTCGCTCTTCCTGGCCATGCTGGTGATGCAGCCGACCCTGGACCAGGTCAACCACGACGCGGTGCAGCCCTACATGAACGGGGAGATTCGCACCGGCGAAGCGCTGGAGCTCGGCGTGGTCCCCGTTCGCGCCTTCATGCTCGCCAACGTGCACAGCGACGACATGCAGACCATGATCCGCATCGCTCGGCTGCCACGGCCGGAGACCCTCGACGACATCCCCACGTCGGCGGTGGTGAGCGCCTACATGCTCACCGAGCTCAAGACCGCCTTTGTCATCGCCATCAAGGTCTACATCCCCTTCCTGGTCATGGACCTGGTCGTGGCGTCCGTGCTGCTGGCGATGGGCATGATGATGCTGCCGCCGGTCATCATCTCGCTGCCCTTCAAGCTCCTGCTGTTCGTGCTCATGGACGGCTGGGGGCTGTTGATGACGTCGATGGTGGCGAGCTTCCGATGAGCAGGGGTGCACCATGACGATGGAGGCCGCCCTGAGCATCGGGCAGCAGGGCCTGTTCACCGCGATGCTGATCGCCGGACCCATGCTGGTCGCAGCCCTGGCGGTGGGAACCCTGGTGTCGCTGTTCCAGGCCGTGACCCAGATCCAGGAGATCACCCTGGTCTTCGTGCCGAAGATCGCTTCGGTGTTCGTGGTGCTGGCCCTGGCCGGGGGCTGGATGATGCAGACGGCGGTCGGCTTCGGCACCGTGATGTTCGAGTCCATCGCCGAGACGGAGTAGCGGCGTGACCCTGCCCCTGATCGTCACCGGGCTCTTGGTGTTCGGTCGCATCGGAGGCCTGCTGCTGGCCCTGCCGGTCGTGTCGGCCCAGGGCGTACCGCGCCACGTGGGGGTCCTGGGCGCCTTTGCCCTGACGATCGTCATCGGGCCCATCGCACCGGCCGCTGGCGACCTGCAGTCGCTGTCGGTGCTGATGATGGCGTTCGCCAGCGAGGTCCTGCTGGGACTCTTGATGGGCAGCTGCGTCCGTGCCGTGTTCGGTGCGCTGGCGCTGGCGGCGGAGATCATGAGTGGCCAGATGGGCCTGGCGATGGCGACGCTGTTCGATCCAATGCTGCGCAGCAACCAGGGCACGATGGGCACCCTGGGGAGCTGGATCGCCGCGGCGGTCTTCCTGGGCCTGGGCCTGCACCTTCGCGCCATCGAGGTGGTCGCCGGTTCCTTCACCGTGATCGCACCCGGTGACGTCGGCACCGTGCTCAAGGGTGGCCCCGTGCTCTTGGACGCGGTCGCTGCCACCCTGGTCCTGGGCGTGCAGCTGGCGGGACCGGTCGTGGCGCTCGTCTGGATGGTCAACTGCTTCGTGGCCGTGCTCAGCCGCCTGGCGCCCAACATGAACGTGTTCTTCTCGGTCGGCATGGTCATGACCAACGTGGCGGGCATCCTGCTCTTCGGCGTGGCCCTGCCCTACCTGCTGACCATGCACGCAGGGGCGCTGGCGGACAGCACGACGCTGATGACCCGCGTGCTCGTCCTGGTGCGCTGATGGCTGGCGACTCCGCCCAGGAAAAGACCCATCAACCCACCGAGCGCAAGCGCAAACAGGCCGCAGACGAGGGCCAGATCGCCCGATCTCGGGAGATCTCGAGCGCCGCGATCCTCCTGACGGGGGGCCTGGTGTTGGCCTATGCGTCGGAGCCCATGACCCGGGCCCTGCAGGGCCTGGCGCTGCGATCCTTCGTGATCGAGCCCTTGGACGGCTTCGACGTGGGCGCCGCCCGCCTGTTGTCACTCGATGTGCTGCGCACCACCGTCGCGGCCTTGTGGGTCCCCCTCGGGGCCCTGTTCCTGGCCGCCGCCCTGGCCGGTCTGGCCCAGTCCAAGGGCCAGATGGCCACCAAGGCCTTGGAACCGAAGCCAGAGCGGATCGACCCGCTCAACGGCTTCAAGCAGAAGTTCATGAGCTGGACCCCACTGGTCGAGCTGGCCAAGGGTGTCGGCAAGCTCGTGGCCCTGGGCTGGGTGACCTGGCTTGCGATTCGCGGCGTGCTCACGGATCTGCCGACGCTGGCGACCCTCGCCGCGGACCAGATGCTCCAGCGCCTCGTGGACCTGGGCTTCCAGATCCTCCTCGCGGCCTTGCCCCTGGTCCTGGTCATCGCCATCGGCGACTACGCCTACCAGCTGTGGAAGACGACCGAAGACCTGAAGATGTCGACCCAGGAGCTCAAGGAGGAGCGCAAGCAGACCGACGGAAACCCCCAGCTCAAGGCGGCCCGGCGCCAGCGGGCCCGCCAGATCGCGATGGGCGTTGGCATCCAGCGCGTGCGCGACGCCGACGTGGTGGTCACCAACCCCACCCACTACGCCGTGGCCCTGAAGTACGACAAGGAGCAGGCCCCCGCCCCGGTGATCCTGGCGATGGGCGTCGATCACATGGCCCTGAAGATCCGGGCCGAAGCCGCCCGCCACGACGTGCCGCAGATCGAGAACCGACCGCTCGCCCGCGGCCTGTACGCCAAGGGAAGGATCGGTCGCATGGTGCCCGAGGAGCTCTACGCCGCCGTGGCCCAGGTCATCGCGGTGGTCTACCGCCGACGCGCAGCACGCCGTCGGGCCCGGGGCCTGTGATCAGACGACGGTCACCAAGCTGTCGCGCATCTGGCAGTCCGGGCACGCGCCCCGGTCTGGCGGCGGAGAATCGGCCTGGCGCCACCGAGGGTGGTCCGAGACGCGAACCGGCACCCGGTCACAGAGGTAGTGCCAGTGCACGTTCTTCGCGCCTTCGCTCTTCCAGAAGTAGGTCGCAGGGTAGCTGGGCATCGTGCCGTCCTCAAGCCGGCGTCCTGCCGACCTGGAGACAAGGTATCAGCCCCTGAAACCCCTGAAAATCCGGCAATTTCCCCCGCAGGACTTCCCCCACGGGGAATACCCTCTAGAGTCGCGTTTCGTCGTCTCGGACAAATTCGAGTCTAAAGGTCCTTGACCAGCGCCACTTGCCGGCAGCGGGGCAGCCGGGGGCAGCGCAGACACTGCCGATCCCGCTTCTCGGGCAGGTCCGCGATCTCGGTCACCTTGAAGCCAAAGGACTCATAGGCCGCCGCGTCCGGTGCCAGCACGAACACGCGCTGCACCCCGATCTCCCGCGCTTCGTCCAGGACCCGGCTGACCAGGGCACCCATGAGGTCAGGCTGCGCGCACACCACGGCCCCAAGCTCGGCCAGGTGGACCTCGACCAGCGACAGGGACGCCAGACCGATGACCCGGTCCTGGTCGTCGACGGCCAGGGTGTAGTCCCGAAGGTGCTCCACGATCGCCCGTGGCGTCCTGGGCAGCAAGGCCTCGGAGCGAATCAGGGGCTCCATCAGGTGGTGCATGGCGGGCACGTCGGCGAGTCTAGGCTTGCGAAGAGCGAGCATGACCGAGTCCTCTCTCGAATGACTATGCATGGGTATGCATGATTATGCATCACCTGGTGCAATTCCGCCAAACTTAATGAGATCGGCAGAGGGCGCCCACCGAATTCCGGGGATCAGTCGTCGCGCCCCAGGAGCTTGCCGATGCGGCGTCCGCCCCGGCGGAGGACTTTGTGGGTCGTGCTGCCCACCTGCCAGGTGGGAGACGCGTAGACCAACGCCAGCTCGGCCTTGAGCCGGGCGATCTCGGCCCCCATCCGGGCCTCTGCGGTGTCGGTGGGCCGCACCCGGAAGGGGGCTCGCAGCCACTCCAACAGACCCCCCAGCACCTGCTCCTCGCTGTAGCGGCCGCCCAGGTAGCCCTGGGCCCGGCGGACCTGGGCGCCGTCCTGGCCCTTCTGGGCCAGGTGGGCCAGGCCTGCGGCCAGGTGATGGGGATCCCCCGGGCGCACGGGGAAGATCATGCGCAGCCCGGCGAGCTCCCGGGTGAGCTCGCTGCGGGGGGTGGCGAAGACCGCCAGCCCCCGGTGCAGGTAGAACAGCACCCGCGTGCGCGTGCCCAACTCGGGCTCGTGGCCATCGCGGTCCAGGCAGATGCCGACGTGAGCCCGGGCCAAGAGCTCCGGCACAGCGCGGTGGGGCACCCAGCCGTGGAACGTGAAGCGATGAGCGTGAGGACTGGCCAGGGCCAGGGTCCGGAAGCCTTCGTAGGTGTCGGTGTGGTGGCCGGGAATGCCGCCGCCGGTGGAGACCACCTGGAGACCGGGGACCTGGTTCATGGCCAGCAGCAGCCCCTGGAGCAGCGCGTCCGCGTCCAGCCAGGTGTTGTACCCGCCGGACAGTGCCACCACCAGGTCTGACCCAGGCTCGCGGGTCCTGGGCTGGGCCCGCTCCAAGGCACCGAAGCGCATGGCCGCTGGCGCCACGTGGACCCAGCTGCGCCCCAGCGGGGCAGCCGGCAGCCGACCCAGCGCACCGAGCTGACCCAACAGGGCGTGCCGCTGGGCGTGGCTGATGGTGGAGAAGGCATCGGCGCGGGCAAAGGCCGGGCCGTAGGCCGCGCGCATCTCGTCGGTGGGATCGGCGGCGTGCTCGGTCCAGCCGTGTGCGGTCTTGGCCTGGGCCTCGGCAAAGGGATCCCCGGGCACGTCGATCCACAAGGGCTCCTCACCCACCGTCAGGGCGGCCACCCGAGCCGGATTGTAGGGGCCGGCCGAGACCACCACGTGTGGCCGAACGTCCTCTCGCCAGTCCTGGCAGCGCTCCAGCCAGTCCGACGACTCCTCTTGGACCCGCAGGCACTCGTAGGGCGCCGCCAGGGCCTGCGAGCTGACCCGGGTGGGGAGCTCGTCGGACGGACCCTCCTGGAGCAGGATCAGACGCACGTCGTGGCCCGCCTGGAGGAGCACCTGGAGGAAACCATCGGTGCGCAGCTGGGGGAAGCCCAGACGCTCTGGGTTCTCGCTCGGCAAGGGCCCCGAGCCGATCAGCAAGACGCGCGCCATGTCCACCGGATACCACGCCCTCGGGCGATGTGCAGGCTCAGCCGGAGGCATCTCCAGGGGACTCGCGGCCTCCCTCGGCCACATCGGCCTGGTCGCCCTCGACGTGGGTGATGAGCCCCCAGGCGTGCTGCAGCTGCACCAGGCCGTGGTCCTCGACCTCCTGGGCCACTTCGAAGTCGTACAGCTGGTTGTGCCAGACGTGCGGCTTGATGTGGTTCCGGTCGAAGACGGCCACCGAGACCCGGTAGCGCCCGGAGAGAAGGGGCAGATCCGGGTAGTGCAGGAAGTAGGTGTAGATCCCGTGGAAGGTTCCCGCGAGCACACCGTCGAAGCGGGTGTTCGGGCCGTACACGTAGATGCCGTCGTTGCGATGCACGGCGATGCCCATGATCGGTTCCACCACGGGCTCGGTCGTGCGGAACGTGACCGCAACGATCATGCCCTCGCCCGTGCGGTAGCGGGTTCGGGGGTGTCCCCGGCCGTCGAGCAGCTGCACGTTCAGGACACGGACCTCGCCGGAGCCGATGACCACCGGGGTGTCGCCGTCGTAGTGGTCGTACTGCTCGGTGCCCCGGGTCTGGGCCCAGATCTCACCGGCCTCGGGCAACAGGCAGGCCGACATGACCGCTCGGCGCAGGATCGGGTCGTCCACCGTGGCGCGGTAGCCCGCCGGGGGGAGTTCCTGTGGCACGTCGCCGACCTGCACCGGGCGCGGTCCAGGGGCCACGCCCTCGCGGCGGCTGGTCCGCTCCCGCTGGATGTCCAGGTAGCGCTCGACCACCTGCCTCGCAGGGCCGAAGGCCCGGACCTCTCCGTGGTCCAGCCACAGCACGTCCTGACAGACCGAGCGGATGGCGTGCAGATCATGGCTGACCAGGATGATGGTCCGCCCGGCCTCCATGAACTCCTCGATCTTGTGCACGCACTTGCGCTGAAAGTACGCGTCGCCGACCGCCAGGACTTCGTCGACCAGGAAGACGTCGGAGTCCATGTGAGCAGCGATGGCGAAGCCCAGCCGCAGCGACATGCCCGCCGAGTAGGTCCGAACCGGGTAGTCGATGAACTCGCCGAGCTCGGCGAAGGCGATGATGTCGGGGATGCGCTGCTCGACCTCGTCCCGTCGCATGCCCAGCAAAGAGCAATTCAGGTAGATGTTCTCGCGCCCGGTAAAATTCGCGTGGAAGCCCAGGCCCAGGTCCAACAGCGTGGACAGGCGAGCCCGGACCGTCAGCTGACCGACGGTCGGCTCGGAGATGCCGGAGATGAGCTTGAGCATCGTGGACTTGCCGGCGCCGTTGGCGCCGATGATGCCGAAGCTCCGTCCGCGCTTGACGGTGAAGCTCACGTCGCGCAGTGCCCAGTGGTCCTCGTGGTGCTTCCGGCGCCCGAAGAACTCGAAGAAGCGGTTCCGATCGCTCAGGTAGATCTGGAAGCGCTTGCCCACCCCGACCGCCTGGACCACCACGTCGTCCGGAACGGCCAGGCGGTCGGGTCGCGAGAGCTCCGAGGGATCGAGGGACGCCATCGCGAGCGAGTCTACACGCCCCTCCCAGCGTTCCCGGCCTGGGGTGGTAGACTCCCTGGAGGCCTCAGAAGGAGTCGAAGCTGACCGTCCGCCGGCTGCGCCTGAGCGTGGGAATCGCGCTGCTCCCTGGTCTTGCGGCCGCCTGCAGCAGCCGCGAAGTCCCGATCGTGGGAGACCAGGACGTCTGCCAGCCTTCGGTCGACGCCCAGGTCATCGGCGTGATCGACGGGGACACCGTCGACGTGGAGCGAGCGGGCAGCGACGAGATCGAGCGCGTGCGGCTCCTGGGCGTCCAGGCCGGAGAGCTGTTCAAGGACGATGGCGAGCAGGACTGCACCAGCCAGGACGACGGCGAGTGCTGCTATGGCGACGAGGCCCTGGCGTGGCTCGACGACCTCCTCGACCGGGTCGACACCCTGACCCTGGGCTTCGACAGCGAGTGCACCGACACCTATGGCCGCACCCTGGGGTACCTGTGGATCGACGACCCCTACGATCCAGAGAACACCGATCCCTGGTTCGTGAACGAGCAGCTGCTGATCCAAGGCGTGGCCCGGTACTTCGACGAGGAGATCGGCGCCGCCCAGGAGATCCGCTTCAAGGACGACTTCGAGACCGCCGAGGCCAAGGCCGATCTGGCCCGCCTGGGGTTGTGGGACGTCTGCGAGTGATCCGTCCACGCCCAGAGCCTGCCCGCTGGAGACACCCATGAGGAAGACGCTGGCTGAACACCTGTCCCAGGTCGCAACCTGGAAACAGGAGCAGCTCGAGGAGAACCGGGTCGCCATGGGCCTGGCGACCGAGGAGCTGACGATGCTCCAAGCCCAGCTGACCGACCTGACAGGCCGGATCGAGAGTCTCGAGCACCGTCGGGGCACGCTCCAGGACGTGCCGGACGCCATAGACCGCAAGGTACACGGGGAGCGCCACCGCGCAGTGCTGGCTTCGCTCCACGCGGACCAGGAGCTGCTGAGCACCCGTGCCGCAGATCTGGGCCAGGCGCGATCTCGGATGCTGCGCCAGCTCGAGGAGTCCCTGACCCAGGATCCCGAGCTCCACGAGATGGTCCAGGAGTACGAGCGCTTCTGCGAGGTCGAGACCCAGCTCGAGAACCTGCCCGAGTCCTACCGCAAGGCAATCCTGCAGCACCACGACACCGTTCGGCGGCGGTTGGAGCCGGTGATGCGCACCGCCGAGGGCGCTGACGCCGCGATCGACGACCCGGTCCAGACCGTCAGCGTGGTGCTGTCGGCCGACCCCGAGGACGGCGACCCCACGGCCCTGGTCATGTTGGTCCCCATCCCGGTCGACGTCCACACCCGCTGGCGTGAGCGGCCCGAAGATCTGGCCAGCGAGCTGACCTATCGGCTCTACGCGGCGGCCTGTGCCGTCAGCGCCAAGGTGGGGGTGCCCGACGCCCCGATCTCCTGTCGGCCCTTTGAAGGGCACCTGGCGATCCAGGTCTGGTTCGGCAGCGGCTCGGTGGCCGGGAATGTCCGCCAGGAGGTCGAAGCCGAGCTGGCGGACCTGCGGAAGAACGCCGCCGAGCTCCGGTCCGCCAAGCTCGAGCTCGCCGCCACGTGGGTGCCCCCCGAAGCCCTCACCGCGCCCGACGACGAGCCCGAGACCGAGGTCCCGGTAGACCTGGGCAAGGTCAAGGTCGGCGTGAACCATCAGGTGTCGTGGAGCGACGACTCCGAGGTCCCGCTGCCATCCGATCCCGCCCAGGAAGACGCCAGCGGCGACCCCGAACAGCGCCCGGTCCAGGTCGAAGAGGAGGCCAGCTCATGAGCGGCGTAGAGATGCTGCAGCGCCTGACCGTGGCCGACGTGGCCCGCTGGCTCGAGGTGCACCCCTTCGACATCCTGCGGATCCTGGCGCCCCATGGCGGACCGCCCACCGACCTGCGCTTCGAGATGAACGACGTCGACCGGATTCGCTCCATCGGCGGACTCGAGGTGTGGTGGCAGGAAGGCGAGCCACCCCTCGAGCCCGACAGTGAGCAGCGCTCCATGCTGCGTGCACTGGCGATGCGCATGCTCGAGAAGGAGATCGGCGGGCCCCGGACCACCCGGCTGGACAACATCTTCCGCGGGCTCGAAGCGCACCGCCAGCGGCTGGCCCGGAGCCTGGTCCAGGTCCTGCTCCAGCACGGCTGGCTCGCCACGGTGTCCACGGAACAGGGCACCCACGTCACCATCACCCCCGGTCGGATGGGGCACATGGCCGCCATCGCCCAGGGCGGCGAGCTGCCAGAAGACCTCGCCGCGGTCCTGGGCCGCAGCTGACCCCAGAGGAGCCCGCCAATGCCAGGCAGCGACAGCGGGGGGAGCGGCAAGGGCGGGCTGTTCAGCCAGCCATCCACCACGAGCCTGGACGATCTGCTGGGGCCCGACGGGCCCGGGGAAGGGTCCGTCGTCGACGTGCCGGAGCCGGCCACGATGGCGCGCTTCGTGCCCTTCAAGGTCGATGTGTCCGAGACCGGCGAGCACAGCAGCGGCAGCGACCTGAGCCCTCTCGACGACGAGCCGGACAAGCCTGCCGTGGTCCAGTTCGTGCCAGAGACGCCGACGCCCCAGGTGAGCGACTTCACGTCGTCGCAGCCCGCGCAGCTGGACCGCGCCGACGAGCCATCGCGGGGCCCAAGCCGCACGAGTGAGGCCCTGGTGACAGCGCCCGAGCCCCCGATCCTGCCTCGCCTGAACTTCCCCAAGCCCGAGCTCACCGACGACGTCACACAAGCCGCAGGGCGGTCTCTGACCCCGCTCGTGAAGGGTGCGGAACCGGAGAACGAGCACGAGAACGAGAACGAGAACGAGAACGAGCACGAGCAGGAGATCGAGGAAGAGCACGAGCCCGAGCCACCAGCCTCTTCCGAGATGTCCCCGTCAGAACAGAGGGTGACGTCGAACCAGCCGGGTTCGAGGACCCCTCCCCTGGAAGAGGCCGACTGGGGTGACGCTCCGGGGCCCCAGGGCCGGGCAGCGCTGACGGCCCAGGTCGAGGCCCTGCCGTCGAGCGATCCGGTCGGGGTCTCGGAACCCCCGCCCCTGGCACCACGCCCGATGGTCGCGCCGCCTCCGTCCAGCCAGCCGCTTCACCCGGCCATGTACCTGTTGCTGCTCGCCTTTGGAGTCGCGGCCATCCTGGCGCTGGCCCTGCCACTGCTCCTGTAGACTCCAGACGGTCAGCCCGGTCGCGGTCCAAAGATGGCCGTGCCGACTCGGACCAGCGTGGCCCCGTGTCGGATGGCCACGCTGAAGTCGTGACTCATGCCCATCGACAGCTCGGTCAGGGTGTGGCCACGCCGTTGACCCTCGGCCTGGAGATCCTGCAATACCTGGAAGAAGGGCCCCACGTCTTCGGGATCCTGGCGGAAGGGCGGGATCGCCATGAGTCCCGCGAGCTCGACCCCCGGGTGGGCGGCGACCTGATCGCACAGGTCCAGGGCCTGGTCAGGATCGACGCCGGCCTTGGACTCCTCTCCGCCGACGTTGACCTGGATCAAGACCCGCTGCGGGTTGGGGTACCGGCTGGCAAAAGTGTCGGCCAGTGCGATCCGGTCGAAGCCGTGGAACAGCCAGGTCCGGCCCGCCACGTACTTGACCTTGTTGCGCTGGAGGTTGCCGATGAAGTGCCAGCGGGGCCCTGGCCCGAGCGCCAGGGCCTTGTCCCGCAGCTGCTGGGCGTAGTTCTCCCCGAAGTCCACCTGGCCCGCGGCAATGGCCGCCGCGACGGTGTCCGCAGGGTGCATCTTGGAGACCGCCACCAGCGTCACGGCGTCCGCCGGGCGCCCGGCGTCCTCACAGGCGAGCGCGATCCTGTCGCGCACATCCCCCAAGCGTTGTTCGAGCGTCACGCCACCCCCTCCATGGGGTCGGCCACACCCAGCTCGGCGAGCACCTTGACCACCTCGGCCAGCGGCAGCCCCACCACGTTGGTGTAGCTGCCGTTGATCTCGGCCACCAGCCCAGCGCCGAGTCCCTGGATGCCATAGGCCCCGGCTTTGTCGAGGGGCTCGCCGGACGCCACGTAGCCCCAGAGGGCCTGGGCCGTCATGGCGCGGAAGCGCACCTGGGTGGTCAGGGCGCCGGACTCCTCGCGAGCAGAGGCGCGCACACAGAAGCCGGTGGTGACCTGGTGCCAGCCTCCGGACAGGCCTGTGAGCATCCTGGCGGCGTCGACGGGGTCTCGGGGCTTGCCCAGGGTGATGGACCCCAGGTGCACCACGGTGTCCGCTGCCAGCACGATCTCGTCTGGGCTGGCCAGCACGGACCCGGCCTTCTCGCGAGCCATGCGCACGGCGAAGTCCCGGGCGCCCTCGCCGGGAAGGCGTCGCTCGACCACCGCTGGCGAGCGCACGTCGAAGCTGTAGCCGTGGGCCTGGAGCAGGTCCCTCCGACGGGGCGAGCTCGACGCCAGGACGAGCCGATTCACGACTGCTTCCTGCGGGCGTCTCGGACTTCTAGCCGGTGCGCCCGACGGGCTTCTGCGTGGGCTCGCCGGCGGGCACCTTCGGCTGGGTCGTCGACCCCCAGCTGGGGCAGGGGCCGGGGCCGGCCGTCGGCGGTGAGTGCCACGAAGGTCAGGTAGGCGGTGCAACAGATCTGGCGGGCGCCGGTGGCCGGGTCCTCGCTCTCCGCCTGGACCCCGATCTCCATGGAGCTGCGCCAGGCCTGGTTCACCTGGGCCCGCAGGGTGACGATCATGCCGCGCTGGACCGGCCTCAGGAAGTGCAGCTCGTCCATCGACGCGGTGACCACGTCGCCCCGGCCGAAGCGCATGGCAGCGACCGCCGCTGCGGTGTCGATCCACGACGCGAGCTGTCCGCCGAAGATCGTGCCGTGGTTGTTGGTGTGGGTGGGCAGCACGAGCTGGGTCATCTCGACCCGGGTGTCGGTCTGGGGAACGACGGGACTCATGGCAGCAGCGGCTCCAGCTCGCTCTCGTGTTGGGCCCAAACCCCGGCCCAGCCCAGGGGTCCCAGTGAGACTGGGATGGGCACGGCGTTGGGGATCTTCCTCTGGCCGATGACCCCGTAGGGGGTCTGAGCCACCAGGCCGAGCAGCCCGCGTATCACCCCGCCGTGGCAGACCACGAGGGTGGGGCCCTCGACGGGCGGGACCCGTCGCAGGAATTCGAGGGCCCGGGCGGCGACCTGTCCGCCACTCTCGCCGCCCGGCGCTTGCTGGTCCCAGGACCAGATGGCGTCGCCGTGTTCGGCCCGCACCGCGTCGATGGAACGCGTGGCCCAGGCACCCAGCTCGCGCTCGCACAAGGCGGCGTGGCTGGTGAGGGGCACATCGCGCCCAGCCAGGACCAGCTCGGCGGTCTCCTGGGCCCTGCACAGGGTCGAGCAGAGGGCGCGGACCAGCGGCATGGCCCCCAGGGCGCTGCCGGCTGCCCGGGCCTGATCGCGCCCCCGGTCCGTCAGTGGCGTGTCCGTGGAACCGGCGAGCCAGCGCTCCCGGTTCCCGACCGACTCGCCGTGACGCAACAGGATCCAGGCGCTCAGGTCATCACCGCTGCCCGCAGCCGTTCCTCGGCCACGAGCAACGCACCGACACCAGGCGCGTTGCCCACGATGCCCTCGACCATGTCTGCCAGCTCCTTGAGCGGCCCCCAGTAGAGCTTGTGGCTGACCCGGTCCACCCCAAGCCGGAGCTCCGAGGTCAGCGGCGTGCGCTCCACCAGGCCCTGCAGCAGCGAGAAGTAGCGGCTGCGCAAGATGCCCGCCGCGACCTGGTCCCACTCGTCCAGGCTGACCCGATCCTCGATGGCCCAGATGGCCTGCAACAGCCGAGAGCCGCGCCCCACCCCCAGGTACCGCACCACCCCGTCTCGAACGGACTCCCCGGTCCGGCGCCGGACCAGGGCGATCTCCCGGGCCAGGGTCAGGTCGCCGCACGCCACGGCCTTCTGGGCCAGCCGCTCGGAGACCCCCAGGCTGCGGAGCCGGGCAATGCCCGCCCGGTGGCGGTCCTTGTACTCCGACGTGCGATACCGCCCGAGCTTCGCCAGGACCTCGAGGGTCTCGGCGATCAGGGCCTCGTCCAGCTGGGGCTGGCCAGGCGCCAGCGCCGCCGCCAACAACCCGGTGAGGCCGTCTGTGACCGCGATCCAGGCCCGATAGCGACCGCCCGGTGTGGCGGAGCAGCTGGCGATCTCGTCGCGCAGGCCGGTCAGGTCCAGCCCCTTGGCCAGGCGGAACCAGGCGGCCAGGATCTCGCCCGGAGGTCGGCTGGTCAGGTCGAGCATCTGGGGGAAGAAGGCCGCGCCCGTGTCCCCCACCATCTCGTTGAGCAGCTCGGTCATGCCGATCGCGTGGGCCAGCATGTGCCCGTCGATGTCCGCTGCGTAGTCCCGCTGGACCCGGGTCGGGAAGTAGCCCCGAATTCGGCCCTCGAAGTCCGGGATCCCGGCCGGATCAGCCTCTAGGAGCCACTTGTAGACCTGGAGCTTCACGTGGGCCGCGGCCACGGAGAGCTCAGGCCGGGTCAGACCCTGGCGGGACTCCATGCGCTTGTGGAGCTCGCCGTGGCTGGGCAGGTCCAGGATGGACTTGGACGTCTTGGCGTGGCGAGCCACCCAGTCGCAGGCCCGGCTGAACAGCATCGGGTTGCGGTGGGACCGGATCTGATCCATCGAGAGCTGCAGGGCGTGGCGGTCGCTGTTGGCCAGCACCAGCGCCGTGACCTCGTCGGTCATGGATTCGATCAGAGCGTTGCGGGCGTCGTCGGTCAGGTCGCCCCTGCGGACCACCGGGCCCAGCAGGATCTTGAGGTTGACCTCGTGGTCCGACATGTCCACGCCGCCGGAGTTGTCGATTGCGTCGGTGTCCAGGCGGCCGCCCTTCATGGCGTACTCGATGCGTCCGGCCTGGGTGAAGCCCAGGTTGCCGCCTTCGCCCACGGCCCGACACCGGAGCTCGTCGGCGTTGATCCGCACGGCGTCGTTGGACGGGTCGCCAGCGTCCCTGTGGGTCTCGTGGGACGCCTTGACGTAGGTGCCGATGCCGCCATTCCACAGCAGATCGACGTGCATCCGCAGGATCAGGCGGATCACGGCGTCTGCGGGCAGCTCGTCGGCGAGCACGCCGAGCATCTTCTTGACCTGGGGGGACAAGGGGATCGACTTGGCGGCCCGGTCGAAGATGCCGCCCCCTTCGCTGAGCTTGGACTGGTCGTAGTGGTCCCAGCCCTTGACCTGATCGAAGAGCCGCTTGCGCTCGGTGTACGAGCTGGCGGGGTCCGGGTCGGGGTCCAAGAAGATGTGGAGGTGGTTGAACGCCGCCTGGAGGCGCATCGTGGGGTACTCGATCACCCCATTCCCGAACACGTCTCCGCCACAGTCCCCCACCCCAGCACAGGAAAAGGTCTGGGTCCGGGGATCGAGCCCCATCTCGGCGAAGTGCCGGTTGACGCACTCCCAGCCCCCCCGGGCCGTGATGCCGCAGACCTTGTGGTCGTAGCCATTGGAGCCACCCGACGCGAAGGCGTCGTCGAGCCAGAACCCGTACTCCCGCGAGACCCCGTTCGCTGTGTCGGACAAATGGGCGGTGCCCTTGTCCGCGGCGACGACCAGGTAGGGATCGGGCTCGTCGTGGCAGATCACGCTCGGCGGCGGCACGTTGGCGCCGTCGACGATGTTGTCCGTGAGATCGAGCATCCCGCGGATGAGGAACTTGTACAGCTCGTCGGCCTTGCGGCGGCGCACGGCCCGGTCCCGGATGACGTGCTTCATGAAGAAGCCACCCTTGGCGCCTTCCGGCACGATGACCACGTTCTTGACCATCTGGGTGGTGACCAGGCCCAGGACCTCGGTGCGGTAGTCGTCGCGGTCGGACCAGCGGATGCCGCCGCGGGCGATGCGGCCACCTCGCAGGTGCACGCCCTCGACCTCGGGGTGGTGCACGTAGATCTCGTACTTGAGCCTTGGCTCGGGCACGACCTTTGTCAGGGCGTGATCGACCTTGAAGCTCACGTACCAGCAGCTCAGGTCCTGCCGGAAGACATTGGTGCGCACCGTCGCTCGCATGAGCTCGTAGATCGAGCGGACGAGGAGGTCCTCGTCGTGCACGTTGACCTTGCGCAGAGCGGCCTCGACCTGTTCCTCGGCAGCGGCCATCTGGGCGACCCGCTCGCCATTGCAGGCCGGATCGAAGCGGGTGTGGAAGTAGTGGACCAGCCGCCCGATCATCTTGGGGTGGGCGAGCATGATCTCCTGGACCCGCTGGTAGGTCAGGCTGACGCCGAGCTGGCGGGCGTAGCCGCGGTAGGCCCGCACGATGTCGAGCTCCTGCCAGGCCAGATCCGCCCGGAGCAACAACCGGTTCAGGCCATCGGCCTCCATGCGGCCGCTGAACACGGCCTCCAGCCCAGCGGTGAGCTTGTCCCGCCGGTCCAGGATCTCCTCGTCGTCCAGGCCCCAGGCGCCGTTCAGCCGAAAGGTGTCCATGGAGATGGTGCGCCCGCTGCGGGTCTCGACGATCTCGGCGTACTGATCGGCGATCTCCAGCCCGAATCCATCCAGCACCGGCATGAGCACCGACAGGCTCAGATCGTCCAGCTGGTAGATGCGCAGGTTCAGCCGACCCTTGCGATCCACGTAGACGTTGGCCACATAGGGCCGGTCCCCGTCGAGCTGCTCGATGAGCTCGATGTCGCGCACGGCCTGGGTCGGGCGGGCGTGCAGGGCATAGGTCTCGGTGAAGCCCGACCCGTACTCGCTGATCAGGCGCTGGGCTTCGGACTCGTCCCGACTCTTGCGCAGGGCCTCGAAGAGGCGGTCCTCCCAGGGCGTGGCGATGGCTTCGAGCACCGACCGCACCCTGTCCAGTGCTTCGGCGTCCAGGGTGCGCACCCCGGTCAGGAAGAAGTGCACCAGCACGGTGTCGTACCGGCCCACGAACACGCCGTGATCCAGATAGGTCGCACCCGTCTGGCGCTTCAGGACCTTTTGGAGCCGCTGGCGAAGCGCGTCGGAGTACTGGCCTCGCGGCATGGCCGCGACCACGAAGGTCATGTTCGAGTCGGGCTTCTGCACCAGGTGCACCCCGACCTGTTGCTCCGCCTCGGCTTCGAGCACCCGGTCCACGATGCGAATGACCTCGCTCACGCTTCCGGTGAACAGGAACTCGGTGGGCAAGGAGTCGAAGACGTTGGCGACGCCCTTGTAGCGCCAGGATCCCGGCCGGCTCTCCTCGTTCCGCAGGATCTCGGCCAACAGGCGCCGCAGGACCGGCACGTGGCGGGAGGGCTGGGTCACGGCCCGATAGGTGAACAAGCCACGGATCAGCAGCTCGTTGCTGCCCTCTCCCGACTCGCTCGGCACGAGCACCCTGAGCTCGTCGATCCGCCCGGAACGGTGCACCGGAGACTCCAAGTCCCCCTTGGAGATGGTGATCGGCAGGGGCTCGCTAGCCGATGGACCGCTCAGCTCGGCCGGCGCAGGCCAGAGCTCGCTCAGCATGGCGTCTTCGACCCCCAGGTGCTCCCCGGCCCAGCGGGTGCCCATGAAGACGAAATTGTCCGACAAGAGCCAGTTCAAGAAGTCCGAGGTCTCCCGGTAGGACTCCATCCGGTCGGAGTGCTGGTGGGCCAGCCGGGCCAGCCGAGCGGCTGCCCGATCCACCGTGGCGGTCATCTGGGAGAAGTCCCGGACCATCGCCCCAGCGAGGGCCAGGTTGCCGCGTAGGCCCTGCTCGAGGGACTGGGCGGTCTGCTCGTCGACCCGCGTGGCCGTGATCTGGACCACGGACTCCAGCTCGCCCTGGCCCACCGACTCCAGCCGACCCTCGGCGTCCCGGGTGACCCGCATCACCGCGTTGAAGCCGGCGCCGTAGGACCCCCCCTGGGTCGACAGCAGCAGGCGGACCGTGTCGACGATGAAGGCCTGGTCCGGCATGACCGTGCGCAGGATCACCTCGCTGCCGGGCCGAGGCTCCACCTGGACCAGGATCTCGCCGTCCGCGCGCACCTCGAACAACTTGAACAGCGCCAGGAGCGCCTCGGAGATCCCCTCGCCGTGCCGGGCCAGGAAGGGGGGCCGGAGCTGCCTGGCGACCTGGGTACAGAAGGCCTCGAACTGCTGTCGCCGGGGGCCTTCGAGGTCGATCGGGGTGGTCGCAACCGAGCGCGCGATCTCTTCGACGATCGAGGCCCGCTCCGCCTGACGCTGTGTCGGCACCTTGCCCTCCGAGTCCTCATCCTGAAGACGCCCCCGTGGTACCGGCTCTGACAGCCGCTGTCCACCGTGATTCACAGGGTCCCGTCAACCCGCCGCCACCGGGCCTGGGTGGTAGTCTCCGCGGGCCCTGGACAGGAGCCGAGATGTCGTCCAAGACGGGAGACCACAACGTCCTTCCCCTGCTCAACAAGTGGCTCGAGGCCGCCCGCGGCAACGGGGCGCGAGGGGTCGAGCTGCTCCACGCGGCGAGCACGGTGCACTCCCTGGCCCTCCGAGAGGGGCGACGGACAATCGGCTCGCCGGTCCAACAGGTCCGGCTGGACGGAGCGGTCTACCTGGAGGGCGGCCGAGCGAGCCGCTTCAGCCTGACCGATCCCACACAGGGGTCGGTCGACAAGGCCCTGACCAAGGCCCTGCGGTCCGCCCGCAAAGCCCCCAAGGACCCGCTGGCCGGGCCGGTCCAGCGAATTGGGATCTCGGAACGGGGCCTGGGCATCGAGGACCGACGCTACGGGATGCTGGACGACGACTCCCGCCCCGACGTGCTCAGCCTGAACGAAGACTCCGTGGCAAACCACGCGGGCATCGAGCTGGTGTCCATCGACTACCAGGACGTGCGGACCGTGCGGACCTGCACGTCGACCGCCGAGAACGAAGCCACGAGCACCGACACGCTGTACAGCGTGAGGGTCCGGGTGCGGGACAGCCACAACGGCGAAGAGCTCGAAGCCGTCTCGGCGGCCCGCCACTTCAGCCACGTGGGCTCGCTGCCCTTTGGGGCCGAGCTCGCCAAGCGCCTGGTCGCCCTCCGAGAGCCCGGCACGGCGCCTGTGGGCCCGGTGCCCCTGGTGCTGGAGTCCCGCGTCGCCGCTTGGATCCTGGCCCAGCTGGCCCCGGCCTTTGCGTCGGACCTGGTCGCCAACGGCACCAGCTTCCTGGCGGGAAGACCGCCGCGGCTGGCCGGCCCCCGGGTCCACCTGATCGACGATCCGGGCCTGCACGGTGGCCTTCGCACCCTGCCCTTCGACGACCGCGGGGTGCCCCCGACCCCCGTCGCCGTGATCCGCGAAGGCCTGCAAGAGGGCCAGTACCACACCCCCGAGACCGCCCGGGCCCACGACATCCGGCCCACCGGGCACGTGCGGCAGGGCGTCCTGCGGCCCGCCAACCTGGTCATGCGGCCTGGCAACCGCAGCCGGACCCAGATGCTGTCCGAGGTCCCGGTGGCCCTGTCCTATGACCGCCTGGAGGGCCAGCTGGACACCAGCACCGGGCGGCTGCACTGCTGGGGACCGGCGTTCGTGCTCGAGCGCGGGCGCCCCAAGGGCTCCTTGCCCCGGGTCGAGCTCGACGTCGACGTGGTCGAGCTGCTGCTCCAGGTCCAGGAGATCGCAGCGGACCAGGAGCGCCACGGCCACGTGGACTGCGCCACTGTGCTGGTGCGCGAGGCGCCGCTGAGCTGGTAGGCGTCCTGGCCGGGCTCAGGCCGGGAGGATCTGGCCCTCGATGTCCCGCAAGAGCTGCGCCGCCGGACCCGTGCGGTTGCGCACGATGCACTTCTTGTAGGCCTTCCAGAGCTCGCCCAGGAAGGGATCGTCGACCAGCTCGTGATCGTGCAGATCCGGATCCTTGCTGGGGATCTCTGCGGCGCCGATGGAGCGCCGGCGGAGCAGGGTCTTGAGCGCCCTCAGGAACTCGACAGGTGCGCGGGGTTCGCCACGGCGCCGCAATTCCAGGTAGCAGGTCCACAGGACGGCCTCGGGCATCCAGGAAGACTGCTCAGGAGACAGCTCGTCGACGCCATCCAGGACAGTGGCACGGCGCATCCGGCGCAGGAGATCCCGGGTGTCACCGGCAAGGACAGGCTGGATGTGTGTGGACATGCGCTTCACCTCCTGCTCCGCCGCCATGATACCGCCGATTGTCGCCCCTTCCAAGCGGGTTCACACCATCTTGGGGGCCCCCGGACCCTGCCCCGTGCGTGTTATGGCCGGGGCCGATGACGACCTGGCTCTCCTTGCTGATGGTGCCGGCCTTGGCGGGGGCCCTGCCGGTCGACGTCACCCACCAGACCCTCGACAATGGCCTGCGGATCTACCTGGCCCCAATGGACACGCCGGGGATCGTCGCGGTTCAGACCTGGGTCGACGCGGGCAGTGGGAGCGAGGTCCTTCCAGGGACCACCGGCCACGCCCACTTCCTGGAGCACCTGCTGTTCACCGACACCACGCTGTGGCCTGCGACCGAGCGGGATCAGCTCCTGCGGACCACAGGCACCCGGGAGAATGCGTGGACGTGGCTCGACGACACGGTCTACCACCAGATCCTGCCCGCCGAGACCCTTCCGGCCTTGCTCCGGTACGAGGCCGAGCGCTTCCAGCACGTGGTCTTGGCAGACCCCAGCGTCCAGCGCGAGGCCGGTGCCGTCCAAGGCGAGTGGCGCCAGAGCCAGAGCTGGCCTTCCGAGGCGTTGATCGACGGGCTCTACGCCGCCGCATTCCCCGCACACCCCTATGGCCACTCCACACTGGGCACCGACGAAGACGTGGCCGCCATGCCCGACGCGGGTGCCCTGGTCCGGGACTTCAAGGCGACCTGGTACCGCCCGAGCACGATCCGCCTGGTGGTGGTCGGGGACTTCGATCCCGACGCCACCCTGGCAGCGCTGGGCGAGCTGTGGGGGGACTGGGCCGAGCCGACCCAGCCGCTCCCGGAGATCCCGGCCCAGCCGGCCCAGCTCGCTCCTGTGTCGCTGGAGATCCCCTGGGACGATCCAGGGACCAATCCCTGGGCGGCGGTCGGCTGGCGGGTGCCCGCCCGGCATCCGGCGGATCCCGACAGCGCCGCTCTGGCGATCCTCGACGAGCTCCTGCTGTCGGACATCGCCCCCTTTCGCCGAGCCCTGCTCGAGGTCGACCCCATTGCCCACGACCTGGGTGGCAAGGGCTGGCGCTTCCGAGATCCGCACCTGTTCATGGTCTACGTCGAGCTCTACCCAGACGTGCCACAGCAGGCCTTCTTCGAGGCCCTGGACGCGCAGCTCGACGCGATCCGTCAGGGAGTCGACCCGGAGCTGCTGGCAGCGGTCAAGGCCCGCTCGTCCAAGGCCTTCCAGCTGGGGCTGGACGATCCTCAGCGCATGGCTGGCGTGATCGGTCGGGCCACCGCCGTGGACCCGGACCCCCGGGCGCTGGATGGATGGATGGCCGCACTCCAGGCGGTGACCCCCCAGGATCTGTCGGGCGTCGTGGAGACGTACTTCGTGCCACAGGGCCGCACCCAGGTCGTGCTCGCCCCCCCGGAGGCGCCATGATCCAGCTCTTCGCCCTGGTCGGGTGTCTGCACCCCACCCCCCCTGGCCCGAGCCCCGCGGAACAGGCGACCCAGGTCCGGCCGCCCTTGGTCATGCCCATCGACGGGGCGATCACCGTCGCCGTACAGCTCACCGTCCGTGCCGGCTCTGCCCACGACCCGACGGGCCAGGAGGGCCTGGCCTGGCTGACCGCCCGCATGATCACCGAGGCTGGCACCGCGGGCTTGGACGCCGACACGGTCAGCGACCGCCTCTATGCGCTGGGCACCGAGCTCGAGTGGGTCGTGGACAAGGAGCTCGTCACGTTCCGGGCCCGCTGCTTGGCCCCCGACGCCCCCGAGCTCCTGTCGCTGGTGGCGGGACTCGTGGTGGCCCCGGAGTGGACAGAAGACGCGCTGACCCGGCTCCAGGACGAGGCACGCACCACCCTGGACGTCTCCTTGCTGGAGTCCGACGAAGCCCTGGGCGACACGGTCCTGGATGTCTGGCTCAACGAGGGTCACCCCTATGGCCACCCGGACGTCGGACGCACGGGGGTGCTCGGTCTGCCGACCCTGGACGCCGTCGCTGACTTCCACCGGGACCGGTACGTGCGCCAGGCGACGTTTGCCGGACTGGCCGGCGCCACGTCCCCGGCCTTGACCGAGCAGCTGACCCAGGCCCTGGCGGCTCTGCCGAGCGCTGCCTTCTCGGCCACCACCCCCAAGCCCCGGCCGATCCCCAGCGGCCGCACCCTGCTGGTCGTCGAGAAGCCCACGGACAGCACGGGCATCCACTTCGGCCACCCGCTGGCCGTCACCCGGGACCACCCGGACCATCCGGCCCTCACCGTTGCCATGACCGCCTTTGGCGAGCATCGAGAGTCCTACGGACGGCTGTACCAGGCCCTGCGGGAGAGCCGCGGCCTGAACTACGGTGACTACGCCTACCTGGAGCACTATCGCCAGGTGGGCTGGTCCCCGACCCAGGAGCTCGGCACCGCGCGGAGCCAGGCCCAGTTCAGCGTCTGGATCCGGCCAACCACCCCGGCCAATGGCCCCTTCGCCTTGAAGCTGGCCGTGGCCATGACCGAGGAGCTGGCGGCCGATGGCCTGAGCCCCCAGGAGTTCGAGGACTTCAGGGACCGGGTGCGGCTCGGCACGCCGCTCAAGGCCCGAACGCCCAGTCGCCGACTCGGCCACGCGCTGGACGCCTTGGCCCTGGCCCAGCCCGACCCGCTCATGACCCTGCCCCAGGCAGTCGCCCCCCTCACCAAGGCCCACGTGGACCAGGCCCTGGCCCGCCACCTGAACCCAGAGGACCTGCGCATCGTGGTCGTGACCGGCGACGCCCAGGCCTTCGTGGACGCCGTCACCGGGCCGCAGCCGACGCCGCCGACCTATGAGGGGCTGGAGCTGACCGACGCCATGGCCGCCCGCGACGCCCAGGTCGCCGCGCTGGATCTCGGCATCGACACGGTGCAGATCGTGCAGGCCGAGGGCATCTTCCGCTAGGAGCTTGTAGGGAATTGGGGGCCACCAACCCGGGTTCCGGCGGCGATGGCTGGGCCAAGCTCAACCGGGAACCTGCCAGCGCTTAGCCCATGGGAGCCTCGGTGCTTGGTCGACCGGGGTCGCCGAGGCGAGCGCTGGTGGTTTTATGTTCCCTCTTTTCGGGGGGCGTCGGCGTCGAATCAGCAGGTGCCAATTGGGGCGGCCG
>Ga0114932_10000138_pt1 | contig 81661 bp, 79 predicted proteins | sample 2SBtaG_2_FD_87286 | JGI IMG/M metagenome (GOLD analysis project Ga0114932, IMG submission 87286) | Deep subsurface microbial communities from Kolumbo volcano to uncover new lineages of life (NeLLi) - 2SBTROV12_ACTIVE470 metaG | ecosystem: Environmental > Aquatic > Marine > Volcanic ...
AATGGATGATCGCATTTTTGTGCTTGATTTATTGCTGGTTAAACTCGAAAGTGCGGTCTGTAATATTGGATCTACCAAGAACTCAAGCAAAGTTAATGATACTTTTTCAGGGTTGACTAAGTAGATGTAATTATCATTAAGAACAGGGATTTGTTTAACGGTTAACATGGGCTGTTTTAAAAGTAGTTTTTTTAGGTAGCGGGCTTGTCGTAGCCTGAATCATAGGGCGTTACTTTTGTTGAATATAATTTAAGCAGTAGTTAGCGGTAAAAGCGATAAGGAGTAACAGAATTCCAATGGCCAGAGCCAATTCAAAATTGCCTTTATTGGTTTCTAATGCAATTGCAGTTGTCATGGTTCGGGTGCTCCCTTGTATATTGCCGCCCAACATCATTGCGGCACCAACCTCGCCAATCGCTCGACCAAAACCGGTCACAATGGCGGCAAAAATAGGGTATTTTAACTCCACCAGAACCAGCTGTATTTGTTGGCGGGTATTTGCACCGAGGGACTTGAGTGTCGGGAGCAATAACGGGTCAGCACTATGAATAGCGACCATCGTGAGGTTCATTATAATAGGGAGTATTAAGACGGTTTCCCCTAAGATGACGGCCGTTTCGCTATAAAGAAGACCTAAGCTACCTAAAGGGCCTTGTCGGCTTAAAAGACCATATAACACAAGGCCGATCATGACAGTAGGCATGGCCATCAGGGTGTTCAGTATTTGCGTTAGGAGTCTTTTTCCGGGGAATGTTTTGATACCGGCCCAACAGCCCAGGGTGATTGCAAGTGTGGCGGCCAGAAGGCAGGCCGTGACGGATATTTTTATCGATGTCCAGGCAATGAGGTAAACAACAGGGTCAAAATTGCTAATAAGTTGCAGGGCAGAAACAATAGCGTTTGAGAAGAATTCCATAATGAAGAGCTTACTTGGTACTGGGTTGGTGTGACCAGTGTCCCGATTTTCCTCCGGATTTTTGCATTAACTGAACCGACTGAATGACCATGCCACGATCGACCGCTTTACACATATCGTAGATGGTTAGTAATGCAATTTGCGTGGCTGTGAAGGCTTCTATTTCAACGCCCGTTTTACCGTGGGTTTTAACTGTGCAGGTACAGGTAACACAATTATTATCAGTCTCAATTTGGAAATGAATGTCAACATGGGTGATGGGTAAGGGGTGGCATAAAGGAATAAGGTCGGCTGTTTTTTTACTGGCCATAATTCCGGCAATACGGGCAATACTCAGGACGTCCCCTTTTTTATGCGTGCCGTTAATGATCAGAGCGAGTGTTTCGGGAAGCATCTCAATATAGCCGCTGCAAATAGCTATTCGCTCGGTGACTTTTTTTTGGCCGACATCTACCATATGAGCGTCACCGGTTTGGTTGAAATGTGTTAAATGGGTCATGTTGGTCTCGCATGTCAGATATACTGTTTATTATCTATTATTTTTTAGTTTAAGTGGCTGACTATGTCGATTAAGGTACGTTATTTTGCTAGTTTAAAGGAGTCGCTTGGTTGTGACGGTGTTGAATTGTCCGGTGCTGAGTCGTTAACGGTGCAGCAAGTTTGGTCTCAAGCAACCGGTCAGATCACCTTGCCGGATAATATCTTGGTGGCGGTGAATATGGCTTATGTTGATCAAATGGCAGAAATAACAGACGGCGATGAGGTTGCTTTTTTCCCCCCGGTAACCGGAGGTTGACGTGATTATTAAGTTATCAGCAGAAGCTTTTGAACCTTTTGAGGAAGTTAAACGGTTTCAGGAACAGCAGGCAGAGTTTGCGGGGGCCGTTGGGGCAACGTCGATTTTTATAGGTACTATGCGTGACTTTAATGACGGGGATTCAGTGGTTAGTATGTCTTTGGAATACTATCCGGGTATGACAGAAAGGCAGTTAGAGATGATCGTGACTGAGGCCCTTGAGCGGTGGGTCGTTCTTAATGTATTGGTTGTCCATCGGGTCGGTGATATCTCCCCGGGGGACCCGATTGTTTTAGTGGTCGTAGAAACGTCTCATCGAGGCGATGCTTTTGACGCGTGTCGTTTTATTATGGAGGCGCTCAAGTCAAAAGCGCCCTTTTGGAAGAAAGAGCAGTTAGCGTCTCAGCAATCGCGATGGGTTGAAAATAATTCAAAAGGTTATGCGCCTTGATTGCATTGGTTTTTCGAGTCGACTGTGTTGTTGAGGTAAAACGGGCGCAAAACGACAGCTTTTTTAAACGATTTTTTATGCTCTGGCACAGACCCAAACGTCTACATTTTGCACGCCGGCGGTTTTTAGCATTCTGGCCAATTCATTAACCGTATTTCCGGTCATCATAACATCGTCGATAATAGCAACGTGTGACACTGTTATTTTTTGGCTGAGCAAGAAGGCATTTTTTATATTTTGAGAGCGTGACTTGGCCTTTAGATGGCTTTGATGGTCTGTGGGTCGCCTCCGTTGGAGGCTGCAGTTGTCGACAGGTATTTTATGGTGTTGACTAATTATTTTAGCTATTTCAAAGGCCTGATTAAAGCCGCGTTCACGGTAACGAGAAGCATGAAGTGGTACGGGAATGAGTCGTTGGGGTAAAGGATTCTCAGTCACTATTTCACTGGCGAGCAATTCCCCCAATAACCGTGCAAAATTGTAATTGTCGTGATATTTGAATGATTGGATGGCGTAACGGACGGTTCTTTGATAGCGAAAAGGTGCCAGTGTACTGTCAAAATAGGGTGGGTTTGTCAGGCATTGTCCGCAGCTCGATGGGTTATTTGCAGGCGTCATCGGTTGCCCGCAGTGGATGCAACAATCTTTATTTCGCGGTAATGCTTTTTCGCAAAATGAACACAGGTCTCGTGGGTTGTGACTGGGTTCATTGCAGAAAAGGCAGGTGGGCGGTAAGCAATATTCCTGTATAATATTAAACCAGTTGTTGACCATTGTTTTTTTTTAGGTTGACTAATGCGATGAGTCTGTTTTTTAAGTATGGTTGATAGTTGTTTTTGGGGGAGAAAAAATGTCTTTAGATTTGGTTAGCGCGATAGCAGCGCCTGTCGAGGTTGAATTACGCCATGATTGGCAGTTAGCAGAGGTTCAAGCGCTTTTTAACAAACCTTTTAATGACTTGTTGTATCAGGCTCAAACGATGCATCGGCAACATTTTGATGCTAATGAGATTCAAGTCAGTAGTCTGTTGAGTATAAAAACAGGGTCATGTTCTGAAGATTGTGCTTATTGTCCTCAAAGTATTCGTTATGACACCGAAGTTGAATCAGAAGCATTAATGCCCATTGAGCAGGTATTGGCTTCGGCTCAAAAAGCGAAGGAACAAGGTGCCAGTCGTTTTTGTATGGGTGCTGCTTGGCGTCGTCCTAAGGATAAGGATGTTGCCCGGGTTGTTGAAATGGTTCAGGGGGTTAAAGCATTAGGCATGGAAACATGTGTTACGTTGGGGATGCTAACCGATGAGCAGACCGCAACGCTGAAGGCGGGTGGGTTAGATTATTACAATCATAATTTAGATACTTCTGAGGAATATTATTCTGAAGTGATTACAACGCGTACGTATCAAGATCGGTTAGATACGCTGCAGCGAGTTCGTGAGGCGGGTTTAAATGTTTGTTGTGGCGGTATCGTGGGAATGGGCGAGTCGGATGCCGATCGCGCGAAACTGCTCATAGAGCTTGCTAACTTACCGCAGCACCCAGAAAGTGTGCCCATTAATATGTTAGTGCAAGTGGAAGGAACGCCGATGATGGGCTCAGAATTGCTAGACCCGTTGATTTTTGTTCGTACCATTGCGGTGGCAAGAATTCTGATGCCCAAGTCGCGTGTTCGCCTGTCAGCAGGACGCACGGAAATGACCGATGAAATGCAGGCCTTGTGTTTCTTATCCGGAGCTAATTCAATTTTTTATGGTGAGAAATTATTAACGACAGATAATCCAGTGACCGACAGTGATCAAAGGTTATTTCAGCGCTTAGGGGTTCGTACAGGAGCGATTCAGTATTAATGTAGTATGACTGCATTTGATTTAGTCGGTCAGCTAAACGCGCAGCGTCAAGCAGGGTTGTATCGGAGTCGGCGGGTTATCGATTCCGCACAGGGGGTTGCGTTGACTGTTGACGGTCAGCGTGTGGTTAATTTTTGTAGCAATGATTATTTAGGGTTAGCGAATCATAATGCCGTGGTCGCCGCTTTGAGTGCCGGTGCTGCTCAGTACGGTGTAGGTAGTGGTTCAGCGCATTTGGTTTGCGGGCATAGTCGTGTTCATCAGCAACTAGAGCACGCATTAGCTGAATTTACAGGGCGTGATCGTGCTGTCCTGTTTTCTACCGGATACATGGCAAATATTGGTTGTATCGGTGCCTTGGTGGGTGTCGGTGATGCGATCTTTGAAGATCGACTGAATCATGCTTCGTTATTGGATGGCGCGCGCTTATCCGGAGCGCGTTTCAAGCGCTATCATCATGGTGATGCCGCGCATTTACAGCGTTTCTTAGCAGCGAGTTCAGGGGTCAGAAAACTGGTGGTCACAGACGGCGTCTTTAGTATGGATGGTGATCTTGCGCCGTTGCCGGAATTAGTCAGAGTGGCTCAACACCAAGCCGCTTGGGTAATGGTTGATGATGCGCATGGGTTGGGTGTTTTGGGTGCTCAAGGTCAGGGCGTTGTCGAGCATTATCATTTGTCGCAAGAGGATGTGCCGGTGCTTATTGGGACCTTAGGGAAAAGTTTTGGTACCGCGGGAGCTTTTGTGGCGGGGTCAGAATCATTAATTGAAACGGTTATTCAAAAGGCTCGCAGTTATATCTATACAACGGCTTTACCACCGGCCCTTGCGGCAGCAACTTTAGTCAGTCTTCAGGTCTTGGTTAACGACGATTGGCGGCGGGAAAGACTACAGGATAGAATTCAGCAATTTCGCAGTGGAGCCCGGCAATTAGGGCTGCCGTTGACTGACTCTACAACTGCGATACAGCCGATTTTAGTGGGAGATAGTCACCAGGCAATGCGGTTGAGCGATGCTTTGTTAGCCGAAAATATTTGGGTGAGTGCTATTCGCCCTCCCACGGTACCCTTGGGGGGAGCACGATTACGGATTACCTTCTCAGCGTTACATGAAGTTCACCATGTTGAGCGGTTGTTGCATGTTTTGGGTAAAGCATGGAGCCAGTTGTCTTGAGTCAGTTGTATGTGGAAAGTTACGGCGCAGGCCCGCCTGTGATTTTGGTTCATGGCTGGGGCATGCATGGCGGCATATGGCGTAAATTTGCTCAGCAATTAAGTGTCGATTTTCAAGTTATTTGTGTGGATTTACCCGGGCATGGTAACAGTGGTCCGATAACACCTTTTACCTTATCAGTCGTTGCACGTCAATTAGCGCAGCAGATACCGGTTAAGTCCGCATGTTGGGTGGGTTGGTCTTTGGGGGCGAATGTGGTGTTGGAATTGGTCAGGGGTTTCCCGGCAAAGGTCTCTTCTGTTGTTCTTATGGCCGGTAATCCATGTTTTGCACAGTCAGGAATTTGGCCGGGAATGGCCGTGCCTGATTTAGAGCGTTTTATCGACAATGCAGAATTGGATATGAAACGAACGATAACGCGATTTATGGCGCTTCAGGTGCGTGGTTGTGAGGGCTATCGCGCAGTTTTGTCTGCTTTGAATAGGCAACTAAAAGAGCGTCCGGATTCAGATCAAGCTACGTTGATGGCAGGGTTAGAGGTATTGAGAACCGTTGATCAGCGTTCAATACTCGCGCATCTGGCGGTGCCACATTTACTACTGCTCGGCGATCAAGACCCCATTGTACCCATTGCGCTGGCACAGGCAATTGATGATGGGTCAGCCAGGATCAGTTATTCGATTGTAGAGGGGGCCGGTCATTTGCCTTTTCTGACCCATGAGTCTCAGGTTATTGCGCAATTTAAAAAATTTTTAAAAGAAGTCAGTTGATTATGTTAGTTGAAAATGACCTTAAACTTGATAAGCACGCGGTTCAGTTCTCTTTTGGTAATGCTGCGCATCATTACCACCAGTATGCACTTTTACAACGTCAGGTGGCTGATGTGTTATTTGATCGGTTTTCGGCTGATTTTACCGGTCAGGGGAGTATCCTTGATATAGGCTGTGGAACCGGGTATTTCACGGAAAAAATATTACCACTCAGTTCAACGGTTTTAGCAATGGATGTGGCGATGCCCATGTTAACAACGGCAAGGCAAGGCTTGGGGGCTAAACCGGGGTTGTTTTATTTTTCGGGCGATGCAGAAGTGTTGCCGCTGCGATCTGGTTCGTTAGATGCGATTGTTTCAAATTTAGCACTGCAGTGGTGTCAGAATTTATGGGCTGTTTTTACCCAGGCCTATCGCATTTTAAAAACAGAGGGACAACTCTGCTTTTCTACATTTGGAGAAGCTACGTTGTCAGAGTTGCGGGCAGCGTGGGCAAGTGTTGATAACTATTCCCATGTCAATTTATTTACGAGTAAGGAAAGAATAGGAGATTTATTGGTAACGGCAGGATTTACAAACATTGAGATAACGACAACATGCTATCAACCGCACTATCCTGATGTGATTGCGTTGATGCGCGAATTAAAGGGGGTCGGCGCACATAATGTTAATCAAGGGCGATCCCGTGGTTTAACCGGGAAACAGCAGTTGCAAGCTGTTATTTCAGCGTATGCGAGATTAGCGTCACAAGTAGAGGGCGTTTCGGCGACTTTTGAGGTTATTAATGTGACCGCCCAGAAATCGTCGTCACGTTTGAGGCATAGGGGATGAACGCAGTTGGCCAAGGTTTCTTTGTGACCGGGACAGGAACCGATGTTGGTAAAACTATCAGTACGGTTGTGTTAATGCATTATTTTCAAAATCAAGGGAAGATTGTATCGGGATTTAAGCCGGTTGCATCAGGGTGTACTCGTTATTCAGGACAATTGCGAAATCAGGATGCTCTGGTTTTACAATCAAATAGCAGTCGCTCATTACCGTATGAATTAATAAACCCCTATGCTTTTGAAACTGCTGTTTCACCGCATATTGCGGCAAAAGAAACCAATCAAGTCATTGATTTTTCAGTTATTACGGCTAACTATGCCGCGCTGGCAGGTGCGTCGGATGTCGTATTCGTCGAAGGTGTGGGAGGTTGGCATGCACCCTTAAGCGATTCTGCCGATGTGGCTAGCTTAGCTAAGGTTTTAGCCTTGCCGATTATTTTGGTGGTGGGTATTCAATTAGGGGGTATAAATTATGCCCGCTTAACCTTTGATGCGATTTGTGCGTCGGGATTGCCTTGTGTGGGTTGGATTGCCAATTGTGTAGAGCCAGAAATGGCAGCGTCGACAGAAAATATTGCAACAATAGGGCGATTTATTACGGCGCCGTTACTGGGCATTATACCGTACGATAAAACGATGAATTTTTCAGTATTAGCCAAGGCAATTCAGTGGTAGCGTTGCTTTAATAATGAAATAGGGGTTTTATTATTGAATATCCACAGGCTTGATAAGCGTGTTAGTGCTATGTTTTCTAGTTTGGAAGAGTTTATAGGTGTTTTTTTTGATAAAATCATTGTGATACAGTAAAATAGTTCGGTTTTATCTGGCTAGTAAGTCAAAATAGGCAGTTGTTGTAAAGTGTTAAGGTGATTGAGTTAATTTTGGATTATGACTCAATCCGTGATGGTTTTAGTAAAGTAGGTTGTCGTTTAATGGCTGGCCGCTATTTTGGGAAATTGATGATTAAGATTATGTTGGGAGATTCCTCCGTGAAAAAAACAAAGCAAATTTTTGCGCACCTGTTCTTGATGCTTTTGGGCTTAGGGGAGGCGAATGCAGAGTATGCATTGAATATGCCGAAGGGCGTCACTCGGATCAGTAACGATGTTTATGATCTGCATATGCTGATTTTGTGGATCTGTGTAGCGATTGGTATTCTTGTTTTCGGCGTGATGTTTTATTCGATTTACTATCACCGTAAGTCGGTGGGGCATCAAGCCGTACAATTTCACGATAATGCTAAAGTTGAACTGTTGTGGACGATTATTCCAACTATTATTTTGGTGGTGATGGCGATCCCGGCAACGAAGACGATGATGGAGATGGACGATGTCAGTGAACCTGACATGACCATTAAGATTACCGGCTGGCAATGGAAGTGGGAATACGATTACTTAGACAGTGGTGTTCATTTTTTCAGTAGTTTAGATGCTGAAAGTAATCAAGCTAGACAGTTGGGTTCTGGTGTCGATGCAGCGGATATTGAGAATTATTTGTTAAATGTAGACAACCCCTTAGTGATTCCGGTCAACAAGAAAATTCGTTTATTACTGACGGCGTCTGATGTTTTGCATGCCTGGTGGGTGCCGGAGTTTGGTTGGAAAAAAGATAATGTCCCGGGTTTTATTAATGATGCTTGGGTCTCGGTTGAAAAGCCGGGTATTTATCGCGGCCAGTGTGCAGAGCTTTGCGGTAAAGACCACGGTTATATGCCTATTGTGGTGATTGCGAAGGAGCAGGCCGAGTATGAGCAATGGTTGGAAGAGAAAAAAACAGAGGCTTTAGCGGCGGCAAGTTCAGCGGATCGAGAATGGTCACAGGCTGAATTGATTGCTAAAGGCTCTGAGGTTTATCAAGCTAATTGTGCTTCTTGTCATATGGCTGATGGACATGGGGTGCCGGGAACTTTTCCTGCCTTGGCGGGCAGTTCAGTGGTCACCGGTCCCTTGGACGGTGAGGTTTCAGTCGTACTGAATGGCCGCGCTATGATGCCATCATTTGGCGCCATGTTGAATGCCAGTGATTTAGCCGCGGTGATTAGTTTTACCCGTAATGGTTTGAGCAATAAGGTGGGTGATTCGGTTCAACCATTGATAATTAAGCCACTGTTAGCAGCGATGGCACAACCGGAAGAAGATGACGATTGGTAAGGTTCGTTTGAAGTCAGTATTGTAATTAAATAAATATTTTTAAATTGAGGTTTAAATTATGTCAGCAGTAACATCTGCCCATGATGAGCATGACGATCATGGACCTAAAAAAGGTATTATGCGATGGTTAACGACAACCAATCATAAAGATATCGGCACGATGTACTTGGTCTTTGCACTGGTTATGTTTTTTGTAGGGGGCGCGATGGCGTTGGTCATACGCGCGGAGTTATTTGAACCGGGGTTACAGTTTGTTAATCCTCACTTCTTTAATTCAATGACGACGATGCATGCCTTAATCATGATCTTTGGTGCCGTTATGCCAGCCTTTGCGGGATTTGCTAACTGGATGGTGCCGATGATGATTGGTGCGCCGGATATGGCCTTGCCGCGCATGAATAATATGAGTTTTTGGTTGTTGGTTGCTGGCGGTGTCTTATTGTTCAGCACGTTGTTTATGGAAGGGGGCGCACCCGCTGCGGGTTGGACCATGTATCCACCTTTAGTTTTGCAGACAGGAAATTCACTACCGTTTGCAATCTTTTCTATTCATTTGCTTGGCGTGTCTTCAATTATGGCGGCGATTAATATTGTTGCCACTATTTTTAATATGCGCGCACCGGGCATGGGGTTGATGAAAATGCCGTTGTTTGTCTGGACTTGGTTGATTACGGGTTTTTTACTGATTGCCGTGATGCCTGTTTTTGCTGGTGCGGTGACCATGTTATTAACCGATCGTTTTTTTGAAACCAGCTTTTTTGATGCGGCCGGTGGCGGTGATCCGGTGTTATACCAGCATATATTTTGGTTTTTTGGACATCCTGAAGTTTATATTTTGATTTTACCGACCTTTGGTTTGGCTTCAACGATTATTCCTGTGTTCGCACGTAAGCCGCTTTTTGGCTACCATTCCATGGTTTATGCCTTAGTCAGTATTGCTGTGTTGTCTTTTGTGGTTTGGGCACATCATATGTTTACCGTTGGCATGCCGATTGCCGGTGAGTTATTTTTCATGTATGCAACCATGTTAGTGGCTGTGCCGACCGGTGTTAAGGTCTTTAACTGGATTGCTACGATGTGGAAAGGGGCAATGACCTTTGAAACGCCTATGTTGTTTACCGTGGCTTTTGTGGTGTTGTTTACCATGGGGGGGTTTTCCGGATTAATGCTGGCGATTGCTCCGGCTGATTTTCAATATCATGACTCGTATTTTATTGTGGCCCATTTCCATTATGTGCTGGTCCCCGGTACGGTGTTTATGATTATTGCCGGGACCTATTACTGGTTGCCGAAATGGACAGGGCATCGGTATGACGAAAAGCTAGCAAAGGTACATTTCTGGATGTCAACAATTTCGGTAAATGTGTTGTTTTTCCCGCAACATTTCTTAGGCTTGGCGGGGATGCCGCGTCGAATTCCTGATTATGCGGTGCAATTTGCTGAATTTAATATGATCTCCAGTGTGGGTGGCTTTTTGTTTGGTTTCTCACAGTTGATATTTTTGTACATTATTATTAAGGCGATTCGAGGCGGTGAGAAGGCAACCGGTGAAGTTTGGGAAGGCGCAAAGCAACATGGGTTGGAGTGGACGCTCCCTTCACCAGCGCCGTACCATACTTTCGAAAAGCCACCTAAAATAAAATAGCGCGAGGCTACGGGTTTTGTGTTGAGGAATAGCGTATGGATTTAAAGAAAAAAAATATTCTGACAGCACTTTTCTTATTTTTGATTGCAATAGGAATTTATGGGTATGCCATTTTGCAGGTTGTTCAGTAAATGGCTGTAGCAACAACAAGAAAGCATACCGGTTTAGTTCTTAAGTTATTTTCTGTAACTGTTTTAATGTTTGGTTTTGGTTACTTATTAGTGCCTATTTATGATGTGTTTTGTGATTTAACAGGTCTGAATGGTAAATTGGAAAGTAGTGCTGAGCAGACACAATCATTTGCAGTAATAGCCGATCGATCTGTGACACTGGAAATGGTCACAGCGCTTAATGAACAGACACCCCTGCTCTTTAAAGCTAAGAAAAGTAAGTTGAAAGTCCACCCTGGGAAGTATTACACCGTTGAGTTTTATGCTGAGAATAAAACTAATCGACAGTTACATGTAAGAGCAATTCCCAGTGTTACACCCGGGTTGGCAGCAGAATATCTAGAAAAAACAGAATGTTTTTGTTTTACAGAACAGGTCTTTGAACCTCATGAACAACGAGTTATGCCTGTCCGCTTTGTGATCAAGCCAGATTTTCCGGAGCGCTATAATACTTTAACATTAGCATATACATTTTTTGATCTGACTGAGACATCGGTTAACTAAATTAAAAGGGGAAAGCATGTCTTCTAAAGATGGCTATTACATACCACACCGTGCGACTTGGCCATGGGTTGGCACCACCGGTTTGGCAATTATGTTGGCAGGGTTTGCCAATGTTTTGAATGATTCAGCAATTGGAAAACCGATGATGATTATTGGTTTTGCAACCGTTATTATCATGATGGTCGGCTGGTTTACGTTGCAGTCGATTGAAAGTGAATCGGGGATGTATAATCCACAGGTGAGCATTTCCTATCGTTTAGGAATGATGTGGTTTATTTTTTCTGAAGTGATGTTTTTTGCAGTTTTCTTCGGTGCCTTATACTACATTCGTGACTTGTCAGTTGACTGGTTGGCGGGTGTGGGTGATGGGCCTGGTCGCTCGACCAATATGTTGTGGGAAGGTTATCAATCGACCTGGCCTACGAATGGCCCGGGTAAAGTGGGGGGTGATTATGAACCTATGGGCGCTTTTGGTCTGCCATTGCTGAATACTTTGATTTTATTATCCAGTGGCCTAACTGTTACCTGGGCGCATTGGGGCATGATTATTAAGGACCGGCAGCAATTGATTCGTGGCTTAATTGCGACCGTCTTGTTGGGTTTTCTTTTTGTTTTTCTTCAAGGGATTGAGTATCACGAAGCCTATACCGAAATGGGTTTAACACTGGGCTCTGGTGTTTATGGGTCCACTTTTTTCATGTTGACCGGTTTCCATGGCTTGCATGTCACCATTGGTGCAATTATGTTAACGGTGGTGTTATTTCGCTGTTGGAAGGGTCATTTTACTCCGGATAATCATTTTGTCTTTGAGGCTGCCGCTTGGTATTGGCATTTTGTCGATGTGGTTTGGTTAGGGCTGTTTATTTTTGTTTATTTGTTTTAAATAATTTCCCTTACAGAATATAAAGAGGGGTAGTGGGTCTCAATTGGTGGGCAATTAATAGTTTAGCTTGCGTGATAACTCGGGGCGACGGTGTTGGCCGGCGTATTAGCGACCAATGCCGTGGGATTGAATTAAGCCCGTTGCTAAGGCAATAAATATGATGACGAATAAACCCAGAGATATTCCCATGCGTACCGTTAAGGCTTTAACCATTAGTTCGGGGCTGTCTTTTTTTCTTACCAAGTGAAATAAGGCAGTACCTAGACTGACAAGGATTACCGTCAGTAATAATAAGATTATGGTTTTAATCATCGTAATAATGTGCTGGTGGAAAGTTTTAGCATTATCACCTAATTTTTCGATTCTGCCTATTAACGTAAAATAATTTTCTAGCATTATTACAGGTGTACTGTGCGTCATAAATCTCTGTTGCTCTCTTTAATAGCGTATCTGGCCGTCTTTACATTGTTAATTAATTTGGGTTTTTGGCAGTTAGACCGAGCCGCACAGAAAAGGCTACGGTTATCTCAACAATTAAGTGCAACTGATAAGGCGCCTATACGCATTACCGATCAAATCACAGCGATTACTGACTACGGGTTATTCCGAAAAGTGAGTGTGTCCGGTGCATTTGATGGGCGTCAACAATTTTTAATTGATAATCAGATTAAAAATAGTCAACCCGGTTATTTTGTTTTAACGCCATTTATTATTTCTGGACAGAAAAAAGCCGTTTTAGTAAATCGTGGTTGGATTAAGGCGAATCCTTTAAGAACCCAATTACCTGATATTCCAATAACTAACCCAAAGGGTACGATAACGGGTACACTCAATCGTTTTCCTTCGGTGGCTATTCATTTGACCGGTGCTGACATTCCGACAGCGACTAATCCAAGCGTTGTTCAAGTGGTGAATGCCAATGTGTTATCAGAAAAACTTAATTACCCGTTGCATGGCTTTCAGATTCAGTTAGCACCTGAAATAAGGGAGGGTTTTCTCAGGGACTGGGATACAGCAGAAAAAAAATTGATGTCCCCTGAGAAACATGAGGCTTATGCGCTACAGTGGTTTGCCATGGCATTCGTATTAACACTAATTTGTTGTCGTATTTTTTTAAAGAAAAAAACTAATGAATGAAAATGTAACAAAAAGTAGACGTTTTATAGTGATTATGGTGATGGTTGCGGGACTCCCTTTTTTATTAGCGTGGGTGTTAAAGCAGAATCCTCAATGGATAACTAGCAGAAGTAATTATGGAACCTTGGTGGTGCCGCCGGTTACCACTGAACGCGAACAGTTTCAAGGCGCTGATTTGTTTTCAAAACAGAATATCGATGAACTTAAAGGACACTGGGTTTTGATAAATTTAGTGTTTGACGCAGATTGTTCGGAAACCTGTCAGCAGGCTATTCATAGTAGTAAGCAAATACGGTTAATGATGAACAAGGATTTAGTTCGGTTGCGTCGAATGGTGGTAGTAACTGATCGTTATAACCGAGAAAAGGGCGGTGACTGGTGGCAACGAGATAATCGATTGTTGAAAGTAATTGCTGATGAATCCATAACAACGGAATTAAAACGTATAATTGAGAGTGATAAACAACAGGGACAATTATTGGTTATGGATCCTTTAGGTAATATTATGTTGTTTTATAATGCCGGTTTTGACCCTTACGGCGTTAAAAAAGATTTAAAAAAACTGTTACGTGCATCACAAATTGGATAAATAAAAATGTTTAGAAAATTAATATCCCTTAGTTTGTTTTTAGTCTTAGTGGTCATTGTCTTAGGTGCCTATGTACGCTTGTCGGATGCAGGCTTGGGTTGCCCTGATTGGCCAGGATGTTTTGGTTCCCCTGTTATTAGTGAAACCCCAGACTTTATCAAACAAGCCAGAGAAGCTTTTCCAGATGTCTTTTTCGATAAAGGTAAAGCCTGGAAAGAGATGATTCACCGCTATGTGGCCGGGGTCTTAGGAATCATTATCCTGTTGATGAATTTAATTGCTTGGCGCCAGAAACCGTATCGTCTCATGGCGATGTCTTGTTCCTTTGGTTTGTTGTTGTTAGTAGGCTTTCAAGCGGCTTTAGGGATGTGGACAGTCACCATGAAGGTGATGCCAATCATTGTCACCAGTCATTTGCTTTTAGGAATGACGACGGGTTGGTTGTTATATCGTTTTTATTTACAGACTCGACCGGATATTGAACGAAGAGAGCAAATTCAAGGTCCTCGACGGTTAGCACAATTTGCGATGTTGGTGTTGTTTCTACAGATAATTCTAGGGGGCTGGACCAGTACCAATTACGCGGCATTGGCTTGTGAAGGTTTTCCGCAATGTAATAATTCGTGGTGGCCAGCCGGTAACTATAAAGAAGCCGGTAATTTAATTCAGGGGTTGATTACCGGTAACACGGCACCGTTATCAGCTGAGGGTAAGGTTGCAGCACATTGGATGCATCGGGTTGGTGCTTTGGTAACGTTCCTCGTTTTGACGATGGTCATGTTCATTGCTTCCTCTGGACGTTATCCGCGATTAGTGCGTAAAAGTGCCGTTTGGTTAAGTGTTCTACTTTTTGTGCAGATTTGTCTGGGTGCTGCGAACGTTAGAATGAATTTACCCATGTGGAGCGCGGTTTCCCATAATGGCGTCGCCGCATTGCTGATGGTGTTATTAATTCGTCTGAGTTTTTATACTAAGTATGCGTTAAAAGGGGAGCGGGAAGGTGTCGAGGCGAAGGATAGCGTCATTGAGCCTGAAACGGTAACGGATGCAGTCGTTGCGCGAGATGTTTATCTTGAACCTGATCCTGCGACCCGTGATTTACGATTAAAATCGCAGTTACAACGAACCCGCTCAGGCTTGGGTGGATTATTGGCGAGTCTTGCGCTGGGCCAGAAGAAGATTGATGATGATTTATTAGAGGAAATTGAAACACATCTCATCATGGCGGATGTCGGTATGGAAGTGACAGCCGATATTATGAAGCAGTTAACAGCGACCATAGCTGCTTCTTCTGACGGTCAAGTTGATGGTGTGGATTTACTAAAACAGCAATTGTTAGGCATTTTAGAGCCGTATTCTCAGCCGTTGATTATTCCGGAACAAACTGACCCTTTTGTTATTTTAGTGGTTGGAATTAATGGGGCCGGTAAAACGACAACCATTGGTAAAATGGCTAAGCGATTACAGTCCCAAGGACACAGTGTGATGTTGGCGGCCGGTGATACTTTTAGAGCCGCGGCCGTAGAGCAACTTCAAGCCTGGGGCGAGCGTAATGAAATTCCTGTGATCGCACAACAAACCGGTGCTGATTCAGCCTCAGTTATTTATGATGGATTGCAGTCTGCCAAGGCTAAAGGCGTGGATGTATTGATTGCCGATACGGCGGGAAGACTGCACACCAAAGCAAACTTAATGGAAGAATTAATTAAGGTTAAGCGTATCATGGGGAAACTAGATGCGTCGGCCCCGCATGAGGTGATGTTGGTATTAGATGCAGGGACGGGACAAAATGCAGTGATTCAGGCTAAACAGTTTAATGTGGCGATGACACTGACTGGGATTACCTTGACTAAGCTGGATGGTACGGCTAAAGGAGGGGTGGTCTTTGCCTTAGCGAAACAATTAGGGGTTCCCATTCGTTTTATTGGTATCGGCGAGGGTATTGAAGATTTACAGGAGTTTAATGCAAAGGATTTCATTGATGCCGTATTTGTTGCTGATTAAATGATCAAGTTTGACCACGTCAGTAAAGGATACGCCGAGGTCAGTGATGCACTTGTTAATGTTAGCTTTACCATTGAGAAAGGAGAAATGGCCTTTTTAACCGGGCATTCGGGTGCTGGGAAGAGTACTTTGCTAAAATTAATCGCGTTGGTCGAGACCGTTTCGCGAGGACAGGTTTTTCTTGATGGGCAAAACTTAAATCGAGTTTCGGAACAAGAAATCCCTTTTATTCGCCGTAAAATTGGTTTAATTTTCCAAGATTATAAGTTATTAAATGATCGTACCGTGGCTGACAATATTGCCTTGCCCTTATTAATTGCTGGATACAATCATCAAGATATTAAGCGGCGAGTCAGAGCGGTTCTTGATAAAGTCGGTTTGGTCGGTAAAGAGAAAAGCTACCCCTTATCGTTATCAGGCGGAGAGCAACAACGTGTTGGTATCGCGCGTGCGGTTGTTAATAAACCCAGTTTGATTCTCGCCGATGAGCCGACGGGTAATTTAGATCCTGAATTATCCACTGAGATTATGCATTTGTTTAAGCAATTTAGGCAGGTAGGCGTAACGGTGTTGGTTGCGACCCATGATTTATCACAGGTGGTAGAGTCGGGTTATCGTCAACTAATCCTCGACCAAGGTCGCTTGGTGAGTGGCTAATTAGAATTTATGAAAGGGTTTTTTATAGTTCATTTACAAGCGTTGCTGTTCAGTTTAGGACAGCAGCTCAGAACACCTTTTTCATCGGTTTTAACGATTGCTGTATTATCTATTTCAATCGCTTTATCTGGTTTGTTTTACCTTTTGGTGAAGAATGTGACTCATTTAACCGGACAGCTTGAAACCTCTAATCAAATCACCTTGTTTCTGGGGCAACACGTTTCCGAGCAGGATGGTGAGCAGTTACAAAGGCAGCTTGAAAAACATCGGAACATTCAAGCAACGCGGTTAATAACTAAGGCCGAGGGGCTGAAGGAATTTGAGCATTATAGTGGTTTTGGTGATGCCTTAAAGGCGCTAAATAGTAACCCATTGCCGATGGTTGTTCAGGTTTTTCCGCGTTTAAGCTTAACAACACAGCAACAATTACAACAGTTGTTAGATGAGCTCAAAGTCATACCAGCGGTCTCAGTTGCTAAACTGGATATGCAGTGGGTGCAGCGGCTGAAAGCGATCATTGTTTTGGTCGAGCGAGGTGTCTTAGTCTTGGCGAGTATATTGGCTTTTGCAGTCATTTTTATTACCGGGAATACAATTCGTCTGGAATTGCAAAATCGCCAACAAGAAGTTGTTATTGCTAAATTAGTCGGTGCAACCAATGGCTTTATTGCTCGTCCCTTTCTTTATAGTGGTTTTTGGTATGGGTTTTTAGCAGGAATATTCGCCTGGTTAATGATTACTGGATTGATGAAATTATTACAATCCCCTATTGAACACTTGACGAGACTTTATTTGGGCTATCAAGAGGTGATCTTTTTGAGTGTTATGAACTCAGTTATTTTACTTGCCGTTTCTTCATTGTTGGGTGTTGTGGGTGCTTGGGGTGTTTTGGTGACGCAGTTAAATCGGTTGAAGCCAGAATAATCAGTTTTGCTGATGTGTTTAGTGTTGGCAGTGACTACAGAAAACTGTTGCTCGGTTACTTTGTCTGATTAAAATAAGAGTCTGACCACATTGGCTGCAGGGTTGATTACTGCGGCCATAGACATTAAGTTCTTGTTTAAAATAGCCTGCTTTTCCACGGCCACCGACAAAATCTTTTAAGGTCGTTCCGCCTTGTTCAATAGCGCGCGATAGAATGGTTTTGATTGCATTGTTGAGTGTTAGATAACGGGCTAAGGAGATTCTCCCAGCGTGTCGTGTGGGGTGTATTCCTGCGGCGAAAAGGGCTTCATTAGCATAAATATTGCCGACGCCCACAACAATATGTGGATCCATAATAAAGCTTTTGATGGGACGCTTTGAATTTCTTGCCAGTTGATAGAGATACTGGCCGGTGAAATTATCAGCAAAGGGTTCGGGACCTAGGTTGTTAAGTAGTTTATGTTTTTCAGGAGCTTGATTAGTCCATAAAATGCAGCCAAATCGTCGTGGGTCATTGAAACGTAAGTGAAAATCATTAGCGAGATGGAAATCAACATGATCGTGTTTTTTTAACGGGGTTTCGGGCCGAACAATTTGTAAGTTGCCAGACATCCCTAAGTGGATTATTGTTGTGCCCGCTTGGCTGTTGAGTAGTAGATATTTTGCTTTTCTTTGGACAGATTGAATCGTTTGGTTTTTAAAGGCGGTGGTCAATTCGTCGCTTATAGGCCAGCGTAGTTGTTTTTGACGAATGGTAATGTCGGTGACTTCAATGCCCGTGAGATAGGGTTCAATACCACGCCGTGTCGTTTCGACTTCCGGTAATTCGGGCATGCTAAGGTGTTATTGTTGTTGCCGTAGTTCGTTTAGAAGCAGTCCCACTCCGTCTTGAATTTTTCCCCGACATAAAAGAAATTTCCACCGGCGACCGCCACATTGGCGCCATAATAAGGCCGAGCGAATGCCGGCTAATAAAAGACTTCTTATTTTATGGATATTTTCTATGTTAGAGAGGTGGTTTTGTTCACCATTGACTAAGATGCGGGGGTTAAGGGTGCTAACGGTGGTGTGATAAAGGTCGCCCAGAGAGGTTAAAACCGTGTTATGTGTCGGCCCAAGTGCTTCGGCCTGCGTTTGTGATAGCTCAATACCCGCACGAATATCTGATAGCATAGGGGTGTTTTTACTGAGTTGTTTTTCAAGGAAAATAATAGCAGCGGCATAACGACCTTGTTCAGAATCGGGGGGTTCGGCGCCGGTAAGTTGCCGTTGCAATTGATTAAGACCAGAAGAAATACCGGGCAAGCCTCCGTAGATGTCTTCAACATTTTTTGCATCTATTTTAAGTATACTGGAAATGCTACTTTCAAAAGGCGTTTGCTCAGCCATGCCGGTCGTGGCGATTTTTTTGACTTGATAAACGGCCTGTGTAAGGCCGGCTAAAGCGATAACTTGGTTTCTGGTCGTATTAAGAGGCATAATAAGTTTTAAAATTGTGGGTTATAGTTTTAGTCAGGGTTGATCGTTAGATGGCCTTGCTGTTTCCAACCTTTTATGCCATTTTTGAGATGACTTATTTTATTCATATTCAGTTCGGTGCTCAATAGCTTGGCAACTCTTTTGGATCGATTGCCACTGGCACAGACTAAAATAATTGCAGTCTCTTTTGTTTTTTTGAGTCGTGCGAGTTTCGAAAGCCAGTCTGGTAGGTCGAAATGACCTTGGTGGTTGAAAAAAGTGAGGCGTTTGCTATTGGCAATGACGCCCTCTTTTGACCATTCTTCGGATCTTCGGATATCCACGACAAGGGTCTGAACGGTATTCCGTGTAATAAATTCAGCGGCGCTAAGTTCTTTAAATTCAGCGCCTGCGCAAGGGGTATATAAATTAGCTGACAATAAGATGACCCAGATTAATTTTAACAGCTTTGTATGACGCATAAAGAGTCGACTAATAATTTATCTTAAGAATGAGACGTTGGGAAATATATTCTACTCCTTTAGCAAGGATGTACAATGCTTGCAATTGCTAGCGGGTAATTTAGTGGATAGATCATTTAGAGTGAAGGTGGAAAGATGGTTGAATTAGTAGTTTTCAAGGTGATTGGCATGAAATGTGGTGGCTGTGAAAAGTCTGTTGAAGACAAATTGGCGGCATTAGTCGGTGTTGTGACTGTTAACGCCTCGTATCAAACGGATTCTGTGGAAGTTCAATACGATGCAGACACGGTGCAATTAGCACAGCTCCATGCTTGCTTGGCCGAATTAGATTATCAAACGACTCTTTGAGAGGTTAGCGGTTGAAACAGAATCAAGTTCTTCGATTTTCAATTCAAGGGCTACGTTGTGCAGGTTGCGTGAGTAGTCTTGAGAATGCGTTGCAAAATACGGATGGTATTGTTGACGTAACGGTTAATTTTGCTGAACATGTGGCACAGGTTCAGGGCGATACGAGTTCTGAAAAAATAATTGCTGTGATCGTTGAGGCGGGCTATGGTGCTGATTTAATACGTGATAATGGTCAATTTGATGACACGGCGGCACAAGAGCAGTTGGAGTATCAGCAGCTAGTGGATAAGGCGGTCATGCCCGCTATTTTTGCGTTACCGTTGATGCTTTATGATCAGATCAATGGCTTGCCTGATATTATTTCATTGTCAGGGCGATTTTTTTGGTTACTGATAGCTGTGATTACTTTAGGTTGTTTGATATATTCTGGGAAGCACTTTTATTTAGGTGCTTTGCGCTCATGGCAACACCGCCAAGCCAATATGGACACTTTGGTGGCATTAGGCACAGGGTCTTCTTGGCTTTATTCAGTTGCTGTTTTGGCCTTGGGCGACAGACTCCCTCATTTGGCGCAACATGCTTATTTTGAGGCCGCCTTGTTTATTCTTATTTTTCTGAATTTAGGGGCTGCGATCGAAGTGCGGGCGCGGGGAAAGACCTCCAGTGCCATTCGGCAATTAATGAACTTACAGCCTAAAACAGCACGTCTCGTTCGCCAAGGCCTTGAACTTGATGTGGTGATAGGCGATGTGCTTGTGGGTGATATTATCAGGGTTCGTCCCGGTGAAAAGATTGCTGTGGATGGTCGGGTCATCGAGGGCTTGGGTATTGTTGATGAATCGATGTTAACCGGAGAGGCAATGCCGGTTGAAAAAAATGTTGATTCAACAGTCAAGGCGGGGACCTTAAATATCCAGGGTAGTTTTTTATACCAGGCCGATCGGGTCGGTCAAGAAACCTTATTGGCACAAGTGGTCGAAACGGTTTTACAAGCCCAAGGTGCTAAACCCGCGATTGCCCGATTAGCCGATAAAATTGCAGCTGTGTTTGTTCCGGTTGTTGTTGTGATTGCCATAGGAGTCTTTGTGGGGTGGCTTTATTTCGGGCCACAACCCGCTTTAGGCTATGCTTTTGTGACAGCAATGACCGTTTTGGTTATTGCTTGCCCTTGTGCATTAGGGCTGGCGACACCGATTTCAGTGATGGTTGCCGTAGGGCGGGCCGCACAAGCAGGTATTCTTATTAGAAATGGTCAGGCGCTGCAGACAGCGGGGCAGATATCTTGTGTGGTTTTTGATAAGACGGGGACGATTACCGAAGGTTGCCCCGAGGTGGTCGAAATTAAAGCCTTTAATCATTTCAGTCAAAAGCAAGTTTTGCAGTGGGCCGCTAGTTTAGAACTTGGTTCTGAACATGTGTTGGCCGCATCGGTTTTACGAGCGGCTAAAGCCAAAGTGCTAACAACGTTAACCGTGACTGGTTTTGATATGCGTCCTGGATTAGGTGTGACGGGTTTGATTGGTAACCGACGGGTCGCTTTGGGTAATCAATCATTGATCGACGAACTAGCGCTTGATGCCAGTACTTGTAACGATGCATTACAGCACAGTTATGTTCAGGGTTATACCGCTATGATTTTAGCCGTCGATGAGGAAATTGTTGGTATTTTAAGTGTTTCTGACCCGGTTAAAACAGATTCGGCGCAAGCAATAAATCAATTACATGCTTTAGGTATCCGGGTAATGATGTTAACCGGAGACCATGAAAGGACCGCTCAGGTTATTGCTGCACAGGTGGCTATTGATCACTGCCGAGCACAGTGCTTGCCGAGTGATAAGTTGGCAATTATAAAAGAGTTACAAGCAGCGGGTGAGGTGGTTGCGATGGTGGGTGACGGGATCAATGATGCCCCTGCCCTAATGCAGGCAGATGTGGGCGTTGCGGTGGGGTCAGGGACTGATATTGCAATGGATAGCGCTGATTTTATTATCTTAGACGGGTCATTACTTAAAATGAACCAAGCGATTGAGTTATCGAAAGCAACCTTAACGAACATTAAACAAAATCTATGGGGTGCTTTTATGTATAACACACTGAGTATTCCGATTGCAGCGGGATTGCTTTATCCCGCTTTTGGTTTTTTGTTGAGTCCTGTTATTGCCAGTGCGGCAATGGCCTTTTCATCCTTAACCGTGGTCGCTAATGCTAATCGATTGCGTTGGGTAAAGTTAACAGTTAAAACTAATGATTAAGCAATTTTCGTTATTATCGGGTGTTTGATTTATGCGTCAGTCGTTAATAGATAAAAATACTGTTCGGATAGAGGCTTATGAAAAACGTAATAAACAAAGTGATAAAGATGCGTTGAGTCAGCGGATTTGTCAGAAAGTCATTGAACAGCCGAGTTATCAAGGTGCCAAGACAGTGATGTGGTATGTGGGATGTCGCTCAGAGGTTAGAACGCAAACAATCATAAAACAAGAGTTGAGCCAAGGGCGACGTATTGTGGTTCCTTACTGTACTCAAGATGCTCACGGGCAGAATCAGTTAGGGTTATGGCAATTGAGTGATTTTTCAGAATTAGTAAGTGGCCGCTGGGGTATTTTAGAGCCGCCTGAAAGTCGTTGGCATGAGTCTGGAAAACAGGTTGCTATTGAAGAGTTGGAGCTCATCATAGTGCCGGGTGTAGGGTTTGACCGCCGGGGCGGTCGGTTGGGTAATGGTCAAGGTTATTATGATAATTTTTTGCAGCAAGTTTCTGCCGCTACACGGGTACAAGGGGTTTGTTTTGAGTCGCAACTCTTCGATTTTATTCCTATGGAGGAAACGGATGTGGCCATGGATTTTGTTTTTACCCAATCAGCTATTTATCACCGGGAGTTATCGTTTTAGTGCAGGCACATGAGATAAAAGATATCCCACAATCAACACCGGCTTTTTTGATTGATAAGGATAAGGTTAGTCAGACCCTTCATTATTTACGGGTATTGAAAGACAGGAGTCAGTGCAAGGTGTTATTTTCAATTAAGTCTTTGCCATTAACAGCAGTGATGAAACAAACCTTAACCGTTGTCGACGGTTTTTCTGTGAGTTCACTATTTGAATTGCGTTTAGCTAGTGAAGTCGCTTCGGGCGGCGTTGACCTTCATGTAACCACACCGGGCTTAAAAGTGGACGAGTTTGATGCGTTAGCGAGACTGTCTACAGCGATTAGTTTTAATTCTTTAGAGCAATACCGACAATTTAAACCATTATTTAAAGAAAATTTTTCACCAGGGCTCAGAGTAAATCCTGAACTTTCTTTTGTGGAGGATAATCGTTATGACCCGTGTCGGGCTTTTTCTAAATTAGGCGTTCCCTTAAGTCAATTATCAGAACAACTTCCAAGGGGTATTGAGGGGCTCCATTTTCATACGTTGTTTGGTAGCCATTCTTTTCAACCATTGCAGCAGACTATGGTAAAAATTGAGGCACAGTTCAATGCGTCATTACTATCGTTGAAATGGATTAATTTAGGGGGCGGTTATTTGTTTAATTCTGAAAAACAGATTGCGCCGTTGATTGATTTGGTTGCGCAGCTTAAACGGCAATACGAATTAGATGTTTTTATTGAACCCGGTAATGCTGTTGTGGGAGCGGCAGGTTTTTTAGTGGCTACCGTGATCGATTGCTTCCTGCGGGAAGGTAAAACCGTGGCTGTTTTAGACACCTCCGTTAATCATAATCCTGAGGTGTTTGAATACCAGAGAAAACCGCTGTTAATTGAGGAAGTTTTAACCGGGGAAGACAGTGCTATCTTAGTGGGGTGTACCTGTCTGGCTGGTGATGTTTTTGGTGAGTATCGTTTCAATAAGCCGATTAATGTCGGTGATCGGGTTACCTTTAGTCATGTTGGAGCGTATAGCCTGATTAAGTCAAATCGCTTTAATGGCTATAATTTCCCTGATATTTATACCTTTGATGATTCGACAGTGCGTAAAATTAAAACCTATGATTATGGGCATTATCGTGAGCAGTGGTTAACCTAGAGGAATAGTGATGAAAGCATTAATGATGACAAAAGTCGGCGAACCAGAGGTATTGCAATTACAGCAGGTGGATGAACCCGTGATTAGGCAACCCTCGGAAGTTAAAATAAAATTATTTGCTGCCGGTGTTAATCCCATTGATACTAAAATAAGGCGAGGGGGCTTATTACAGGGTGATCGTTTTCCGGTTATTTTAGGCTGCGATGGTGCGGGGGAAGTGGTTGAGGTAGGCGCCAGCGTGAGTCGCTATAAACTCGGAGATAAGGTGTGGTTTTGTCACGGTGGCCTCGGATTAGAGCAAGGTAATTATGCACCTTTTAATGTGATCGATGAACGATGGTTAGCGTCTATGCCCAGTAATGCCAGTTATATTGAGGCAGCAGCGGCACCTTTGGTGTTAATTACCGCGTGGGGAGCGCTTTATAATCGCGGTCGATTACAAGCCGGTCAAACCGTTCTCATTCATGGCGGTGCAGGGGGGGTTGGTCACGTTGCTATTCAATTGGCGAAATTACGGGGTGCGCGTGTCATCACAACGGTTTCAAGTCCTGAAAAAGAGCAATTTGTCAGGACTTTGGGTGCTGATGAGGTTATTATTTACCCCACTGAAGATACGCTTGAACGGTTATTAGCCATGACGTTAGGGCGGGGTGCTGATTTAGTATTTGACACAGTGGGTCGAGACGTTTTTTTGCCTTCAATTACTATGACGGCACATTTTGGTACCTTAGTCTCTATTTTAGATCCCGGTGTCTTTGACTTTCAGGAAGCTAGAATGCGTAATCTCAGTATCGCTTTTGAGTTGATGCTGACACCCATGCTAAGAAATTTATCGGAGGCGCGAGATGAGCAGGTTGCTATTTTACAGCGATGTGCCGAGTACATGTTGGCCGGTCAATTGGTCATTGAAGTGAGTGAGGTTTTTTCTTTAGCAGAAGGTCTGGGAGCACATGCGATTATTGAGGCAGGACATACGCAAGGGAAAATTGTTTTAACAATTTGACCGCAGGTTGTAATGAAGCCGGGTGTTCGAAAGTTCCCCTAAGTATTATTTTGTCGACTTATAAACAGGTGTGATGGCGAAGAAAACAAGGGCTAAGAAAACGCGAAAGAAATCATTATGGCACCCTTTATCAAGGGTGTCTCAATTGAAAAAAGCAATGTTTTTTTTCATGATTTTGTTTGGATTTGTTGCGATATCTTATATAGGTTATTTGGATTATACCGTTTGTAAACAATTTCAAGGCAAACGTTGGGCGTTGCCTGCGAAGGTTTTTGCAAGTCCAACAGAATTGTTTGTCGGTGGTCATTTATCTGTAAAAGAGGTCAGGTTGTTACTTCAGCGATTACAGTACACTGAAGATAGCTCCTTAGCTAAGGAAGGGTCGTTTTACCGACAGGGGCAAACCATAACATTACGAACCAGAAGTTTTAAGTTTTGGGATAAATCTGAAGCCAGTAGGCAATTGCGATTAGTCTTTAAAAACGATACTTTATTATCGTTAGTCAATGTGGTGAGTGGACGTCAATTAGCTATCGTCCGGTTGGACCCGGCGCTTATAGGTAGTTTTTATCCGATGTTGAAAGAGGATCGAACGCTTATAGATTTAAGCCAGGCGCCTACGGCTCTGATTGATGGATTAATTGCTACTGAAGATCGGGGTTTTTATGAACATTATGGTGTTTCGCTGAAGGCAATTGTACGGGCACTTTGGGTTAATGTAAAAGCGGGTGGAATTGTTCAAGGGGGTAGTACACTTACCCAGCAATTGGTTAAGAATTTTTTTCTAACGCCTCAGCGTAGTTTGTGGCGGAAATTTAATGAAGCACTAATGGCCATTATTTTAGAGTTTCGATTTGAAAAAAATGACATTCTAGAAGGTTATTTGAATGAGGTTTATCTGGGTCAGAATGGTGCCAGTGCGGTACATGGTTTCGGTTTGGCGAGTGAGTTTTATTTTTCACAACCCCTAGAGAAATTAGAACGTCACCAACTAGCAATGTTAGTAGGGTTAGTCCGGGGCCCGATTTATTATAATCCAAAGCGGCATCCCGAAAGAATTAAAAAACGGCGTAATCTGGTTTTGGATGAAATGGCCCGGCAAGGTTATATCACGGTCGCTGAGGCAACTTATTCTAAACAACAAGCATTAGCGGTAGTTCCCTTTAGGCGGCAAGCGATTAATCAGTACCCTGCTTTTTTGGAGTTAGTCAGACGGCAATTAACTCAGGAATACCGTGACGAAGATTTAACTTCAAATGGGTTGAGAATATTTACCACGATAGATGTTCGCGTGCAGCAAAAGATGGAGCAAGTGATTGTTAAGAAACTTGAACAACTCGAGTTACGCAAAGGAACTGATAGCTTAGAGACAGCGGTGATTGTAACGCAACCAGGAAGCGGTGAAATTGTGGCTTTAAGCGGTGGGCGTAACGCACATTCTGTGGGTTTCAATCGTGCTATGGATGCTGTTCGACCCATTGGATCATTGATTAAGCCGGCGATATATTTAACGGCATTAGAGCAAGCAGATCGTTATACCGTTACCACGTTGTTGAGTGATCACCCAGTGCAATTGACAAGCCGGAAGGGTACGACTTGGGTGCCGAAAAATTATGATGGTCGCAGTCACGATTACGTGCCACTACATACTGCACTATCACGCTCCTATAACTTGGCAACAGTACGGCTGGGAATGTCAGTGGGTATAGGGCATGTGGCTAAGACTTTGCGAGACTTAGGAGTTAAAAGACCGATTAGGCTTTATCCCTCTCTTTTATTGGGTGCGACTGCTTTTACACCTTTGGAAGTTAGCCAGATGTATTTGACCCTAGCCGGTGATGGCTTTGCTATGCCGTTACGGGCCATTCGATCGGTCATGTCTTCAGAGGGTAAGTCATTACAACGTTATCCTTATTCAGTTCGGCAGACGCTTGATTCAGGGGCGACATATTTAACCAATACATTATTACAAGAAGTGATGACAGAAGGAACAGGGCGCTCAGTTTATAAAAGGATATCTAAAACATTTAATGTCGCCGGTAAAACAGGCACGACAAATGATTTGCGAGACAGTTGGTTTTCTGGCTTTAGTGGGGATTATTTAGTAACCGTATGGGTGGGGCGAGATGATAATAAACCGATGGGATTGACTGGTGCGAGTGGTGCATTGAATCTGTGGGCGGATTTAATGATTCAAATTATGCGCCAACCTTTGCTCTTGAGTGTACCGGAGACGATTGAGAAGGTCTGGATCGATCCGGTTACACAATTACGAGCTAATTCAGCCTGTGCCGGTGCGCAGGTTTGGCCTTATAAAAAAGGCTCAGCCCCTAAGGCCTTTTCACCTTGTGTCACAACGCCTGTTAATCAGGCGCATGAATGGTTAAATAAAATGATGGGTGATAATTAAGATGACAGTGTGTGGAAACAAGGATTGGAAATGAATAAGTTAGTGTTAGGTTTATGTATGAGCTTATTTCCGATGATTATTTTGGCGGATGATAGTCATAAAGCCGTTGAGGTATTGAGGCTTTTTTTTAATACGACGGAATCTATGTCTGCGTCATTTATCCAAACAAATTTAGATGAGCAGGAGCGCATAACAGAACAAAGCGAAGGGAAATTTGTTTTATTAAAACCTGATAGTTTTTCTTGGAATTATCAGCGTCCTTTTGTTCAGAAGATTGTGGCTACAGGTAACAAAGTTTGGTTTTATGATGTTGACTTAGAACAAGTGACTATTAAAAAAATCGATAAGTTGATGGGGTTTTCACCGTTGTTGTTTTTGACCGGTGGGGTGGATTTGGCGCATGATTTTTGGGTTGAAATAGATTCAATTAACAATGCAGTTGTTTGGCTACGCGTGATACCTAAAGAAGAGAATAGTGGTTTTGAATTTATCCGGTTAGGTTTAGAACAGGGGCAATTGTTTGCAATGGAGTTTGGTGATAACTTTGGTCGAAAAACAAAGCTTAACTTTATCGATGTAGAAGTAAATAGCACGGTTGATTCATCCCTGTTTGTTTTTAATATACCGGCGGGCGTCGATGTTTTTGAGGAATAAATAAAATGGATATGACTCAGCCCTTAGCAGAACGTATGCGACCTAAAAAGATTGCCGATTTTGTAGGGCAGAAACATTTATTGTTGCCGGGTAAGCCCTTATATGAATCAATCACATCGGGACGGCTTCATTCAATGATTTTCTGGGGTGGTCCCGGTACTGGGAAAACTACGTTGGCGCGGATGATTGCAAGGCACTCTGATGCCTCATTTATCGCGCTGTCGGCGGTTTTAGCCGGCGTTAAAGATATTCGTTCGGCGGTGACCGAGGCGCAACATTTATTGCTCAGTGAAAACAGACGAACTATTTTGTTTGTTGATGAGGTGCATCGGTTTAATAAGTCCCAGCAGGATGCTTTTTTGCCTCATGTGGAAGACGGTACGATTTTTTTTATTGGTGCAACCACTGAGAATCCATCGTTTGCATTAAATAACGCATTATTGTCAAGGGCGCGTGTTTATGTGCTTAATGCGCTGACTGAAGATGATTTAATCAGTGTCATAACTCAAGCATTAGCGAATAAAGAGCAGGGTCTTGGGGGCCGATTTACTATGGGTGCGATCATAACAAAGCAATTTTCCCAAGCAGCAGACGGAGATGCGCGTCGGGCATTGAATCTTTTGGCTATAGCAACTGAAGTCGCTGAATCTCAAGGTTTGAGTGTGGTTGATTCAGCGGTTGCTCAGGAGGTATTGTCAGGAGAAGTGCGCCGATTTGATAATCAGGGGGAGGAGTTTTATAACCAAATTTCGGCCTTGCACAAAGCGGTGCGCGGGAGTGCACCGGATGCAGCGCTTTATTGGTTGTGCCGAATGCTAGACGGCGGCTGTGACCCAGGCTATTTAGCTAGACGAATTGTCAGGATTGCATCGGAAGATATTGGTAATGCGGACCCCAGAGCCTTGCAGTTAGCGATGAATGCCTGGGATGCGCAACAGCGTTTAGGGAGCCCTGAAGGGGAATTGGTTTTGGCTCAGGCAGTGGTTTATATGGCATGTGCTGCGAAAAGTAATGCCGTTTATGTCGCTTATAAAGCCGCTATGCAGACAGCAAAAAACAGTGGCTCACTGCCTGTCCCGTTGCATTTAAGGAATGCACCCAGTAAGTTAATGGACTCGTTAGGTTATGGCAAAGCGTATCGTTATGCGCATAATGAGCCGGAGGGGTACGCGGCCGGTGAAAATTATTTTCCAGAAGAACTTCTTGGCAGTAGTTTTTATGTGCCTGTTTCGAGAGGGCTTGAAATTAAAATTAATGAGAAATTAAAAAATCTTAAGACTCTTGACCGTCAAGCCTTAAAAAAGAGAGAGTAAATGTTGCCAGTAAGTCATGTAATTGAGTATATTTAGAACTGATTTCAGGTGCGAGAGAAAATCGCATTATTCTCGTTTAGGTGGTAGAATACGGCGCTGATTTATGAAAATAGCTGATTTTATAGTTAACTTCCCTTTAATAGATACCTATGGACCTAAAGTTTCTTGATTTTGAACAACCGATTGCTGAACTAAGCGCAAAAATTGAAGAATTGCGTAATGTTAAATTTGATGATGACATTGACATTGACGATACCTTAAAGCAGTTAGAAGACAAGAATCAAATTCTTACGCAGTCCATTTACTCGAAATTATCGGATTGGCAAATATCTCAGGTGTCACGCCATCCAGGGCGCCCTTATACGCTTGATTATATTGAGCATATGTTCACTGATTTTTATCAACTGCATGGTGATCGTGCCTTTGCTGATGATCCTGCGATTGTCTGTGGCTTGGCTAAATTAGAGGGTCAAGCTATTATGGTTATTGGCCATCAAAAAGGGCGGGATACTAAGGAAAAGATTTATCGTAATTTTGGAATGCCTAAGCCAGAGGGCTACCGCAAGGCGCTACGGATGATGAAACTGGCAGAACGATTCCATTTACCGGTTATCTGTCTGATTGATACGCCGGGTGCATATCCGGGTATTGGTGCTGAAGAACGCGGTCAAAGTGAAGCTATTGCTCGAAATTTATTTGAAATGGCACGTATTAAAACGCCAATAATTTGTACGATTATTGGTGAGGGTGGATCCGGCGGTGCACTAGCGATCGGTGTGGGTGATCGCTTGCTTATGTTGGAGTACAGTACTTATTCGGTGATTTCTCCGGAGGGCTGTGCCTCTATTTTATGGAAGAGTTCTGAAAAGGCTGAGCTTGCAGCAGAGGCTATGGGGATTGTTTCTGACCGCGTTAGAGAAGCGGGGCTTTTGGATGAGGTTGTTCGGGAACCCTTAGGCGGTGGTCACCGTGACTTTCAGCAAGTTGCTGATAATTTAAAAGTATCCTTGTTGGCACATTTGCAGTTGTTAAATGATGATTCTATTGATACGTTGTTAGAGAAGCGTTTTCAAAGAATTATGGATTTTGGTGCTTTTACTGAGGAAGTGTAAAATTTTTTTACCGGCTTAGTTATTTTAAAAACCCTGCGTTCTGAGCTAAAGCACGTAGGTTATTTTGATCAGTTTCAAATTTGGACGGTATGAAAAATCGGTTGTCATGGGTTTTTTTAATCTGAAAGGTCAATGAGGGTGCTGACCCCCGATGCACTGCTTCGAATTCTACAGCGATACTCGCAAGGGCATAAGGTTTTTGTAGCCTTTAGTGGCGGTTGTGACTCTCATGTTTTATTGCATTTATGTTCACGGATTTCTACCTTATCTAAATCAATTACAGCCGTTTATATTGACCATGGCTTGCAGGAAGAATCAACAGGCTGGGCCGTACATTGTCAGCGGGTTGCCGATCAATTAGGCGTTAAATTTAAAAGTATCTCGGTCACGTTGTCACCCATTCAGGGTGAAAGTCTTGAGGCTATGGCGCGAGAAGCGCGTTATCAGGCAATAGCTGCATTGTTAGCGCCGGGAGATATTGTTTTAACGGCACATCATCAAGAAGATCAATATGAAACGATTTTATTGAAAATGTTTAGAGGTGCTGGGTTAGTCGGATTATCTGGAATTTCTGAACATTCCAATTTAGGGGTTGGGCAGTTAATCAGGCCCCTGTTAGCGGTTACCAAACAAGCCATTGATGATTATGCGATGGGCCATCAGCTGAAATTCATTCAGGACCCCAGTAACACTTGTATTGATTTTGATAGAAACTATTTGCGTAATATTATTACGCCATTAATAAAGGATCGTTGGCCATCTGTTGATACAACAGTGAGCCGTGCCGGGCGTCATTGTCATCAAGGGCATGTGTTAATTTCCGAATTAATTGATCCTTTATTTCAGCAGGTGTTTTGTCAGCAAGAGCAGGCCTTGTTCGTTACCTTATTGCAAACTTTGAATCCTTTAGAGCAACCGATGGTTATTCGGCATTGGTTTAAGTGGCGAGGGTTAGAAATGCCCTCTGAGCGAGCAGTTAATTTATTGTTAACCCAAGTCCTTAGCGCTGGAAAAGACCGTTGTCCTGAATTAATCGTGGGTGATTATTGTGTTCGCCGTTTTCAAGATAAATTGTATTTATTGAAAGTCTTTTTGCCGGTAGATGCGGATCTTGTACAGCGATGGCCGCAAGGTGAAGATACATTGGTGTTAAAAGATAATGGCCAGTTGCGGCGAATGGGTAGGGTGCAGTGGGATGATGGGCGAGATTTTTGGCAGCACTATGACGTAACCGTCCGTTACCGAAGCGGTGGAGAAAAGATTGGCTTACCGGGTCGTTCAGGGACTCATTTAGTAAAGAAACTATTTCAGGAAGCGAAGGTGCCGCCATGGCTGCGGTCAAGAATGCCGTTCATTTTCTTTGATGGTCAGTTAGCAGCTGTTGGAGATAAATGGGTGGCTGATGCGTTTTACGAAATGCCAGCAGGCGATAAATTACAATTCAAATGGACTTTAGCGAGCGATAATAGGAAAGAGAATGACGAAAAGGAGAATAACTATTAAAATATTCTTTTAAAGAAGCCTTGATTATCGTGAGATAATAAAGCGTTAATTCGATTTGATAATTCAGAGAAAAAAGTCTTACTATTTTATGACTAAATTTATTTTTATAACGGGTGGTGTTGTTTCATCGCTGGGTAAAGGTATTGCCGCGTCTTCACTGGCTGCTATTCTGGAAGCACGTGGATTGAACATTACCATGATTAAATTAGACCCCTATATTAATGTCGACCCAGGTACGATGAGTCCTTTTCAGCACGGAGAGGTATTTGTTACTGAAGACGGTGCAGAAACTGATCTGGATCTGGGGCATTATGAGCGTTTTATTGATTCACAAATGCTTCAGCGTAACAATTTTACAACGGGACAGATTTATGAAAATGTTATACGAAAAGAGCGTAAAGGGGATTATTTAGGCGCAACCGTTCAAGTTATTCCGCATATTACGGATGAAATTAAACAACAGATTATGGTTGGTGCCAAAGGAGCCGATGTGGCATTGGTTGAAATTGGCGGAACCGTGGGTGATATTGAGTCACTACCATTTTTAGAAGCTATTCGACAAATGCGTATTGAGTTAGGTGAAACGGAAACGTTATTTATTCATTTAACATTGGTGCCTTTTATTCGTTCTGCAGGTGAAGTCAAAACCAAGCCAACACAACATTCTGTTAAAGAATTACGTTCTATAGGGATTCAGCCTGATGTATTGGTTTGTCGTTCAGAACAAAATATTTCAGATTCTAATCGAAAGAAAATTGGTTTGTTTACAAATGTTTCAGAGCGAGCGGTTATCTCAGCGATTGATGCCGATTCTATTTACCGTATTCCTATGTTGCTTCATGACCAAGGTCTTGATGAAATTGTGGTTGAGAAGTTAGATTTGACTGTTCCGCCCGCCGATTTAAGCCAATGGCGGCGCGTTGTAGCGGCCTTGGAGGACAGTGAAAATGAAGTCACCATTGCTATTGTTGGGAAGTATGTCGATCATTTGGATGCCTATAAGTCGCTGAATGAGGCCTTAGTTCATGCTGGGATTCATACCCGAAATCGAGTGGTTCTTAACTATGTAGACTCAGAAACCATTCAAGATGATTGTCTGGAATCTTTGTCTGGAGTGGATGCTATTTTGGTTCCTGGTGGCTTTGGTGAGCGGGGCATTGAAGGGAAGGTTGCAACGGTTAAGTATGCTCGAGAACATAACATTCCTTATTTTGGTATCTGCTTGGGTATGCAAGTGGCGGTGATCGAATATGCCCGAAATGTAGTCGGGTTGGCAAATGCGCACAGTACTGAGTTTGTGGCAGAGACGCAGGATCCGGTGATCGGTTTGATTACTGAATGGATGGATGAGTCGGGACGCCGAGAGGTTCGCGGCAATGGTGCTGATATGGGTGGAACCATGCGTTTAGGCGGGCAAAAGTGTCAATTGGAAGTCAATACGTTAGCGCATAACTTATACCAACAGAATGTTATTAGTGAACGACATCGACACCGTTATGAATTTAATAACCATTATTTGTCGGTATTTGCGGAAAGTGGCATGATGTTTTCCGGTAAGTCCACTGATGGTCAATTGGTTGAAATGATTGAAATACCGAGTCATCCTTGGTTCTTAGCATGCCAGTTTCATCCAGAGTTTACCTCAACACCACGTGGCGGACATCCTGTTTTTTCGGGGTTTGTTGAAGCAGCTGCCATCTATAAAAAGACAAAGGAGTCTCCAGAATGAAGTTATGTGGTTTTGACGCCGGCTTAGATCAGCCTTTTTTTCTGATTGCGGGCCCGTGTGTTATTGAAAGTGAGCAATTAGCAATCGATACAGCAGGTCAGTTGAAGGAATTAACGACAGCATTGAATATCCCGTTTATTTATAAGTCATCTTTTGACAAAGCGAATCGCTCTTCTCATGAGAGTTTTCGTGGCTTAGGTATTGAGGTGGGGCTTAAAATTCTAGACAATGTTAAACAACAAATAGGCGTACCGGTATTAACCGATATTCATGAGGATACACCGTTAGAAGAAGTGGCCAGTGTGGTTGATGTTATGCAAACACCGGCTTTTCTTTGTCGACAAACCGGGTTTATTCAACGTGCAGCTGCACAAGGTAAGCCACTTAATATCAAGAAAGGGCAGTTTCTAGCGCCTTGGGATATGGTTCATGTGGTTAATAAAGCAAAAGCAACCGGTAATGAACAGATTATGGTTTGTGAGCGGGGAGCTTCTTTTGGGTATAATAATCTGGTTTCAGATATGCGGTCGTTGGCAGCTATGAGAGAAACAGATTGCCCTGTCGTTTTTGATGCGACACACTCAGTGCAATTACCGGGCGGGCAGGGCACATGTTCGGGTGGACAAAGAGAATTTGTGCCTGTTTTGGCTAGAGCCGCCATGGCTGTTGGTATTGCGGGTATCTTTATGGAAACGCACCCAGATCCAGATCAGGCAAAAAGTGATGGGCCAAATGCATGGCCTCTCGACAGAATGAAGGAATTGTTAGAAATTTTATTAATACTCGATCAAACGGTTAAATCCAGTCGTTTGATAGAAACAACTTTATAGGTAATGAAAATGGCTGAAATTGTAGACGTTCGTGCAAGAGAAATTCTAGACTCAAGAGGTAATCCTACCATTGAGGCTGATGTGGTTCTAGCTTCAGGAGTGGAAGGCAGCGCTATGGTGCCTTCAGGTGCTTCAACAGGGGAAAGAGAGGCTATTGAATTACGTGACGGTGATAAATCACGGTATATGGGCAAGGGCGTATTGAATGCGGTAGAGAATACCAGAACTGAAATTCGTTCAGCGGTGATCGGGCTCGATGCCGCCGATCAGGCTTTGCTTGATAAGACGATGATCGATTTAGATGGCACAGATAGCAAAGGTCGATTAGGTGCAAATGCTACCTTGGCAGTTTCTATGGCAGCGGCAGATGCCGCAGCAAAAGAGCAAGGTGAGCCACTTTACCAATACATGAATAATGACGGGGAGTTTATCTTACCCGTACCGATGATGAATATTATCAATGGTGGCTCTCACGCGGACAACAGTGTGGATTTACAGGAGTTTATGATTTTACCTGTGGGTGCACCTAGTTTTACAGAAGCCATACGTTATGGTGCTGAAGTGTTTCATACACTTAAAAAGGTTTTGACAGAGCAGGGCATGACAACAACAGTGGGTGATGAAGGAGGTTTTGCGCCTAATTTACCTTCTAATGAGGCAGCGATTAGCGTCATCCTTCAAGCCATTGAGCAGGCTGGTTATCGTCCTGGAGAAGATATTTATCTCGGCCTTGATGCTGCGAGCTCGGAGTATTTTGATAATGGTCGGTATATTTTAGCATCTGAAAATAAACGATTTGATTCTGAAGGCATGACCGATTTCTTAGCAGATTGGGTGAATAAATACCCTATTATCAGTATTGAAGACGGATTGGATGAGAACGACTGGGATGGCTGGAAGTATTTGACAGAACAGTTAGGCGGTAAAATTCAATTGGTGGGTGATGATTTATTTGTAACCAATCCAGCAATCTTGAAGGAAGGAATTGATAAGCAAATTGCCAATTCAATCCTCATTAAAGTGAATCAAATTGGTACCTTAACTGAAACGTTTGAAGCGATTGCAATGGCTAAAGCGGCTAATTATTCTGCCGTGGTCTCTCATCGATCAGGAGAAACAGAAGATGTGACGATAGCTGATTTAGTGGTTGCCACCGGTACGGGTCAAATTAAAACAGGTTCTTTGAGTCGTTCAGATCGTATCGCTAAATATAACCGACTCATGAAAATAGAAGAACAATTAGGTGCTAAAGCACGTTATGCTGGCAGAAGTGCTTTTAAAATGTTGGCTTAAATTAGGCTGGTTAGTTTAAACCCAAACGATGCGTATTTTGTTGGGGCTCATTAGTCTGTTAACGGTGATGTTACAATACCGGCTGATATTTGGTGAAGGAAGTTTGCAGCAAATTAGCGAGTATCAGCAGCAGATTGATATTTTGAGTCAACAAGATTTGCTTAAGAAAATGCGGAATGATCGCATTTATCGTGAGGTTTTGGATTTAAGAAAGGGCGATGAAGCCCTTGAAGAGAGAGCCCGAAATGAATTGGGTATGATTGGAAAGGAAGAAACGTTTTATCAATATCTTCAGGCTGAATCTTCGTCGGTCACGCACCGTCAATAATCTAAGATTATTGACGGTGGTCATCAATTAAGTTTATCTCAATAGTCATCGCTGTTTTCAAATGACGACGGGTTCAGATTCTTTCCTAATTATGGTTTCTACATATTGAGTATTTATGAGTGAGTCAGTAAAGTTTTGGGGGGTTGTTCCGGCTGCTGGTGTGGGTAAACGAATGCAGTCTGATCGTCCGAAACAATATTTGTTACTTGGCGATCAGACTGTTATAGAACAAACTTTATTTCAGTTGCTGGAGGCTAATTGTTTTGCGGGAATCGCCGTGGCTATTTCATCAGAAGACCCTTATTGGCCAACATTGCCCTGTTCGCAGCAGGAAAAAATTATTCGTGCAGAGGGTGGGCGAGAACGCGCTGACTCAGTGTTGTCGGCATTAAATGCTTTGGTTGGTAAGGCCTCTGATAATGATTGGGTTTTGGTGCATGATGCAGCAAGACCGTGTATCAAGGTGGCCGATATTCATCGCTTGATTAATACCCTTAAAAGCGATCCTGTGGGAGGCATCTTGGCACTGCCATCGCATGATACCTTAAAGAATGTAATGCAGGGACAGATCGTTGATTCGGTGGACAGGAATAGAGTCTGGCGCGCTTTAACACCTCAAATGTTTCGTTACGGTGTGTTAAAAAAGGTTTTACAACTAGCCGCAGAGAAAGGTCAAGTTGTCACTGATGAAGCCAGTGCGTTTGAATTAAATGGTTTGCAACCGAAAATTGTTGAAGGGCAACCCGGTAATATTAAAATTACTCGTCCGGAAGATTTGATACTGGCAAAATTTTATATGGAGCAAGAATGATAAGAATTGGTCAAGGATATGATGTTCACCGGTTTCAAGAAGAAGGTGATGTTATTTTGGGCGGCGTAACCATTGATTTTGATAAGGGTATTGCGGCGCATTCAGACGGTGACGTTGTTCTTCATGCTTTGTCTGATGCGTTGTTAGGATCGGTTGCTTTGGGCGATATAGGTCATCATTTTCCCGATACAGACCCTTCGTTTAAGGGGGCGGATAGTCGTTTCTTATTGAAGCATGTGTATAGTATTGTTGTTGAAAAAGGCTATGGTTTAGTCAATGCAGATATTACCATTATCGCCCAAGCACCCAAAATGGCACCCCATATTAATGCCATGAGAAATAATATTGCCCGAGATCTGAACGTAGCGTTAGATTGTATTAATGTGAAGGCAACTACCACTGAGCACCTTGGTTTCGAAGGGCGTAGCGAGGGGATTGCTGTTCAGGCCGTTGTGTTGATGAGCGAGGGATTATCCTAATTACGTGGCTTAGGGTGTTATCCTTATTGCGCCTACCTTATTTTCTCATCAGTTAAGGCGCTTTCAGTGATTCATTTTCCGGACTGGCCCAATACCTATGGCGGTCCACCGGGGGGCGGTCTTATTCGTCAATCGCCAGAAGACTTTAAGGTCGAAGAGGTCCTGCCCTTCACCCCGAGTGGGGAAGGTGAACATCTATTTCTTTTTATTGAAAAACGTGGGGAAAATACTGATTATGTCGCCCGTCAACTGGCGAAATTTGCCGGTGTTTTGGCACGTGATGTTGGTTACGCTGGCTTAAAAGATCGGCAGGCGGTGACTCGGCAATGGTTTAGTATTTGGTTGCCTGGAAAACCGATGCCCGATTGGCAGCACTGGGACCAAGAAAACATAAGTCTGATTGATATAACCCGGCATCATAAAAAGTTAAAGCGGGGTGTCTTAACAGGCAATAAATTTAGTTTAATGATTCGTCAATGGGACGGGGATGTTAAGCACACTGAGCATGTGTTAAATACGATTGCTGTAGGAGGCATCGCTAATTACTACGGTGCCCAACGTTTTGGGCATCAGGGTAAGAATATTGAAAAAGCACTATCCTTATTTCAAGGACAGACATTCAAAAGAAATCAACGCAGTCTCTATTTGTCAGCGGCACGGTCATTTATTTTTAATTGTATTTTGGCGCGACGAATTGAGTTGGAGAACTGGAATCAGGTTGTAGCAGGGGATGTATTACAATTTGAAGGCTCCAATAGCTTCTTCCGAACAGATGTAGTTGACAGCGTCTTAACGGCGCGTGTTTCAGCCCTAGAACTTCATCCAACCGGGTGCTTGTGGGGGCTCGGTAATGTGCCCGAACACGGTGATGCGTGGCACATAGAGCAGACAATATTGACTCAGTACTCGGAACTGAGAAACGGTCTAGAGGCGATGGGTTTAAAAATAGGACGCAGAGCGTTGCGGGTTGTCGTTGACAATTTAACGTGGGCTTTTACGGATGTGCAAACGCTAAGATTGTCATTTTTCTTACCAGCAGGCAGTTATGCCACAGCGCTATTAAAAGAAATTATTGTCATTAGGAATTAGTATGGACTTTTTACAGGCATTTGCGTTAGCTTTTTTGCAAGGTGTGACCGAATTCTTACCGGTATCAAGTTCGGCACACCTTATTTTAATGCCGGTCGTTTTAGGGTGGGAAGATCAAGGGCAAGCCTTTGATGTTGCTGTTCATCTGGGGACCTTGTTTGCTGTTGTTGGTTTTTATCGTCGGGACATTTTTCGTTTGGTGGTTGCGTGGGTTGCATCGGTGACGAAAAAACAAAATTCAGACGATTCGCAACTCGCCTGGTCGGTTATTCTTGCAACGATCCCGGTGGGGTTGGTGGGTCTTGCAATTTCGGATGGAGTTGACCATTTATTACGCTCCCCGTTAGTGATTGCTGTTGCGACAATTTTATTTGCAGTTTTGCTAGCTTGGGCAAGTCGACAAGCTACTGAGAGACGTATTACGCTTACAATTAAAGAGGCCTTGATAGTGGGTTGTTTTCAGGCGCTTGCGTTAATCCCTGGAACGTCGCGTTCAGGCATTACGATAACAGCGGGGTTGTTACTGGGCCTGACCCGAGGTCAGGCGGCACGATTTTCTTTTTTATTGTCTATCCCTGTTATTGTTTTAGCTGGGTTACTTAAAACTATTGAACTTTATCAATCATCGGTACCGGTGGTTTGGGAGTTTATGGCGGTGGGTGTAGTCGTTTCAGCCGTAGTCGCTTATCTGTCAATTGCTTGGTTCTTAAGGTTCTTAGAACGCGTCGGGGTGATGCCTTTCATTTGGTACCGAATTATTCTTGGGCTGGTGTTATTGGCTGTGTTTATCCATTAAACTGAGCAAAACATAGACTGCACCGGTGCCACCCGCATGACGAGGGGCGGAGCAAAAGGCAAGGACATGAGCGTGTTGTCTTAACCACTGATTGAGGCTGTTTTTGAGAATGGGTTTTTGGTTGGGGGATCGATAGCCTTTACCATGAATAATATGAATGCAACGGCAATGTTCTAGAATACAGTCGTGGAGGAACTGCGTTAGGTGATTTTTGGCTTCTGTTCGGGTCAGGCCGTGTAAATCGAGTTCGGCATCTATTCCAAAAAAACCTTTTTGCATTTTTTTCAAGATATTTTTTTGCAGCCCCGGGGCTAAAAACGCCAAATTATCAGCGTCACCGAGTAGGTCAACGGTATCGTTCGGTGTATCATGAAATGTTTGATAATAGTCAGCGTTGGGTGGTTTCGAGATAACTGCTGGTTTGGAGGTTTTATGAAAATGAAGTCGGTCATTTTTAATGGGTTTTACCTTTCCGACTGTTTTTCTAAACAGCGCCATATCTTCATCAGAGGTTTTTTTTTCACGGACCATGGGGGTTTTAGAAAAGTACAATAGCGTTGTTAATGGAGATAGTTAATTTTAGCGTTTTTTGAGGGATTGAGCGAATAGTTATGAAAATTTTGTTGAGTAATGATGATGGTTATTTTGCGAAGGGGTTGTTAGTGCTGGCGGCAGCCTTAAAAGAACGAGCGGATATAACCATTGTTGCACCGGATAAAAATAGGAGTGCTGCTAGTAATTCCCTGACCTTAGAGTTGCCACTGAGAGCTTCTGAGATAGAGCCTAACTTTTATAAAGTAGATGGTACGCCGACTGATTGTGTTCATCTTGCGATCACAGGGCTTATTGAAACAGAGCCTGATATGGTGATTGCGGGTATTAACCATGGCGCTAATATGGGGGACGACGTGTTGTATTCAGGCACCTTGGCTGCAGCCACGGAAGGACGGTTTTTAGGATTCCCGGCGATAGCGATTTCTTTAGCATCGAATGAACCACAATATTTTGAAACAGCGGCAGAAGTTGCAGTTTATCTTTTACGGCGCATTCAAGAAAAACCGTTGGCGCAGGATGTAGTTTTGAATGTTAATGTCCCAGATATTCCCGTTGCTGAATTAAAAGGTTATCAAGTGACGCGTTTGGGTCAGCGGCATAAATCTGAACCGGTGATTAAATCCCAAGACCCGCGGGGGCGGCCTATTTATTGGGTGGGACCGCCGGGTTTAGCGCGTGATGATGGTTTTGGAACCGACTTTGATGCAGTAAGAACTAATTATGTTTCCATTACACCGTTACAACTTGACCTGACGCGTTATGAGTTAATGGATGATTTATCAGAGTGGATTGATGGGACGGTCACAACATGAAAACACGTGAGGGTATCGGTATGACATCTCGCCGCACCAGAAATCGCATGATTGATCGGTTAACGGAGCAGGGGATCAGTAATCATAGTGTTCTTAATGTCATGAGGGATACACCGCGGCATTTGTTTATGGATGAAGCGTTATCTAGCCGCGCTTATGAAGATGTTGCATTGCCGATTGGCTATAATCAAACTATTTCTCAGCCCTATATTGTCGCCAAAATGACTGAGGTATTAGTCGATCATGGGGTAACGGGAAGTGTTTTGGAGATTGGAACCGGGTGTGGTTATCAAGCAGCTGTTTTGGCGCAAATGGTAGATCAAGTTTATTCAGTGGAGCGGATTTTACCGCTACAAAAGAAAGCCAGTAAGTTACTGATGGATTTATCGATTAGGAATATCAAATATTTACACAGCGATGGGGGCTGGGGCTGGCCTGATTTTGCTCCTTATGAGGGTGTTTTGGTAGCGGCAGCGCCCACAGAAATTCCGAAAGGGTTGTTGCAGCAAATGAAAGAAGGTGGGGTTATGATTATTCCTGTTGGTCCGCAAGGTGATCAGACCTTACAAAAGGTGGTCAAGACGGCTACAGGTTTTGATATTGAAAATATTGAAGCAGTGAGTTTTGTTCCATTTGTGCAGGGGAGGCGGTAGTGTTCTTCGAGCGTTGCTATGAGTCTATGTTGTTGTGGGCGCAGCATCGTCATGCCGTTAAGTATTTGTTTATTTTAAGTTTTGCGGAGTCGTCTTTTTTTCCATTGCCACCGGATGTCATGTTGGCCCCCATGTCCTTATCCCAGCCTAAAAGAGCGCTGTTTTTTGCATTGTTGACTACAGTTGCCTCGGTATTAGGCGGTGTTCTTGGCTATATGATTGGTTTATATGCTATTGATTGGGTCATGCCATGGTTGCAAAATAGTGTTTATGGCGCATCGTTTATTCGTGTCCAGAGTTGGTTTGAGCAGTGGGGGGTATGGGCGGTTTTTTTGGCGGGATTTTCGCCTATTCCCTATAAGGTTTTTACTATTGCCTCGGGTGCTTTTGGCTTGGTTTTTTTACCCTTTGTCATTGCCTCTATTTTGGGAAGAGGAGCGCGTTTTTTTTTAGTAGCAGGCTTGATTGGTTGGGGTGGTGAGCGTTTAGATCGTTTAATTAGGCAATATATGAATACACTCGGATGGTTAATGGTGTGCTTGGTGGTTATGGTCGTATTGGGATATCAGTTTTTTATCACGTTGAATTAATGAAATCACTATGAAATATAATCAATTAGGACAAACTGAACTAAGGGTTAGTGAATTGTGTTTGGGAACTATGACTTTTGGTGAGCAAAATACCGAACAAGAAGGGCATGATCTACTTGATAAGGCAGTGGATTATGGGGTTAATTTTATTGATACGGCAGAAATGTATTCTATTCCACCCCGTGCTGAAACTTTTGGTCATACAGAAACTATTATCGGGCGCTGGTTTCAACAGCGTCAGAACCGCGATCGCATTATCTTGGCAACCAAAGTTATTGGTAAAGCCGATGACTTTATGCCCTATGTGAGAGGGGGCTATACCCGGCTCAATCAGCGTAATATTGAATTGGCCTTAAATGATAGTTTGATGCGTTTGAATACGGATGTTATTGATCTTTATCAAATACACTGGCCGGATCGAAATACTAATTTTTTTGGCCGATTGGGCTATCAGCATCAACCCGATGACAGTGCCGCACCGATTGAAGAGACATTATCGGTATTGAATGCGCTTGTAGCATCGGGTAAAGTACGAGCGATAGGTGTTTCTAATGAAACAGCCTGGGGAACTATGGAATATCTCCAACTCAGTCAAGGCGGTGTCGGACCGCGAATCGCCAGTATACAAAACCCTTATAATTTGTTGAATCGAAGCTATGAGGTTGCATTAGCGGAAGTCTCTCATCGAGAGACAGTGGCTTTATTGGCGTATTCACCGTTAGCATTTGGCGTTTTAAGTGGTAAATATTTGGCTAATCAACAACCTGACAATGCACGGCTTACTCTATTTCCGAGTTATCAGCGTTACACTAATGAAATGGCCGTTAAAGCAACAGAGGCTTATGTGAATTTGGCCCAGGAAGCGGGGCTAACGCCTAGTCAAATGGCTTTAGCTTTTGTAAACAGTCGCTCCTTTGTAGCTGCGACGATTATAGGAGCCACGTCTTTGGAACAATTACAGCAAAATCTGGATAGCACAATGGTCGATTTAAGTGATGACTTGATAGCGGCGATTGATGCTATTCACCGAAAATGGCCTAATCCATGTCCTTGAGAGGCATTGAATACGTGAATTTTTTTAGGAAAAAATAATGACGTCAGGTGGAAGTCCTCCAACTGACGTCAAAAGTTGCTTTAGTCCCAAGACAAAGCACCCCCCGTTTGATATTCGGTTACGCGTGTTTCAAAGAAGTTTTTCTCTTTTTTCAAATCAAGGACCTCGGACATCCAAGGGAACGGGTTTTGAGCGCCGGGGTATTGCTCAGGGAGTCCTATTTGGCTGCAACGACGGTTGGCAATAAAATGAAGGTATTCCTTAAACATGGGGGCATTTAATCCTAAAACACCGCGTGGCATGGTGTCATAGGCATATTGTATTTCAATCTCTACCGCTTCATGAATAATGTTTATTATTTCTTCCTTAAAGGTTTCGGTCCATAGATGTGGGTTCTCAAGTTTGATTTGGTTGATGACATCAATGCCAAAATTCATATGCATAGATTCATCGCGAAGAATGTATTGGAACTGTTCTGCTGTACCGGTCATTTTATTACGTCGACCCATGGATAGAATTTGGGCAAATCCGACATAAAAGAAAATACCTTCAAAGATGACATAAAAGGCAATGAGTTCGCGTAACAGCATTTGGTCATTTTCATCTGTACCGGTATGAAAATTTGGGTCGCTTAAATGTTGTGTGAACGGAAGCGCCCATTCAGCTTTACGAGCTACGGCCGGCAGTTCCCGGTACATATTGAAAATTTCACCGTCATCCATGCCTAACGATTCTATGACATATTGATAGGCATGAGTATGTAAAGCCTCTTCAAAAGCCTGACGTAAAAGGTATTGACGGCATTCAGGATTACTGATGTGGCGGTAGACAGCCAGTACCAGATTATTAGCAACTAAGGAGTCTGCCGTAGAAAAGAAGCCTAGGTTACGTTTGATGATCATACGCTCATCTTCAGTTAAGCCATCGCTACTTTTCCACAAAGCGATATCAGCAGTCATATTGACTTCTTGAGGCATCCAGTGATTAGCGCAGCCATCAAGGTATTTCTGCCAAGCCCAATCATATTTAAAGGGTACTAATTGATTCAAATCAGCGCGGCAATTGATAATTTTTTTATCATCGACCTGAATGCGGCGGGCACCCATTTCAATTTTTTCCAGTCCGGTTGTACCCGTGTGTTCTTCAACTGAGGCAGGCGCTGCTGATAATGATTGCGTTGCCGTTTCAATAATAGCGCCTTTAGCCGGGCTGTTTTCCAGAGTGCGTTCGCTGGTTTTGGGTGGTAGGTTGTCACTTAAGTCTGCAAAAGGATCATCATTCCAGTTGTGCATTACGTTATCTCCCTGATGTTTAAATAGAATGGTTGCTGAGAATGATTATTATTTATTGGCATGCTTCACACTCTGGGTCAAGAATGGAACAAACTTTGGGTTCATTATCTGCGTCTGGTGTGACTTGAACTGCGTTTAGTTTATTGTCAGAAAGCGTGCTTTTTTCTACATGTGTAGCGCCCATACTGCGCAAATAATAAGTGGTTTTAAGACCACGCAACCAAGCTAGCTTATAAATGGTATCGAGTTTTTTACCATTGGGTTCGGACATATATAAGTTAAGTGATTGTCCTTGGTCTATCCATTTCTGACGGCGAGAGGCTGCCTCAATAAGCCAGCGAGAATCGATTTCAAAAGCGGTGGCGTAGAGTTGTTTGAGATCGTCAGGAATACGGGCAATTTTCTGCACACTGCCATCATAATATTTAAGATCGTTAATCATGACGTCATCCCAAAGGTTGCGTTTTTTTAATTCACTCACCAGATAAGGATTTACAATGGTAAATTCACCGGATAGGTTAGACTTTACAAATAAGTTTTGATAAGTCGGCTCAATCGATTGGGAAACACCACAAATATTGGAAATAGTTGCGGTGGGCGCGATGGCCATCGTGTTTGAGTTACGAATACCGTGTTTTTTAATTCGATCACGTAAGTGATCCCAGTCGAGTGTTTGTGATTCATCGACTTGTAAAAATTTGCTACGGTGTTGTTTTAATAGCGCTATGGAATCGATAGGGAGAATGCCTCGTTCCCATAACGAGCCTTTAAAGGTTGAATAGCTACCCCGTTCTTGGGCTAATTCAGAAGAAGCTTCAAGAGCATAATAACTGATAGCTTCCATCGAACGATCCGCGAAAGTAACAGCGTCTTCAGAGCTATAAGCATGGCCTAGCTTATAAAGGGCATCTTGGAAGCCCATAAGTCCTAAGCCGACAGGACGATGTCGTAAGTTAGAGTGTCGAGCCTGCGGTACGCTGTAGAAGTTATAGTCGATGACATTATCTAGCATTCGCATCGCTGTTTTGATCGTTTTTTGTAGTTTTACAAGATCTAAGCCTTGTTCTGTCGTATGCGCCGGTAGATTGACTGATCCTAAGTTGCAAACAGCGATTTCACTGTCAGAGGTATTCAATGTGATCTCTGTGCAGAGGTTGGAGCTGTGTACAACGCCGGTATGTTGTTGCGGTGAACGGATATTACAAGGGTCTTTAAAGGTAATCCAAGGGTGGCCAGTTTCAAAGAGCATGGAGAGCATTTTTCGCCATAACGAGGCGGCTGGCAGGCGTTTGAAGTTTGTTATTTCACCGCAATCTGCTTTTTGTTCGTAACGAACATAGGCTTCTTCAAAGGCCTCGCCATACAGGTCGTGTAGATCCGGTGTTTCTTCAGGAGAAAACAAGGTCCATTCAGCTTCTTCGGCGATGCGTTGCATGAATAAGTCAGGCACCCAGTTTGCGGTATTCATGTCATGTGTACGGCGGCGGTCATCACCGGTGTTTTTTCGCAGATCAAGAAATTCTTCAATATCCAAATGCCAGCTTTCTAGATAAGCACACATTGCCCCTTTGCGTTTACCGCCCTGGTTAACGGCTACAGCGGTATCGTTGGCAACTTTTAGGAACGGAACTACACCCTGAGATTTCCCATTGGTTCCTTTTATATGTGAACCCATGGCGCGGACACGAGTCCAGTCATTGCCTAAACCGCCGGCATATTTTGACAACATGGCATCATCTTTTATCGCGCTAAAAATACCGTCTAAATCATCAGGGACCGTGGTTAAGTAACAGGATGATAATTGTGGACGAAGTGTACCTGAATTAAAGAGAGTGGGTGTTGAACTCATGAAATCGAAACTAGAGAGCAGGTTATAAAACTCAATTGCACGCTCGTTACGGTTAATTTCATTAATAGCTAAACCCATAGCAACGCGCATGAAAAAGGCCTGCGGTAATTCAAAACGAATCTCTTGGTGGTGGATGAAATAGCGGTCGTATAAAGTTTGTAGGCCAAGGTAGGTAAACTGTAAGTCACGTTCGGGCCGTAAGGCTTCGCCTAATTGAGTTAAATCATATTGTTTGAGTGTCTTGTCGAGCAATTCTAAGTCAGCACCGCGTTTGATATAATTTGTAAAAAATGCCGGATACTGTTGTGACATTTCCTGTTGGGTAGCCGTGTGGCTTGATTGGTTGATAAATGACAGGGCTTCGCTGCGAAAATTGTCCATAAGTAACCGGGCGGCTACAAATGAGTAATTGGGTTCTTTTTCGATATGTGAGCGCGCACTCATGACTAATGTTTTACCCACATCGTTTTCGGAAACACCATCAAACATATTTCGTATTGATTCATGAAAAATAATTTCAGGGTCAATATCATCAAGTCCTTGACAGGCATCGGTAATGATTTCTTTGAGTCGCTCAGTATCTAGAGGTTTTTTGTTGCCATCAGAGGTCGTAACCGTTAGCGTGATGTCTGTATCAGTCGGAGCGATATCATCAGATTGTTTTTTATCGGCACGTAACTTGGCGTGTTCTTCACGGTATAAAACATAGGCGCGAGCCACTTTGTGGTGCTCGCTTCGCATTAAGGCTAATTCGACCTGATCTTGAATATCCTCAATATGAATGGTGCCGCCGCCGGATAAATGACGCGTCAGTGCTGAATTAACTTGCGTTGTTAGGTGAGCAACATTTTCGTGGATACGGTCACTGGCAGCCGCATGCCTGCCTTCAATGGCTAGAAAAGATTTGGTAATGGCTACAGAAATTTTATTAGCGTCAAAGGCCGTAACTTTGCCATTACGTCTGATAACGTGTATTTCACCGGGGGTCATGGCGGTAAATTCCGGAGCAGGCGTCAAGGGCTCTGGAGTCGGGGTTGTGGTTTTTACTTCCGTGGGTGTTGTTTCTGTATCCATAAGTCCTCCAAAAAATTAATGCGATATTCTATCTTTCATGTTGCCGGTATTTTAAGAATCATTCGTTATTTGCGATGATGATTCGTGGTGCTTGAGATGGCAGCACACGCGGCTTGTCTGTATTCTATGTCCTGTCATCGGCTGTGGTGCAATGCACTAAAGTGATTTCAGCTACCACTACAGCCATAGTGTTTGTCACGGGTGATTATACACTATATTGTGGTTTGTAAATAAATAAACACAACATAGTGTGTTTTAGTTGTGTTGTTATTGTGGATAAGTTGTGCCTAATTAGGCTAACTTATTGGAAAGAAAGGAGAAAATAAAGCTACTTAAAGAGCGCGTAAGTGAAATAAAAAGTATTTGTTATAGGGATAAGAAATTTCGGGTGGCGATGGTTTTTTAAATGGGGGGGATCTTGTCTCTGAGCGCTTTTTTGAGTGCTAACAACGTTTTGCTAAGAAACACGTTAAAATTACATTTATACCGCACGGCTTATGGTTTATGATGTTTCGAGTTTTAATCTGATGATAGTATTTTAATAAAAACATTTTTGGCTACTTAATAATGACAACGCCCCCTGAGTTTTCACAATCGAATATTTTTAAAGACTGGATTAAGCATTTATTGCCTAATCTGCAAGCGGCTAATTTGGCGATTATTTTATTTGCTGGATTTGGTCTGATTTATTTGTTGGCCGATTTGTTATTGCCTGTTTTTGCAGCAATTGTGATAGCTTATTTGTTGGAAGGTATTGTTCATTATGCTGAGACAAAAGATTTGCCACGCTTGCCTTGTGTCTTAGTTGTTTTTTCGGCATTTATAGCCTTTTTAGGGTTTGTTTTGTTTGTGTTGATTCCGATGGTTTATAAACAAACCATTCAGTTGATTGAGCGAATTCCGAATATGATTTCAGCACTACAACTGAAAGTCATGAGTTTGCCGGAGATGTATCCTGCTTTGGTGAATCAAGAGCAGGTTTTGGAAATTATGCAATCGTTACAAAGAGAAATTATTCAGTATGGCCAAGATGTTTTGTCAGTCTCTGCGGCTTCTTTGGTGAGCGTTGTCACAGCGGTTATTTTTCTTATCTTACTTCCTGTAGTTGTCTTTTTTCTATTAAAAGATAAAGTAAAAATTCTGGTTTGGTTTGGTCGGTTTTTACCTGAAGAACGGTTATTATCTTTGCGTGTATGGAAGGAGGTTGATATCCAAATTGGTCGTTATATTCGGGGTAAATTTTTTGAGGTGTTACTCTTATGGGCGGCGAGTTTTCTGACCTTTAGTATTATTGGCTTAAATTATTCAATGTTGTTGGCTGTTTTTATGGGATTGTCGGTCATTATTCCCTATGTCGGCGCAACGTTAGTGACGTTACCGGTTTTAGGGGTGGCATTATTTCAATGGGGGTTTTCTTCTGAGTTTATTTATGCGGCAGTTGCCTATTCGATCATACAGGCGATTGATGGCGTGGTTTTAGTGCCGTTATTATTTTCAGAAGCGGTCAATATTCACCCGATAGCGATTATTGTAGCGATTCTTTTTTTTGGTGGGATTTGGGGGATGTGGGGGGTCTTTTTTGCCATTCCCTTGGCAACGGTTGTGCAGGCGGTATTGACGGCTTGGCCAAAAGTGAAAGACCAGAAGGTAGCAATGTGAGCGTGTTGGTCTGATTGATTTACTGCGTTTGAATGCTGGCTTTAGTCCCGTTCTTTTAGGTGTGTGAGTACGGTATTGACATGCTCTTTGACTCGGACTTTTCGCCATTCTTTAACTAATATACCGTTTTCATCTATTAGAAATGTACTGCGTTCTATGCCTCTAACTTGTTTGCCATACATGTTTTTCATTTTAATAACATCGAAAAGGTTACACAGGGTTTCATCGGTATCAGACAGTAATTCAAAAGGGAATTGATGCTTGGTTTTGAAGTTTTCGTGGGTGCGGAGCGTGTCTCTGGAGATTCCAAAGATAATTGTATTATGGGCGGTAAATTCTGCGATTTGATCGCGAAAATTTTGCCCTTCAGTCGTGCAGCCTGGGGTATTATCCTTTGGGTAAAAGTAAAGGATAACTTTTTTTCCCCGTAAATCTGATAGTTTTATGAGATTGTCGTTAGTGGCAGTAATTTCAAAGTCAGTAACGCTTTTTCCAATGGCAAGGGTCAGCATAGTTTAATCAAAAAATAGCAAAAAAGATCAAGGATTGTTCTGACTATTATCATACCGTGATACTAACTATTTGGGGGATAAGATTAGATTACTATTTTTAATAGGGTTCAGGTAATGAATTCATTACCTGAAAGTCTCGTGCCATAGTATTATTTGGGTGGGCGATGGGCGCTGTGGTGGTTGGTTTAGAATAGTTAATAGTGTATTGGTTACGGGTGCTCCAAAAGGAAGAGGTGGTTAAGATGAAAGATAAGAACAATCAGAATGATGGAAAGGATGAAGAATTTCCAGCGTTTGATTATGAAGTGCCAGATTCTGATACTTTGAAAGAAGACGTTAGCGAGCGTAATCAGGGCAATAAAACGCATGTAGAGCATCTGCAACGTGAAACAGACGAAGCATTACTCCGATTAGATGGGCGAATGCAGAGTTACGAAAGGCAAAGCATTGAAAAAAGTCAGATAGCCAGTGCAAGGGCATTGACGTTGTCGTGGGTTAATATGATTTTACTTATTGTTTTTGTTTTTTTAGGGGCCTCGCTGTATTCGCAGGTCAATATATTGACTAATAAGGATTCATCAGAGGATTTAACCGGATTAACGGAGAAGCAAAACACCTTATCGTATAAAATTCAATTATTATCAGAGCAGGTGGAAAGTGTTCTTAAAACGGCTCAGGTATCTTCTGATTCGGTTGCTTCTTTAAAGGCTATTGCTGAAGTTGAAGCGCGCTTGTTGCAATGGGAAGAAAGAGCTAAGGAGCAAGCACCAGTAGCGAATGATCGGTTAGTTATAGAGCAACCTGTAACAGGGCAGTGGATTGTTAGTTTGTTTTCTTTTAAAGAAAAAGCGGTTGCACAGGAGCAGGCGATGAAATTATTTGAACAAGGTATACAGGTTGCAATTTCGGCGGTACAAGTAACGGGCGTAACCTGGTATCGGCTTTATATCGGTGGCTTTACCGGTAAAAAGGATGCTGAAGCTTATGCGGAACAAGCCCGAACAATGTTAGCACTTAAGCTCGCTTGGGTGGCCCAAGTGGAATAGGGAATGCTGTATAGTTGTTAATAAGCATTGTTATTTTCTGTGTCGGGAGGCTTGAATCGTGGCTAAGAAACTGGTTGTAGCAATATCATCACGAGCACTTTTTGATCTGGATGAATCTCATCATGTTTTTGAAACGGAAGGAAAAGATGCTTTTTGTCGTTATCAGATTGAGCATGAGAATAAGGCACTAGAACCGGGCTTTGGTTACCGGCTGGTTAAAAAATTACTCTCACTTAATGATTGTTTCCCCGATGAGCCCTTGGTTGAAGTTATTTTAATTTCACAAAATAGTGCCGATACGGGGTTGCGTATTTTTAATGCGATAGCGGCCCACAATCTTGCAATAACACGCGCTGTTTTTTCTAGTGGGCGCTCACCCTATCTTTATATTCCGGCTTTTGGAGCGGATCTTTTTTTATCAGCCAACGCAGACGATGTGGTCAACACCTTAAATGCAGGCTATGCGGCAGCAACTATATTATCTCCAGCAAGCAATGATAAACACCCGGATCAATTACGGATTGCGTTTGATGGCGATGCCGTTCTATTTTCAGATGAATCAGAACGCATTTTTCAAGAGCAAGGGCTTGCCGCCTTTACGGAGAATGAGCGTCTGGCGGCTGACCAGCCATTAAGTGGCGGTCCATTTAAGAACTTTTTGGCCGCGTTACATCGGGTGCAAAGCCATTTTGGTGAGGAGTCCGTGCCTATTCGAACGGCCTTGGTGACAGCGCGTGCAGCGCCTGCGCATGAGCGTGTTGTCCGTACATTTAGAGCCTGGAATATTCGAATTGATGAGGCGATGTTTTTAGGCGGGCGAGAAAAAGGGCCTTTTCTGGATGCGTTTGGTGCGGATATTTTTTTTGATGATCAAAAGGGACATTGCGATTCTGCGGGCAAACATGTGCTTTCAGCCCATGTCCCGCACGGTGTCGCTAATCAGAAAAAATAAAGTCTATTCTGACTCGGGTGTTGGTTGAAGGTTGATCACTGTTTTAGCCGGTTTCCCAGGTTGTTCTTGTACCAATTGTGGAACCAGATACCCCGGCAGGGTGTTTCTCAGTGCATTGACTAACATGATGGCTTCTTCTAATGGGACATCAAAATGCTTTGTGCCCGTGACCTTGTCCAGTAAGTGGAGGTAGTAGGGCTGAATATTGGCCTCGAACAATGTTTCACTGAGTTGCGCCAAGGTTTCAACGGAATTATTGATGTTTCTTAATAACACGGCCTGATTAAGAACGGTGTATTCATGTTGAATGAACTGTTTCGTGATCGCTCGAACAGAATGATCTATTTCATTGGGATGATTGCAATGTAATACGATGATGATTTTTTTATCCGTTTGGTTTAAGAGGCTAATGAGTTCGGGGGTTATGCGTTCTGGTAAAACAATAGGGACACGACTATGAATACGGATTCGTTTGATGTGTTTTATTTTTTTTAAGGCGCTCAATAACTGTTTTAAGCGTGCGTCGTTAAGAATGAGTGGGTCGCCGCCACTCAGAATAATCTCGGAAATGCTCGGGTGTTTTTGTAAATAATCAAGGGCGCTGCTTTGAGCATCTCGGCTCAGGTGCTGATCAGCGTAAGGGAATTCTTTTCGAAAACAATAACGGCAATTAATCGCGCAGCTTCCGGTATTGATAAGTAATGCCCGGCCATGGTACTTGTGGATAATGCCGCGACCAGCAATAGCGTTGAGGTCGCCGACCGGATCGTTGTTGTAGTGCATATTACTGAGAAGCTCGTGGGTGATAGGCAGTATCTGAAGGAGCAAGGGATCTTTAGGGTCATTTTTTTTGATACGGTTAGCGTAACTGCGTGGTACGCGCAATGAAAATTTTTGGGCGGCTTGTTGAGAAACTGGAAGGTCTTTAGGGTCGAGATTCAGAAATTGGCAGAGCTCGGTTATATCGGTAAAGGCCTTTGCTAATTGCTGTTGCCAGTTTTGAGGCGTGTTAAGTAGTGTTGACATAGATACGGTAGTCATAGTTAGAGGCTTTGTAGATAGAGGGATGTTGCCTTAAAAGGTGCGTTTAAAGTGCGTAGACGATATAGCATAGTATTAGGCGTTAGCAATAATTTTATTTCTTTGGTGGCGGGATAAATAGCCGTTTGTTGTGAGAGGGATTATAATGGCTAGTTTTTTGAATCTTATTCTAAGAGGGTATCATGGCCAGTTACAGTACCAATGAATTTAAAGGGGGATTAAAAATCATGCTTGATAATGATCCTTGTTCAATTATTGAGAATGAGTTTGTTAAACCCGGAAAAGGTCAAGCCTTTAGCCGCGTTAAAATCAGGAACCTGAAAACGGGTCGTGTGATAGAAAGAACGTTTAAATCCAGTGAATCTGTTGAAGCGGCCGACGTCGTCGAAATTGAAATGCAGTTTCTTTATCACGATGGAGAGTTTTGGCATTTCATGGTACCTGATACGTTTGAGCAATATTCTGCCGGCGAAACAGCATTGGGCGATGCTAAAATATGGCTCAAAGATCAAGATGTTTGTACGGTGACTTTATGGAATGATCAGCCTTTATCAGTTACACCGCCTAATTTTGTAGAATTGACTATTACCGAAACTGATCCGGGCTTAAAAGGAGATACGTCAGGAGGGGGTGGAAAACCGGCGACATTGGAAACCGGTGCCGTTGTTCGGGTGCCTTTATTTGTTCAGATAGGTGAGCTTATTAAGGTTGATACCCGTAAAGGGGAATATGTTGGGCGATCAAAGGAATAATAGCGAACTTTTTTGGGAGCCGAGTTGTTCGCTAGAGGTTTTGCAGTTACGGGCACAGGTTTATGCTTCCATTAGAGCATTTTTTAAAAGCCGGTGTGTTTTGGAAGTGGAAACGCCGCTGTTAAGTCAGGCGAGTGGTACTGAGCCGACTATTCAGTTTTTTGAAACGCACGATCAGAGTGGGTTAAAACAGCATAGGTTGTTTCTTCAAACGTCGCCAGAATTTGCTATGAAGCGGTTGCTGGCAGCGAGTAGTGGTTCCATTTTTCAATTAGCTAAGGCCTTTAGGAAAGGTGAAGTGGGACGGTTTCATAATCCTGAATTTACCTTATTGGAATGGTATCGCATCGGCTTTGATCTTGATGCGCTAATGGACGAGACGGCTGACTTATTGGTGATTTTATTACCTTCATTAGCCAACCAGAAAGCGCGTAAGCTGCCTTATAAAACACTCTTTAAAGATGCCGTCGGTGTGGATCCTTTATCGGCATCGGTAACCGATTTTAGTGCCGCAGCTGATCGGTTTGAGTTGCCGGATGCTAAGTCAATTTGCGGTCAGGATCGCTCCACATGGTTAGATTTTTTGTTTTCTTGTGTGGTGCAACCGGTTTTAGTTAACACGCCTCTGGTGATGGTTTATGACTATCCGGCCTGTCAGGCATCATTGGCACGATTGAAACGAGATGATAAGACGGTATGTGAACGTTTTGAGGTGTTTGTTAAGGGCATTGAATTAGGCAATGGTTTTTTTGAGCTGAGCGACCCTGTCGAACAGAGCCGTCGATTTAACCGTGAGATAGCGCATCGTCAACATGGTGGTTTGCCTGCGGCGGTTAAAGATCAACGGTTGATCGCAGCGCTTGAAAAGGGATTGCCTCACTGTTCAGGAATTGCCATAGGTATGGATCGGTTGTTAATGTTACGCGCAGGGGTTGATGATATCTCTGAGGTGTTGTCTTTTGGCTTTGGCAGGGCTTGATTATTTGCCGCTAATAAGCCGATTATAGTGTTATATTACGTTATAATTTTTGAGTACTCTAATGGGTTGTATTAATACGTCATTCTTATGAAAGCAGTTATAGCGCTTATTTATCTGGTGTTAGTTTTCGCGGTGATCGCACCGGTGAAAGCTGAAGATTCTTTTGTTGTTGAGGAAATAAAAGTTAATGGCCTGCAGCGTATTGCCGCCGGGACGGTTTATAATTATTTGCCGGTTACCGTGGGTCAGCGTTTTTATCTGAATCAGATAGCACCGACGATGAAGGGGTTGTTTAAAACGGGTTTTTTTAAAGATATTACTCTGGTTCGGGAAGGTAATGCCTTAGTGATTAATGTTATAGAGCGACCCTCCATTGCGAGGATTATTTTTAAGGGTAATATTGATTTAAGCGATGAAGCGTTAGGGGAAGCACTGACTAAAATTGGGTTATCTGAAGGGAAGGTTTTTAACCGTCAAGTGCTTGAGCAAGTCGAGAAAGAGTTGCGGCGCCAGTATTTTAGTCACGGTAAATATGGTCTGCGATTAGAGACCGAGGTTGCCAACCTGACGCGTAATCGTGTCGGCATCAAGGTTGACATATCGGAAGGTAGCGTTGCCACGATTAAGAAAATAAATGTGGTGGGTAACAGTCAGTTTGATATGGCGAAGTTACTGGACGAGTTTGAACTGACAACGTCTAATTGGTTGTCTTTTTATAGCAAGGATGACCAATATTCTAAACAAAAGTTGGGTGCTGACTTAGAACGTTTAAGTTCTTATTATTTGGACCGAGGTTATATTAATTTTAAAATTGACTCCACACAAGTTGCGATAACGCCGGATAAGAAGTCTATTTATATTACCGTTAATATTGATGAGGGTGATTTATTCACTTTAGATAAGGTTCGATTAACCGGTAATTTGGTTGTTAGTCCCGAAGAACTCATTCAGTTAGTTAGCGTTGGCCCTGAAGAAGTGTTTTCACGTAAGCGTGCCACCGAAACGTCTAAAAGCATTTCGGATCGATTAGGGGAAGAAGGGTATGTGTTTGCCAATGTCAATATGATCCCGGAGATTAATAATGATCGCAAGACGATTGATATGACTTTTTTTGTTGATCCCGGTAAGAAAGTTTATGTGCGTCATGTCAATATTGCCGGTAACACGACCAGTCGAGACGAAGTGTTGCGCCGTGAAATGCGGCAAATGGAGTCGGCTATTGCTTCGACAACAAAAATTGAGCGTTCTAAAATACGCTTGCAACAATTGGGCTTTTTTGAGCAAGTGATGGTAGAGACACCGCCGGTTGTGGGAGCGGCTGATGAAATTGATGTTAATTATAAGGTGCTTGAAAAGGCGTCCGGTAACTTGATGGCTGGATTTGGCTTTTCACAAACACAAGGGTTAGTTTTAAATGCTAGCGTGTCGCAGAACAATGTCTTGGGCTCTGGAAAACGTGTTGATCTTAATTTTAATAACAGTGATGTGATGACGGTCTACAGTTTTGGTTTTTATAATCCTTATTTTACCGATGAGGGCATCAGTTTAGGCTATAACCTGAATTGGCGTGAAACCAATTCGAGAAATGCGAATACCGCTTATTTTTCTATGGATACAGCAGGTGCTTCGATGAACTTTGGTATTCCCATCAATGAAACCGATAGGCTACGCTTTAATATAGATGTTAATCAGCAAACATTAAAAAATTATGGCGAGTCGGGTTCTGTCTTTGAGGCGATCAAAGCATTAGGCAGTGAGGGTAGTTATACGACTTTTGGGGGCGCGATTGGCTGGAGTCATAACACGGTTAATAGCGCTATTTTTCCGACTTCCGGACGTCAGCAACGGCTCTCGGCTTCATTAACCGTACCCGGTAGTGATATTACTTATTTCAAATTAGGCTATAAGCATCAGGAATATTTTCCGGTTGCTAAAGACTTAACTTTTCGGGTTAAAGGCGAAATTTCCTACGGCGATGGTTATGGCGACACCCAGGATTTACCGTTCTTTCAGAATTTTTATGCCGGTGGCGTGCAGACACTGCGGGGTTTTAATGATAATACCGTGGGTCCAAAAGATAGCCAAGGGCGACCTTGGGGTGGCTCAACCAAGGTGCTGGCTAATGCAGAACTGTTGTTTCCGGTGCCCTTTTTTGAAGATAACCAATCGATGCGCTTAGGAACTTTTTTTGATGCCGGGATGGTCAGTGATGGCGGCTTTGATACCGAGTATATGCGATTCTCATTTGGCTTGTCAGGAACCTGGTTGTCACCGTTTGGGGCAATTACGGTGAGTGCTGCGATGCCGATGAATACCAAAGACGGTGACGATATACAAATGTTTCAATTTTCCATGGGTTCAAATTTTTAAATTTAGCCAGAGGTTATGTTAAAATTTGTTCCAATCTAAGGTTATAAAAAAATTTAACTACGAAAAACTTCGAGGATAAAATGAGTAGATATTTAGTGGTTGTAATGAGTTTATTGCTGTTTTCAGGGGTGGCCAATGCGGAGTTAAAAATTGGTTATGTCAACATACTTAAAGTGCTGGATAAGGCGCCGCAAATGCAAATTGCGAAAAAAAGTTTAGAGAAAGAGTTTGCGCCTCGTGAGAAACACCTGCAGGCTCAACAGAAAGAAATTAAAGCGTTAGAAGATAAATTAAAACGTGATGCCAGTATTATGAGCGAATCTGAAAAGCGCAAAATAGATCGTGAAATTCTGACCAAAACACGGGATGCAAAACGTTCTATGGGGGAATTCAGAGAAGATTTCTCTCGTCGTCGTAATGAGGAGTTGGAGAAATTACAACGACAAATATACGAAGCCAGTCAAGCTTTAGGTAAAGAAGAGGGTTTTGATTTGTTAATTCGTGATGGTGTGTTGTTTGTGGGTGAAAAGGCGGATGTCACTGACTTGGTTCAAAAGAAATTGGCGGCAATGAAAGGGAATTGAACAGTCTTGTAATCAACGCGTATATTAACGCCGTTAATAAGGCGATATTTTTTACCGATAAATAAGGAAAATTGACGTTGGATATTCATGAAATTCAAGAGTTTTTGCCGCACCGCTACCCATTCTTAATGGTTGACCGGGTTGTTGAATGTGAGCCGGGTAAACGATTATTGGCAATTAAGAATGTAACCTATAACGAGCCCTTTTTTCAGGGTCATTTTCCGCATCAGGCTATTATGCCGGGTGTTTTAATTATGGAAGCATTAGCGCAAGCCACCGGTTTGTTAGCATCCAAGAGCGTTTCCGATGAATTAGGACGTGGTGTGACCTATTATTTGGTGGGTTTGGATAAGGCGCGATTTAAACGTCCGGTTGTTCCAGGAGATCAATTGCAATTAGAGGTTATCTACCTTAAAGATAAACGTAATATTTGGTCGTTTTCCTGCCGTGCAGAAGTCGAGGGCGAATTTGTGGCCAGTGCTAACATTATGTGTGCAGCATCGAGGGCGGAGGATTGATAGAAAGTAGTGCTGTTGTTGATCGTAATGCTGAGATTGAAGAAGGGGTCTCTATTGGTGCTTTTTCAATTATTGGTTCTGATGTTCAAATAGGAAAAGGGACGGTGATAGGTCCCCATGTGGTTATAAAAGGGCCCACCACTTTAGGTGAAGATAATCGAATTTTTCAATTTACTTCGATTGGTGAAGACCCGCAAGATAAAAAATATGCGCAGGAATTGACACGGCTAGAAATAGGCGATCGAAATACGGTGCGTGAGTTTTCAACGATTCACCGCGGAACGCAGCAAGATCAATCCATAACCCAGATTGGAGATGATAATTTATTTATGGCTTATACGCATGTGGCACATGACTGTGCAGTAGGCAATCATGTGACGATGGCTAATGGCGCATCATTGGCGGGGCATGTGCGTTTAGATGATTATGCTATTTTAGGTGGGTTTACCTTGGTTCACCAGTTCACCAAAATTGGTCGGTTAAGCTTTTCGGCTATGGGCAGTGCGATTACCCAAGATGTTCCTCCTTTTGTCATGGTGGGTGGGCGACCGACACGTCCGCATGGTATTAATTCTGTGGGTATGGAGCGTTCTGGCTGCACCCCTGAAGTGACGCAACAAATAAGACGGGCCTATAAGATTTTGTATAAATCTAACTTAAAGTTAGACGATGCTATTGATGAAATGGAAGAAATAGCAGGTGAGTGTACAGAATTGTCTCATATGGTTAATTTTTTGCGTAATGTCACACGTGGCATTCTTCGTTAATTTGCGTGGATCTAGATACGTCAATTGTTGCCGGTATTGATGAGGTAGGGCGAGGCTGTATTGCCGGCCCAGTTGTGGCGGCTATTGTTATTCTAGACTCTGCTAACCCCATAGCAGGGCTCAAGGACTCAAAGACTATTTCTCCCAGGCGGCGTACATTACTGTCACAGTGTATTTTAGAGAAGGCCTTAGATTGGAGCATAGGACGCGCCGAAGTCAGTGAGATAACATCGATAAATATTCTACAGGCAACATTATTAGCGATGCAGCGAGCCTATCAGGGCTTGCACACCACCCCTGATTGGGTTTGGGTGGATGGTAACCGTTACCCGGAAATTCCTTGTCACGGGGATTCAGTTGTACAAGGGGATCGATTGATTGCTGAGATATCAGCAGCCTCTATTATTGCAAAAGTACACCGTGACCGGGAGATGAATTTTTATGACGTTCTTTTTCCAGGGTATTGTTTTTCCAAACACAAGGGATATCCGACCCAGCACCATGTGCAACAGCTTAAGGCTTTAGGGGTAACTGCCGTTCATAGGCCTACGTTTACTCCCGTTAATCGTTTACTTATTAAGGCAATGTAGAGCAGTCGTCGTTATTGATGGAGTGCTGAAATTATCTGTCTTTTCATTCATTTAATCAAAGTTATAGGATAGATACAGTGGCGGTGGCAGTTGATTTTATTCATTTAAGGGTTCACTCGGAATTCTCATTGGTTGATGGCATCGTTAAAATTAAGCCATTGATGGGGCGTCTGACTGAACTGGCTATGCCAGCTGTAGCATTAACAGAACAAAGCAACTTATTCTCATTAGTTAAATTTTACTGTGCCGCACAAAAGGCCGGGATTAAGCCCATTATAGGGGTTGATATTTGTCTTTATAATGATGCTGACTGTACCGCACCCTTCAGGATGACCTTGTTAGCACAGAATTATAGGGGGTATATGAATCTGTCTGCTCTGGTTTCACGTGCTTATCAGGAAGGTCAATATCAGGGTGTCCCTATGATTCAAGGTGAGTGGTTAAGCGCCTTATCTGAAGGGTTGATTGTACTTTCAGGTGCGCAAGAAGGTGATATTGGGCAGGCGTTAGTCGCTGGAAATTATGAGCGAGCAGCCTGTTTGGCTAAACAGTGGCAAGCGGTCTTTCCGAGTCGTTTTTATTTGGAAATTCAACGGCTTGGAAAGGCCGATGAAGAAAATTATATTAACCGTGTGTTATCGCTGGGAGCCAAGTTTTTACTGCCTGTGGTAGCAACTAATAATGTTAGGTTCTTGAAGGCTGAACAATTTAATTCTCATGAAATACGCGTTTGTATCAATCAAGGGCGTGTGCTTGATGATAGCCGAAGGCCCAAAGAGTATACCTCGCAGCAATATCTCCGCAGTACCGAAGAAATGGTTGAGCTATTTGTTGATATCCCAGAGGCTTTAGAAAATACGGTAGAAATTGCCAAGCGTTGTAATTTAGAGTTAACACTGGGTAAGAGTTTTTTACCTGATTTTCCAGTGCCTGAAGGGTTGACGCTTGCGGAACATTTTATCGCCTTGTCAAACCAAGGATTGGCAGAGCGTCTTAAGAAAATTTTTACAGGCAAGCAAGCGGCCTCAAATGAACAGGTTCAGGTTTATCAAAAACGACTTGATGATGAGTTGGGCGTTATTATTGAGATGGGGTTTCCCGGTTATTTTTTAATTGTTGCCGACTTTATTCAATGGGCAAAGGATAATGCCATTCCCGTGGGTCCTGGGCGTGGTTCTGGTGCGGGCTCCTTGGTGGCCTATGTTTTGAATATTACCGATTTGGACCCGATTGAATTTGATTTGTTGTTTGAGCGTTTTCTGAATCCTGAGCGGGTTTCAATGCCGGATTTTGATGTGGATTTTTGTATGGACCGGCGTGATGAAGTGATCGCCTATGTGGCGCAGCGTTATGGCCGAGATCATGTGTCACAGATTATTACCTACGGTACGATGGCGGCAAAAGCGGTTGTTCGTGATGTGGGTCGAGTTTTAGGACATTCGTATGGGTTCGTTGATCATTTAGCTAAATTGATTCCTTTTGAACTAGGCATGACGTTGACCAAGGCGCTGGAAGATTCAGAGGCGCTTCGGGAATTATATGAAACGAATGAAGATGTTAAATCTTTAATTGATTATGGTCTTTCTTTAGAGGGTACCGCAAGGAATGCGGGAAAACATGCCGGCGGTGTGGTTATTTCACCTACGCCGTTAACTGACTTTACCCCACTTTATTGTGAGCAGGGGGGCGATAATTTAGTGACCCAATTCGATAAGGATGATGTTGAAAGTGTGGGTCTAGTCAAGTTTGATTTTTTAGGTTTACGTACCTTAACGATTATTGATTGGGCGGTTCAGGCAATCAATGAAATACGTCAACAAAATGATTTGCCGGTTCTTGATATTACCGAATTACCGTTTGATGATAGAGAAACATTTGAATTGTTGAAAAGGGGTCAGACCACGGCTGTTTTTCAATTGGAATCGCGTGGTATGAAAGAGTTGATCAAGAAACTACGCCCTGATTGTTTTGACGATATTATTGCCTTGGTTGCACTCTTTCGTCCGGGGCCGTTGGAGTCTGGGATGGTTGATGATTATATTAATGTAAAACATGGTGCGAAGGCTGAGTATGCTCATGTATTGCTTGAGCCTATTTTAAGCGCCACGAATGGGGTAATTTTATATCAGGAGCAGGTCATGCAAATAGCGCGTGAATTGGCGGGCTATACGCTGGGCGGAGCAGACTTGTTGAGACGTGCCATGGGCAAGAAGAAGGTCGAGGAAATGGCGGAGCAGCGTGCTGTTTTTACCCAAGGTGCTGTGAGTAATAATATTGAGAAGAGTGTTGCGAGCTATATTTTTGATCTTATGGAAAAGTTTGCGGGCTATGGGTTTAATAAGTCACATTCAGCGGCTTATGCCTTAGTTGCATATCAAACGGCGTGGTTGAAAAGTCATTATCCAGCCCTTTTTATGGCATCAGTCTTATCGTCGGATATGGATAATACTGATAAGGTCGTTCTCTTAGTTGAAGAATGCCGGGCGATGAAATTAACGTTATTACAACCCGATATTAATAGTTCTCAGTACCGGTTCAGTAATGACAGTGAAGGGCGAATTGTTTATGGCATCGGGGCACTTAAAGGCGTAGGGCAGTCTGCGATCGAGGCATTATTACAGGAGCGGGAAACAAATGGTTCCTTTAAGGGGCTTTTCGATTTATGTCAGCGGGTCGATCTCAGGCGGGTCAATAAACGCGTTTTGGAAGCCCTTACCAAGGGCGGTGCATTTGATGTGTTTGGTGCTAATAGAGCGGCCTATTTAGTGGATTTGGCGGCGGCCTTGAAGTCAGCTGAACAATTTCAAAAAATGCAGAGAACCGGACAAAACGATTTGTTTGGTTTAGTTTCTGATGCTTCGAATATCAGCGATTCTGGAAGTCAGCAAGGGGTTCAGTCCTGGTCCGAAGAAGAGCGGTTAAATGCTGAAAAACAAGTACTGGGGTTTTATTTGACCGGGCACCCGTATCATCAATACCGTAAGGAGTTAGCGAATATTACCCACGGTAGTATTGCTGATTTACAGGGAAAAATTAAACAAACGTATGGGAAAGCGGTCGCCCGAGTTGCTGGGTTGGTGACGGATTTACGAACTCGGCAGACACGTAAAGGAAAGATGATGGCTTTTGCTGTTTTAGATGATTGTACCGGGCGTTTGGAAATTGCCGCTTTTTCAACGGTTTATGAGCAGTGTAAAGCATCATTGGAAGTCGGTCAGCTCATTGTTGTGGAAGGCGGTCTGGCTATTGATGATTATTCGGGAATGTTAAGATTAACGATTGAATCACTTTATAGTATTGATGAGGCGAGAGCTGAATTTTCTCGTCGATTGGTTTTGATAGGGTCGAGTGCTTTTTCAGATAATTTAATAGCGGAAAAAGTAGCAAATTTGGAGGCGATTATTCAACCCTTCAGAGGCGGGCGTTGTCCAGTGGTAATTGATTATAAAACGAGAGTGGGTGATGCTGGAGAGAATGTCCGGTGTCTGGTGCAGTTAGGCGATAGTTGGCGTATTTTTCCAACCAATGCGGTTTTAAAGTTGTTGAATCAAACAGGACTATTTATATCGGTAACTGTGGAGTACTAATAAGTTTAGCATCTTGAAGGGGTTGGGTGCTCATGGTGAGTACCCAACCCCTTTTTTTGGTTAGTTTAGCGGTTTTATTCCGTATTTTTACTTGTGTCAGGTGAGCGGCTTGAATCTTTTTTATCTGATTGTGAAGTTGACTGAGGTGCTGGAGCCGCCTTGGGTGTCGGAGCCGCCTTGGGTGTCGGAGCCGCTTGAGGAGCCGGTGCTACCTGGGGTGCTGGAGCCGCCTTGGGTGCTGGAGCCGCTTGAGGTGTCTCAGTCGCCTGAGAGGCCTCGGACGTGACTGGGTTTGTCTTAGCCGTGTTATTGCGATTTGCTGACGGACCGCGGTTATTTCGACGACGGTTACGGTTTCGTCTAGGAGACGGTCGTTTTTCTTCCGTGTTGTTGGGAGCAGTTGATTCAGTGGCTGTGTTGTCTGTCGTCTTATTTTCTGATTTATTTTCAGGGCGACTGGTCTGCGTCGGTAGTGGGCTGCTGTCAGGGGTATTGGCAGGACTCTTTTTTGCTGATTGGGTCGGCTCAGAAAGGGGCTGGTTAGTTTCTTTATTAATGTTTTTTGCTGTAGTGCTTGCACCGGTAGTAGATGAAGCGGTGCTTTCACGGTTCTCGGTGTTGCGAGTGTTTCGATTATCTCGGTTGCCTCGATTACCTCGGTTGTTACGATTGCTGCGGGTGTTTTGGTTGCTACGGTTGCTGGGCTCTGTTACGTTGCCGCGGTCATCATTAGCCGATTCTACTATGTTTCCACGGTTCTCTTCTGTAACAGTGGTCTCTGGAGTGTTACGGTTAGGTGATGGGGTGCGATTGGCTTGATTGTTCCGATTATTCCGGTTATTCCGATTGTTCCGATTATTTCGATTATTTCGATTATTTCGATTAGCATTGCGTGGGCGACGTTCTGAGCGGTTACGGTTTTGATTGTCCTCTGACTTTCTTTCGTGACCTTCTTCGAAGTGTGTTGGGTAGCTGAAAGTTTCATCTGATGTTTGTGAATCTGAGGCGTCTGGTTTGCCAAATAAACGCTGAAAGAATCCGATTTTTACAGGCTCTGTTTTTTCAGGAACCGGTGATTCTGGAAGGAAATTTTTGATTGCCGTATTGTCGTTACTTGCAGGTGCTTTTTGGGCAAAATCAGGGATGTTAATTGTTTCACTCTGGATGTTTTCATAACTTTGGACATCTTCGTCAGGGTCGGTAGCTTTAATGCGTTCTAGTTCATACGCAGGGGTTTCCATGTGTTTGCTGGGAAGAATAACAATACCCACCTGTAAGCGTTGTTCAATTTGTTCAATGATTTGTCGTTTTTCATTGAGTAGAAAGGTGGCGGACTCAATAGGCAGATGAATAATGACCTTAGCGGTAGCTGGTTTCATTGCTTCTTCTTCAATTAACCGTAATACTGAAAGCGCAACAGATTCTACATTTCTAATAGCGCCTTGTCCTTTACACCGCGGGCAGGTGAGTTGCGTCGATTCGCCGAGTGATGGTTGAATGCGTTGGCGAGACATTTCTAATAAACCAAAGCGTGAAATGCGGCTGGTTTGAATACGAGCACGGTCAATCTTAAGTGCATCTCGCAGACAGTTTTCAACAGCGCGTTGATTTTTATTAGCCATCATATCGATAAAATCAATGACAAAAAGACCGCCTAGATCCCGGATCCTAAATTGTTTGGCAATTTCCTCAGCAGCTTCAAGGTTGGTGTTCAGTGCGGTTTCTTCAATATCACTGCCTTTAGTGGATCGTGCGGAGTTGATGTCAACGGAAGTTAATGCTTCTGTGTAGTCAATAACAATGGAACCGCCGGAAGGTAGAGGTACTTCGCGTGAATAAGCCAGTTCGATTTGTGATTCTATTTGATAGCGGTTAAATAACGGTACGCTTTCATTGTATAGCTTGGCTTTAGGAAGAAAGGCCGGCATAACCTGTGTTAAAAAGGACTGAACAAGGTTAAATGACTCAGGATCATCAACGATTATTTCATCAATATCATTACGCAAGTGATCGCGCAGTGCCCGAATAATAACATTGCTTTCTTGAAAGATTAGAGCGGGTGCTTTTTTCTCCTGCGCCGTTGTTTCAATTGCATTAGCAAGTTTGACTAAATAGTCTAAATCCCATTGCAATTCTTCAGTGTTTTTTCCACAGCCCGCAGTGCGGACAATAACGCCCATATCTTCAGGGATAACGAGATCAGCCATTGCTTCACGGAGTTCATTGCGCGTATCCCCTTCAATACGACGCGAAATACCGCCCGCTTTCGGGTTGTCCGGCATAACGACGAGGTAGGTCCCTGCAAGACTCAGGTAGGTGGTCAGTGCTGCGCCTTTATTGCCACGCTCTTCCTTTTCTATCTGGACAACAATCTCCTGACCTTCTTTAAGTGTTTCCTTAATCTTAGATCGTGAGTTGCCACTGTATTTAGGTGCAATTTCCTTGAAGGGTAAAAAACCATGTTTGCCATCAGTGTAGTTAACAAAAACGGCTTCTAAGCTGGGTTCTACACGAGTAATAATACCCTTATAGACGTTGGATTTTTTTTGTTCTTTTGACGGTATTTCAATATCGAAGTCATAAAGGCTTTGCCCGTCGACTAAAGCAACGCGCAATTCTTCTGATTGCGTAGCGTTGATAAGCATTCTTTTCATTATGTATGTCCTTGTTCATCCTGCTCCATTTAATTCATGTTTTAATGGTCAATTCACAACGTAGTTAACGTTGGTGGCTGGGGCTGTGTTTTTCTTTGTCAACTTTCATCGTTATAATGTCTGTAAACCTTAAAGGTTTCATCTCATTAGCTCTGTGCTAATGGGTTATGGAAAGTCTGTCGCTGCCGCTGAGTATTTGTAACTGAGCGGGTTGCAGCGCTTTAAAAACAACAAGACCCTTAAGCAGGACGCTTGTTTTCACTCATCTCGGGTAGAGTGATAAAACCCAAATTCTTTTATATTGAGGCTATAACGTAGTCATGTGGAAGAGAGAGTTCAAGTGTTTAATTTTTTACCACATTGGTTAGCATCTTACCTGTTCGTTTCTTTAGTCGACAGGCTATGAGCTTGAAATCCGTTATAAATAAGCCCACGACAAGCCTTTTGAGCTTGAACTATTCGCAAACCTTGATCATTTACTCTCTAACACCCCAATATACCAATATAATAGTATTACAGCAATTTAAATCGTTGATTTGCTGTATTATTGTTAATTATTTGCTACAGCGCGCATAGAACGTGTAATGATCGTTTATTGTGGTTTTTGGGTGCAAATAGACTTTTTTTGGTTTTTTTAGATAAAAAATATAGATTTTTGAATAAATGGCAAATAATATTCTTGGTAGTACACAGAACGTTCAGTATGTAGAAATCGGTGAGAAACATGAGGGGCAGCGGGTTGATAACTTTTTAATTGCTGTCTTAAAGGGGGTTCCAAAAAGTCGGATCTACCGAATGCTTCGAAAAGGTGAAGTGCGGGTTAATAAAAAACGGTGTAAAGCGACAGTACGTCTCGCAATGAATGATTTAGTACGGATCCCCCCGGTGCGTATGGATATTCAAACAGACAAGGTGTTTGTTCCGCAGCGCTTGCGGCACAGTTTAGTCGATGATATTTTGTATGAAGACGCGAGTTTATTGGTTCTTAATAAACCGTCTGGGTTTCCTGTGCATGGTGGCAGTGGCATTCGATCTGGAATAATTGAAGGTTTACGCGAAATTCGTCCGGATCACCGTTTTTTGGAGTTGGTGCATCGATTGGATAAGGATACATCAGGGTGTTTGATTGTTGCTAAAAAACGCAGCGCACTGCGAAAATTACACGAATATTTTCGGGGTGATGGTGTTTCCAAAACGTATTTAGCGTTATTGGTGGGAGTCTGGTCACAACAAAAACAGTGGGTTGACGTGCCGTTATTGAAAAATATCAGCAAAGGCGGCGAGCGTATGGTTGTTGTCAGTCCTCAAGGTAAGTCTGCTGAAACGGCATTCAGGCGGTTAGGGGTTTATAAAACCGCGACCTTAGTTGAGGCGCGGCCTAAAACGGGGCGGACCCATCAGATTAGAGTCCATGCGAAATGGCTGGGGCACCCCATTGTTGGTGATGAGCGGTATGGTGACACGGAGAGTGTTAACGCATTTAAAGCAAACGGTTTCGATCGATTAATGTTACATGCGCATCAACTGACCTTTAAACACCCGGAAACAGAGCAACCTTTTACTGTGACGGCCGAGTTACCTACGAAAATAACAACGTTGTTAACGCGATTATGAAACGGGAGGATAATAAATGGTTGTTTTAATTTATTTAGGCCGTCCCTATGAGTGCTGAGGTTTAAATTAGGATTGTCGGACTAGATTTTCTAGAGGCATTCAAAATGAAGTTGATCTTTATAGGTTTGTGCTATGCTCCGTTTTTTTTGACGGACGGGTTGTGACGCAGTTATAGCGCGGGTAAGGGGTCATTTAAATTTAAGTTAATAAAGGCGGTTGCCTTTAAATCGGTTTCCAGCCGGTTTTTTACGCACTATTCTTTGTGAATAATTGAAATTTTAGGTTAAGAAGGTGATAAATGAGTGAGGAAAGTACAAAGCAAACACTGGCTTCGAGTGAGGATAATCAGGCTTGGGAGAAGTCATTAATTGAGAAACTGGCGTTAGCGGGAGTCACCGAGCAACGTAGAGCCCGGCGCTGGGGAATCTTTTTTAAATTAGCGATGATGACTTATTTGGTGGTTTTGTTAGTTATTAGTATGGGGCCTCGGTTAAACATAGGAATACATAGTGTTGAAAAGCATACGGCGGTTGTTGATGTTTCCGGAATGATTATGCAAGGGGCTGATGCGAATGCTGCTAGTATTATTCAAGGTTTGCGTGCTGCTGCTGAAGATGAGATGACGCAGGGTATTATCGTTCGTTTGAATACGCCGGGAGGAAGTCCTGTGCAGTCCGCCTATGTTTTTGAAGAAATTGTTGCAATTAGAGCGCAATACCCTGATTTACCAGTTCATGCGGTGGTGACTGATATGTGTACTTCAGGTGGCTATTATATTGCAGCAGCCGTTGATAAGATTTTTGTTAACCCCGCCAGTGTTGTGGGTTCAATAGGAGTCATTATGGAAGGCTATGGCTTTGTAGATACCTTGGAAAAATTAGGTGTTGAACGCCGCGTGATGACGGCAGGTAAGCATAAGGCCATGTTGGATTCCTTTGCGCCGGTTAATAGCGCAGAAAAGGCGCATGCACAGCATTTGCTTGATCAGGTTCACCAACAATTTATTGCCGCTGTTAAAAAAGGGCGAGGTGAGCGGTTGAAGGTGACCGATGACATGTTTTCGGGATTGGTCTGGACCGGTCAGGAAAGTATCGCTTTGGGGTTGGCTGATGGAATCGGACATGACCGGTCGGTTGCAAAAGATATCATTGGTGCAGAAAAATTAGTAGATTTTACACCGCGGGAACAATTTCTTGAGCGGTTAGCAACTAGAATTGCCAGTTCAGTGGGTGAGATGCTGACCGGTGTTAATCGTACGGGCTGGTTGCAATTGTAATGGTCGTTGATTGAATAATGGAAGGCATTTTTTTACTGTGTGTATGACTTGCGGATGGATGAAATGAATATATTTCAAACAAAAAATACACGGTTATTGAATTTTGTATTGAATTCGAGCATAATTGCCTTCCTTTCGGGAACATTGCTCGAAAGTCTCTATGGTAACTGTGTCGGTCCTCTCGCAACGATACGCTGTAAACCCCGTCAGGCCCGGAAGGGAGCAGCGGCAGCAGCTTATTCGTGTGCCGGGATGTGGCTGGCGCAGTTTCCACCCATGACCACCCATTTTGTTCTTCTTTTTTCCACTCAACCGTCATGACTTATCAAGCATTAGCGCGAAAATGGCGACCTCAGGATTTTAATGAGATTGTTGGCCAAGAGTCGGTTGTTAAGTCATTGATGAACGCTCTGAAGTCTGATCGTTTACATCATGCCTATTTATTTACCGGTACGCGTGGTGTGGGTAAAACAACAATAGCGCGCGTGCTTGCAAAAGCACTAAATTGTGAGGATATTCAAGCGGCTAATCCGTGTGGTCAGTGTTCGGTTTGCCGTGATATTGATGATGATAAGTATATTGATTTTCTAGAAATAGATGCAGCATCGAGAACTAAGGTTGAGGATACTCGGGACTTGATTGATAATATTCAGTATGCACCTAGCCGCGGGCGTTATAAGGTTTATCTGATTGATGAAGTGCATATGTTATCGGGACATAGCTTCAATGCCTTATTGAAGACGTTGGAAGAGCCGCCTGCCCATGTAAAGTTTCTCCTAGCAACGACGGACCCGCAGAAAATACCGGTGACGGTATTGTCGCGGTGCTTGCAATTCAGCTTGAAGCATTTAACTGTTAATCAATTAACAGAGCAAATGCAGAACATTTTACAGAAAGAAACAATTGCTTATGACACCCCTGCGCTAGCGCTCATTGCCCATGTTGCCGCAGGCAGTATGCGTGACGGATTAAGTCTTTTAGATCAGGCGATTGTTTTTGGAGAAGGTCAGGTTTCAGTTGCCCATGTGCAGTCCATGTTGGGTACGGTAGGGAGTCAGGCCGTTGGAGAATTGTTGTTGACGGTGGCGGCTAATGATCCTGCCGGAGCATTACAGAAGGTTGCTGAAATGGCAGACTTTTCTTCTGATTTTGATTCAGTGTGTGCGAGTGTGATTCGAATATTGCACCGAACTGCATTGGCTCAAGTGGTTCCAGAGACATTGGTATTAGCAGAATCCAGAGAAGTTGTTGAGAACTTGGTCGCAGCTTTTACACCGGAAGAGGTTCAATTGTATTATCAGATTGCCTTAACGGGGCGAAAGGATTTGCAGTTAGCCGTTGATTTACGCAGTGGTTTTGAGATGTTATTGCTTCGAATGTTGGCATTTAGACCGATAGGTACCGTCAGCACAGGTGTTGAGCAGAACTCTGGCGTTGCGCCTGTATCGGTTAAAACTATTGTGAAGCAGCAGGCCTCTATAAGTGTTGAGGAGACACCTAAGCCTTCTGGGACGGATGACTGGCTGGTGATGGTGGGTGCAATGAACTTGGGTGGGATGGCGCGAGAGTTAGCAAACAATTGTATTTTGGCCTCCTTGACAGACGACCAATGTCGTTTGATGCTGGATGAGCGCTTTAAAGAATTACACGGTAAAAAAACTGAACAATCTTTATTGAAGGCATTACAAGGTTATTTGGGGCGGTCAGTTAAATTGGTGATTCAGACGCAATCGTTAGCACATACCACAACACCGGCAGTATTAATTAATGAGCAAATAAAAAGTCGGCAACAGGCTGCAGAACAAGCAATTGATGATGATAAAGCGGTTAGGGCGTTAAAGGACAGGTTTTCAGCGCACGTCATACCGGGAACGATAGAACCTGTTAAAAGCAGTGAGGAAAAGCAATGAAAAATGAATTAGGGGGCTTGCTACAACAAGCCCAGAAAATGCAAGAGAACTTCCAGAAAACCCAAGAGGAATTGGCGCAAATGGAAGTTAAAGGAGAATCAGGTGGTGGCTTGGTAACCCTGGTGATGACGGGCAAGCGTGCCGTTAAAAGCGTTTCAATTGATGACTCTTTATTGGCGGATGATAAGGATATGTTAGAAGATTTAGTGGCGGCGGCCATTAATGACGCCGTGAATAAAGTTGCTAAATTGAAGCAGGAGAAAATGGCGGGCATGACCGCGGGTTTTCCAATGCCTCCAGGATTTAAAATGCCTTTTTAATGCACCAGTCAGGATTATTAAATGATTTGATCCAAGCCTTGTGCTGTTTGCCGGGGGTGGGTCCTAAGTCGGCACAACGGATGGCCTTTCATTTATTACAAAAAGATCAACGTGGCGGTACTCAGCTGGCGGAAACATTATTAAAGGCAATTGACCAAGTGGGGCATTGTCAGCAATGTCGAACGTTGACTGAGCATGAGGTGTGCCATCTTTGTGCCAGTTCCTCTCGTGATGAGACGGTTTTGTGTATTGTAGAAACACCTGCCGATGTCTGGGTTGTTGATCAATCGGCCGTGTTTCGGGGCAAATTTTTTGTTTTGCATGGCAGACTCTCACCGTTGGATGGAATTGGGCCCGACGAGTTGGGTTTTGATTTGTTAGCGCAGCGGTTGACTCTGGGGCTTGTTAAAGAAATTATTTTGGCAACGAATGCCACGGTTGAAGGGGAGGCGACAGCCCATTTTATTAGTGAAATGGCGCGCCGGCAAAATATTACCGCGACACGCATTGCGCACGGAGTGCCGATGGGCGGTGAGTTGGAATATATTGACGGTGGAACCTTGGCGCACGCTTTTAATGGGCGTCGGGAATTATAAAAGGGAGGCGTGAAATGAGTGATTGTTTGTTTTGCAAAATGGTTCGGGGCGAAATCGTTCCGGATATCGTTTACGAAGATGCGAATGTTTTAGCATTTAATGATATTAACCCACAGGCACCGGTACATATTTTAGTGATTCCGAAACAACATATTGCAACTTTAAATGCGTTGTCTGACAAAGCGCTGGCCGGTGAATTATTAACGCGGTGTGCCTTGATAGCAGATCAGCAAGGGTTGGCGGAGAATGGCTACCGTACGGTGATTAATTGTAATGATCAGGGCGGCCAGGAGGTTTATCATTTACATCTGCATTTGCTTGGCGGTCGGCAACTGTGTTGGCCACCCGGTTAGTGCTGGGTACAACTTAAGTTAGAGGTTCATTTTCTCTTTTAATTTTAAGTAGCGGTGGTAACGCGTTTTACTGATGCTCTGGTCTTCAACAGCTTGTCGAACGGCGCAGCCTTTATCCTTTTGGTGTTGGCAATCATTAAACTGACAGGTTTCAATAAAGGGTTGGAATTCTCTAAAACCATACGCTAACTGCACTTCAGAAAGTCCTGCAAGACCAAAAATAGCCACACCCGGGCTGTCGATAAGGGCGCCTCCTGAGGGTAAGTGATAAAGGGTTGCCGCGGTTGTGGTATGTCGGCCGTGTGCATTTGCTGTAGATAAGGTGTTTGTTTTAAGTGCCTTGTCAGGAATTAGAGCATTGGTCAGTGATGATTTACCAACACCGGATTGTCCGGCCAAAATGCTGGTTTGATTAGCCAGTGCGTCGGTGAGGGTTGTTAAGCCTTCGCTAGTCGTCGCACTTACAGCGTGCAGTGTATAGCCCATGTCTTGGTAGTGTGTTAATTCTTGAGTAATGCGTTGGCGTTCAGAGGTGGGGGTCAGGTCAATTTTATTAAAGACTAATTCGGCACTAATATTACGGTTTTCACAAACGGCCAGATATTGGTCAATGAGTAAAAAGTCGCAGTGGGGTTCTGTGGCAAAGACGACGATAACTTTGTCGATATTGGCCGCAACGGGACGTGTTTTACCCTGACGAGCAGGTCGTGTTAAGACGGAGCGGCGGGGCAGTAATTCAGCAACCCGACCCTGATCGGAGCCGGTTTTCTCCCATAAGACCCGATCGCCGACGGCGGCAACCCCGAGTTGTCGCCGTGTTTGGCAAATGATCGTTTTCCCCGCATGTTCAACGGCAAGTCCTTTGCCTAAGTGAGAAATAACCAGGCCTTCTAAAAGATCAGCCATTTAAGGCATCAGGGTCTAGGTGGGCAATGCGAATAGCCGCCGGTGGGTGGCTATAGTGAAAGGCGGAATAAAGCGGGTCAGGCGTTAAGGTGTTTGCATTTTCACGATACAGTTTAACCAAGCCGCTGATCAGCATGGATGCTTTGGCATTGTTAGCCGCAAAATCATCGGCTTCAAATTCAAACTTACGCTGAAAAAAGGCACTGATGGGCTGAATGAAAAAAGTAAATACCGGAGAAACCAACATAAATAATAACAAGGCGGCAGCGTTAGAAGGTTCAGAAATCCCTAAGCCTTGAAAAAACCAATCTTGTTCAATGAGCCAGCCTAAAACACCGAGGCTGACAAGAGTCATAACCGAAGTCGCTACGAGCATTTTGATGACGTGTTTGCATTTAAAATGACCCAGCTCATGAGCCAGTACCGCTTCTAATTCTTCATCGTCCAGTGATTCGATCAGGGTGTCAAAAAAGACGATACGTTTGTTATTACCGATGCCGGTAAAATAAGCATTGCCATGGCCTGATCGGCGAGAACCATCCATGATAAAGATGCCTTGGCTGTTAAAACCGCAACGCTCAAGTAATTGTTGAATACGATCTTTGAGTGGGCCATCCTCTAACGGGGTGAATTTGTTAAATAAGGGCGCAATGACGGTTGGAAATAACCAGCTCATGAGCAGTGAAAAACCCATTAAAATAGCCCATGCCAGTAGCCACCAATAAGTACCAACGCTATTCATAACCCAGAGGATGAGTGCCAGAATAGGTAGACCGATGAGTAGCATTAAAAAAATCTGAATGAATTGGTCTTTAGCAAATTGAAGGGGCGTGCTGCGATTAAAACCGAATTTATCTTCGATGACAAAGGTTTGGTAAATACTGGTGGGTAATTCCAAAACGTGCATAATCAGAAAAATGGTGACAATAGCGCCTAGCCCTGTTGTTATGGGTGAATAGCCGTAGGATTGCCAGAGTGTGAATGACCAATCTATGCCGCCGCCAACGGTAAGGAATAATAAGAAAAAAACACCGGCAATCTGGTCATACCCCCCTAGCTTTTCTTTAGCCAGCGTGTAATCAGCCGCTTTTTGGTGCTCTTCAAGCGTGACCGTTGCGTTAAAAGCTTTAGGGACTTTTTCTCGGTGTAGGTCAACATGGCGACTTTGACGTTTTGAGAGCCAGTAGTGGGTACCAAAAGATAAGGCTAGGGCGATAAGGAAAATGACAGTAAAGGTATTCATGGATAATTGCTTTAAGTTATTTCAAAAAGTTAGGTTTAAAGATTAGCCAATGCTACAATTTGTCGCAACTTTATCTGTAGATTGGATTATTTTATGGCATTAGACCCTCAAAACCTTATCTGGATCGATCTGGAAATGACGGGACTGGACCCAGATGTAGATTTTATCATAGAGATAGCGACTGTAGTAACCGATGCGCAACTCAATATTTTGGCGGAGGGGCCGGTGTTGGCTATTTATCAGCCGGAGGATGTGATGAGTGCAATGGATGACTGGAATCAACAGCACCATGGCCAGTCTGGCTTGATTGAACGGGTTAACAGTAGTGTCATAACAGTAGCAATGGCTGAGCAACAAACCTTAGCTTTTTTGGCGCAATGGGTAGGGGCTAATCAATCGCCGATTTGTGGTAACAGTATTGGGCAGGACCGGCGTTTCTTAGTGCGTTATATGCCGGAATTGGCGGGTTTTTTTCATTATCGGAATTTAGATGTGTCTACCTTGAAAGAACTTGCGCAGCGTTGGGCGCCGGAGTTATTGGATGGTTTTGAAAAAAAAGGTAGTCACAAAGCCTTAAACGATGTTTTAGAGTCGATCGAAGAATTGAAATATTACCGTAAGCATTTTATTAAGTTACCCTCATGAATCAGATTTATGCAGTCGCCTTCGGCGGTGCGCTCGGTGCCGTACTGCGGTTTTTAATTTCAACGGGGGTTTACCAGTGGTTAGGGCGTGGGTTTCCTTACGGAACCTTGGCCGTTAATATTATCGGGTCTTTTCTAATTGGTCTGATGACAGAAGCCTTGGTGGTACAGCGTGTTGCTTTGGGTGATGAATACCGTTTGGCTATTTTAGTCGGTGTTTTTGGTTCACTCACGACCTTCTCAACATTTTCGTTGGATACACTCTACTTGCTAGAGCAAGGTAATCTGACCAAAGCGATGTTGAATATTTTTGTGAGCGTGAGTGTCTGTGTTTTAGTGGTCTGGTTAGGGTTGTCCATGGGGAGATTGATTTTTCAGCAGTCTTCGGGGGTTTTTCATGGCTCCAATTGGGCATTGCCTTACGGCTTATTGATTACTAACTCCATTGGGGCATTTTTACTAGGCATGGTGACCGGCACTTTAATGCATAAAGTGGCATTAACGATTGAATATCAGACAGTAGCCATTGTGTTGTTAGGGGGGATGTTTATTACCTTGTCCAGCCTCTATATTATGTTACACATGATTGAAGAGGGCTTTTCTTTTGATGATAATTTTAATCTTGTCGCCAGCTTACTTTTCGGCAATGTGTTTTTGACTGGGTCAGTGCTAAGTTTAGGTCTGTTGGCGGGTAAGCAAATGTAGTGCTTAAGCGTAGAGGTTTTTTCATAAATCATTTAGGTGTGTGATTTTTTTGTCCCTGTCATGACGGGGTTTTTATTTTTTAGGTAGTTGAATAATATGTTAGACCCCAGATTATTAAGAGCCGATATTAATGCGGTTAAACAAGCGTTAAGTCATCGAAAGTTAGCGTTAGATGTAGCCGCTTACAGTGCGTTGGAAACGCAGCGTAAAGCTTTGCAAATACAAACACAAGAATTACAGAATGACCGTAACAGTCGTTCCAAAGCGATCGGTCAGGCGAAGGCAAAAGGCGAAGATATCCAACCCTTACTGGATGATGTGCAATCATTGGGCGATCAGTTAAAAGAGGCCGAGAATGCATTGAGTAAGGTTCAAGAAGAGTTAAATGCTTTTTTTATGAGTTTGCCTAATATCTTGGACGCAGCGGTTCCTGAGGGTCGTGATGAGGCTGATAATCTTGAACTGTATTGCTGGGGGGAGCCGCGGCAATTTGATTTTGAACCGTTAGACCATGTTGATCTTGGGGCTAAATTAGGCGGGATGGATTTTGAGTTAGGCGCAAAGATCGCAACGGCTCGCTTTGTCGTCTTGACAGGGGCCATCGCTCGGCTGCAGCGTGCTTTAATTCAATTTATGCTTGATATTCATGGGCGAGAGCACGGTTATGAAGAAACCTATGTGCCCTTTCTGGCTAATACCGAAACATTGCAAGGAACCGGGCAGCTACCTAAGTTTGAAAAAGATTTGTTTAAAATAGAAAGTGAAACGCCGTTATATTTGATTCCGACCGCCGAGGTTCCGGTCACGAATCGCGTTCGGGATGAAATTGTAGCCGCGGATAAAATGCCACTGAAATACGTCTGTCAAACGCCTTGTTTTCGAAGTGAGGCGGGCTCATACGGCAAAGATGTCAGAGGGCTTATTCGCCAGCACCAATTTGAGAAAGTTGAATTAGTGCAAATTGTGCGGGCAGAAAATGCAGAAGCGGCGCATGAAGAATTAACCGGACATGCCGAGAATATTCTTAAGTTATTAGAATTACCTTATCGGAAAGTTCTGCTCTGTGCGGGTGATACGGGTTTTTCTGCCAGAAAAACCTATGATCTGGAAGTTTGGTTGCCCGGGCAGCAGAAGTATCGGGAGATTTCTTCGTGTAGTAACTTTGGTGATTTTCAAGCCCGCCGGATGCAGGCACGTTGGCGCAATCCTGAAACCGGTAAGCCGGAATTAGTGCACACACTTAATGGGTCAGGTCTGGCAGCTGGTCGAACGTTGGTGGCCGTCATGGAGAATTGTCAAGACGCTAAGGGCCATATCCAGATACCTGAAGTATTAGTGCCGTATATGGGCGGTTTGACGGTTATAGAATAAAGCTATCTATTCATTTGCTTTGATGGGTATTTTGAGGGGGAATCATGCGTAAGTTTAAATTTTTTGTGGTGGTATTGTTTTTAGGGTTACCCGCGGTTAGCTGGTCGGCGAGTCAGCCGGATGTAACGGTGATTCAAGCAGCGGCTGATCAGGGCGATGCTTTAGCGCAAGCGCAAGTAGGTGCTGTGTATTATTTAGGTAAAGGTGTCATGCAAGATCGTAGTGTTGCGGCGCGGTGGCTAAAAAAAGCAGCCGACCAAGGGTTAGTGGAAGCGGTTGTCATGATGGGTGCGTTAAGTGATGTGGGTTTAGGTGTTCCGCCCAGTGCCCGTGATGCAAAGGCGTGGTATCAAAAAGCAGTTGCTTTGGGTTCTGAGCCGGCAAAAGGGGTCTTGAGTTATTACACCGATGTGGAACGCGCCATGAAAGCAATGGGGATTGCTAAACAGTATGCAAATTTAATTTTACGAAAGAAATAATCGAATGGATATAAAAACACGTTTTGCACCCAGTCCAACGGGCTATCTTCATGTCGGTGGGGCGCGTACTGCGCTGTTCTCCTGGCTCTATGCGCGCCAGCACCAAGGTCAATTTGTTTTACGGATCGAAGATACCGACCGAGAACGTTCAACGGACGCCTCTGTTGACGCTATTTTAGACGGGATGGCGTGGTTAGGCCTGAATTATGATGAAGGTCCTTATTATCAGACCCAACGTTTTGATCGTTATAAAGAAGTGATTCAACAGCTCTTGGATCAGGGTGATGCTTATTATTGTTATTGCAGTAAAGACGAGCTGGAAACACGTCGTGCTGAGCAAATGAGTCGCAAGGAAAAACCGCGCTATGACGGGCGTTGTCGACACGGTAACCCAGTTAAGAATGATGTGCGGCCGGTTATTCGGTTTAAAAATCCGACTGAAGGGGCCGTGCTTTTTAACGATTGTGTCAAAGGTGATATCACGATCAATAACAGTGAACTAGATGATTTGATTATCGCTCGGGGAGATGGGTCGCCCACCTATAATTTAACCGTCGTCATTGATGACTGGGATATGGGGATTAATTATGTGGTTCGTGGGGACGATCATATTAATAATACGCCGCGGCAAATTAATATTTTAAAAGCACTGAATGTGGAACCACCGCGGTATGCGCATTTGCCCATGATCTTAGGCGATGACGGCAGTCGGCTGTCAAAACGGCACGGTGCTGTGAGTGTTATGCAATACCGGGATGACGGTTTTTTACCGCAGGCTCTGCTCAATTATTTAGTGCGTTTAGGTTGGTCACACGGTGATCAGGAGATATTTTCAATTGATGAAATGATAGCGTATTTTGATTTAGCCGCGGTGAATGTTTCTGCGTCAGCTTTTAATACGGAGAAATTATTATGGTTGAATCATCAATATATAATGAGCGCAGACCCTGAAATGATAACGCCGCATTTGCAGTGGCATTTAGATAATCAGGGTATTAATACAGAGGGTGGGCCCACTGTTGAGACGGTTGTCGTGGCCTTACGTGAGCGCAGTAAGACCTTGAAGGAAATGGCGGCGGCCAGTCGTTATTTTTATCAGGATTTTGAATCTTATGATGAGAAAGCGGCAAAAAAGAACTTTAAAGGTGAGGCGGCTTTGGTCTTGCAACAGTTGTTGGTTCAATTCACAGCGATGGAAGAATGGGACGGTGAAGCCTTGCATCAGATAGTGCTTGATACCGCACAAGCGATGGATTTGAAGCTTGGGAAGGTGGCGCAACCGTTACGGGTAGCCATTTCCGGACAGGCGGCAACGCCGGCGATTGATGTGACCTTGTCGCTGTTGGGGCGCTCTAAAACACTGGCAAGAATACAGCGAGCCATTGATTTTATTGAGACGTGAAAGTAAAAAAACGTGGTATTTACTGCTTTTTATGGTTGAGTATTAGATAATAGCAGCCATATTTTAAAATTTAAGGATTTTACGACTGATGCAGAAACAGCATAGCTTTACCCGAGAAGAGTTATTAATGTCTGGGCGAGGTGAATTATATGGCCCCAAGAATGCGCAATTACCCCTGCCTAATATGTTAATGATGGATCGTATTACCCATATTTCAGATGAAGGTGGAAAGTTTGATAAGGGCAGTATTGTGGCTGAATTAGACATTACACCCGAGTTATGGTTTTTTGATTGTCATTTCCAAGGTGATCCGGTGATGCCAGGGTGTCTGGGATTAGATGCCATGTGGCAATTAGTTGGCTTTTATTTGTGTTGGATGGGTGGTCCGGGCAAGGGCCGTGCACTGGGTGTTGGTGATGTTAAATTTCGCGGTCAGGTCTTGCCGGGTGCTAAGAAAGTGATCTATCGTTTGGATTTAAAACGTGTGATTCTACGTAAGCTAGTGATGGGTATAGCCGATGCTACGATGGAAGTGGACGGTAAAGTTATTTATGAAGCAACAGATCTCCGTGTGGGTTTATTTACCTCAACCGAAGATTTTTGAGGAGGAATAACATGAAGCGAGTAGTGGTTACAGGGTTAGGAATAGTCTCTCCGATAGGCAATAATCAGACAGAGGTTGTTGACTCTTTAAAGGTCGGTCGTTCGGGTATTGTGTTCTCTGAGGAATATCAAGAATTGGGTTTTAGAAGTCATGTTCACGGACCGATTAATATCGATCTTGATGAATTTATCGACCGTAAAGTCAAACGTTTTATGGGCGATGGTGCCGCATTTAATTATATTGCGATGCAGCAGGCGATCGATGATGCCGGGCTTGAAGACAGTGACGTATCAAATGTTAGAACCGGTTTAATTATGGGGTCTGGCGGACCTTCAACCTCTAATTTAGTTGCTGCAGCTGATATTTTGCGCGCCAAAGGCGTGAAGCGTGTTGGCCCTTATATGGTGCCTCGAACCATGTCGAGTACCAATATTGCTTGTTTAGCGACACCGTTTAAGATTAAGGGTATTAACTATTCGATTACCTCGGCCTGCGCGACCAGTGCCCATTGTATTGGTAATGCGATGGAGCAAATCCAAATGGGAAAACAGGATATTGTTTTTGCCGGCGGCGGTGAAGAAGTTCACTGGACTATGTCAGTTTTGTTTGATGCTATGGGGGCGTTGTCTTCAAAATATAATGATACGCCACAAACAGCCTCCAGAGCTTATGATGCAACGCGTGATGGTTTTGTCATTTCCGGTGGCGGCGGTGTTTTAGTTCTGGAAGATTTAGAGCATGCGAAAGCGCGCGGAGCAAAAATTTATGCCGAATTAGTTGGCTACGGTGCGACCTCAGATGGCTACGATATGGTACAACCTTCGGGTGAAGGTGCGGTTCGGTGTATGCAACAAGCCATGGCAACGGTCACTGGTCCTGTAGATTATATTAATGCACACGGTACCAGTACGCCGGTTGGTGATACTCGCGAGTTAGAAGCATTGCGGCAAGTTTTTAATGACAATATGCCGGCCGTAAGTTCTACCAAATCGTTAACCGGTCATGCCTTAGGTGGTGCGGGTGTTAATGAAGCGATTTATTCTATGTTGATGATGAAAGAACAATTCTTGTGTGCTTCTGCCAATATTACCCAGTTAGACCCTAAAGCGGAAGGGGTGCCTATTGTTCGAGAATTCCGCGATAATGTGCCATTGAAAACTGTGATGTCAAACAGTTTTGGTTTTGGCGGTACCAATTCAACACTTATCTTTCAACAGTTAGACGATTAATTTACGTAAATCGGGTGTTTTAGGAGCACCCGATTTTTTCCTTTTTTTGATTATTCTTTTCGCCGTTTAATGCTATGCCCGCTGTTGACGCTAAATCACGTATTGAATTAAATAAGGTGCAAAAACGGCTGCGTCGTGATGTGGGTAGTGCGATTGCTGACTATGACATGATAGCGGATGGCGACCGCGTGATGGTTTGTTTGTCGGGGGGTAAGGATTCTTATGCCATGCTTTCTATTTTGCATAATTTACAGCAAACCGCGCCGATTCATTTTGACTTGATAGCCGTTAATTTAGATCAGAAGCAACCGGGATTTCCAGAGCATGTTTTGCCTGACTATTTAAAGGGTTTAGGTGTGCCTTTTGATATTATTGAGCGTGATACCTATAGTGTGGTGAAGAAGATTATTCCCGAGGGAAAAACGACCTGTGGGTTGTGTTCAAGATTGCGGCGCGGTACCTTGTATGGCTATGCGCAGGACAATCGAATCACTAAAATTGCTTTAGGGCACCACCGTGATGACATCATTGAGACTTTTTTTCTGAATTTATTTTATGGCGGTAAGTTAAAAGCCATGCCGCCAAAATTATTAAGTGATGATAAGAAAAATATGGTGATTCGGCCGATGGCGTATTGCCGTGAAAAAGACATCGCACGCTTTGCACAAATGAAAGCGTATCCCATTATTCCGTGTACTCTGTGTGGTTCACAGGAAAATCTTCAACGTCAGGCTATGAAAGTGATGCTACAAACTTGGGACAGGCAGTTTCCTGGACGCCTTGAGAGTATTTTTACAGGGTTAAAAAACATTGCTCCCTCGCAACTGGCGGATACCGATTTATTTGATTTTGCTAATTTAGAACGTCAAGTCGAGTCAAGTTTTAAGGCCGGTGTAGCTGTCGAACAGGCCGGTTTAGAGGTTTTGATGCAGTAGTGTGGCAGGCCATATTTTTACGCTGCGCGGTGTGAAAGGGCTGCTCTAGAACGGAGCCGAAATTGATGTGTTTTCAGGCTGGAGTTTTTTCTTTGTTTTAGGTATCATAGCGTCTGTTTAGGAGAGGTGGCTGAGTGGTCGAAAGCGGCGGTCTTGAAAACCGTTGAGGGTTTGTAGCCCTCCCAGGGTTCGAATCCCTGCCTCTCCGCCATTCTTATAAAATAAATACTGTAAAATCAACTAGTTAATACCAGTCTGGATTATCTGGTCCCCCAATTGGCCCCCAAAATTTTAACGCGTTAACGCTCAATTTAACCATCACACGCCCTCTGTGAGAGTTTACCCCACCGGGCTATATTCAATTCAAAAACTTTATTACGAATCGAAACTATCATCTGTTAATAACTTGGGTTTAAGCTCGTGGTCAACTTGTCTGTCCATAGCTTTAAGCCCAGGTTATTAATAGATTCGACTCGGGTGCAGGGACGCACAGTAGCGCGCCATGGAAGGCGTCCTAGCGCTTAGAACACATGGAATACTTCCTTAAGGTCGATACATTGAGAGCGACGTTCTTTGCGATAAAAGGGGGCGTTATTTTAGTGATGTGGCTGCGATATTTGTTTTCAGAGCGAGGCGCTAAGCGCTGTAACGGGCTTTACTTCTTAATAGATGAGTGCGATACGGTGCGGCTTAGAGCGTTGCTACGAGGCTCTCAGGATCTTTGATCACTGGGTTTAGCGCTGGTTTTATGGCCTGATAATTTCTGTGGGATTCACCCTTAAAAACGTCCTAGACCCGGGGGGAGGGCCGCTTAGGATTCGGGCTGGCCGATTGGGACGATGGCTACCTCGCGGTTGGGCCGATTTGAGATTCAACAGCCCCAACAGCCCCATAGAACGTGGCTTTACCGCATTAATGACTAATATGTTAATCAGCGTGCAAAACTTACCAGAATTCTGGGGTAAACAGCGTTGAAAAGTTTCCACCCTAGATTGTATAAAATCCGATATTTTATCGGAGCATCCTGGAGTGTTAAAAATGGATATTATTGCGGAAGTAAGAAGGCGGCATTTTGTG